>JAEEGL011425908.1_pt1 | contig 13542 bp, 3 predicted proteins | sample 9134231 | NCBI WGS metagenome assembly JAEEGL01 (sample SAMN16246548, study PRJNA631951) | gut metagenome | biome: gut microbiome; feature: rumen; material: fiber-attached | host: Bos | place: Iran: Karaj | collected 2018-10
GGAAGGCAGGTGTATTGCACCTTGCCATCGCTCAAAGCGGCCACATCGTTCACCGTGCAGTACTGCATGAACTGCTTGGCCAACGGGCCTTTGGCGCGGAACTCGCCCATGTGGCTCACGTCGAACACGCCGACGTTGTTGCGGACATTGTTGTGTTCCTCGACCAAGCCGGTGTATTGGATCGGCATGTCGTAACCGGCAAATTCAGCCATCTTGGCGCCCAGGTCGTGATGAATCTGGTTGTAAGGGGTTTTCTTCAGTTCTAGATTTTCCATGATTATATTTTAGTTAATTGAACATAGAGTCAATGAGTTGCTTGTATTTTTCGTTGACCATCTTGCGGCGTACCTTCAAGGTCGGTGTGAGGATGCCGTTGGTGCTGCTCCATTCATCGGCCACCAGCTCAAAGCGCTTGACTTTTTCGGTGTCACCGAAGAATTCGTTGTACTTCTGCACTTCCTTGCCGATGACGTCCTTGACTTCCTTTTTGGTGATCATTTCGGCGGGTGTGGTGTATTCGATTTGGTTGGCCTTGCACCAGCTCTTGAGATAGTCGAATTCGGGGAGGATGATGGCTGCTGCGTATTTCTGGCCTTCACCGAACACCACGATGTTGGAAATGAAATCGCTCTCGACGAACTTGTCTTCGATGATCTGCGGGTTCACATATTTGCCCATGGAGGTCTTGAAGAGACTCTTCAGACGACCGGTGATGAACACCTGTCCGAATTCGTTGATGCGTCCCAAGTCTCCAGTATGCAGCCAACCTTCTTCATCGATGATTTCCCTGGTGAGTTCGGGGTTCTTGTAATAACCCATCATCACGTTGTGTCCGCGGCAGCACAACTCGCCGTTTTCGGCAATCTTGATCTCCACACCGGGAAGGGCTTGTCCTACGCTGCCCACTTCACGTCCGTGGGGGTTGTTGTTACTTACGGCAATCACAGGCGAGGTCTCGGTCATGCCATAGCCCTCATAGACGGGCATCTTGATGGCGGAGAAGAACGAGGCAATTTTCTGGGAGATGCTGGCAGCACCCGATACCACGATGTCGAAATGCTCCGCTCCGATGTTGGCGCGGATGGTCTTGAACACCAGTTTGTCGGCAATCTTCAGCTTGAAGTTGTACCAACCAGAGCGTTTGTCGTCTTCAATCTTGTATTGTTCGGCAAGGCTGACGGCCCACTTGAAGATCTTCTTTTTAATGCCTTTCTGCTTGTCGCCGGCCATAATGATTTTTTCGTACACCTTTTCCAGCACGCGTGGCACGGCAGTCATCATGGAAGGATGTACTTCTTTCATGTCGCTACCAATGGTGGCCAGGCTCTCGGCGTAATAGACAGACATGCCAAGGTATTGGTACATGTAGACCAGTAAGCGTTCGTAGGCATGGCAGATGGGAAGGAAGCTAAAGGCAGTCTTCGACCATTTGGCAGGGGTGTGCTCGATGCCGTAGATCTGGTGCATGATGTTGCTGTGCGAGAGCATGGCGCCTTTGGGCTCGCCGGTGGTGCCCGAAGTGTAGACGATGGTGGCACATTGCTCAGGTTTGACGGCATCCATGCGCTGTTTCAGCTCCTCTTCGTGGGGATGCTGCTCACCCAGTTCAACGAGTTGAGCGAAAAAGGGATATTTCTGACGGTCCTGGAAGGTGTAGAGCAGTTGTAGCTTTGGGATGTCGGCACGTACTTCCTCCACCTTGTTCATCACGGAAAGACCTTCCAAAATCACCATCTTGGCATCGCAGTTGTCGAGGATGTAACGGTAGTCTTCCTTGCTGATGGTGGGATAGATAGGGACGTCGATGGCACCGATCATGGTGATGGCCATGTCCAAAATGTTCCATTCGGGGCGGTTGCCACTGATGATGGCCACTTTTTCTTCCGGTTGAATGCCGAGCTCAATCAAGGCATAGGCAACTTTTTTGGTCAGTTCCTGATACTCCTTGGGACTGTACTTTCTCCAAGTGCCGTTTTCCTTCCGTGCCAAAGCCACTTGCTGCTCAGGCCATTTCTCAGGATAAACGGTGAGGATGTCAAAAATTCTTGTTTCTTTAATCATAAAAACTATTATTTGATGATGATTCTTGTACTATGGATGTGGGTGCCATCAATAAGCTGAAGGTCGTAAAGGCCGTTGCGCAACATGCTGGTGCCGAGCACCTCTTGGAGTTGGCCAGCATGGACGTTTTTCTGGGTGCTATACACGGTCCGTCCCATGGGATCAATGATGCGGATGACCACGGATTCGCCCTCCAACTGATAGGCTCTCAACTCGATCTTATCCTTGGCAGGATTCGGGAAAACGGTCATCTGCGTAGCCTCATTCTCGTCGATTGAATTGGAGTTGACGATTCTAATCTTCAGGGTTTCGGCATCGTCGCTTTCGCTGCATTCGTTGCTGAGCTGGTAACTGAGGTGGACATCGCCTCTATAGGCACTGTTCCAACGGACGGTGGCTTGGGAGCCTTCAGTCAATAGCGATCCAGCCTGCTCGGGTTCCAAGGTCCAGCGGTAGTCGGCCGAGGTCTCCAAGGCGGCGCGATATTCGCTTTCAGACATGATTCCAACGTCCACCAAGGTGTCGCCAATGGCTGGTCCAAGGTTTTGCATCTCGCTGAGGTTTTCTTGGAGGGACAGGGCGACTTGAGAGGTCTCTTGAAGGTCGTTTAAAGCTGAAACACCTGTCATGGTAAGAACTACCCCACGGGTATTGAGGTCGTTGGGACCGAAGGTGTAAACTGGCGATTCCAGTGTGGGATCGTTGAAACTGCCATCGCCGCTGGTGCTCCAGAGAAGTTCCTTTTGGTGGCAGGCATAACCATTCGGCGAGAATGTTTCGGTTTGGCAGATGGTCTCGTCATTGCCGGCAAATACGATGAGCTCCTCCAAGGGGGGGAGCGTGATGTCGTCGATGAGTACGTAGTCGTCACCGAGGTCGTCCTCAACATCCTTCTTGAAGGTGAACTTGATGAGGTTGTAGCCGTCACGCAGTTCGAATTCATCGGTTTCCCAGTCGCTTTCTCCGGTCCAGGAAGCCATTTCTTTATTGTTGATATGGAGAATCAACAGGTTGCCCTCTTCGGTCGAGGTCTTGTGCCTAAACGAGAAGGTCGTGTTTTGATGGCAGGTGAGTGCGATAAACAAGTAGGCCTTCTTCTTGTTGCCAATTTCGGGTGAGTGGATGCAGTGTCCACCGTTGGCGGTTTCGTCTTCAACAACAAACCAAGCCTTGTTACCGGTACCCAAGTCCCATCCTAGGCTGGGGTTCAGCTCGCCGTCGTCGAAATCTTCCACGGTGTAACCCATTGGTACTTGGTGGTCGAGGCTGGCAGTGTGGTAGCCGCTTTCAGCCTTGACGGTGCATTCAAGAATATTGCCGGAAGGTGCATCATCGCTCAAGCTGATGGGGAAAGTGGCTTGGGCTGTGGCTCCTACTTCGATGCTAGGTAAAATCACGGCATTTTCCAGTATATTCACAAAAGGTGCCTTGACACTTAAGGTATGGGACTGCTCCAATGAGCAACTGTGTCCTTGGTTGGTGATGTTGAAAGACAACAGCGTTGTGGTTCCTTTCATCAACCGGTCTACGGCATTGCCTTCCAAATCGGTCAAGATGACGTCCCCATAATGCAGTACAGGGGCATTGACCACAAGATCTACACTGTCGATGAATGACTTGGTGCCGTTGCCGATTTGGAAATAGAAACGGATGTATTCACCATCACGGATTTCATCGTTGAATCGAACGCTGAATGCATCGCTGACCTGGGCTGTGCTGCCACTTTCAACGGCCCCGAAACTGGCATCGCTTTGAAGCACCTGTACGCTGGGATGCTTGCAGCTGAGGGTAGTGCTGACTTGCCCGATTCCAGAGCCTCCCACGTTATGCAAGCCGACGCTGAAGCTGCAGGTCTCGTTGTAGTCGGCCTTTTGGTTGGAATTGCCCTCGCTGTCGTTGATTTCGATGGAGTGGAAAATCAGATAGGGTTCTCCTTCGGGGATGGTGGCCAGCTCATGTTCGTAGCGGAAATAATTTTGCTTTTTGATGGTAAGCATTACCCTTGTTCCCACTTCTTGGGGGGTCACAGTGACCGTTTGGGTGTTTCCGGTACCGTAGTCGAACCCGATGATCTGTCCGTTGGCAGTCAGGCAGATGGTGGCGCCTTCGTCAACTTTCAGTTGGTATTGGTTGCTGCCGGCCATTAAAACAGGTAACATCTCCACGTTGAGAGGTTGCGGTACCTCGCTGTAGAGGTTCATGTAAGCATCACCATGCTGGTGGAAGAGGTAATAGGTGATTTCCTTGACATAATCATCGGTCCACGAGGATTGGCGGAGGAAGTATTTGCCTGCGGCGTTGCCGAAGGCGGGTAGCATGAAGTTGGTAGCATGTTGGGTACCGTAAGTGGGCATGAACTCGGGCCACATATTGTCGTACATACCCCATACATAGACGTCGTTGACAAACGAATACGACACCTGCGTTGCTGCGATCAAGCCCAAAGCTCCAAACTGGTGACGGTGGAAGACTTCGGTGAAGCAACCGTCTGTGGTGTTGTAATTGAACCGTCCTGTGAGGCAGTTGCACGACATGACGTAGGTAAGGTCGGGGTTGACCAGTCTTTTGATATAGCCTATGGAATATCCCGGCTCGCCCCATAGCTCTTCAGCACCATGGTCGCGATGTTGCAAGATAAAGGCGCCGCTGTTAATGGCATCGTTGACTTTGTTGCCATTGCCACTCCAGTCGGTGAGGTGGGACATGGTGTTTGGAATATAGTCGCACCCGTTGGGGCCGAAATAATTCAAAACTGTGTTAGTGTTCTCGTAGGTTGACCATTGACTTCCAGGCGTGCCTTGGTAGATGGCGTTGATGCGCACAGGATGCTTCCCAAGTTCGTTTTCCCAAAAGCCGTTGACGACTTCCGAGCAGAGTTGGAACCAACGCTCCAGCTGGAAGCCCATGGCAGTGATGGGTTGATCGTAGTAGTTAGGGTTGGTTGGGGGAGTGCGTTCGTAGTCGAGATCCTTCTTGATCATGTGGTATAGCTCGTCGTAATCGCGTCCAGTGATACGGCCCATGATGATTTCAGGCATGTGGCTGTAGCCCATTACGGCGTAGGCATGGTCGCTAATGTAGGGATTGTAGCCATTCCCACCCGGATGGTTGTCCATGTTGTAGGAGACAACACCTTTTTCTGGATCGGTGTGGTGGTCTCCGAGGATGAGTACGGCCGCAGGAGGCATGTCCCAATTGTTGTAGGCATTGCGAATAAAGTTTCGGATGGCTTGGCTGTCGTTGCCACCACATTGGCTCACGGTAAAGATTTCGGTGGGAATACCTTGGTCGGTCCTGAACTTTTTGATACTGTCGGCCAGTTGCACAAACGCCTCGTTATCGGGAGTGATGATCATGTATTCGCAGCCGGTTTCACGATTTTCATAGTGTTTGCGGTATTTTGCACCGTAATCCACCTCGGGCAGTGCCTCGCGGTTGAGAATCATGTCGCTGAGGATCTGATCCCATTCTGGGGTACGATAGCGGATGTCGCCGAAAGTACCGTCGCCACCATCGGTGGTCAGTTCAAGTTCCAATGTCTCATAAACCACCAGTTCCTTGGTGACGGGGTTGTACTGGAAAGGCATCACACCCACCTCAACCATTTGCAAACCACGAATCGTCATCGGTTCTGACATTTGGTAAGGCAGGGCTGGATAATAGGCATTGCGGCTGTAGATGGTCATGTCCTTCTGGTACACGGCAGGTGAATTGTCGTCGTCTAGCTGGGGTTGTGGGGCGGGAATAAGGTCAACATCATAGAGGGTCTTGGTTTTGACGTTTGCGACCCTGATGACAGGCCTGGAGCCGTTGGGAATGGCCACGAAGGTGCTGCCGCTGGGCAGGTTGGGAGCCCCCGCGGTGTTGGCAATATGGATGCCCGAAAGGGTGATGAATTGGCCCTCAAGCCCTTCTCGAGAGGACGATTCAAGGTTGACAGCACCAACATTATGGAAGATGGTGGTTGTGGTGCTGTTGCGGTTTCCGAGACTGAAGCCATTCGGCTTGTCGTTGAACTTGTATTCGGTTTGTGCGGCTAGGGAAAGTCCTGTGAGTAGGATTATGGCTAGGATGATTTGACGCAAAATCTTCATTGGTTTGATATTAAACCAGCAAAGATAATACTTATTTTTAATATAGGAGTCATCTTAGACTCACTTTCTTACTCAAACTGCCTTCTTTGGTGGTTAATCTTACAATGTAAAGGCCAGGGGAGAATCGACTCAGGTCGAGATTGAGGGTCCCGCTTTTGGGCAGATGGCTGACATTCCTTACGGCCAACCTTACTCCCAGCATGTCATAAACCTCAATGAAAGCTGACGCTTGCAGTGTTTCGTCAACAACGAGGCGAACCATTCCGTCGGTAGGATTGGGGAAGAGCTCGAAACTTATGGGATGTCTTTCGGCACTTCCGTATCCGACAAAGCTGATGTTTTTTGAGACAGGCGATGTGGCACAGTCGTTTTCGATGCTTACCGACAGGGTAGCTTCCCTGTAGTCTTCGAAAGAGTTCCAGAGGATATCGGCAGCGTCCCCGAATTCGTAGATGATCCCTGCATTGGCAGGCTCCAGTTGCCAATGGTAGTGTAGTCCAAGCTGGTTTCCGATGGCGTAATGGCTGACCCGCTCATTGAATTTGTTGACAATGCTGTCCCCAGTAAGCTTCCCCAAACTGATTTCGTCAACAAAGTGAATCTGGGTTGAACTGATAACGGTGTCATTGCCGAGGGCTGACAAAGTAAGGGTTGCGACACCATTGGCCAGGTCGAAGTTACCAGGAGTGTACACAGGGTTGACAATACTATCGTCGTTGAAAACACCGTCGCCTTCAGTAGTCCATCGCAAGTGCTCATAATCGTATGCGTAAGCGTTGCGCAAATCAACGGGCTGTCCACTGCATGAAAGCATCTCTTTTCCTGCGAAGGCGATGACTGTATGCTGTGGAGGGAAACAGATGTTGTCAATCTTAGCCTGATGCGTTTGGGTTGGTTTGAAAGACCAGTAAAATGTACGGTCGGTGCCATTGTAGTCCACCTCGGCATATTGCCATTCCTCCGAAGAAAAAGGTATTTTGTGGGTGCTTGAATAGTAGAAGGTTAAGGTGTCGTTTTCGTCTGTTTTATAGTTGAATGAAAGTTTGCAGTGATGATTTGTATATTCTTGTTTCAATTGAGCCTTCAATGTTGATGGAGTAGAAACGTCGGCATTGGATGCATAGCAATATTGTCCTTCAAAGGGGTCTTCCGTGCATGAAATCCATTTGTGCGCTCCATTGTTGACCCATCTGAAGTACGGATTCAACTCATCGCCCTCAAAGTCTTCAAAAATGCCGCCATATTGAAGAATGGTGTCGCGATGGATGACGTTTTCCCCATACTGAACTTTTAGTTGAGATGGTAGCCAGGCCCCAGTGATGGAATTGGAGGTGGCATTCAAGGTGTATGCAAGGGTCAAGGTCTCGTTTGGAGCTAGGTCGAACTTTGTGACAACGGGTGTTTCGATGTCAACAAAAGGTGCTTGGATGCCAAGCATCGCACTGATATACTGGGCTTCGGAATGCCCGACGTTGTTAAGTGTGAAATAGACATTGGTTTTTCCGTCGGTTTCAACATGGGTGGAAGGCTGGCCGCTAAGGCTCTGGAAATGGATCTCTGGACTGATGCTAAGGACGGGGGCGTTGGCTTTGAGGAAGAAGTGTTCTTTATGGGTATTCTCGTTTTCGTTGAACTGAACGATGAATTCAAGGGTTGCTTGGTCGGGAACGGTTTCTGAAACCTTGATTCGGAACGCTTTCTTTATGGTAAAGGTAGCTCCTGGACCAATGGGCATGTAAGAAGCTGTTCCTTGCACCACTTCGGCATAAGGGGAATCGCAGATCAGGGTAAGGGCGCCATGATCTGATGTGATCTGACTGGAATTAAAAAGGGAGAGGTCTATGTCTACCAACTCTCCAGCATCGAGTTGTCTGTTGGGGTCACTGTCATTGATTTGGAATTGTTGGGTGTACACAAAAGGTTGATCTGATGAGACGACGGTGACGTTTTGTTCCTGTCGGATCCTGTTTTGCATGGTAGCCGTGAAGCAAAACCGGTCTCCAATGGACAAATGGGGTAAGGAGACGACTTGGGGTTTCCCGGTGGCCCTAGTTACGCAGAGTATTTCATTCTCATGCCATAGGCACACCATGGCTCCGTTTTCAGCTGTAAAAGTGTATTCCGTTTGGCTGTTGGAAAAGGGTTCGGCCTCGATGGCTATAGGTTGCGGGATCTCGGTGTTAAGGCTGAGATAGGTTTCACCCAAGTCGTGGAACACGTTTTGGGTAGCCGTGATGTTTCCGGGCCACCATCCAGGCATGAAGACGTGTTGGTTGAGGAACAATTTGCCAGCGACAAGGGCGTAGGCTGGACGGCTGAAGGCTGGAGCGTTTGCGCTGCCTAGCCCAGGCATGAAATCAGGCCAAATGTAGTCGAGCAATCCCCACGTGAGCATGTCGTTGTAATGCGAATGGGTGACCGTGGCGGCACCGATGCCGCCAAGAGCTCCGATTTTGTCGTTGCAAAAGGCTGCGATAAGCGGTGTTTCATAGAAATTGCCCCCGTAATAAGTTTGGAACAGCTCTCCCGTATGGCATCCAATGGACAAAAGATAGGTGGGGGCAGCAGGGTGGGTGAGACGCAGAAGGTCTATGGCATCGATCCAAGGGCAGCACCAAAGATCACTACCGGAATGGTCACGGTAAAGAGTGAGGAATGACCCTCGGTTGAGGGCGTCCAGAAGATAAGAATTGTCGAACATGTTGCGCCAACAGTTCAGGGTGTCGGGACGCTGAGCGATATAGTTTTGTCCTTGGGGACCGAAATAGTCAACAACAGAAGCCGTGTTGTATCCTGTCGACCAAACCGTGTCGGGGGGTGGAATTGGTCCGGAATTATGTTGATAAATCATGTAATAGTTTCTCGGTTGTTTGCCGAGTTTGTTGCGGTAGAAGCCGTCAACCGCCTGTGAGGTGATCAAAAACCATTTGTTGTCTTCATAACCAGAGGTGATAATGGGATGACCGTAATATTCAGGATCAGAGGGAGGATTGGTTTCGTATTGAATTATTTTGTTTATAATAGTATTGTAATCCTCAATACAATAAGCGGGTAGACGGCTGAGGGTCAAGTCAGGGATGGTGTCGCCGTTCATGTCGGCGTAGGGATTGTCAGAATAATAGTCGTAGTTTTGTCCGGTTCCCGCATAGTTGAGGAAGATGAGTGGAAAAGCAGGGAGATTGCCGAAAAGCATCACGGCCGCCGGAGGGATTGCCCAATGTTCATAGGCGTTTTGAATATAGCTTTTGATGGCTTCTGCATTGTCGCCTCCACATGTTGTAGTGGTTACCACCTTGGTAAGGACACCTTGTTTGGAACGGAATCGTTTCAGGGTGTCTGCCCATGCCAAAACCGCTTCGTCGTCAGGGGAGATAATGAGGTATTCGCAACCTTCATCGCGGTTTTTCACGGCTTGGTTCACCAATTCGTAGTAATCGGTCTCTGGTAACATGTCCCCATTGACTACCAAGTTGTGAAGTATGCCATCCCAATCGGGGTTGCGATAGCGTGCCTCGCCAAATTCTCCATTACCCCCCTCAAAACGGAGGTCGATGTCCATGTCATAAACCACTTCCAAAGTCTTCCTCACGGGGTTGTAGCGGAAAGGCGTGATGTTGAGCAATACGACATCCAATCCTCGAATCTGGGTAGTTTGAACGATGCTGACGTTCTGCTTCGGAAAGTTACAATCCTGGCCAAATACGCTCATGTCCTTGTGCAGTTTAGGCAACCCGGCGACATCGTTTCTGATGACTTCCGCAGCAGGCAGTAGATCAATGTCCTTGAGGGTTTCCAATCCCTTTTCCGATACTTCAACAGTCACGGTTGCGCCCTGAGGTAGGGCAATGTAATGGTTTTCCGAGGGAAGATTGGGCAGTCCTGCCGCGAACGAACCGAAGTTTCCTTTCATGATGATTTCCTGCCCCTTTGCTTCGCCGTTGTTGATTTCTGCGATGTCGAGTTCTTGAATGGAATAATGAAGCGATAGGCCGCAGGAAGTGCTGCTTTTTACGGTGATACCCTGCGATGTAGCGTCGCGGAACCGAAAGTGCTGTTGGCCGCTAAGACTGAGGGCAGCCATCATGATGATAAAAAGGAAGAACTGCTTTTTCATGGCGATGACGAGGTTTGTGCGCCTAAGTTAGCGGAGACTGACTTTTTGACTCCAGCAGCCTTCCACGTTGCATAGTTTGATGATGTAGAGGCCTGGAGTAAAATGTTGTAGGTTGAGCTCGACAACCTGATTCTCGGTGAGGCCCTGGAAAGCCTTGCTTTTCAAACAGGTTCCCAACACATTGTACACTTCAACCACCGATCGGCCGGGCAAATCTTGACCGATGAAGAGATGGGCCACGCCATCGGTCGGGTTGGGGTAGAGGGAGAAGGGTTGAGAAGGTTGCTCCTTCACGGAGAGAATGTCAAATTGGATGGTTTTGCTGAGTGGTTGACTGCAATTGCCATCAGTGGAGACCGTAAGGGTAGCCTCGGTGATGTCGTGATGAATATTCCATACCACATCGGCTTCACTGCCATGGACGAAGATGAATCCCGCCTCTTCGGGCTCCAAACTCCAGCGGTAATTGATGCCTGCTTGGTTTTCGACGGAATAATGGCTAAAGGCGGCCACATTGGGGTCGACCAGATCGTCGCCTAAGATGGCATCTCCCAAACTGATTACGTCAGTCAAAAGGAGTTGGAGTGGATAGGTTTCACCATTGACGTTCAAATGGAGGATGGTGCCTCCGTTAGACTTGTCCAACAAACCAGGAATATAAACAGGATGCAGGGCGTGGCTGTTTGTGAATTGTCCGTCGCCTAATGTGGTCCATTCCAGATTCTGGTAATGATAGGCGTAGTTGCATTCGATGTGGACCTCTTCCTCCTTACAGGCTCTCAACGTATCTCCAGCATAGGCGATGGGAGTATAGGTCGGCTCGATGTAGAAATCATCGATCCAGGCACAGTCATGGCCATAATCCACCGATTGGTCTTTGGTGTAGGTCCATGTGAAAGTATGGGTACCTTGGGCTACAGGATAGCTTTGCTTGCTCCAAGGAACAAGACCGGACCAATCTCCCATATTTTCTCCATCGATGTAGAAAAACAGTTTGTCGTAGTTGAGTTCGGATGACACTTTTTTGAAAAAGATGATCCTAGTGGCTTTGGTGGTCTGGGTGATGGATAAAGAACTGGACTGGCTATCGCTGATGTTGCCGGATTTGACACTGAAATCATTGGAGTTTGCATCTTCGTTTGTCAGCATCCAAGGTGCATCGCCCAACGATTGCCAACCATGCATGTGATAATAATCTGGGTTGAAAGATTCATTAAAGCCGCCAAAAGGCAACAGAGTGTCCTTCACGACTTGATGAATGCCGTCATCCAGCGTAATCTTGGTCTTGATCCAACCTTCGTCTATCGTACTGCCATGCGAGTTCGTTCTGAAAGTTATGTCAAATAGGGCACCTTTTTCCAGGGAGTGGAACATGCGGTAGGAGGAATCTATGTCGATGAACGGAGCCAATAGCTCCAACTGAAGGTTGACGGGAGCACTGTCAAAATGCCCTTCATTGGCTATTTGAACGTGAATGTCCGTAATGCCCTCTTTGTTGATTTGAAGAAGAGATTGGTTGTCGCTGCTCTTAAAGGAAATGGCTGGCTTGACAACAAGCGAAGGCGCTGCGATACGTTGGACGAAAGATTTTTCTTTTTCCCCATTGCCATCGTCGATCAAGATGGCGAAAAGCACCTCGGTGTAATCGGGGGTGTTGTCAGCAATGTTGAAACGGAATGCGTTGTCGATGGTGATTGTTTGATCTGGCGCGATGTTCTGCAATTGACAGGAACCATTTACGATTTCGACGAAAGGTGATTCACAGATTAGTTGCAGGTTAGTGGTCTCGGCCAAATCGTTTCCGTAGTTGTGTAGCTTGAGGCCAAAATGTGCGTTTTCCCCACAGTGGAGCATGTCGTAATTGTTTTCGACAATTAATCCGTCTTTCTCGATGGTAACGTAAGGACCGCTGTTAGGAATGAGGTAAACCTCATACTCATATCGGAAGCGGTTTTGTTTGGTAGCAGTGAGTGTGAAGTGCTCACCTGCTTCCATGTCGGGCAAAGTGAAAGTACAGGCTTGTCCTTCGCTTTGGATCACATCGATGATTTCGCCATCTTTTGAGAGGCAGATTACTGCGCCTTCCTCAGCTGTCACCGTGTATTCATTTGTCCCAGTTGGATGAAAAATGCCGTGGGTGATTTGTAGTGGTTGCGGGGTCTCGGTGTATAAGTTGAGATAAGTCTCGCCGGTGTAGCAAAACAGATGCATGGTGGATTGCTCTCTGTCGATCCACCATGCAGGAAAGAATACATGGTAGGCAAAATAATGCTTGGCCGCTGCCAGCACGTAAGATGGCCTGATGAAATCGGGGGGAGTGTCATAGCCCATGTCAGGCAAAAAGCTAGGCCAGATATAGTCAAAAAAACCCCATGTGAGGATGTCATTCAAATAAGAGTGAGTGAGGCTGGTTGAGCCGATGCCGCCAATGGCACCTCCTTTTGGCTTCATGCAAAAGGCATCGATGAGACATTTGCTGTATTCGTCAAAAGCAGCTGTGCTGCAGCTGATGGAGAGGACAAATGTGGAGGGCTCGTTAACAAGACTGTTGATGTCGTTTTCATCAAAATCCGGGCACCACCAGTTGTCAAAGTTGGAGTGGTCGCGATATAAGGTCAAGAAGGATCCTTCACTTAGTGCCGAAAGCAGTGGCGTGTTGTCGTTTTTGTCTTTCCAATCCTTCAAGTCGTTTAAGTGTTGAGGGATGTAATTCTGTCCGTGAGGACCAAAGTAGTCCATCAAAACGGATGCATTGTACCCAGTGGACCAAGTGGTATCGGGTTGAGCCAAAGTATTCACCATCATGTAATGGTTGATGGGATGTTTGCCGAGCTTGTTTTGATAGAAGCCATTAATGCTTTGCGAACTGATCATAAACCATTTGTTGTCCTCATGGCCTGAAGAAATGATGGGCTGGTCGTAATAGGCATCATTAGCGGGTGGGTTGCTTTCATATTGAATGGTTTTCTCCACGAAGGCTTGGTATTCTTCTGCAGTTATGGCGGTCACTCGGCTGAGGGCGATATCAGCCAAGCTGTCGCCGTTCATGTCGCTGTAAGGGTAGTCGGTGGGGTAGGTTTGAGGGGAGTAATCGCCTTCAACGGTTCTGTGATAGAAAGGATGAATGCCTACGGCGTTGTTGTACCCGCTGAAAAGAAGCACTGCTGCGGGAGGGATGGCCCAATTATTATAGGCGTTGAGGATGTAGTTCCGAACACTGGTGGCATTGTTGACGCCACACTCGGATAGCCTCACTACTTTTGTGAGAATACC
>JAEEGL012815391.1_pt1 | contig 13542 bp, 14 predicted proteins | sample 9134231 | NCBI WGS metagenome assembly JAEEGL01 (sample SAMN16246548, study PRJNA631951) | gut metagenome | biome: gut microbiome; feature: rumen; material: fiber-attached | host: Bos | place: Iran: Karaj | collected 2018-10
AGTTGATAGGGGTCGCGAAAGTATTGTCCACAATCAGCGGGACGCCGTGCGCGTGCGCCGCGTCTGCGAAGCGCTCGATATCGAACACCGTCAGCGCAGGGTTCGCGATGGTCTCGCCGAAGACCGCCTTCGTGTTCGGCTGAAACGCCGCCTCGAGCTCTTCGTCGGAGCAGTCCGGATCCACGAACGTAAACTCGATGCCCATGCGCTTCATCGTGACATTGAACAGATTAAACGTGCCGCCGTAGATCGACGTCGAGGAGACGATGTGGTCTCCCGCTCCGGCAATGTTAAAAACCGACATGAACGACGCCGCCTGGCCGGACGACGTCAGCATCGCCGCCGTGCCGCCCTCGAGCGCGGCGATCTTCGCCGCTACCATGTCGTTCGTCGGGTTCTGCAGGCGCGTGTAGAAATACCCGCTCGCCTCCAGGTCGAAAAGCTTTCCCATGTCCTCGCAGGTGTCGTACTTAAACGTCGTGCTCTGGATGATCGGGATCATTCTGGGGTCGCCGTTCCCCGGGGTATATCCGGCGTGGATGCATAATGTATCTCTGTCCATGTTTTTCTCCTGTCAATGATATTTAAAATCTGTTATCTGTATCCTCTGTCCCGCAGGAACCTTCGGATGTCTCTCCTGCATCTGGAACAGAACAGTTCGTCGTTCCGATATTCTCTCTGTGCGGCTTCCAGCAGACGGTCCAGGTTCGGCGTCTGGCACATCACGCAGTCCGGGTCCGTACAGTGCTTTCCGAAATCTTCGACCGCAGCGATCACACGGTTCGGCGCGGGAGCCCCGAACATATGTCCGAGCTCGTGCACCACGGTCCGCCGCACGCACAGGGCAGCGCTCCGCATATCCTTCATGTTCGCAAACCGGCTCATGCTGTTCACGGAGACCCGTGCCTTCACCCGCGTCAGTCCGAAGCAGACCGTCATTTTCGGGACCGTCAGGTCCTTCATCGTAATGTAGATGACCGCGCCGGCCGCTCCGGCGCCCTGTCCCATGCCTTTCCAGCCTTTCGAACCTTCGTCGAGCGCCGTGAGCATCTCCTTCGCGAGCAGCTTTCCGTCCTCTGTCCGGCTGCGCCGCACGCCGTCCTCAAAGACCTTTCCGATGTCGTTGTTCCAGAACTCCGTCTCTTTCCGTACGAGAGTCAGTCCTGGCACATAGCGCGAGAAATCCCGCACACCCTCCGCGACCCAGCCTCGCAGGTCGTCCGGGACGGTGCTGTCCGTAAACAGATAGAGCGGAATCTTCTTCGCAGGATCTCTCATGCTCCCTCCGCGCCGGAAGCGGCGCAGGTCCGTGCGCTCAGAGCGCCTTTCTCTCTACAGTATACTCTCCTTCGCCGCCAAATGTCATAACAAGATATCCGCGGACGCTCCCGCCGCGCGGCCGGGCAATGCTTCCCGGGTTCAGGATCCGGACTCCCATCCACTCCTCGTCGCAGGGAACGTGCGTGTGTCCGAACAGCGCAATGCCGCACTCCTCCTCGAGCGCGGCATAGACCAGCTTCTGAAGGCCCCAGTTCACGCCCAGCAGATGTCCGTGCACGCAAAAGAAGCGGTGACCGTTCAATGTGAAGACCGCCTGCTCCCGAAGCCCCTTCCGGGCGGGATTATCGCAGTTTCCGCGCAGGAAGACCGCCGGCACGGGCTCCCCTTTCGCCTCGTTCAGCCAGTTTTCGACGTCGCACGCGTCCGCAGTGATATCCCCGAGGTGCACGAGCATATCAGGGCGCTCGCGGTCGATCGCCTGCCGGACCAGATGACTCTCCCCGTGAGAGTCGCTGACGATAAGAACCTTCTCGATCATGATGCCTCCTACAGCAGCCCCATGGCACGGAACACCGTGATGATAACGAACAGGCTCAGCATGCCCATGATGCTGCTCCATGCCACGATCTGCCCCGCCAGCTTATCATCCGCGTCCATCTGCGCGGCCATGACCATGGCGGAAACGGACAGCGGCGACGCAAACACGCCGATCAGCCCGCCGACCACCGCGGGGCTCAGCGTGATAAAGCCGGTCCGCGCCGCCAGAAGCAGCAGTCCGAAACCGACGACCGGCGCCCCGACGAGACGCATGATCACGCCGGAGATCAGTTCGCGCCGGAACAGCGACGCGTCCGAAAAACGCATCTGTGCGCCGAGCACGATCAGGGCCAGCGGAGTCGCGACCCGGCTCACATAGCTCAGCGCCTGATAGAGCCAGGGCAATGAATACCGGATCGAAAAGACCGGAAGCCCGTCCGTCCCCACCGGGATGAACTGCCGGATCACGAGCGCGAGGGCGCCCGCCAGCAGGCCCTGGATCAGGGGGTTTTTCAGAACGCCCGCAAACACCTTCCCGGCCTTCGGCTTTTCCTCCGACCGCGAATACAGGCTCAGCATGACCACGCTCATCGCATTGAAATAAATAACGACCGGCAGCTGAAAGACCGTGGCTGTGGCCAGCCCCGCCGCGCCCGCGACGGACTCCGACAGCGGCAGCCCGATGATCGCGCTGTTCGAGCGGAACATGGCCTGCACGAGCACTCCCTTCCTGGCGCGCTCTTTCGTGAGGACCTGTGCGAACACCAGTCCCAGGACGGTCAGAATAACGATCGCCAGGACCACCAGCCCGACCAGACGGACCGGGACCGGGATGCCCCGCGAAAGGTCCATATTATAAATGTTCACGAACATCAATGCACAAAAAGGCACGCGGAAATTAAACCGGTTCAGCTGCTTCAGCGCGTCCTCGCTGAAAAAGCCGAGCCTGCGGACCCCGTAGCCCAGCAGGATCAGCAGGACCAGGGGCAGAATGGCATTGACCGAAAAAGATAACGTATCCCGCATCAGAGGCGCCCCATCGCCCGGAACATGGTTATGATCACGAACAGACTGATCATGCCGATCACGCAGGACCAGGCCACGATCTGTCCGTTCAGTTTATCGTCGCAGCCCATCTCGGCCGCCATGGGCACGGAGGCGATCGCCATGGGACCCGCAAACAGTGCGATCGAGACGCCCATCTCCACAGGGCCCATCGTCAAAAAACCCATCCGCGCCGCGAGGAACATCAGGGAAAGGCCGACTGCCGGTGCGGCGAGCAGCTTCAGGATGACGCCCGTCACGAGTTCCCTGCGGAACGCCGACGTATCCGAAAAGCGCATCTGTCCGCCCAGGATCACGAGCGCGAGCGGCGTGGCGACGCGGCCCACATAGTTCAATGCCTGGTACAGCCAGGGCAATGTATACCGGATCGAAAAGACCGGCAGGCCGTCCGCGCCGACCGGGATCACCCTGCGGATCAGGACCGCGATGAGACCCGCGACCAGACCCTGGATCAGCGGGTTTTTCACGATGCCGAGCAGGACCGTGCGAAGCCGGACCTTCTCGCCCGAATTCGAGAATATGCTGAAGAGGACAACGCCGACCGTATTAAAGTAGATGACCACCGGAAGCTGAAAGACCGTCGCGATCATCTCCCCGGTCTGCCCGGCCAGCGAGGCCGAGAGCGGCAGGCCGATGATCGAATAGTCGCAGCGGAATGCGGACTGCGCCAGAACGCCCCTGCGCCCGCGCACTTTCGTCACCAGACAGGCGACGATCAGGCCGATCGCGGTCAGGACCGCCAGGATCACCATGGCCATCACGGCCAGCCGGACCGGGATGCCCTGCTGCAGATCGAGGTTATAGATCAGCATGAACAGCAGTGCGCAGAAAGGGAACCGGAAGTTGAACCGGTTCAGCTGTCTGAACGCGTCGTCGCTCAGGATCCCCAGCCGGCGGATCACCATACCGAGTATGATCAGCGCGATGAGCGGCAGGATGGCATTGAGCGAAAAAACCAGGGTGTTAAGCATGATACTGCTGCTTCCTCTTCTCTTTCCACGCCTCAAAACGGGTGTCGATCACATCAAACAGTTTCATGGCCGCCAGCGCGATCGCGATGCCCAAAGCCACGCCTGCGATCACGTCCGTCGGGTAATGGATACCCACATACAGCCTGGACAGCGCGATCAGCGCCGCCGCCGCGATGATCGGGATTCCGGCCTTCTTCGGCAGACGGGCCAGGCAGATCCCCCCGACGCTGAACGCCGTGCAGGAATGTCCCGACGGGAACGACCAGTCCGAGGCCTGCGGCCCCAGCAGGTGCAGCCCCGGAATCTGTGTATACGGACGCGGACGTGCGAACACGTTTTTCAGGATCCCGCTGCAGAAGACCAGCGTCATCATAAGCGCGATCACACAGGCACAGCCGACTTTTCTCGTTTTCGGGATGATCAGCAGGACCAGCGTAACGATGATCCAGACCAGGCCGGCATGACCCAGCTGCGTAAACCTGACCGCGACCGGATCGAGCCAGTCCTGACGCACGGTATTCTGCACCCACAGCAGGAATGCGGCTTCCCAGGCCATGGAGGCCCTCCTTTCCGATCTCTCTTCGCATCAAAGTGCCGAAGCCCACGGGACGGACTTCCGGCACACCTTGTATATTATGGACTTTGCAGGCAAAAGTGACAAGTGCCAACATCATAATTATTCCTGCGAGGGGCCGCCGGAATGCGACGTGCGGTGCGGCCCGACAGGGGAACTTGGAGTGCGACCATGAGCGGCATGCCGACAGCATGGAAAAACGAAGACCGGGATCATGATGTCCGAATCATGATCCCGGCGAAGCGGTTTCGGGAAATCCATCGCAGATTTCCCGAAACCTCTGAGTGGAGTCTTCAGTTTTTCCAAAAGATGGAGGCATAGCCGGTCAGGGAACACGGAACGTTTCCCTGCGGGCCGCACCGCACGTCACAGACTGTTGGCCACCTCGTACGCATCCCACACCGCGTACATAATATTCGACACCTTCGCCGCGTCGCCCAGCAGATACAGGTCGTCGACCTCGTACTTCAGCTCCTGATACAGGCTGTTCTCGCTCCGGTAGCCCACGCACAGGACCACGCTGTCCGCCGGGTACTCCTTCACCGCGCCGCCGACCTCAGCGGTCAGCACGCCGTCCGCAAAGCCGGTGACCTTCGCCGAGCACTGGATCCCGATCCCGTGGAACGGCAGAAGCTCTTCGAGCATCTCCTTATTCGCGCTGCAGATCGGGCCGTTCACGGCCATGACCTTATCCAGCGCCTCGACGATCGTGACCTTCTTCCCCTTCATGGCCAGGTCGAGGGCCAGCTCGCATCCCACGAGGCCCGCGCCGACCACGACCACGCGCTCACCCGGATCCTTCTGTCCCAGCAGCACTTCCTCGGCGGCGTAGACGTGCTCGTCGTCGCCCAGCGGGAAGCGCTTCGGGCGGGAACCCGTCGCGACGATCACCGCGTCAAATCCGCCGGCGCGCACGGTCTCCGCGTCCGCCGCGGTGTTCAGATGCACCTCGACGCCCAGGCGCGCGAGCTCGGCCGCGTACCAGTCCGCGAGGGCAATGTCATCCTCCTTAAAATCAGGCGCCCCGCCCGGGATCAGGTTTCCGCCCAGGCGCGCGTTCTTCTCGTACAGCACCGGCTCATGCCCGCGCTCCGCGAGCACACGCGCGGCCTCGCAGCCCGCCGGACCGCCGCCGACGACCAGCACGCGCTTCTTCTTCGTGATCGGAGCCAGCGCCGCGGACCGCTCTTTACCGGTCTGTGCATTGACCGCGCAGTTGATCAGCGAATATGTCGGGACGCGGCCCATGCATCCTTCCTGACAGCTCATGCCGGGGCGGATCTGCGCGAGTCTCCCGGTGCGGATCTTCTTCACGATATCCGGATCCGCGAGCAGCGGGCGGCCCATGCTGATGATGTCGCAGGTCCCCTCCTCGAGGCACGCGAGCGCCAGATCGGGATCGTCCACACGGCCGGCCATGAGCACGGGCACCTTCACATGATCCTTCACGATCTTCGCGAACTCACGGTAAGGCGCCTTCGGCATATACATCGGCGGGTGGTTCCACCACCAGGCGTCGTAGGTGCCGGCGTCCACATCCAGAGCGTCGTAGCCGTATTTCTCCAGAAGCTGCGCGGCTTCGATGCCCTCCTCGATGTCGCGGCCCTTCTCCTCGAATTCCTCGCCCGGAAGCGCGCCCTTCCGCCAGTCCTTCACCATGCTCTTCAGCGAGTAACGCATGGCCACCGGGAAATCCCAGCCGCAGGTCTTCGCGATCTCCTCGCGGATCTCTTTCGCGAAGCGCAGGCGGTTCTCGAGGCTGCCGCCGTACTCGTCGGTGCGGTGATTGAAGAATGAGATCGCGAACTGGTCGATCAGGTAGCCCTCGTGCACCGCGTGGATCTCGACGCCGTCGAAGCCGGCGCGCTTCGCGTTAAACGCGCCCTTCCCGAAGCTCTCGACGATTCCGTGGATCTCGTCCACGGTCAGCTCGCGGCACATCTTGTCCAGCCAGCGGTGCGGGATCTCCGACGCGGACACCGGCGGAAACTCGCCGAGGTTCGTCGGAATGGTCACGCGGCCGAAACCGCCCGACATCTGCAGGAAGATCTTCGAACCGTAGGCGTGCACGCGCTCGGTCATCTCGCGGCTCGTGCGCACGAACTGCACCGGGTTATAGGTGCTGTTCGGCGTGTTCGGGAACGAAGGCTTCTCGACCTCGCAGTCGCTGAACGTGACGCCGGTGATGATCAGGCCGACGCCGCCCTGCGCGCGCCGCGTGTAGTAGTCGACGCCGCGCTGGTTCCAGCCGCCCTCGCAGTCGCCGAGGCCCAGCGGGCCCATGGGCGCCATCGCGTAGCGGTTCGGCAGCTCGAGTTTCCCGATCTTCACCGGGGTGAACAACTTCTCATACTTCATGGGCTACAGTCTCCTCTCTTTATAACTTTCGGGCATATATGCCCGGCTCAGTCCCTTCAGAGCTCTCTCTCCGCGAGCAGGACCGTCTTCCCGTTCCGCTCGACTTCCCGGATCACAGTGAAGCCGTTCTTCTTCCAAAAATGCGCAGACTGCGGATTTCCCCGATCGATCGCCAGCCGGACCGCGGACATTCCCAGCGATGCCAGGTACTCTTCCGCTTCCAGGATGACCGCGCTTCCGATGTTCCGCCCCTGAAGAGCTTTCCTCATCATGAAAAGCCCGATAAACGCGGTACCCGGCTTCGGATATCCGTCCACCAGATCCATGACGGCGATCAGCGCGTCCTTCAGATAAAAACCGATAAAGTATTTGTCCGCCGGCCCGATGCCCGGCGGCGTGACGGACAGATCGCTCAGTACCTGTTCCCGGGTGGCTTCCGCGTCCGCGTACGGAAAGTACTGTGTATTTTCTTCGTACAGTTCCAGAATGACGTCCGCGTCGGGGTATCCCAGCCTGCGGACATCGTACTGCCGGCTGAGCATGGTGATATCGATCATGGCTCTTCTCCGTTCGGCGATCTCTCAGCGTTTTTTCTTCGGCGCGGGCAGCTCTTCCGCCATCGCGTTCAGCAGACCGCACAGAAACTCCCGGTCGTCGATGTCCTCGACCAGAAGCATCTCCTTCGCACCCTCGTACGGCAGTTCAGCCGGGGCGTCCGGCATCATCCGACGGGCCGAAGCGGTCGGCTTCACGAGAAAGCGGTCGTCATAGATCCCGCCGACGATCTTCCCCCGATAATAGATGATGAACTCCCCCATCATCGCCTTATAAGAAATGTCGTCCAATGCCGACAGCTGGTCCAGTACGAATTCCAGATAATCCCTGCTCGAAGCCATATTCCCCATCCAAAAAACACAAAAAATCGGTGAACACCCCTGGGGTATCCGTTCACCGAAAATTATAATTCACATCTGTTCTTTTTACAAACTCCGCGCCTGACGGGTCTTATTCAACAGTAAAAACGGTATTCTTCTCAAAAACTCCGAAAGCAAACCCCAGCCGCATCCAGAGCGGCATGCCGGAATACGCTTCAAAGCTGGTCCTCTCCAGGAACTCGCCGACCGATATCTCCTCGACATACCCGTAAGGATTCGCGATCACGACTCTGTCGTTCGGAATATCCATCCCTGTTACCAGCGAATAATGCAGCGTCCATTGCCCTTCGAACTGCGCCGCCCACTCGAACGGGACCGGGAAGCCCCGGGAAAGCGTATCGTAGACCAGATCGATCAGTTCGGTGTTCGTCAGGTATCTGTGCATCTCGGTATGATACTCCGGGAACCGCTTATTCATCTCCTCGCAGAACGACCGCCCCGTGGACGTCACGACCTTTCCGTATTCGCCGTACAGGCTCTCCTCGGTGATATCGCCGCCGGCCCACGCCGAAAACATTTCGATCACGGCGTATCCGCATGACACATCCTGTTCGATCACGTCCACGCCGGCGATAAAGACCGGGGCGCTGTATCTTTCATCGTCAAAAACGGAAGAAGGATCGTCCAGGATGCGGACTGTGCGGACGTGTGAAACGAGCAGTGCGGCGGCCGTGACGCAGATGATAATGACGATGACCGAAACGACGACTGCCGGAAGCGTCTTCTTCCGTGTCCTCTTCTTATTCTTCATAGCTGTTCTCCTGCGGGTACGAATGTCCGGTCACTCTTCCATGGTCCGGAACAGGTTCCTTTTACACTTTACGCTGTACTGCAGCGTATAGGAAGCCGCTCCCGCATCCAGCGCGTCCTGTATCCCGACGATCTCCCTGGTCACGTCGTCCAGATCTCTGTACCAGGCGAGAAACGTGTTCTGCGCGCCCCACAGCGACATGTCATTCCCGTCGGAAGCAAACAGCGCGTATTTCGGGCTGTTCTTAGCTCCCCGGAACTGCTGCGAACGGGTCACCTTCGAGGCATTGATGATCACACCCTCGTTCGGGGAAATGATCCGGATCGTGCCGAAAGATCCCCCTTGCTCAGGATCGGCGGCGTTTTCATAGACTTTATTTCCCAGCAGGCTGTCCAGGGAAATGTTCAGTTTTTGGGAAAGCAGGATCAGCTTATCGACTTCCGGATAGCCTTCTCCGAGTTCCCACTTCGATACGGCCTGTCTGCTCACTCCGAGCATCTCCGCCAGAGCTTCCTGGGACAGGTGCTTTTCTTTGCGAATGGTCTGCAGGTTTTCTCCAAAACTCATGGTCTCGTCCTCCTTACACCGTGAGCATACAGGTCACGCCGCGGTTCTTCCACCAACCACAGCTTGCATTTGCGCAACCTGGAGTGGCATCACGGCTCTATCCGCTGCATTTCCCGCAGTCACTGCAGCCATTGCAGACCATCTTCATGGAACACTCTTTGCAGTTATCGCAGTAGTGCTTCACGTACAGCCGCTCCTCCGGAATCGGCAGCCCCCAGCTGTCAACCAGGTCGAAATGCAGCGGCCGTCCTTCGAAGTTCATCCCCGACCGGAACGCCTGCTGCGTCTGCAGCCGCTTTCCTTTCAGCGTGTATTTCTTCCCGTCCTTGATGAAGACCGTCCCGGTCTCCAGAAAGCAAAATGTGATGTTCCTCGGCACGCACTCTTCCCGCAGCGACCTGACCCAGTCGAAGTCGCAGGGTCTTCTTCCGCCGTAATTTTCGCCTCCGCAGAGGACCCGCTCGATCTGCCCGCTGTCCAGATATTGCGCCAGGCTCACCGGTCCGATGAGCGGCGTGCAGCTCACACCCTTGTGACGAAACGGCAGTTCCAGCAGGATCGGGATCCGCTCGTCCGCGCGCCTCTGATTCTCGCAGGTGACATTGAAAAATACGTTCTCCCAGCCGCCGCCCCAGTCTTCGGGCAGGCAGTCCGCGACCCGCTGCGGACGCTTCGTCAGCAGGTAAAAAATGACGTCGCGCCGCTCGCGCATGATCTCCCAGGCGTCGTCCCGCCACGGATCCGCCTCTTCGAGAAAGAAATCCGACGTCATGCAGACGCTGATCATCTCACCGCTCCGGATCTTATACCGCCCCTTCCGGTCTCTCGACAGCGGATACCGGGCGTTCGCGGTCAGGTAGATCTCCGAGCCGTCCTTCTCCCGCATCCCGTCCAGGAAATACATATAACAGTTTTCGCACCCTTCGCTGCATTTGACGCAGCCGTGCCAGGGATTCCAGATATCGTGCATCGCATTCCTCCGGGGATTATTATAGCAGTCCGAAGAGCGTTCGTCTTTACTGTCAGAAACAGGAAAAAGCGGACTGAGAAGCGCCGGATTCGGTACCGGGCGTTTCACAGTCCGCTTTTCTGTTATTTGAAGTATGGATATTTCAAGCGCGCAGAACGCTTTCAAGCCGCACTCAGGCGACTTTTTCTCTTCCCGTCTTCTTCTCGATCACCAGCAGCACCACGATCATCAGCGCCGCGCCGATCACCAGCGAGATCGCCGGGTTCTTCGTCAGGCCCGCGAAGATGTAGGCCACGAAGCAGACCGCCGCGCAGGTCAGCGCGTAAGGCAGCTGGGTCGAAACGTGATTGATGTGGTTGCATTGTCCGCCCGCGGACGCCATGATCGTCGTATCCGAGATCGGCGAGCAGTGGTCGCCGCAGACCGCGCCGGCCAGGCAGGCCGCGATGGAGATGACCATCATCTCGCCCTCCGGGAACACGCCCAGGACGATCGGGATCAGGATGCCGAAGGTGCCCCAGCTCGTGCCGGTCGCGAACGCCAGTCCCAGCGCCACCAGGAAGATGATCGCGGGAAGCAGGATCTGCACCGCCGCCGCGGAGCCCGCGACGAGGTTCGCCACGAAATACTTCGCGCCCAGAAGGCCGGTCATGCCGGACAGCGTCCAGGCCAGCGTCAGGATCAGGATCGGTGCGAGCATGGCCTTAAATCCCTCGGGGATGCAGGCCGTGAACTCCTTAAACGTGAGCACGCCGCGCAGCAGATAGTAGAAGAACGCGAAGATCACCGCGATGATGCCGCCGATGACCAGGCCCACGGAAGCGTCCGCGTTCGCGAACGCGGTCACGAAGCCCTCGCCCGAGAAGAACCCGCCGGTGTAGACCATGCCCATGATGCAGGCCGCGATCAGCACGAGCACCGGGATGATCAGGTCGGCCACGCGTCCGTTCTGGTTCACAGCGTCGTCGTCCGTGAACTTCTCCTGGCCGGTCGTGAAGAGGTCGCCCGCAATGGCATTCAGCTCATGCTTCCGCATGGGACCGTAATCGATCCGGCGCACCACGAGGACCACCATCATCAGGATCGTCAGCAGCGCGTAGAAGTTATAGGGGATGGTCCGCAGGAAGGTCACGAAGCCGTTGATGCCGGCGTCGTCCGGGACCGAGGAAGTGACCGCCGCGGCCCAGGAGCTGATCGGGGCGATAATGCAGACCGGAGCCGCCGTCGCATCGATCAGGTAGGACAGCTTCGAGCGCGAGACCTTGTGCGTGTCCGTCACGGGCCGCATGACCGAACCGACGGTCAGGCAGTTGAAGTAGTCGTCGACGAAGATCAGGATGCCGAGCACGATCGTCGCGAGCTGCGCGCCGACGCGGGTCTTGATGTGCTTCACCGCCCAGCGGCCGAACGCCGCAGAGCCGCCGGCCTTGTTCATCAGCGCGACCAGGATGCCCAGCAGCACGAGGAACACCAGGATGCCGACGTTCCAGGAGTCGGCGAGTTTGAAGATCATGCCGCCCTCTTCATTGAACAGCATGGTGTTCAGGCCGAGCTCGACGTTAAAGTTCGAGTACAGGAGCGCGCCCGCCACGATGCCGACGAACAGCGACGAGTAGACCTCCTTCGTGATCAGCGCCAGCACGATCGCGATGACCGGAGGCAGCAGGGACAGCGGGGTCGCGTAGAACGGGCTCACATAGCTGTCCAGCGCGCCCATGTCGACCGGGCGGGCCAGCGTGCCGATGATCAGCGCGACGACGACCGCGAGGATCACGATGATGACTGCTTTCTTCTTCATAATTATTCTCCCCATAAAACGAAAAAAGAACGGTGGGTATCATTCTAACATGATGCCCACCTGTTTATATATTATTTATATCTGTTATTAGAAAATTTGTATGATTCAGGACGAATAATAAGCTGACGCACACGGAGCGTTTCCCCGGTGCCGGGTGTATGCGCGCGGGTGCCCATGGGCGCAGCTGACTGCGGCTGCAGATGCGCCCCGGATGCGGTCAGCTGATCGCCACCCCGAATCGCTCCATATTATACCTGTCGATCTCGTCCACGATCACCGGCAGCACCTCGGGATAGAGCGTCCCCGGGCCGCCGTAGGTGATCCCGGGCCAGAAGCCGGGCAGCTCACCGTACTCCGTGCAGGCGCGGCGGACTTCCGTGCGGATCTCCTCTTCCGTCACGTCCGGACGGTCGATGATCGAATCGATGCCGCCCATCAGCAGCATGCGGCCGCCGACCTTCGCGCTGATCTTCGCGATGTCGTTCGTCGGCAGCACGCCCTGCCAGATGTCGATCCCGATATCCGCCATCTGCTCGACGATGGGCTCCAGATACGAATCGCCGTGATGCATCACGATCACGCCGTTCTCATGCAGGTAGTGATACAGCTCGCGGTAGGGCTCCATGAAGAACTCTTCCCAGACTTCCGGCGAGTAGAACAGTCCGTTCTTCGAACCCCAGTCATCGTGGGAAATGATCATGTCCGGATGCAGATTCTCCACGATCAGCTTCATGTAGGTCAGGCGGTATTCCTTTATCGCCTCGATCATGTCATGTGTATTGTCCGGGTCAATGATGGGCGCCAGAAGCGTATCGTCGAACGTCATCAGCATGTGCATCTGCTCGAAAATGCCGGTGCCCATGACCGTGCAGGTCAGATAACGGTCCTGATCGATCTCAGCCTTCGCGGCCAGCGATTCCTCCCAGCTGGCACCGGCGCAATACCCGGCGATATCCGGGACCTTCACTTCCTCGCGCCAGGTCTCGATGTCCTTACAGGGCGCGTTCTCGGGCGTCACGAAAGGCACCGCGGCGGGCGCGTCTTCCGGGAACAGGATGGTCGTGCCCCAGCGGTCGAGCGATGTGGTCCCGCGCACGCGGTTTCCGCGGGCAAACTTAAAACAGGGATCGGCCGGGATACCGCGAATCATCGTGTAGTCGTTCGGCAGGCACTCGGGATGACCGTTTTGAAACTTCAGACATTCCAGAAGATTTTGTTTCGGTGTCAGCATAGGCTCCCCCTCCTCAGCAGACGTCAGACCTGATATTTCCTGTTATATTGTATTATAACATTGCTCATTATGCACTTGTCTTTCAAAAGAACATGCTATAATAATGCCTGCACAAACAGAGCGGGTCCCGCGCGGATAGACCGTTTTCCGTCGGGCTCGCAGTAGGAGGAAAACATGAAGATCAGAAAACTACTGGCTCTGGGAATCGCCGCGGCTCTGACCGTGGGCACGCTGACCGCCTGCGGTGGCGGCGGGAATGCGGCAGATGACGCTGCGGACGCCGCGCAGGATGTTGCTGACGATGCGGCCGACGCCGCGCAAGGCGCAGCCGATGCCGCCGGCGACGACGCGGATGCCGCCGCTGATGCCGTCGAGGGCGCCATCGACCTGTCCGGGTACGATTTCAGTTCGCCCGACATCGAGGTCGGTTTCGGCAGTTTCGAGGTCATGGACGCACAGGCTTCCGCGATCCAGAACGGCGAGTATGAAGACATGATCCTCACG
>JAEEGL012931546.1_pt1 | contig 13542 bp, 12 predicted proteins | sample 9134231 | NCBI WGS metagenome assembly JAEEGL01 (sample SAMN16246548, study PRJNA631951) | gut metagenome | biome: gut microbiome; feature: rumen; material: fiber-attached | host: Bos | place: Iran: Karaj | collected 2018-10
CCCGTGCAGACGTCGTAAAAAAGATTGCCCTTTTCGGTTTTGGTTACGTTTATGCTCTGGTTGTGCATGTGTCCCGTAAAGATGAGATGTACGCCGTTGTCGGCAAGTGTTTCGACGAGCTTTTTGCTCTCGTCCTGCCACGCGTCCTTAATAAGCGCAAGTACGGGCTGACCGGGAAGCACGGGATAGTGCTCCATGGCAATCATCATCTGACCGTCAGCCTGAGCCTTCTGCGCCTGTTCTGCAATCCAGCCCAAGAATTCGTCGTCATAGGTTATATGCTTTGCAGTAGCAATATCGTTTGAAATTACAAGCAGGCGTACGCCGTCCGACAGCTGCGCGACGTAGGACAGATGCTCCTCATTGAACGCGATGGCGTCGGAATAGCCGAAGTCCTTGTAATAATCATAAAGCTCGGAAAACTCAACGCTCTCTATCGGAAAACGGCCGTTTTCGTTGAAGCCGAAGGAGTTGTTGTGAAAATCGTGTCCCGCGGTTACAACATAGATTTTTTTACCGCTCTTCTCCTTGAATTCGTGAAGAAGCTTGGTGAAGGCCTCGTGGTTTTCCCTCTCACCCCAGAAGGTCAGGTCGCCGGCTATGAGGACGATATCGGCATCCTTTGCGTCGGTCAGCCAGTTAAATACGGCTTCGTTAATAAACTGAGTTTCGGCAAAGCATTTCTGCTCGCTGTCCATAAAGTCCTCGTATTCCGCGCCGTAAGCGCCTAACGAATTCTTGAAATAATGGGTATCGGTAACAAGATAGAATTTCAACGGTTTCATATTTTTCCTCCCTTTTCAAGCTGTTTCGTGTTTTCGGATGTCGGGTGTTATCAATAGAATTCCCTTATATAGTTTTCAACGTCCTCACGCGTACCCCTGAACGCACCGGGCGTTTCCATTTTAAGCGAAACGGTTGCCGTTGCGGTAAGCAGCGCGGATTCAATATCGCAGTTAAGTCTTTCGTTGATATATGCGGCGAAGGTGGTATCTCCCCTGCCCGTTCTGCCGCTTAAGTTCCTCGCCTTTATGGGACAGGTATATATCTTTTCTCCGTCGAAGGCAAGAACCTCGGTATTGTGGGTGATAAGTATTTCCTTCGCGCCCCATGAATGCAGAATTCTCGCGGCTTCGCTTCGGTCGGACGTACCCGTCAGGATTTCAGCCTCGGCAGCGTCGGTCTTTAAGTACGCGATATAGGGCAGCATCTCCTTTTTAGCCGCCCAATCCTCAAAATACATCTTACCGCCCGACTTGTCGGCGTGGCGGAGATAACCCTGAACATCAACCGCAACCGCGCCTTTTTGGGCGCAGGCTTCGATAATACCGTCCGCATAGTCGCCGTAAATCAGACCCGCGATATGATAGATTTTGCCTTCAATGCCGTCTATGTCGCTCAACTCAAAGGCGTCGCCGTGAGACAGGCACAGACATTCTCTTTTTTCCTTATCGGCGGTGAAATACTTGTTTCTGATGCTCGTTGACCTCTCGCCGTAACGAACGAAAATATCCTCATTCGGAATTGTAAATGCCGAAAGCCGCTCGTTGTCGTCCTTACTGATTTTCGTAACCGCGGCAACCTTATGGCCGAGAGCGTAAGCCGACGCGCTGGAATAGATAACAGCGCCGCCGCAGACCTCTACAAGCTTGTCCTCATGGTCGATATTAAAGTCTTTTGAGATATGTCCGATAATCACGGAATCGTATATCATATTTTTACTCCTTATTGGCGGTCGTTGTCGGGACGGACTATCTTAGCGGAATAGTAGCCCGAAAACGTGTTGTTTTCACAGTAAAGCGTGTCAGTGTCGGGGTTCTCACAGATAATGCCGATATTCGGTGCGTCCGAACTTTCGGGCGCGGTGAAGCGATTGCCGACAATCATGATTGAGTGAGCCTCGGAGAGAAAAATAATATAACCTCTGCTCATGCCGCGGCTCGAAGCCGAACCCTCAAAGACGTTGTTGCTGATTGTGATATCGCTGTGGTTACAGTCGTCGTGATAACCGAACGCGGGAAAGCCGTCACACCTGAATTTATTTGAGTCAACAAGTATATTGTGACAAACCTCACCGTCACGGCTGAAATCAATTTCAGTACCGTCGCAGTTATAAACGGGTCCGTAAGAGCCCTCAAGCGCACGGTCAATCTGTATCATTTCGTTTTTCAGCTCAACATCACGAAAAACATAGGCAGGTCCGTTGAACTCACAGTTCCTTACGGTTGCGTTTTCGGTTGAATTGAGCTCGATACAATGCCACTTGGAACAGTTGACGAAACGGCAGTTTTCAATAACAACGTCCCTGCAGTGCACGGTATTGATAAGAGTTGAAGGCTCGGTAAGATTCTCGTTGCCGTCAAATATACCGCCCGAAATCACAACATTGTGAGTTCCGCTGTAGCCCGACCATTCCTTCTCGGAATAGGACGCGAGCAGATATCTGGTCAGCGGAGTGCTCTTATCGCTTCTTCTTATGCGTGCATTATCGTCAAACTTCAGCGTCTGATTCGAATAAAATATCAGCGCGGCGGAAACGAGATACGTTCCGTCGGGAAAATATACCGTTCCGCCGTCCTTAGCGCAGTCGATGCAAAACTGTAATGCGGCGGTGTCATCACTGACACCGTCGGCAACTACGTTTATATTGTCTTTTACGTTAATGAAATTCATTGTTTATTCGCTGACAGCCTTTGCGCTGAGGTCTTCGTTTTCCTGATGTCTTGCGGCGCGCATTTCCTCAAGCTCCTTATACATCTGAGCCTTGGTTTCGCCCTCTACGTTATAGAGAGTCTTGAGAATAATGGCCTTGAGAAGGTTGCTGAGCGCATAACCGAACAGAAGGAAGCCTAACAGCCACAGGCAGGTGTTAAGATAATTCGGCTGAGCCTGCATGGTCTTTACAAGGTCGCCTTCGGTCGAGGACTGATAGCCGACCCATGCAATCATGAACGGGATGAAGAGGTTTTTCAGGTAGTTAAGTCCCGTTGTAATCCAGCCGGGAACGATGCCCTGAATGGCCTCCATTCTCTCGCCCGTCTGCCATTCGAGATAATCGAAATACTCAACGCTGAAGTGAGAGTTCGAAAGCTCCTGAATACCTATGCCTACTCCGAATACGAAATAGAATACATAGAAGAAAATACTGTTCCAGCCCTTGAAGAACATAATGCCCATCTTCGCCTCTGCAAAGCAGATGAAGAACAGTACAAGTGCGGAAACCATAGCATACGGTCCGCAGAATTTAAGAAGCTTGGTCGGTTCGTGCTTTTTGGAAAGCTTAGCGGTTATCAGATTGCCGACAACCGTTCCAACAGCCGTGGGAAGAGTAAGCAGAAGATTCTTCGACGAGCCTACGGTAATCGCGGCAAGCAGCGTTGAGAACTTACCGAGCGCGGCAAGCACGTTAACCCACTGCATATACTGATAAGCGCGGTAATTTCTGTACTTGAAAAGTGAGAACAGAGCCTTGGAAACCTTGATCTTTTCCTTCTTAGGAAGCTCAATTCTCTCATGGCAGAACAGACCGCACATAAGATTGCCGAACATGGTTACGCATGCTGCGACAAGCGCAAGAGTCATATACATTGCGTTCTTGTCGTCGCTGAACAGACCGTAAACGAACGTAGCAAGATATGCCGCGCCGTAGCCGATATAGTATGACAGCTGCCATACCGTGGCAACGGTTTTCTTTTCCTTGGGATTGGGAGAAATAACCTGAGAAACGTTCTGACCGAAGTTGTTGAAGATATTCAGCACGGTCTGTGTGCACATAAGAATATATCTGAACGTAATCATCTGCTGAACGGTCCAGCCCTTCGGAACATAGAAGAAAAGAACGGTTGTGATGAATATCGGAATAAGGCAGATGATATACCACTGACGGTATCTGCCCCAGCGGGTTTTCCACTTCTGGACAATAATGCCCGCCGCAAGACCGATAGTGATACCGAGTATCGTTGTCAGCGTGGTCTGAACTGCTTCAATCCTTGCAATCTGTCCCGCGTCAACACCCGCAGAACCGTAATAAAGCTCGTGCAGGAACGCCGTTGCAAGAGTACCCGTAAGAGTGGTGCCGAACATACCGCCGATACGCGCGAGCATAAGGCAGACGTACTCAAATCTGGTTACGTACTTGCCGGCATTACCCGACAGCGCATTGTCCGGCTTAACGACAGCCTGATTTTTTTCCTTTTTCATTTTCAAACCCCTATTTCTTTGTTTGAATAATATACATTAAATTATATATTACAAATAAAAATAATACAAGACAAAAAAGCAAAAAAACAGAGCGGTATTATTACACCGCTCCGTTTGTAAAACAATCAACTATACGTTGAATGTGTTTGCTTATCATTCAGCCTTTTCAGCCTTAGCCTCTTTCTTGTCGTTTCTGCCGAGAACAAGGTTAACGATGATGCCGAGGATAAGTGCGCATGCGATTTCGGTAAGGGTAACCTGACCGATTTTAAGAGTCATGCCGCCGATACCGGCAATAAGGATAACCGAAACTACGAAGAGGTTTCTGTTGTTGCCAAGGTCAACGGGCTGAATCATCTTAAGACCTGAAACGGCGATGAAGCCGTAAAGCGTGATGCACACGCCGCCCATTACGCATGAGGGAATGGTTGCAAGGAAGGTTACGAACGGTCCGAAGAACGAGATAACGATAGCCATAATTGCGGTTGCAAGAATTGTGATAACGGAAGCGTTACCGGTGATTGCAACGCAGCCTACGGATTCGCCGTAAGTGGTGTTCGGGCAGCCGCCGAATACAGCGCCTACCATTGAGCCTACGCCGTCACCGAGAAGAGTTCTGTGGAGACCGGGATCTTCAAGAAGCTCTGTGCCGATGATTGAGGAAAGGTTCTTGTGGTCTGCAATATGCTCTGCGAAAACAACGAATGCAACGGGAACGTAAGCAACAGCGATGGTTGCGATGTACTTGCCGTCGATAGCGGAAAGTCCCTTGGCAGCCTTGAGGAAGGTGAAGTCGGGAATCCACTGCATATTCTCGAAGAGTGAGAAGTTGATTACCTGAAGAGCCTCGTTGCCGGTCTTCATACCGATAAGGGTGAAGCAGGTAGCTACAAGGTAGCCCGCTACGATACCGATGATGAAGGGGATGAGCTTAGCCATCTTCTTGCCGAATACGGAGCAGATTATAACCGTGAAGAGGGTTACAAGTGCGCAGATGAGCGAAACCCATACCTTGGTTGTCATAACATAAGCGCCTGCGTCGGCGTCAAATGCGCCTGCAAGCGAGTCGCCGATTGCGTTGCCCGCAAGGGAAAGTCCGATAATTGCAACTGTCGGTCCGATAACAACCGCAGGCATAAGCTTGTTGATCCAGGCAACGCCTGCAACCTTAACGATTATGGCGATTACCACATAAACAAGACCAGCAAAGATTGCACCGATGATGATACCCGCATAACCTGCCTCAACAGAAACAGCGCCTGCGAATGCCGCAAACATCGAGCCGAGGAAGGCGAATGATGAGCCTAAGAATACGGGGCTTCTGAACTTAGTGAACAGAAGATAAACGATAGTGCCTACGCCCGCTCCGAAAAGAGCTGCAGACTGGCTCATGCCGTTGCCGACGATTGCCGGAACCGCGATAGTTGCCGCAAGGATAGCAAGCAACTGCTGGAAAGCGAAAACGATCAGCTGACCGAATTTCGGCTTGTCCTTGATGTTGTAAACAAGATTCATAAGATTTCCTCCTATATTTCAGGCTTTCGCCTTAATTTACATAACTGATTTTGCCGAGATGGCAACCTCGTTGACGCCGTCGGTTTCCTCAACCCTCACGCTGACGAACTCGTCCTTTGAGGTGGGAATGTTCTTGCCGACATAGTTTGCGAAAATCGGAAGCTCTCTGTGCCCGCGGTCAACCATAACGGCAAGCTGAATAACGGAAGGTCTGCCCAGCTCCATAATGGCGTCCATGGCGGCGCGCGCCGTTCTGCCGGTATAAATGACGTCGTCAACAAGAATAATAGGTTTGGAGTTGACGTCAAAATCAATCTTAGACGAGCTTAAACGCGGAGCATCGTATCTCTCACTCAGGTCGTCGCGGTAAAGTGTTATGTCAAGCTCGCCGAGTTCAACCCTGATATCGGAAAACATCTCGATATTCCTTTTAAGGATTTTCGAGAGCGGAACTCCCCTGCGCTTGATGCCAATCAGATAAAGCTTATCGGCGTCGGGATTGCGCTCAATTATCTCGTGTGCAAGGCGCGCAAGAGTACGAAGCATGGTCTGCCCGTCGATAATAATCTTGTCGCTCATTTCTCACACTCCAATAAAAAAAGCTTTGCCGGAACAGCAAAGCATAATCATGCAAAAATGCCTTGCCGGTCTCTCGTACCGATTTAAAGGTCATCTACAATTTATTGTATGATATCACACTTTTTTCGACTTGTAAACACAATATGCAAAAGTTTTCTAAAAATTGTGAACATATTTTCAAAACTTTTCCGAGTGTATAATTGTGCAATATGTTTAATGTGAAAAAAACGGCAAAAAGAAAACCCGCATTCAGCGGGTTTTGCTTACAGATTATCGGAAAAATCAAGTTCCTTGCGCTCGGAGGTAAAGCCCCGTCCCCTGACCTCTTTTATCTTGGTCACGGTCACGAAGGCCTCGGGGTCGATTTCGCGGACTATCTCGTTGGCGGCGTAAAGCTTACGCGAATGAATAATGCACATTATTGCCATTGAATCCGCACCCAGAGCGCCGGTCTGAATATGGCTTAATGTCACGCCCGCGCGAAGCTCGGTGAGGAACTTGACGCGGATTTCGTCGTACTTTTTGGAAATGACGAACAGCTGAATCTGCGCCTGACCGAAAATCATAACCTGCTCAAGTACAAGCGCTTCAAGCACAAGCACGACTATACCCGTCATAATGCTTTCGGAATCGGAGACTATCGCCTGAGCGCCGACAACTATAATATCGGTGACATATACGAAAATCGCAACCGAACGGTGAGTGAGCTTGGCGAGTATGAGATTAATAATATCCATGCCGCCCGTTGACGAGCCGACGCGCATAACAAGTCCCAGCGAAAGTCCCAACAGCACGCCCGCGTACAGCGCGGCCATAAGGCGGTCGTCGGTCAGAGTTTCGATACCGGGTATCCGCTGAAAAAGCGAGAGAAACGCAGGGTAAAGGAAGGTGCTCGCGATACTTGTGAAAAACAGCTTTTTGCCGATAACCAGCAGGCCGAGCAGAAGCAGGATTACGTTCATCGCCAGAACAAGCAACGCCGTATCGAAGCCGAAAACCTTGCCGAGCACTATGGCGATACCCGTCGTGCCGCCCATTATGATATCTTGCGGTATGATAAACGCGGCTACGACAAACGCCAGCAGCGCGTTGCCTGCAAGTACAAACAGCGCGGTTTTAAGGGTTGAAATGCCCTTTTTTTTCGCATCCTTGCTCATAATTCTCCTCCCTTTCGTATTCGTATTATTACCACGGAATATTTTATTAGAACGCGACGAAAAAATCAAGTGGTTTTGAGTAAAAATATTCAATTTTAATAGCCAATATTCAGCTATGTGTTTTTTAACTCGCTGATGCGACAAGATGTGCTTATGGACATTTCGCGGTATAAGTGGTAAAATATTAATAAGATAAAGGAGTGACGTTATGGTATCCTATATAGAAAACGGCTGCCTTGAAATAGGCGTCAAGCATTTCGGCGCGGTGCTGACAAGCGTTAAATCAAAGAAAAGCGATTTTGAATTTCTGTGGCAGGGAAATCCCGAAATCTGGAACGGTCAGTCCCCTGTTCTCTTCCCGATAATCGGACGGCTGCTCGGTGACAAGTGCATAATCGACGGCAAGGAATATCAGATTATTCGCCACGGACTTGCGCGTCACAGCGGGTTTGATTTAATCGAAAAGACTGAGAACAGGCTCGTTTTCCTTCAGCGCGAGGATAAGGAAACGCTCAAATGCTATCCGTATAAATACGAGCTGTATATGAGCTTTGAAATTGACGGCAACACGCTGACCGTTACGCATACCGTTAAAAATCCGAACGAAAAGGAAATGTATTTCTCACTGGGCGCTCATCCCGCGTTCAACTGCGAAACCGGCGATAAGATAATATTTGAAAAGGAAGAGACCGCCTACTGCGAGCGCATAGACCGAGATTCGATACTGCTCTCGGAAAAGGAGCTTATACTCGATAACTCGGACACTATAACCATAGAAAAAGATACCTTCGATAAGGACGTAATGATTTTCTCGGGACTTAACTCAAAGCGCGTTACTCTCGAAAGCGCGCACAGTCAGAGAAAGATCAGCTTCGAATTCTTCGACGCGCCGTTTTTCTCGGTATGGGCAAAGCCCGACGCGCCGTTTGTATGTCTCGAGCCGTGGTACGGAATAAACGACTCATACGAAAAGATGCCCGATTTCGCGCACAAGCGCGGTAACGTAAGGCTTGAAGCGGGCGAAAGTTTTTCGTTTTCGTGGAGGGCGACATTCAGCGAATAATTCATATTTTTCCTGTTGACTGAAGGACGGCAATAAGGTAAAATATAGGTAGAACACAAGTCAGGAGGAATTGAAAATGAGCGAGGAATACGGCCCCGATATCATTTCGGTAGTTGACGACGACGGCGTTGAGCATACCTTTGAGGAGCTCGACAGAATCGAAACCGATACGGGCAGATACGTTGCCCTTATTCCCGCCTACGACGAGGCGACGGAAATCCTTGACGACGACGGCGAGCTTATAATTCTGCGCGTTGAGGAAGAGGGCGAGGAAACTTATCTTGCGCCCATCGAGGACGAAAAGGAATTCGATGAAGTCGGCAAAATCTTTGAGGAAAGACTTTCCGAGCTGTTTGACTTTGACGGTGAGGAAGAGGACGAATAATCCGCTTTCAATTGACAACACTTATAACGCCTGCCCGATGCGATAAATGTTTCGGTTGATATTAACCCAACACATTTTTCAAGGGAGTCGAAATACGACGGTTGTGGAGCAGACCTCCCGCTTTTGCGGACGTTGGGAGCATACGGATGCCCGAGTGAGACACCCACCTGCTTTTAGACGCAGGTTATTATTCACCGACTACGGTCGGGCGGGTGATAAAAAAGACTTGCACAAGTTGCAGGTCTTTTTTTATTATGTTGTAAAGAATCAAAAGCGATAAACAAATTTGAGTTTGTCGAGGTAACCAAATCGTAGGGGCGAGCTTTGCTCGCCCGTAGTTTACATATTTGACGGGCGGGCAAAGCCCGCCCCTACGGATTGTTCGTCCGAAGTGAGTCCGTAGGGCGGGGTGCCCTCACCCCGCCGTTAGTTTACCGCACAGCTTTGCGGCGGCATGTGGGCATGCCGCCCTACGCTCTATTAATATTTATAATTCCCCGATAAACTCCGATTTGTTAATTTGCTTAATAAAAAAAGCAGCCTTCTTTCGAAAGCTGCCTGAAAGACGATAATGTAATTATCTCTTTGAGAACTGGGGTGCACGACGTGCGCCTTTGAGTCCGTACTTCTTTCTTTCGTTCATTCTGGGGTCTCTGGTAAGGAAACCTGCCTTCTTGAGCTGTGAACGAAGATTCTCGTCATACTGAAGAAGAGCTCTGGAAAGACCGTGGCGGATTGCGCCCGCCTGACCGGTAACGCCGCCGCCTGCAACTGTGCAGACGATGTCGAACTTCTCTGTCAGACCTGTAAGAGCGAGAGGCTGACGAACGACAAGCTTAAGTGTCTCAAGGCCGAAATAATCGTCGATATCTCTGCCGTTGATTGTGATCTTGCCTGTGCCGGCATATACGCGTACACGTGCTACTGATTTCTTTCTTCTGCCTGTACCGTAGAAATAAGGTGTTGAATCGTACATTTACTTTGCCTCCCTTTCTTAAAATTCTCTTACCTTAGGCTGCTGTGCTGCATGAGGATGCTCAGCGCCCTGGTAAACGTGAAGTCTTGTAAGAGCCTTAGCGCCGATTGAATTCGACGGAAGCATACCCTTAACTGCCTTCTTCATAACGAACTCGGGCTTCTCAGCCATAAGAGTCTTGTAATTAACCTTCTTCATATTACCGATATAACCTGTGTGGTGGTAATACATTTTGTCCTCAAGCTTGTTGCCTGTAAGAACAATCTTCTCGCAGTTGATTACGATAACGAAGTCACCGCAGTCAGCGTGAGGTGCGAAAGTGGGCTTATGCTTGCCGCGAAGAAGAGTTGCAGCTTCAACGGCTACGTCGCCGAGAGTTCTACCCTCTGCGTCAAGAACATACCACTCACGGCTGATGTCGCCTGCTTTGGGCATATAAGTTGACATAACTTTTTCCTCCGAAATTATTTGTTTTTTTAGTGCCTGATTATATTACCACCGAAAATTCAATTCGTCAACAAAAATTTTTATAAATTTTAATGTACAAGGGTAAAATCTTTCATTTTCTTTGATTTTCTTTAATTTTTAATATATTTACTTGCTTATTATTTTATGAATTTTCGTCCGTGTTTTCCACGTTTTTCAACAATACGATACAATTTGCTCGATTTTGAGATTTGCTATTGAATTATATTTTAATTGGTATATAATACATAGGAATTTTTCAAAGGAGGGTATTATATGCGTAAGAACGATATGCTTACCGAAAGTCCGGTCAAGAGCATAGTGCGCTTTGCGCTGCCTATCGCGCTGTCGAGCCTTTTACAGTTTAACTATACCCTCGTTGACAATATCATAGTCGGCAGATACGTCGGCACAAACGCGCTCGCCGCCGTCGGTAATGTCGGCTCTATCAACTCGTTTATAATTGGCGCGGCGCTCGGTCTTACGAGCGGATTCACAATCCCCGTTGCTCATGCATTCGGCGCAAGGGATAAGAAAAAGGCTTCCGCATACGCGGGCTCAAGTGTTTCGATGGCGCTGATTATCGGTCTTATAATAGTAGTTGTCGCGCACATCATTTCGACTCCCCTGCTAAGGCTTATCGGCACGCCCGAAAGCATTATCGGTATGTCGGCGGCGTATGTGAATATACTTTACTTCGGCGTTCCGTTCCAGATGCTGTCCAACAACTTTACCGCCATTTCACGCGCAGTCGGCGAAAGCAAGAAGCCGCTGTATTTCTACATAGTAAGCGTGTGCGTTAACTTCACGCTCGACCTTCTGTTTGTTAAGCGCTTCGGCTGGGGCGTTGAGGGCGCGGCGATTGCGACGCTGATTTCCTACGTTACCGCGATGACGCTGACGGGCTTTTATATCATTAAAATCAACAAGGACGTTGATATAAGGCTTCGCGACCTGCGTCCGAGAAAGTCAATTGTGCTTGAACAGATAAAGCTCGGCATTCCCGTTTCGCTTCAGTTCACTATAACCTCAATAGGCACGATGTTCCTGCAGAGCGCGGTCAACAGCTTCGGCCCGAACGTAATGGCGGGACTGACAGCCGCAGGCAGAGTTGAAAACGTTACCAATATTTCAATGAGCGCTCTGGGTGTTGCGACACAGACCTTTGTCGGCCAGAATTACGGCGCAAAGAATTACGAAAGAATAATAAAATCGGTCAGAAAGCTGTTTGTGCTCGAGCTTGTCGTATCGCTGTTTATGAGTATGCTTCTCATAGTAATCGGCAGACCGATAGTGTCTGTATTCATCACCGAACCCAACGAGGAAATGCTCGCCGCTTCGGGCCGCTACATTATCTCGATAGCGAGCTGTTACTCGCTCGTCGCAATACTCTTTATACTCAGAAACACGCTTCAGGGACTCGGCTTTACCTACGCGAACACCGTGGCGGGCATAGGCGAGCTAATAGGCAGAGTGTTTATTTCGCTTGTTATGGCGAAAATCTTCGGTTTCCCTGCGGTCTGCTTCGCGGCGCCAACGGCGTGGCTGATGGCGGATATACCGCTGGCTGTGATTTATTTAAGAAAGCAAAAGCAGTTCAGACAATTAGCCGAAAAGCAAAAAGAAAAAGCGGTCGTATGACCGCTTTTATTATTTGAGTTTAGCTGTTCCACGCCTTGACTTCACGGCGAAGCCAGTCGCACCACGCGTCTATGCCCTCGCCCGTCTTTGCCGATACAAAGAATATCTCGACGTTGGGATTAAGCTTGTGAATTCTCTCAACTACCGCTTCGTCGTCAAAGTCAAAAACGGACTTCGTATCAATTTTATTTATAAGCACGACGTCGGAAACCGTGAACATAAGCGGATACTTGAGCGGCTTGTCGTCGCCCTCGGGGACGGAAAGTATCATCGCGTTCTTGCTCGAGCCCGTGTCAAATTCTGCGGGGCAGACGAGATTGCCGACATTTTCAAGCACGACGAGGTCGAAATCGTTGGCGTTGAACGAGTCAATGCCCTGCCTGGTCATACCGGCGTCAAGGTGGCACATACCGCCAGTATGAAGCTGGATTGACCTGACGCCCGCTTCGCTCATGGTACGCGCGTCAACGTCGGAATCGATGTCGGCTTCCATAATGCCGATTTTCATTTCGTCCTTAAGACGCGAAACCGTCGCCTTCAGAGTTGAGGTCTTGCCCGAGCCTGGTGCGGACATAAGGTTAAGCAGGAAAGTTTTATTTGCCTTAAGCTCCTCGCGAAGCTTATCGGCTTCCCTGTCGTTAGACTCAAATACGCTTTTTTTTAGTTCAATTACGCTGAAATCACTCATAATACTGTATCTCCTGACTGTATTGATAACAAGTAAATTATAACTGTATTTGAGTGTCAAGTCAAACAAAAATTACCTTGCCGAAATTCCTTGACAATTACTCTTTTTTATAGTAAATTATATTATGTATAAAAATGTGACATTATGTTTTCACACGAAAGGGGAAGCATTTATAATGGCTAAAGAAAAAATTCCTTCAACTCCCGAAACCAGAGCTAAGAAGCTTGAAGACAAGAAAGAGGTTTCAAAGGCGTTTTCAAAGACCTTCTTTGCGGCTCTTGCAGTTTGTCTTTCGGTACTGTTGATTTATTCGGTTTGCTACATTTCGTTCTTCAGACCCAAGGAGCAGACCATAGAGGGAAACATTTCCAACAACACATCAAATACGGTTAACAACAATACCGTTATTAATAACGGCGGATCGTCAAATTCAAGTTCGACCGACAACAGCGGCAATTCTGCTGCTCCTGCCGATAACGGCGGCAGCTCGGCGACACCTGCCGACAACGGCGGCTCTGCTGCACCCGCAGACAATGGCGGTGCTTCCTCGGGTGAGTTATCCGCTTCAAGCTCGGTTGCAGATGTAGTTGCATATTTCAACACAGCAATTAATAAGGTTAAGCCAAACGCTTCAAGCATCACTCTTGTCAAAGAGGAGAATTCGGAAGCAGGCGGCATTGAGGGTAACCTCCCCGGCGCTCTTACAAGTATTGCTAACGGCCTTATTTCCAGTAACATGGGCGTTAAGGCGGAGAATCAGCCTTCAAACGCTAACGATTTCCCCGTAGAGAACGAAAGCTGGTCAAGCCATCTGACAGCTGATGATGTTGAGAGACACGAAGTTGTTGATAACGGCAGCACTTATACAATTAC
>JAEEGL013213494.1_pt1 | contig 13542 bp, 12 predicted proteins | sample 9134231 | NCBI WGS metagenome assembly JAEEGL01 (sample SAMN16246548, study PRJNA631951) | gut metagenome | biome: gut microbiome; feature: rumen; material: fiber-attached | host: Bos | place: Iran: Karaj | collected 2018-10
ATAATACAGACATATATCACACAATGACCGATAGAGGAATGCTCTACCGGTTATTTTTTTGTTGTTAACCGTGAGTATATATTTTTAACCGTGAGAATATGGTGAAAAAACATAAATAATATTATTTTTGTATCACCGCGGAAAAAACGGATGAAAGGAATTGAAATGGAACCACAGAAAGACACCACAAAAGATGCCAAAGCCATAAAACAAAGGATACGCGAGCGTTACAAGGGCGTAAGCGAGGATGTACTCGATGTCATCCCTGCAGCCCCGCACGAGGATTTCTATAAATCCGACATTCACAAGCGCGTGGCAGCATATTGCCGAGTCTCAACGGACGACCCTAACCAGACTTCATCATATGAATTACAAAAGAACCATTATGAGGATTTCATCAATAGCAGAGCCAACTGGGAGCTTGTAGACATCTATGCGGATGAAGGCATCTCCGGCACCTCCCTGCAGCATAGGGACAGCTTTATCCGCATGATCGACGACTGCCGTGCAGGAAAGATCGATATGATCGTCACCAAGAGCGTTTCCCGTTTCGCCAGAAATATCATTGACTGTATCGGATATGTACGCCAGCTGAAAGCTGCAGAACCGCCCATAGGAGTTTATTTTGAGACAGAGAATATCTTCACCCTGGATGAAAACTCCGAAATGGCTCTGTCATTCATTGCAACGCTCGCCCAGGAAGAAAGCCATACAAAGTCGGAAATAATGAACTCTTCCATCGAAATGCGCTTCAAAAGAGGCATATTTCTCACGCCGGTACTGCTCGGCTACGACCATGACGAAGAAGGTAATCTGGTGATCAATGAGGATGAAGCCAACACCGTCCGGCTTATCTTCTTCGCGTATTTATATGGATATTCCACAGCCATGATTGCGGATGCCCTCACAGAGCTTGCGCGTCTTACGAAGAAAGGTAACCAGTTCTGGTCCGCAAGCAGTGTTTACGAAATCCTGACAAATGAAAGGTACTGCGGAGATGTGCTGGCGAGAAAAACCTTCACGCCAAACTATCTGAACCACAAATCGAAGAAGAACAACCATGACAGGAACCAATACCGTCAGAAGAACCATCATGCGGCGATCATATCGCGCGAAGACTTCTTTGCTGTACAGAAGATGATCCGTAACGCCAAATACGGCAACAAGGGATATTTTCCTGAAATGCATGTCGTTAACGACGGCCTTTTACGCGGTTTTGTCACTATACATCCAAAATGGGCAGGTTTTTCCGAAGATGATTACTATCTGGCCAGCGACAGCATCAATGAAGGTGTTTCCTGCATTCCTTCTAAACCGCTCGAAGTATCAGTCAAAAAAGGGGATTTCGACCTACGCGGTTATGAGCTTGTCCGGTCGCAGTTCATGACATCTTTCGGGAAGCTTTCCGTTACGATCTCCTCTTCTACTGTATCCTTTAACAAGGTCTGCATTGACAAAATGCCCGGTATCCTGAAGATAGAGCTTCTTGTAATGCCCGAAAAGCGCCTTCTGGCAATCAGAAAAGCCCCTGCAGGCTCACATTACGCTCTCACATGGAGCAAGAATTATTACCCGAAGACTATAAGTGGAAGTGCTTTCCTTCCCACCCTTTACAAGCTTTTCGGATGGAGAAAGGATTCCAACTATCGCATCACCGGAACAATGTACCGTTCTGAAGAGGACACTGTCATCATTTACGATGTCAAGGACGCAGTCCTGCTGATCCCCGAGGAAATTCTGTCCGATGAACCGGTCACTGCGGATATCGACACTGATCTTCCCAGGAAGAAAACCAAGCGTATAACAGCGTATCCTGCCAACTGGGCCGGAACTTTCGGAGAGAGCTACTACCGAAGCAAAGCACAGATCACCAACGATCCCTCTTCTCAGGAATGGGTCATCGGATCCACCGGAACGGTTTATAGAACTGATAACGCTGTTGTGACCACCCAGAAAGAAGCCGCGGATCAGATAAAGAATATACTTACCAAGATTGGAGAAAACAATGGATGATATAACACCCGTCAACAATACATATACAAATGAGCCTGAACGTCCCGCAGAGCCGGCTTCTGCGGACACAGGCGAGTTTTCCTATGACGGCTATCAGGTAGTGCGTGAAGAATTCTTCGCGCATCTGTTTGAACCGTCCGTAACATTTAACAGTGAAAAAGTGTCCGTCAATACCGCATGTATAAGGAAACTGCCGCATACGGAATACGTCCAGTTCCTGGTCAATCCCACAGAGAGGAAGCTTGCGGTCAAGCCCTGTTCCGAAGACACCAAGGACTCCCTGCGCTGGGCTACCACGCAGGCCGACGGAAAAAGGCACCCCAAAAGCATCACTTGCAGGATATTCTTTGCCAAAGTAATGAAACTCATGGGCTGGGATCCCTGCTGTCGTTACCAGATCCTCGGTAAGCCGGTCCGTTCAAACGGAGAAACCATATTCGTCTTTGACCTGACAAGTGCCAAAACATACCAAAAGAAAAACGCAAACGGTGAAAATACCTCGCAGAAGGCCTTATATCCTGAAGACTGGATAAATCAGTTTGGACTTCCTGCTCACGAACATCAGGACAGGGTTCTGATAAACATTTTTGACGATTATGCCGTTTTCAAAATTGACAGAGAGGAGGAGGCAAAAGGCTATGTCAACGAAAGTATTGATAACCCTGGATCTGAAGAAGAACCGAATCAGGATCTTCAAATCAACCCTTGAACTGCTGGGGAGGCCCCGTAACATACATATCCTCGTAAACCCCGCAGACCGTAAACTCATTATCCGCCCGACAATCCCGGGCAAAAAGGCTTCGCTCAAGATTAATTACAAGACCGTTGCAGAATGCGAATTCTATAGCAGACAGCTCATAGAGCATCTGTCCGCACTTCTTCCGCAAAACGATCCCGAATTATCTTACAGGATTAGCGGCAGGCTGGTACCCGAGCAGGGGTTTGCTTTATTCGATATCGATACCGCAACCGCCATTGAAAGCCCGCCGAATGATGAAAACACTGACACAACAAGGAGCGCCACAAATGAATGCTGATAACATAACAGAAATAAAGATCAACCCCCATTTTGACCGCCTGGTTCAGCCATTAAACGAATGGGAACGTGAAAAGCTGCGTCAAAACCTAACCCTGTCCTCTGAAGTGCCGTTAATACACACCTGGCACCATACACATCTTTGCGACCGTTATCTACATGAACTATGTCTTGAAGAACATATCCCTTATACGGTCACAGAACTTGACTTCGATGACTGTATCAAGGCAGCCTTGTATATATGCTCAACACAGCTTTCCAAAGATAATCTGACCGCTGAATACCGAAAGTACCTTATAGGACAAAAATTCAGCTATATGATACTTACTTCGGATGACAGCAAACTGCCCGATTCAAAATATACCGTTGCAGCCACCATCGGTCATGAACTATACATTTCCGCCGGTACCGTCATGAAATACAACCTTTTTGCCAGATCAATTAACGAGGTATTTGATCAAAGCACTGTTTTCGCTCAGAGGATTCTTCTCGGAAAAACCAAAGTTTCTCATGAAAATGTGCTTGAGCTTGCAAGACTCATGCCCGAGGAGATCAAATCCATCGCATCGACTGTTATCGAAGAAAATGCAGATCATATCAATCTTTCATATATCCGAAACGAAGTTAAATGGAGTCATATACACAAACAGGCCCCGGTCAGCAGAAGGGAGCAGAAGGAACAAAAGATCGCAAAACCTGCAGCGATTCGACAAATGCCGCAATATGATCCGGATGCAGAAGTCAATAGCCTCTGCATGACCATCGATTCCTGGATTTCTTCAATACAACGCGTTCATAATTCTGATAACTTTCAAAAAATCACGAACAAAGCCGTCTTGCAACTTATGAAGAAGCTCTCCTTCCTTGAGCATACCATAAATGTAATTCAGGAATCGTTGGTAGAAAGGAATGACGTATGAATGAAGAATATAACAATTATGTTCCACATGTGCATTTTGAGCTGGTTCCCATAAAGGATCTTGTCTCAAATCAGGATTATCAACGGAACATATCCATGGTCCACGTACAAAAAGCGGTAGAAAACTTTGACCTTAACCAGATCAACCCCATAAAGGTCAGCCGCAGGGACGGAATAAACTATGTATTTAACGGCCAGCACACTGCAGAAATCGTGGCAATGGCCTCCGGCAGCCGTGATACGCCTGTATGGTGCATGATCTATGACGATCTCGAATATACCGAGGAGGCGGACATATTTGCAAATCAGATGAAGAATGTAAAACCGCTCTCCCCGCTTGAGATATTCAACGCAAATTGCGAGGCCGGAAACGACAAAGAATTACTGATCCGTTCCCTAGTAGAGTCATATGATCTCCACATCTCATCTTCATCCCTGCCGGGCAATATAATGGCCGTTGCCACGCTGGAGTCGATATACGACAAATACGGTTATGACATGCTTGATCATGTCTTAAAACTGATCATAATGACCTGGGAAGGCGAAACGAAATCATTCTCTTCAAATATACTGAACGGCGTGGCCCGCCTGCTGTACGCATTCAAAGATAGTATCAAGGATGAAATCTTCAAAGAAAAACTCGGTGAAGTCTCGATCAAAGAAGTATCACGGATCGCCAAAGAGCGTAGAGCCGGCTCCTTAGGATATGCCGAGGCCATGCTCAGTTTCTACAACAAGAAAATGAGAGCTGCGCTGCAGTGGAGCAGGCTGTATGGGAATAGCAGCCGACCTGAATCTCACACGCAGAAGGAAGAAAAACAAGTTGAAGCACCACAAGAAGTATGAACAGCACTAATGCCCGGAGGGTCTCTCCGGGCATCTTATTCGTTTTGTTTTTACCTTACCCACCAACCGCTACGATCTTTATATCCGTTTTTCTCCATGAATGCGGAAACCGCATTCCATCGATCCTCTTCGCTGACAAATACGCCTTCAGACTTCAGGATCGCTATCATCTTTTCCATCAGCAAATTAGAAAGCTCTGACCAATCGTTTGCAACCTTACATGCATTAATGTATTCTTCTGTTCCCTCTTCATAATCGTATTCAGCGTCTTCAGCCACAATCCACCAATTTGACGATATCGCAAATCCATCTGCAATATCCCTTTCTGTAGGCGAATCCTCCAAAATAGCCCTGATCTGAACTATAGGAACATCCGGTGCTGGATCTCCCACAATGACCAGATCCTTACCATTATCAAGGTCGCCAAGAGTAAAGAAATCGTCACATATCTTCTGCAAATCCATTCTCATCCCTCCCGTTGAATGCTAGAATTGTTAGTCTGTAGCTATAGTCAGTATATTTCCATCTCAAAAATCCCATAACGCTTTCTGACCGGAAGTTCCGAAACTGGGATCCTCCGCACGGATCTAATGAATTCACCCGATTCCTCATCTTTTTTATACCCTTCAAAAACCGTTACATGATCTACACCGGTATCCTTAAAAAGCTCCAACAAAGTAGCCCGGTCGCAGGAATAAAGCCAACTTCCATAATCCATTTGTCCAAGGTACTCAAGTCGGCCGGTCCAGTAACGAGGAACTCTCCAGATACTTTCAAGGCCGTATTGTCTTTCGATAAACCCGCTGTCAAAGCACTTTCCTGTCTCGATACCACTGTACTTCTTGATGTTTTTGAATGCTCCTTTTTTAAAAGTCACAAGACTCGTATCCCACATAGTCATAACAGCACCTCCCTTCGTTGCACTTACAGCATAACTAGGCTAGTGTCTGCTTTACAGCGAGTGCGTATTGAAGATAAAAATATCTTTTCAAGTCCCTCTTGATGGACATCATCTCCGATCCAGGATATAATTGAACCAACCTATAAAGAGTGCGTGAGGGACAAGCCCGATGACCGCACAGCAACCTGCCAAAGCAAGGTGCTAAAGCTTGACCGATAGGGTTATAGTGGAATCCTCTGAGCCCTGTCAGAACGATGGGGCTCTTTTCATACTCTTTATGGGAATACACCACAAGGAGAATTTTATTATGTGTACATTAAGATCACTTATGGAACAATGCGAGGTTGTCTGGTTCCGTTGCGACACTGAAGAGCTTCAAAGACAGTTTTTATATCAATGCGAAGATGAAGGTTTTCTTACCATGAACGGAGACAAGCCTACCGTGCTGAATTGTAGCAGACTGTACGGTATCAGCAACAACTCCGTTGGATACCTGATGGGGATGTGCTGGGCTCTGGGTTACCGAGGTGCTGCAATAGATATCGGTACAGGAAAGCACGTTAAGAATCCGATCCGTGTTGATTATGGGAAATATATGGCCGGAGGCGATGATTATCTATGCCATTATTCTGATTCAGAAGAGAAGCAGAACTCAAGTTTAACTTGAATTAATTCTTGAATCATAAACCCATACCCGCTACAATTATCTTAGGATTACGGTTACAATATGTTTGCAATTGAAAAGAAAACATATCGCAAAAACGGAGGTAGATGACATGAGCATCGGGACAAACATCAAATCCTTAAGAGAAGCAAGAAAACTGACACAGGAACAGGTCGCTGAATCCCTGGGGATCAGCTTCCAGGCAGTTTCATCTTGGGAACGTGACGAATACAAGCCGGATACCGACAAGCTTATACGACTGGCTGAACTTCTTGATGTATCGGTATCGGCAATAGTTGAAGAACGCGCCAATACCTTCAAACTGAAAGATGCGATCTACAACTGGGAGCACATGAAAACACATGTCAAAAGCACTGCCCGGGCACTTAAACTCAAAAACACGCTGAAAGCCGTAGATTACGCCGTAGAAGCGCATGAAGGGCAGACTAGGAAAAGATCTAAGATTCCCTACATCTACCATCCGCTTAACCTCGCCTGCCATGCCCTTTCAATGGGGATTAACGAGGACGAGATCGTCGCAGCCTGCATGCTACATGATGTTGTAGAGGATTGTGGAAAGAAGCTTGAAGACCTACCCGTAAATGAAGAAACCAAAGAACTTGTCCGACTGCTTACCCATGAAAAGACCACTCCCGCTAATCGGGACAAAATGATGACCGCCTACTACGATGCCATATCCAAAAATCCGAAAGCAGCACTGATCAAGTGCATGGATCGTTGCAACAACCTTACTACGATGTCCTGGGGATTAAGCCGTGACAGGATCTACAGGATGATCAAGGAAACCGAGGACTACTACCCGCGACTCCTGAAAGTTGTAAAAGCAGAAGCTGACTTCAATAATGCCGCATGGTTGCTACAGTACCATATAGAGAGTATGCTGGATATCTACAAGAGACTGCTATAACCAAAGAGAAGAGGGGAGTGCTTATGGAAAAAAGGAGCATCAGCCAATTGCACGCAGAATCCTTCCTTGTTTGCGACGAGACATTTAAAGATTCCAATTCAGCGTTCGTCGAATGGTTAAAAAGCGAAGGGTTCACTTACGGATGGGACAAAGGCAATTACGGAGTTTGCGATTGGGCTTTTATTAACATCACATCAAAACAATATGCTTACGGGATGCCAGGCGTTCAAATCACTGTTCCAACCGGTAACCACGCTATAACAGTGGATGAATTCATGGTCATCTATAACATCTACAAAAAATATGACGGAAAAGAGCTATTCGCTTGTAGGCAAAAAAACGAAGAAGGGTGAATGATCAGTTCGCATGCTTTTTCCTTTTCTTTTTCTGTGCAGAGCTCTGTTTATCATCATTGTTATTAACAGCTTCCTGCGCCCCTGTTACCTGTGCTTCATTCACCTTGAGGCAATCGTCTGTCATAAGTGTAACTCTTAAATGGACAAGCCGATCACGCATCAGACTATACTTATCTTTATTGGGTGTTATTAATGAGCTCAAATATATCGGCCCTACTGTCACGAGTGCAAGCATCATTATCAGCACAATCATCGCTAACCATTCATCAAACCCAATTCCGATTTTCTCAATGTTTGCAATAGATGTTGCTGCTATAGCACCGATTATAGAAAAAGCTGTCCATAGTACTTTGGCTTTTTTTGATGCTTCTTTTTCTATTTTTTCCAACTTATTACCATAGATCTCCACCAACGAGTCTACTTTCTTTTCCAAAGCAGTTTTTCCATATACTTCTTCCACGACAAGTTTCAAAATCTTCAACCGCTCTTTATGCATCTCAATGTTCTCTTTAGCAAATCTTCTCGACAAACATGATTGAAGGATAAGAAAGGTTGTCATAGACAGAACAGCCGCCACGATAGCAACAGAATAGAAATACGCCTCTCCTTTTGCGATTTCCACTTTCAACACAGACTTTACCATATAAATGATCATGCAAATCATAGATAGCAAGCAAACTATTAAAAGTATCCACATAACTATCTGCCAGGGCTTGGTATATGTGGATATTTCATTCTTAATCTTCTTATCCTTGCTTGTTGCAGGATCTTCATTGTGCTTTTTGATTTCTTTTTTATACAGTTCTATAAGAAACCATTCCATTTTCTATATCCTCCACCTGCCACTGGTTGTATTAATACAGTAATCACGACTTGGCTCCATCAAGCCTTTGCTAATTGTGCGATTCTGTCTAACGTTTCCCTAATCTTTGAAAAATCCTGGTTTAGGTCAAGTGTTTTCACCCTTATAGTATTTCCGCTCATATGATATGTCTGATCGAGCGGCTGTTCATCTGCAGTTTTTGCATACAGTAAGATTCCGCTCACGCTTCCATCACCCTTTTTATCCTTGTTTTTCACATAAGAAAAGATCTGATAAATGTTATTTGAATGAATCGTACTGCTCTGAAACAAAGAATTATACTGCAGCATTCTCGAATAGAACTTCGCGTCAATAATAGTTGTTTTCCCGTAATATTCAATTGTCACATCCGTTTTCATCGCCGGTAGCAAAGTCTTATAGCCATCGTCTACATTCCAATCAACCGTATTGGCCGCTGCGTTGAACTCTGGATAATGCTTTCTATAGTATTCAAGGATAAACTTCTCATATAGATCATGTAGCTGCCTGTCGTCCAGATATCGGTGAAGTTTATCGCTTCCCTCTTCCTCCGACGGCAACAAGCCTTTTACCACATACTTACAGATGTTCATCAGCATCCTATATGTCGCATTGTTCCTTGTAAAAGTTAAGTCATTCCATCTTACGGATCTAAGCGGTATTTCATCAATATCGTTAAAGAACAAAAGGATTTTCTTGAGTTCTTTCTGATGATCCGGTTTAACATCTTCGCAACCAATAAGCTTCATTGCTGTGCTTTTCAGCACTTTATTCATATATGTATTCTCTTCGTACAAATCATATGAGCAATAAAGCCTTCCGGATGTCATAGTATTATTCTTTATCGAATCCGATATAACTATTTTCCCTTTAGGACTTGAAAGTTCTTCTGTTCGAACAACATAGTCTTTGCCTAATCCACGCTTAATCTGACTGGATATACCCTTTGCAAGAATAGCGGCCATAAGATCAGCAGTATAATCAAACTCCTCAGCCTCGATATCCTTATACTTGTCTTCACTCAGAACGCGGAATGCATACGATAGCATATAATAGATATTCTTAATCTTTATTCGTTCCATCAACAACTCCCAGTAATCGCTTAGACCAGGTTTCTACTTTTGAAGGTTCATCAAACCAATATTCATGCAACAGCGGCAATATCTCATACTCTATTATCGCGGCAACATCTTCATCGCTGATTTTATCTTCCACGCAGAAATAGCTGTGACCAATTACAAAACCATCCCCCAGAGTCTCATCACTGCTGATGTCCTTATTCAATCTACATATTTCGTCTATGACAGCATCATACTTCTCATTAGCAGCCAAAACATGCATGGCATTAAACGGATCTTTATCGAAAGCAGGCTTTAACTCGTAAAATGCAAATCTTCTTCGCAGCGCATAATCAATAATCGCTAAGCTCCTGTCCGCCGTATTCATCATTCCTATGATATGCACATTTCTCGGAACAGAAAACAGCTCATTCTTATATAATAATCTGATCGACTCACCACGCTTGTCAGTTTCTATCAACATAAGCAATTCACCAAAGATCTTGCTCATGTTGCCTCTGTTGATTTCATCGATTATAAAGAAATAATCATTGTCTACGTCATCCTTAGCCTTCTTGCAAAATTCATAGAAAGGCCCGGGAACCAAGTCAAATCCTCCTTCTTTTGTTGGACGGAAGCCCATAATAAAGTCCTCATAGCTATAACTCTGATGGAACTGAACCATCATAACTCTTTCCGGATCTTTTACCTGCATGATCGAATATGCCAATCTGCGAGCAGCAAAAGTCTTTCCGACACCAGGTGCACCCTGTAAAATGAGATTTTTCTTTTTCAAAAGTAATCTTGTAAGCTTTTCGTATTCCTCCCTCTCCATAAAAACTTCTTTCAAGAAATCGTCTTCGGTATATTTGGGAAGTTCTTGTGTCACCGGTGTTTCTATTTCCACACCCTCTGCGTCGGAGAAAAGTTTTTCCAACTGAAGAACATAATCCGTATAATCAGATATATCTGTCAGAGTCTTTAAAACAGCTTGCCCTGGGTGATCCCATTCTCCTTTATTGGTCCACTGTACCTTTCGAACGTTATTATAGTAATTGCGGCTATCATCATAAATATAATCCGACTGAATTATTCCTCGGCCAACAACCTTACCCTGCCCTCTTTTGACATATACGATATCTCCGATCTTCATTTCGTGAGCAAACTGCCAAGTCGCTAAAGAGTCGTTTGTAAACCTCCGTCCAGGATCAATCTTATCTTGAAGTGCTGTGATCATTTCATTACGATCAGCGTATTCCATTAGATTTCCGATTTCTTCCCAGCCAATTGCCATAATACCTTTAGAATAGAATTCATCCCAGTACTTAGAATTCTCTCCTGCTGCATACATCCAGTATCGGGTTTTGTTGTCTTCTACTTCCTCGTCCTCGGTATCCTCCCGGTTTTTCTTCAAAACATCAACCCATTTCAGGAATATATCACTTGCTAATTGATCAGTCATATCACAAGTGTATCCCTTTTCCGTAAGTGCCCACATGCCGCGCTCTGATTTATCTATTATGCCTTCATAAGCCAAATAGTTTCTGGCGAAAGCCACTTCATTGGCGAACTTGTTTGTATTTGTCTTCCCTCGGGTTTCAGTTAGAACTGCCTCACTTAGGCTTAAGTTTTTGGCGATCTGATCACGTACTTCTTTAGGTCGTGCCTTTCCTCCAAGATCCTTTAATGCGTCAATTATCGGTTTAAACCATTTCAAAAAGTCAGCGCTTGAAGTTTTTCCACTACTCTTCTGGGTTTCTCTCCATGCCATATATGATAACCGCGGTAAATCATCATATCCGAAATCTCCGTTCTTTATCGCATTTGCACACTGCTCGCACATAAATAAATACTTGCTACCATCAGGCATGTTCTTATCAACGCCTGAAAAGACAGTTGAAAAATAGTGCGGCAGTTTATCTTTTTGCATAATAAACCTGCGATTAGTATCGTCCAGATTTATATACACATTTGGTCTGGACCAGAATAAGCCCATGGTAAGATTCCATCTGACCAGTTTTTGTTTGGTTACAGTATCATATAATGCTATAAACTGATTTCTGTTCTCACTATTTGGCCCATCCGCATATGATAATGCGACTTCAAACATATCCCAAAGATTCTGAATGTCAGAGGGATCTCTCGTCTCTTTATATGCGAAAAACCATGACTTCATATTGTTCAGGATCGGAATGCCATCAAAGTCTTGCGGAACCTCTTCCGTAAGTGATAACCGCTCCTTCATTCTTGTCAGAATAGCTATTCTATTAGCGGGAGTAATCCCACGGTTAAAGCACCCCATAACCGTAAAGGGATCAATATCAGCAACCGGAGATCCGTCCTGCTCAATATATGGGAATTTCATCTGAATATCCTCATATATCTCTATAAGCAGCTTAATAAGTGCCTTCCTGTCCTGTTTATATTTCAACAAGCTTGTTGCTACTTCCGGATATATTTTCGTCCACGAGAACTTGTCCATCTATTAATCCCTCCTACTCATCAAAAAATTGCATTTATATATGTTCCCAACCGATCTGCCATATTTACATTGTCAGACATAGTGTAATCTGTCCAAAGCTCACATTGACTCATCACGGTTTCCAAGGCATCTTCCATACCTTCCGGCGGATACTTATATTTTTTTAGCAGTTTCTTGATCATCATTCGCATCTTTGCCCTGGCATCACCACGCTTCTGCCAGTCTATAGTTTTATTCTGGCGCAAAGTCTCGGTTAACTCTTTTGTAAGTGCAACGAGCTCATCATTTTCATAAAAATCCTTAATAGCCTCCGGCTTAGTAATAGCATCGTAAAATGCCATTTCTTCTTCTGTTAAGCCAAGGTCATTTCCAGCCTTTTTACTTTCCTGAATCTCTTTGGCAAGTTTCAGAAGTTCATCGATTACCTGCTGGTTTGTAAGCATTCCGTTCAAGTACTGATTCATGACGCGCTGTATCATGACGCTGAATTTCTCAGACTTTACGACATTAGATCTTCTGTAAACAATAACCTGCTCAGCAATTAGTCTCTTTAGCAATTCAACCGCAAGATTTTTCTGTTTCATCCTCGATATTTCTTCAAGGAACTTGGGATCAAATAAGGAGAACTCCTCTTTTACACCATCAAACAGATTTATTACCCCTTCACTCTTAATACTTTGCTTCAAGAGTGAATTGATCCGTTCATTCATATCCTTAAGAGAAAGCTTACTCTTACCTCCGTCAACCAGGATACGGCCGGCCATTACGCGCACAGCCTCGAAGAACGCTGCTTCGATTCGCTCTTCTTCCGTGGTAAGAGATGAGCAGAGAGACAGCGCCTGATGAAGCAGGAACGCCTCTTTAATATATGTCTTTAGCAATTCCTCTTTATCAGGAGCGGCAACATAATTTACAGCTCCGGTAATAACCTTTGCTCGATCAAGATCCGATCCCGACATAAAGGCACCAAAGTCATACTCATGGAACAAGTCGCGACATACTTCCAGTTTCTCTTTGAATTTGGGATATGCGACTTTCGCGACATCAGTATCTCCATAATTCTTCTTATCACGTGCAGTATAATCGTTCATCGCTTGCTTAAGTGCCGTAGCGATTCCAACATAATCAACGACAAGACCGCCTTCTTTATCCTTGAATACACGATTCACTCTTGCAATGGCCTGCATGAGGTTATGACCGGACATAGGCTTATATACATACATTGTAGCAAGCGAAGGAACATCGAATCCAGTAAGCCACATATCTACTACAATGGCAATCTTCAACGGACTGTTGTTATCCTTAAAAATCTTAGCGAGCTCATTCTTATGTGATTTGTTGCCGATTATTTTCCGCCATTCTTCCGGATCCTTGTTATTTTCCGTCATAACAACTATAGTAGGACTATCCAATGCCTGTTGAAGCAGATGTGCATAAAAAACCATGGACAGTGACTTTCCGGATCCCTGCGTATGCCAGAACACACCGCCTTTTCCAT
>JAEEGL014444118.1_pt1 | contig 13542 bp, 11 predicted proteins | sample 9134231 | NCBI WGS metagenome assembly JAEEGL01 (sample SAMN16246548, study PRJNA631951) | gut metagenome | biome: gut microbiome; feature: rumen; material: fiber-attached | host: Bos | place: Iran: Karaj | collected 2018-10
CAGATTCTTCAAATAAAAAATGTTACGTGGATGTCTTTGATTGTATAACACAACAAGTTTTATCTTATGTTAAAAAACCTTCCACTGAGGTTCAATCTTGTCCTACAGATAAAGAATTTATCAGTTCTCTAGACGGTAAAAATACTAAATTACTAAGTAGATCTTTTGGTTATGTATTTATTACTTCAAAAAACAACCCTCCTGATCTTACAGTTCCTTATCAAACTTTTTATCCATATTATAACAACGACAACATAGATTTTAAATCTCAACTTATTACTCAGTGTTCAATGTTAAAAAACTCTTCTCTTGATGAGAAAATCTATGCTGTTGGATTTAAACAAGATGGTTCTACCTGTTATAGAAATGTATTTGATTGTTCTTCAAAAGAAACAGTTACCAGTTCATCTCAAAAAACAGTATTTAAATTCAAAGATTTTGTAAAACCAGAATGTCAAGATGATCTAGTAATATATAGACCTTCTCAAAATCAACTTATAATTTCTTTCCATACTTCTATTAATTCATGTATAGATAATAAGAAAATAAGTGATATGGTTTACTATTCTAAAGATCCATCAACAAGAGTAAAAGATTTGATTGATCAGCCAAAAACTTCTTCCTCTTCATCTTCATCATCATTCATTAATTTAGCAACTAACTTATTAGATAAAACGTTAACAGACATGTTTATAAAAATTGATGACAAAACTCCTGACGTAGATGATGCTAACGATCTATTAAATTACGATGTTGAAGAATCAATTTTATTAACTAATGCTATAGTAGTTGAACCAAATTTTCCTAAAGTTGATGATGAATATCTAACTTCAGAAGAACTTGCTAACATGTCATTTTCACGTCTTGGTGTTATTCTTTTGAAACTAGATGCCGATAGTCCTATTAATTCAAATAAAACAAAATTTATATTTAAATTAGCAAAAATAGGCGGAAAGAAAGTACCTGAAGCTTTTGCTAATGAGCATATAGTATACTATGATCTTCAAAATAATTCCCTTAACTCTCCAGGATATACACATAAATACTTTAGTATATGTCCAAGTGATGAATCCATGGATGTAGAATTTAATCTACAAATCTTAGATGATTCAAAACTTATATCAAACAGTAAATATCGTGTAATAGGAGCTAAATATCCTCTATTAAATCCTCGTACAATCGATATAGGAATAAGCGATTTACCAACTACTAAACCAGCGTTCCATAATATCAACAATGTGATTATCTCTTTGAGGTGTCAATCTGACAGTAAGATTAACATTGAAGATTTTCCTTGTTGGGATCGTACTATAAGTACAGATTCTCAACTTAGAAAATGTTGGGAAACACCAGAATCTTCTCCTGCATGTCCAAACAATAATATATACACTAACAATGAATACCCTGCTAGATGTATAGATGAATAGTAGATGAGAGATTTATAAAAAGAGATGACTGGACTTTAATACAGTCCAGTCATCTCTTTTTATTAACTCTACCACCTGATACTTTATTGATTTTACATAATCATATCCTAATTCTTCCAAATAAATATGATCATAATATAATCAATCTGGTTATTTTTATACTAATTACTATCATTCTAGAAATTAAAGAGAGTCTAAATTTATTGATGTTTAAATTTAAGATGTTAGAATCTGAGGTATAATTTAACTCTTTTTGATTAGGTATACATATGATCAAAAATATTTTTAAACAAACAGTAATATTTTTAGCTATCTTTTTATTCTCGGCATCTATAACTCTAGCTCAATCAGATTCTTCTGATATTCTCTCATCTATAGATTACTCAGGACTTGAGAGAATCTATAACCAGATATTTACTAGATCGTCAGTATCAAATGATTCTTACGGGAGTATTCTCAAGGATATACTTAATCATTATGGAGTAGATGGAGAAAATTTTTGCCCAGATAAAGCAGAGACCTTCTATGATGAATCATCCCCTGTTTTTACATTTAAATTAAACAGGGCTTTTATATCATGTATGTCTAAACTATATAGTCTAGGAAATTCGATCTATGCTTTCTATCTTTTAAATGGAAAGATGGCTTATGTTCATAAACCACAAGTTGATCTTGATGTTTTTGTTAAATCCTTTCCTTTAGATCCTCTAAAAAAGATAGATCCAGTATTTGCTGACGAGTTAACTAATATCTATCAAGGTATGTCAAAAGATATTACCCATAACATTTTAGATCTAATGGCTCAATGGGTTTCATATCTATACCAAGATCTAGAAACCTTAGATCTATTATCTAAAAGGAAAATATCTTCTGACAATATACCTGAAGATATAGGAAAAAGATCTGTTTGTTATATGATACTTACTATCTCATCCTTAAGTATTATAGATCAAGCTGATCCAAAGTTTTATTCAAGTATGTCTAACAGTGCAAGGGTTTCTGCTATATTTAAATTCTTCTTTACCCTTATGTATAAAACAATTTTTAACCCTTCTTATAATCCTAAATCTCCTCAGCTTACTGCTTATTTTAGATCTTATATGAAAAGTCCTGATTTTAAAAACATCACCACTAGTATTCATAAATATTTAGGATTGTATTGGACAAGAGATAATCTTCACTTCTAACTAATATAGATAGTATAGATATTAGTAAAAAAACCACTTGATATATTATTTATCAAGTGGTTTTTTTACTAAACATCAAAAAGATAATCTAATTTTTCCCTCTAAATATAGACATAAGATCCATAGGTACTGGGAATACTACCGTAGTTTTATTTGTCATATTAGCAACAGTTTGAAGGTATCTGAGTTGCAGGGCTCCATTATTACCTGACATACAATCAGCAGCTTCTTTTAGTTTAGCGGCAGCTTGAAGTTCTCCATCAGCTGCAATAATTTTTGCTTTTCTTTCTCTTTCAGCCTCTGCTTCTTTAGCCATAGCTCTTTGCATATCAGAAGGAAGATCCACATCCTTTATTTCAACACCAACTACTTTAATTCCCCAAGGATCTGTATTTAAATCAAGTTTTTGTTGAAGTGTATCATTAATCTTTTCTCTATTTTTTAAAATATCATCTAGGGTATGTTCTCCAAGAGTAGAACGAAGATGAGTTTGAGCTAATTGAGTAGTAGCGTATAGATAATTTTCTACGTTAATAATAGCTTTTATAGGATCTACAATTCTAAAATTAAGTACAGCGTTAACCTTCAAAGTCACACTATCTCCACTCATAACATCTTGAGGAGGTATATCCATAGTAATGGTTCTAATACTTATTCTCACAACTCTATCTATAACAGGAATAACAAAAATAAGTCCAGGTCCTTTAGGAGAACTTAAAACTCTTCCCAGTCTAAATACAACACCTCTTTCATATTCCGACAGGACTCTAACACAGGATCCTAGTATTCCCACAACAAAAGCTAACAACACTATAAAACTAACACTTATAAATTCCATTCTTCCTCCTAAAACGAATTAAAATAAAAATCTTTCTCATATATTTATATACGTTATTTATTTATTTCTTTTCAACAACTAGTTCAAGTCCACTAACACTTTTCACCTTTACTAGTTCTCCTACATCCACACTTTTATCATCTAACACCTTAGCGTTCCAAATCTCTCCATTTATAGATACCTGAATTCCAGATTGATCTACTCTTATAACTTTTACTTCTTGATCTATAAAACCATCATTCACAGATTTACGTTTTCTTCTAAGGTTTGAAATCACAAGATAACTTATAAAAATACAAATTCCTGCAGCACAAATACTAGTAGGAATAATAGTAGACCAAGCAAGTCTCATACCTTGTTCATTAGAAGGATCTATCAAAAAGAATGATCCTAGAACAAAAGATATAATTCCACCTATTCCCACTACTCCAAAACTTGGTAAAAAAGCCTCAGCTACTAAAAATATGATACCAAGAAGAATTAATATAAGTCCTCCGTAATTTATAGGAAGTACACTCATAGCTATAAAAGATAGGATAAGACTTACCGCTCCAAACACTCCAGGAAAAACAATACCTGGATGAGTGAGTTCAAAACCAAGTCCTATAATTCCCGCAATAAAAAGAAGGTAACAAATATTTGGATTCGCAATAACCTTTACTATTCTTTGCATAACAGTAGGTTTATATTCTTTAATCTCAGGTAGATCATCTGTAAATTCAAATTCTACACCTTCTTTTACCTTGATACGTTTTCCCTTTAACTTCTGAAAAAAATCTCCATAACTTGAACTAATTAAATCAATAACATTATGATCCAGAGCTTCCTTTTCAGTAATAGAAGTCCCTATCTTAATAAAAGATCTAATCATATCTTTATTTTTAGCTCTTAAATCACACACACTATCCATAAAAGCTATAAGATCGTTTTGAGCTTTAGTTTTTAAATCCTCAGATAAATCTTTCCCAGTAGAAGAAATTGGAATAGAAGCTCCTATATTTGTTCCAGACCCCATCACTATAACATGAGAACTCACCGCTATAAAAGATCCAGCACTAGCAGCCCTTCCGCCATCAGGTATAAATGAAATAATCGGAAAATCTACAGCTAGAATCTGTCCAATCATATTTCTTGTAACTTCTACAGATCCTCCAGGAGAGTTAATCTTAAGAATAAGTCCACTATACCCTTCTCTTTTAACGACCTTTATACTGTCTTGAAGTACCGTCTCAGAAGATACATCTATACCTTCTATATCAGCTACTAACCATTGATCACACATAGCAACATAAGAGTATAAGAACAATCCAAAAGCTACTACCAAATTAATAAAAGATCTTATCATTTCTTAAATCCTAACCAAATACATTCTAATTCTATCTATCTACCTTTCTTTCTCCACTCTACCTTAGAATCAATCTTTTTAATTTATCCCATCCATCTTTCTTTTTTACAAGATCTAAAAACATCTCCTTAGATGAGGGAATACATATAATACTTTCAGGACGAGTGGTTAATAACTTAGAAAATTTATTGTTTAACTTTAATCTCTCCAGAGTATCTTCTCCTAAAACAACCAAGTTTCTAAAACCATACCAACTATCTTCAAACTGAGAACTTTCAATAAATCCAAAATTATCTCCACAAACTCCCAGTGCTTTACATATTCTAAAAAATTGTTGATTAAGTTCAGCTTGATACTCTGTTTCTTCTTTACTGTAGTCTTCTATAAATAAAATCCAAACTTCCTTTTTACTAGTATCAAAAGGTTTTTCTAAACTTCTATAATATTCATGAATCTGATTAATACAGTTATCCATAGATCCCTTCTTCAAGCACCTTCGGTCTATCTAGATATATACACCGAGTGGAAGATCTAAGTCAACTTCTTAGACCTTAGAATCAAGTTTCTAGGATATTCTTCTTTTCAATATTTTTTGTTTATTATCTGTGATTTCTTTTTCAAATTCTTCAGATACTACAATAGCTCTGGCAAACATTTTTTGAATATAGTAGCATTTAAAATACTCATTATTTCTAGGAAGACATGTTTTAAAAAGAGGATATACTTTGAGAGTTGAATATCTCATTGCAGATAATTTATACAGTAAGTTTAAAGATTCTTTTATTACTCCATTTTGAGTAAGTTGTTCTGCAAGTTTATAATATATATCAGAATCTACTACCCTTTTTACTACGTTATTATAAGTAGTAAGAGCTTCAGTTATTTGTTTAGAAGAAATTAAAATATTTATTTTAAGAATTTGTGCAGCAATACTATCAGGATCTACATTTAAAGCTTGATTGATACAATCAAGTGCAGAAGAAAGATCTTCAGTTTTAATATAAAGTACTGTTAAGGCTAAATATATATTGATATCCTTCGGAGATTTATTTCTCTCGTCTTTCAAAAAATACAAAGCTTCTTTTACATCATCTCTTGCTATACAGTAATCTATCAATTTTTCTAAAGGTTTTGTACTATCACCTTCAGCTCTTCTCCATCTTTTCAGATAGTACATAACTTTTTCAACATTATTTTCCATCATAAAAGTTATAAACATTCCTTCAAGAGCTCTAGGATATCTAGGATTATCTTTCAAAGCTTCTCTGAAATGTTCTTTAGCTTCATCAACATTCCCTTGTCCAATAAGTAAGAATCCTAACTGTACATGTCTTACAGGTTGTTTACCGTTGTATTCTAACTCTTTTTTAATTGATACGACTCCATCTTCAACTCTTCCTGTTTTCATCTGTATATCTGAGATAAGCACATAATTTTTATAAAAACTAGGAGATTCCTCTATACTTTTTTCTAGAATAGACAGAGCTTCTTCCATTTTATTTTGTTTATACAAAATCAACGCTTTTAAATATTTTAAATTAATATTATCAGGATAAATTGCTAAAGCTTTATTAGTATATGAGAAAGCTTCATCATAGTTTTCACATATTATAAATTTTTCTATATTTCTTACTGTTTGAGTCCTTTTATCTGGAGAATAATATAAGGTTAACACATGATCTATTTTTTTTATCAGATCTTCATTAGGAAAAGGTTTTACCAAAAAATCATTTGCACCTAAATCTATAGACTTAACTATAATTTCTCTAGTTGACTCTCCAGTTACTACAAGAATTGGAATATCAGAACTTACACTTCTGTTTCTAATAAACTCAATAAGTTCAAAACCATCTACATTCTTTAGATTAAGTTCAGTAATTACAAGTTCTATGATATTATCCTTTAGGATTTGCTTTGCCACATCTCCAGTACTTGCTTCAAATACAGAAGAGAAATTCATATTCTTTAAAGTTCTAACAACCATAGATCTTGTATGTGGATATTCATCCACAACAAGTACATTAACACCATGAGGATCATACACGGTGTTAGGTTTAATTAGATCATGAATTCCTACTCCCATTTCTTTTCTCCCTCTATATAAGGATCGGTTAATTTTTAATTATTATTAGTAAAAACTACTTTTATATTAGATAGATAAATTGATTTTTTAGATAAGCTCTTATCGATTAAATATTCGTGATAATTATTCAATATCTAATCAATTTATAACAAATGGTAATGATTTATGATTAGTATTATTTTTGATAAAATTCCTAGTATTAAAACATTCATTCAAAAAATTTAAAGTTTTTTGTTCAGTTTAACTTGACATCCTCCCCCCCTCCCCCGTTGTACAATCAAAATAGTTTTATATTTTCACTTAACTAAAGGAGAAGTTCTTATGTTTTTAAAGTATCTCAGATTGATTTGCCTTTTTTCATGTATAATTTCTTTCTTTTCCTGTAAATCAGTATCTTCTGATACTTCAGGAATCGGTGGTCCCTCTTACACAATTTCTCTTGCAGATTTTATTTATGCTACACCTGATCAAATTTTCTATAACGATTCCGGAACTATCTTTTTAAAAAATCCAGCATTTACTGGTCTAAATGATTTAATAACTAAATATGGTTTTACAAAGGAACAAATAAGTGGTGGTTATTGCTTAAACCAAGAACTTTACTCTGTAGGTTCAAATCAAAAAAAACTTATCAATTTAAAAGGATCTAGTGAGTATTACGCTATACAGCCTGATATTATGAAAGCTTACAGTTCATCATGGCGTACTCCTAGATCTTTAAATGACATAAAAATTCAAGATTATTTCATGATAATTCATTGTTCTGATAACTACGGGATATATTTAACGAGAAATGAATTAGCAAAAATAAAAATAAGTGACCTATTAAGTTCAGATTGTAATGACAAGCGTTTCATACAATCAAACATAATTCCTTATTCCGGTGAGGCAAATTATGGGACATTGGTTTTTACATCAAGAAATCCTAACTGTCTTAATACTAATGCAGACCGATATAACTTTTCAAATTTTTATGCAGGATATGATGAGAATACTACAGATTCTGGAGCCATCAGTATGAGTGGACCAGAACCTACTGGATGTGAAGGTCTTTCTGTAGATTCTACAGGAGCAAAAAACGGTTATTACTACTATAGTGTTTCATTCGAATATAGTGATAGTATTAGAGATAATATTAAACTAGACAATATAGAGGTTTTGAATGAGCCTTATTTCAAAATCTTTAAACCTGTAGTTTTCTCGTATTTTCCTAAAACAAGACAGATTTCAGTAAAAATTTATAAGTGTTCAAATCAACGACCTGCTACCCTAGGATCATATTTATTACGACATTAATTTATTAGATCTTTTATTATTGTTTTATATAAAATTCAATATGGATAAATTCTCAAAGATGAGTTCCAGAGAATTTATCCATATTGATTATTATTGGTTTCTTACAAATCCATTATTGGTCTACTTCATTTATATGTCCTACAGGGAAACAAAAATCATCAAATTCTATTTCTTTAGTATCTGATGGGCCAATCTCTAACACAATTGCTTGAGATACATCAAAATATTTGGATAGTTTATGATAATATTGATATAACACTTCTTTTTTATCACCTTGGACTTTTTCATATTTACTTATAAAACCAGAATGAATTGCTCCTCCACGAAAATCCGAATCATTTGCTAACACAAAAGCAAACTTACATTGATCATCATCACAAGACTCTTCAAATACTTCTCCAGCAGGAATAGATTTACTACTTGTAGTATATCCTGATTTAGGGTCTTTAAGTGTTCCAGTAGGTCCTACTTGATATGAAGTACCAGAATGTCCTCTAACAGTTCTAGAACTATTATTTTTACAACTTATAGTTTCTACTTTATTACTTTTATTATGAGTTACTTCAAAACCAAAATCTGAAGATGCTCTAGTATTAGCATATGCTATATAAGAGAAACATCCCTTATAACTTGTTACACTATACCCAGTAAGATCTGGAGTGTTACCACCACCTTTTTCCCCGTCCTTACTTTCAGGGATTTTAACTGTTTGTTGTTTTGGGGTTGATGTAGTAGGTCCAAATTTTGTACCCCCACAGCCAATAGTCCAAGCCGTTATTAATAATAAACTTAAAATTATCTTTAAATAATTACGTTCCATTTGATCCTCTCTTCTAAGTAGGAATTTGTCTACTGGCGTTATCGGATAAACCAGTAGGAAAACTAAAAAAATTTAAAAATCATTTATTATTTCAACAAAATAGGCTAGATTCAACGCTACGGGCAATAATTGGTTAGCTACTGAATAAAGGATAAGTTCATATTATGATGGAAGAATTTAAAAACCGTAGTGATAGATTAGAAAGAATCCAAGCTGAATTCAAAAGGATAGAAGAAGATTCCGATGCTGTTGATTCTGATAACATCTTTGGACTGAATATAGATAAAAAGGATGCTTTAATTATTCTTCTTCCAGTTCCTTGGGAAGGTACTGCCTCATATCATAAAGGGACTAAACTTTCATATAAAACAATTAACCTTGCTTCTCATTATGTTGATTTAACCTGTTCTTCTTTTCCTCGCACATACAGTTCAGGTATATATATGGAAACATCCCCTAAGATCTTTGATACACCTTCTAACCTAGATCCTTCCACCATAAATCCTATTAGTAATCAAATAAACGATTATGTATATACTTACTCTAAATCTGTACTTAATGCTTCAAAATTTGTAGGAATAATAGGTGGAGAACACTCTGTTCCATATGGGCTAATCAAGATTCTATCAGAAAAATATCCTGAAGGATTTTCAGTTTTGCATATAGACGCTCATCATGATTTAAGAGCTTCCTATGAAGGATATAATCATTCTCATGCTTCTATCATGTATAATATAGTAAACGATTTTTCTAATATCAATATAGTCTCTTATGGAATAAGAGACTACTGTAAATTCGAACATGATCTAGCAACAACTTCTTCAAGAATCACAACCTTCTACGACCGTTATGATTCTTATTATAAAGATGAGCTTCAATCAAATTTTGACAACATTCTATCTACACTAAAAGATAAGGTATATATATCTTTTGATATAGATGGACTTACCCCTGAAAATTGTCCTCATACTGGAACTCCTGTTCCAGGAGGTATTCCTTTTAATGTAGCAAAACATCTTCTATCTACTGTAGGACACAATAAAAGTGTAATAGGATTTGATTTATGTGAGGTAGGAGTAAGTGATAACCTATTTGACGAAAATGTTGCTTCTAGAATTCTTTATGAACTCTGTGGATGTCTGTCTTATTCTAATAATCTTTACCTATAAAAATTAAATAACGAATCTTTTAAATAAACAAATTCTTATAAGAAGAGGCTATTTTATCGTTAGGATCTATTTCTAAAATCTTATCCCACTGTAATAGTGCAAGATCCGAATAATTTAAAAGAAGTAGAATATAGGCGAGTTTATGTCTTGCTTCTACAAAATCTGGATAAGTTTCAAGAAGAGAAGCTAGTTCAGCTCTTGCTTTTTCAAACTTTTTCATCTTGATATAAAAATCAATTCTTTGCATTTTTATATCACGTTTTAACGTATAGTTTCGTGTAAGAAGTTCTGCTTTGGAAAAAGCTTCCATAGCTTTTTCCTCAACATTATATTCTCCATATATTTTAGATAATCTTAAATATTCGCTAGCCAGTTTTTCATTCATAGCATTTTCAGATTGAACGAGTTCATCGAGTGTATCAAAAACTTTTTTTGCTTCCTCATAACTTCCTAAATCTGAAAGAAGTACCATCTTATTAAAAAGAGCTTCCTCACTATATTCATCATCTCTTATAACTTCATCATATTTAGCTATAGCTTGAGAAAAGAGTCCTTGTTTATGATAAAGCATAGCTTCTAGAAAAGACAGTTTTGGACCTCTTCCATACTCACTGATAGAAGTCCTAAGAATAGTTTCTGCAGCTTCAAATCTAGATAGACTGATATATAAATAAACTGTTTCTTTTATATCTAAAAATCTTTCTTCCGTAAGATATTTCACACTTCCTCCTTGATCTTAACCTCTAGTTCCCCCTTAGATCTTTTATACCTATATTAAATTCTATCATATCCACACTGTGATCATAGAAAAATTCACTATGCAACTGAGCTCACTTCAAACCTTCTTGTTACTATTACTTTAATTTGTCCTGGATAAGAAACTTTCTCTTCTATCTTTTTAACAATAGAAGAAGTAAGCTTTTGAAGATTTTCTTCACTTACAGCCTTATAGTTTACATCAACATGAACCTCTCTAGCCCCATACATTATCTCTACCTTAGATACAGCAGAGAAAGATTTTACAACCTCATACAATGCTGCTAGTCTTTCTTGATATCCTTCTTCTATATTTATACGAGATCCTGGTCTAGCACCAGACAGGGTATCTGCGGTAATTAGAGCATAAGACTCTGGAGTTTCAAGTACTATATCGGTATGGTGAGCAAGAATAACATCACATACAGATCTTGATTCCCCATATCTATCTGCATAATCAGCACTGATTATAGCATGAGATCCTTCTAACTTATAATCTAACCCTTTACCGATATCGTGTAATAATCCACATCTTTTTAAAGTTTGAACATCAAGTCCTAACTCTCCTGCTACTATTCCAGAAAGAGTTGCTACTTCCAATGAGTGAACATATTGGTTTTGTCTATAACTAGTTCTCCAATTCAGGGCTCCTACCATCATCAGTAGATCTTTATGTATATTTCTAATTCCTAACTGATCTGCAGCACGTTTTCCCAACTCAAAACTTCTTCTCTCAAGATTTCTTTTTAAATCTGTATATATTCCAGGAAGTTTAGATCTCTCTTTAATTCCTTTTTTCAGCAAAGTTTCAAAACTAAGTCTAGCAGCTTCTCTATCTATTCCATACCCTCCTGAAAATTTAACAATAACAGGACGAGACTGTTCCGACGCAGCTACGGCTTCAATAGAAACTCCTGGTGCAAGCTCTAATAAGCTTTTAAAAATCTCATTGTTTTCAAGAAGAACTATGTCTTTAAGAGCAGGATCTGTTACTTCACTATGATTAATGTTCTTTCCTTGATTCGTCTTAAGATTAACCCTTGATACTATGGAATTAAGTACTGTCAAGGAATTTCTCTTACTAGTACTTGCCAATTCTTCTTCCACGTATCTTATAGTTTTTGCACCCTGCAAACTTGCATCTTCTACAATACGATTTCTACTTGCTTTTCTTTCTTCCTCCAAAGAACTTCCACTAATCTGAGCAAGCTTTGTACATATATCATTTTTTACTTCTTTAACCTGAGACCTTAAATCTTTTAAATTTTTATAAGTTCTTTCTACAAGTTGTTTATCTACACTTACGGTAGTCTCAAGTCTTTGTATTCTTTGTTCCTCTTCTTCTAAAGAACTTTCCTCAGTTTCTAGTTCTTGTTCTCTAATCTGTAACGTTTGAGTTCTAGTTTGAATATCAGTTCCCAGTTCTTCCAGAGCTGAGTTCATATCAGCATCGAAAGAATCCTGTTCTTTGTCATACATCATCCTAGCTTTTTGTTTAGCTTCATTAATTATAAAATTCTTTTGTAATTTATTATCTGATGTTAATTTTTTTGGAAGTAGTACCTTACAAAAAAATACAAACAGGAAATATCCTACTCCAAAAGAAATAAAAAAATATGTTATATACTGTTCCAAAAGACCACCCTTTTTACAAAACCTAATTATATCCTACACCCAGATCCATTCTTCCATCTGTTAGCATTCAGACAAGAAGACAATGATAAGAGTTCCAAGTTGCCCATCTTTTAACAGAAAAAGCCTACAAAACCTCTTTAGAAGTTATCATAGCTTCAATCTAAAATCAAACAAGCTTTTTGACTCAAAATATTTTTACTTTTTTATTTTTTTGTCCCCTTGACATTAAAACTAAAAGACATACATTCATGGTGTTGTTATTGAATTTTTGATTTCGAAAAAAATTAAGGAGGCTTGTTTAGATGAAAATTAGACCTTTACAAGATAGAATCTTGGTTAAAAGAGTAGATGGGGAGACAAAAACTGCTAGTGGGATAATCATTCCTGATAATGCCAAAGAAAAACCACAAGAAGGTTCAGTTGTAGCAGTAGGTAAAGGTAAAACTTTAGACAATGGAACAGTTAGAACCCCTGATTTAAAAGTAGGAGATAAAATACTTTTTGGTAAATATGCTGGAACAGAAGTTAAAATCGATGGAGTTGAACATTTAATTCTAAGAGAAGATGATGTTTTAGGTGTTATTGAATAATATCACCTATCCTAAACTAATTGATTATTTATTAAGTATTAATTGTTGTTAATAGATTGAATTAAATAAAGGAATACATAATGAGTGCAAAAATGATAATGTTCGGAGAAGAATCCCGTAAGAAAATTTTAAATGGTGTTAATATTTTAGCAGATGCTGTAAAAGTTACCCTAGGACCTAAAGGAAGAAACGTAGTACTTGAAAAATCTTTCGGTTCTCCTGTTATTACAAAAGACGGAGTATCCGTAGCTAAAGAAGTAGAACTTGAAGACAAGTTTGAAAACATGGGAGCTCAAATGGTAAAAGAAGTTGCTTCTAAAACTTCTGATACTGCTGGGGACGGTACTACTACAGCTACAGTTCTAGCACAAGCTATCTACAGAGAAGGATCAAAAC
>JAEEGL014653195.1_pt1 | contig 13542 bp, 10 predicted proteins | sample 9134231 | NCBI WGS metagenome assembly JAEEGL01 (sample SAMN16246548, study PRJNA631951) | gut metagenome | biome: gut microbiome; feature: rumen; material: fiber-attached | host: Bos | place: Iran: Karaj | collected 2018-10
CTGCTATTAACAAGAAAATACCAAATATAAACAACGGCAAAAGCGGAATAATTGTGTACTGAATTACAGTTTCGATGATCTTTTGAGCGTCGTCGATGAACTTTTTCATCGTTTCCGCCTTGCAGACAGCGGTTCCCATGCCAAACATGAACGCCATTACCAAAGCCGTCATAACGCCCATGATGGGTTCGATATCGATGTCAAAAAACGGAGCCAGCTTGTCGATCGTTTCCGCCTGTTCCGGAGCGTTGACGGTTACGCCCGCCAGCAGTTTGGGAAACGAATATTCGCAGGAAAAATACGTCAGAAAACCGGAAAAGAGCGTTGACCCGTACGCAATCGCAACGGTCGTCAACAGCAGCCAGCCGGATCTTGCGCCCAAACCGGCAATTCCCGCCGCAACCAGAGAGAGAATAATCAAGGGAATCGTAAATCCGAGGTAGTCAGAAAAAACGCAGTTGAACGTCATGAAGACGCGGACAACGGGGATGGGCAAATAATTCCCCATCAAAAGTCCCAAAAAAACGGCGAGAATAACCTGAACAAGCAGCGGGATTTTCATGGATAAACCGGGATTTCCGAGAGTGTAATTTACATCATCAGCAAACGTTGCTAATGCTAAACTTATGTATATTTTACAGTTTGGAAATGTTTTGTCAATAAGGAAGGGAAAGTTCGGGTGAACGGCTTAATTGCCGGCGGCTAAGCGCCCCGGCTTGCCAAATTCCGTGTACGTACTAACCTGCCAAACATTGGCAGGCGTCAAATTATCCAAAAGACAAATAATCTTTTATACCATTAGTTATCCGTCCCAATAAAGACTTTTCATTACTCGGAGTCGTCGTTTGAGATCTGCTATTAGCCACAGCCTTTTTAGCACATGTTTTTTTAACCGCAGTCTTTTTAGCCGCAGGCGCCGCTTTAGAAGAACTCTTTGCCACAACTTTTTTACACCCAGGTTTGCTCTTTACAGGAATCGCTTTCGTTGGACGACGCACCTCTTTTTCTCCTGACAACTCCCTGGTTTTCTTTTCGTCAATCTCTAATTGTTTTTCTCCAGAATTATTTATTAAGCAAACGCAGCGAAATCCCAATTCATAGTTATGACTTCCTTTGGATTCGTAACCACGCGCGGCAGATCGACATCGTTTGGCTCCTTTATTCCAACTTCCGCCGCGGATGACACGGTAGAAGCCGCTTGAAGCGCCTATAGGATCTGTTACATTTTCTTCCGATGAATATTTTCCATACTTATCTTCGCACCATTCCCAAACGTTTCCGTGCATGTCATACAATCCCCATTCATTGGGATCGTATCTGCCAACCGTGGTCGGAGTTCCCACACGAATGCCTTTAGAAGAGGTTCCGCATGGATAATTGCCATTGCAATTCGCCTTGTCCCCTTTAAGAGATTTACCCCAGAAATACGCTGTCGTACTGCCCGCCCGACAGGCGTATTCCCACTGAGCTTCAGTTGGAAGCTCAATTGGCAACCCTAACTCAGTGCATTTCAAACAAAATTTCTTGCACGCTCCCCATGAAACGTGTTCTACCGGAAGTTTTTCTCCTTCTTCTTCTATGAAATAACTGGGATTTTTCCCCATAATCGCAACCCATTGCGTTTGCGTAACCTGAGTTTCCATCATCCAGAAACCTGTGGTTAGGGTAACCGAATGCTGCGTTTCGTCGTTATCGCGTCCTTCTTCAGTTTTTGGCGATCCCATCATGAACGTTCCGGCAGGACACCATCGGAATGCAAATTCAACGTCGTTGACGGTTACGGTTTTACGTTCCCCCGCATTGGCGCCTGGAATAGACAGATCGTGTTTTTTGCTTCTTGTTCACGCTCGTTTTGCTTATGTTTCATCACGCACGGTCGGCGTTCTTTCCATAACAGTTTGACGCGTGAAAGAATTTCTTTAGCGTTCCAGCCGAGTTCATATTTGTCCAGTTGACGCAAAGGATCTAAAGCTTTTTCAAGAGGAAATTTTGCCGTTAATTCGTTGAAACCAGGCATGACTGCGAGAATTGTCAGGAGCGTTTCATTGAAAAAGCTATCAGAAATATCCTTAATTTTAGCGTTGTTATCCGATATTTTGCTAATGACATTGGCTATTGCCTCATCGCATTTTGTTTTCCGAGTCCGTTCGACACGTTCCAATTCGCGCCACGCCTGTTCACATTTCTTGCCGCACTGAACTTTCTCAACAAAATCCCAATACTCTTGAAAAGACAAGTCCTCCAATTGTTCGTCAAAGTCATCCACTGTACATTCCGGATTGTTTGAAATGCCATCTTCCAATATTTGACGCAAATCCGGAGACAATTCTTCCCACAGTTTTTCTTTACGTTCTTTCCAAGCCTGAAACTGCGCTTGAGCCTGTTCTAACGCTGCGTTTGCCTGAGCAAGAGATTCGTGATCAAATGATTTCAATTGCTCGATGGCATTCTGCAAGCCTTTGTTTTCCGCCTGAAGGTCAAGCAATTCTTGCGGTAATGGAGGAAGCTGAATTGAGCCGGACTGAATTGTCTTTTGTTCAACCTGTTCGGGAGTAAACGAAACTTTAATATCGTCGATTACGGGTTTTTCAATAACGGCATCCTCAGATTTTTCAGGAAGAATAATCGAAACATGCGATACAGGCTGTTTTCCAGACAAAGCCATTTCAACCCGATTGACCAGTTCTGTTACCGTTGCCGGCGTTTGTTTAGGAACCTCATACCGGCTTAAAGACGACAAATGATAACACAGACGAGGATGCTCAAACGGATTAAAAACGCCAATTTTATACGGCATTACAGTCTTTTTCGCTTGAAGAGCCATCGTAACTTCGCTGACGATGTCATGCGAACCTTTCACCTCCGGCGTCCAGAATAAAAGTAACATTTTACTGGCAACAATCGCCTGCGTCAGCGCTTCAGCATACTCCATGCCATAGTTGACCCCTTCCCGGTCGATAAAGTACGATATTCCCCGCTTTTTGAGTTCCTCTTCAACCGGGGCAACGAGGTCGGCGTTGCAATGTCGATACGAAATAAACACGTCTCCGGTAACAAGCGGCGTGGACTTCGTGTCAATCGGCAGCGAGATGTCGCCTTCGAGTTTATAGAACGGCGTTTGCGTCTTGCCGAGTTCCATAGCCGTCTTTTCGACGTTTTTGCTGATATAGCCCACAATTTGGGCAACGCTGTCAAATCGGCGGTTTAGGGCGTCGAGAAAATGCGCCGTGAAAATACCGTGCTTGCGTTTGTCCCATTCGTACGCAGATTGTCCCTCTTTACACGAATTGAGAATCGCCACGTTGGAAACAAATTCTGGCTCTTTTTCCTTTCTTTTCAGAACAATATCGCGCGCAGCGTTCTCTATAACAGCTTCATCGGCGGCGGTAAGCGTTTCCCCCTCGCCCCGGTCGCGAACTTTCTGGCAGCAGTCCAGAATCATACAAGTATTCTTCGCCTTAATTTTAGCAATAAGCTCCCGAAGTTCGTCAAAAGGCAGACCCTGCTTTTCCGCTCTGTCGCTTTTAACATTCAGAGGACAAAAGTATCGCTGACCGTTACGAAACAGACCGTGTCCCCAAAAGCCGAAAATAAACAGGTCGAGATCCTGATTCGTCAGTTTCTCTAATTGATCTAAAATTAAATATTTATCTATCGGCTTGAATAAGCCAGGGCTGTCGTCGGTTAAAAGAATAACCTCGTCGTCAGAGAAACAGTAGTTTTGCTTAAGAGAATCCGCAACAGCTTTAGCGTCCTGCCGTGCGTATTTCAGTTCTGGTAAAATCTGGTATTCGTTAATTCCGATCAATAACGCCTGTTTTTTCATGGATCGTCTCCAAAATAATAACTTGCTATACTTATTATATTAAATAATTATAACAGAAAATTCTGAAAACGTCAACAGGGGGCAGATAATTTGGTACGCGGCGGGGTGAGTTCAAAATCCGCAAACAGGCTACCTCAGTTAAACGCTGGCAGTTACAGAAGAGGCGAAAATCTATTCTTTCGCCACGGGGAACCGCAACGTAAACGCGGTTCCCTTTCCGACGGCGGAATCGACGCGAATTTTGCCGCCGTGTTTCTGGACAATATCTTTACAAGACGCCAAGCCAACGCCGGTGCCGCCTTTTCCAGAAGAGTCCGGACCTTTTTTGGTCGTAAAGAACGGCTCGAAAATATGCGGTAAAACGTCGTCTGGAATGCCAGTTCCCCAATCGCGAACCTGCCAAACAACCTGATTGTCTTTTTCATCAAACCCGATTCTGATTTGAAGACGTCCGCCGTCCGGCATCGCCTGACGAGCGTTAATTACAAGATTGAAAATGACTTGCTGAATTTGGTTTCCCCGCGCCATGATTTTCGGGACGTTGGGTTCGTAATCCTTTTCGAACTGAATTTTGTACTTGTTCAGCTCGCGTTCCAGAAGAAGCATCGCGTCGTCGGTAAGAGCAATAAGATCCGTCGGCTCCAAGTCCTGAGAACGATTTCTCGCCTGCCCTAAAATGCACTGTGTAACTTTCGCCGCCTTTTGACTGGATTCCAGAATAATATTGAACGCCTTTTCCCGCATGGCGTCGTCTTTATGGCGCAGCCCCAGCTTAGCATAGTTCATTACCGTCATGATGATGTTGTTGAACTCGTGAGTTGTCGTTCCTGCCAGCTCGCCCAAGGCAATCAAGCCCTCGCTGTTTTTGAGTTGTTGTTTAAGCTGTTCGTTCTCACGTTCCAGAGCCGCCAGTCTGTCATCCATTGCTAACACCTGATGTAATAAACCAAAATTAATATATAACGATAGATTTATTATCGGCTGATTGCTCTAAAATGATAAACTCAACTGGCGCTCGTAAACTCAATCTAAATTACCCCAATCCCCAAACGGGCGGATAAGCTGAACGAACTGGGTGTAGGCGTCCTTAAGATCGTCGAGCGCCGGACAATTACCGACTTCTTCCAAAACGTCAATAATTGTCATATAATACCAGAGAAAATCGTCTTGATTGGAATTAAATTGAGTCCAGAAATCAGACCCCTGAACGCGATAAGAACTGATTGAGCAGCGAAGGTTATCCAGCTTATCACAAGCAGAAATCAATCGGCTTTCCGCTGGAGCGACTTTAAGATGGTTAATATATGACTCTTTTCTGACCTTCCACGGGGCTTTCTTCTCTGACTTTGAACGCGTGGAATCAGAACAATCCAGAACGAATCCAGCAACGCGGTCGCCAAACTTTTCTCGAATCAACTCCGCGGTTTCCATTCCCCCCTGATCTTCAACGGCATCGTGAAGCAGAGCGGCAATGGCGGTGTCTTCGTCTGCCTGATACTCAATTGTCAAGCCGGACACGCGAAGAAGATGACCAATGTATGGAATATGAAACGGAGATTTCCTCATCTGTTTGGCGTGGAGCGTATTAGCAAATTGAATAGCGTCTACAAAACGTTGAGTCAATTGAGTCATGGCAGCGAAAAGTTTGTAAAAAAACCAGCTCACCAACGTGCAAGGTTTCGCGCACTGTTGTATATTGCTGGTTAATTTCCCAGCTATATCTAACGAATTAGAACGGCTGGGTACAAGTGTATGATACTATATTTACGGGGCAGCGGTTTTAACCGGGACGCTGCTTTCTTTGTACGGCGGATCTCCGTATTCACTCGGAGGACATTCCAGCCAAAGAATTAAAATACCTCCTAAAAGCGCAAGCCATGAAATAAACAGCAGCCAGCTGAACATATCCCAGCAATGCGCCTTTTTATATTCGACGACTGCGCCTTCTTCTTCCGGCTGAGGCGCTGACGCTTCTTCTACCGGAAACTCCATCGCTTCAGGATTGTCTCCGTCAGCCGGCTGTTCCGTACTTCCTGCGTCTCCTTCTTCCGGAGCGGGCGCGAAGTTTTCTGCTTCACCCTCGGGAGCGCCAAGCTCTGATCCAAAGGGCATATCTTCCTGGAAATCATCTGAAGGTATGCCAGAGGAGCCAAAGGGATCATCCAGATCTTCAAATTCGTTATTTGAGTTTAGGGATGACACGGTCTTTTACCTGGAATGAGTTCTGTTGTTTTTCTTTGTTGATTTTACAAATGGCGCGATCAGGAGTTACTTCTCGAACTTCAATGCTGCCGACGTACGTGTTGCCGCGGGTAACTTCCAGCGTGTGACCAACTCTTAAACCGTCGTCCGCTCCGCAGGAAATAACAACCAAATCTGGCGAAGCGCTCAGAACCATGGCGCTAAGCGTTGCCGGAGGATTGGCGGTTTCCAGATAGTATGCCGGGTTGTTGGTGTATCCCAACATACGCAGAAGCTGCATAGCGTTCGCGCTTTCGGAAATCAAATCCTTGTTGCGGCGGCTTAGCTGATCAAGTTCATTAACTTTCGCGTGGAGTTCTTCCGTCCGTTTAACCATCTGGTCGAACTGAGTGTCGCGATCCTGCTGAATCGTTTTAACATCGTTGCGAAGTTTCTCGTTTTCGTCTTTCAGAGCGTTAAGGGAAGCGGTAACCGCCTTGAGCTGAGCAACCGCGTCGCGTTCAGACTGGGTTTTAGCCGCCAAGTCCTGTTCACGAGCTGACAGATTGCGAGTCAGTTCTTCTTTTTCCGTTTCCAGCTTGGCGCGAACCTGTTCTTTCTCAATCGTTTCGCGTTCCAAATTACGCTGCAATTCGTTAAGCAGACTGTTCAAGTCTTCCTTTTGCTTTTCCGCATTTTGCAGACGATATTTGTACCCGGCTGGATGTTCCGGAGTTGCATTGGATTCCGGGTTTTCAACCAGCAATCGCCAATTGGTGTGAGTTGCGTACAACGTCATCACCAGCGACATTAAAACAACGCTCATAACGAATATAAGCACCGTAAAGATCTTTCCAACCAAATTCATGGGAGGCTTACTCCTTTGTTATGTAATTTTTGCTATTGTGGCATTCGAGATCCAAACATTCGATTGGCTCTCTATATTACTAACTTATAATATAACTACAAAATCGGGTAATTGTCAATAATTAAAACGATATTTTTAAATTTTTCTTAAAAAAACCTTCTCTCTCAACCCGTTTTTGCAACTTAATCGCTATATTCGGAACAGTTTTTAAGTTTTTATGTTCTTAAATTGCTAATTTCGACTAAACATTTTCACTCGTTTTGGTTTGAATTATTTATCCTAATAGTATTATACGTAAACTTTTTCAAGGAATAACGCCAAAACGACTAAAAATTCAAATAATTTTTATTTCAATTTGTAATCTAATATATTATAGTACAAATTTTAATTATTGTTTCATATTTTCTGAAAAAATTTTTTCAGAAATCATCTCCAAAGCCTTCGAAATCCGCGTCGTCGCCAGCATCTTCCGGCTGATCTTCATTCTTTTGACTTTTATCGATGTTTTCCATCTTCTTTGCCGCCTGTCTGGGATCTTCGTCATCGTCGTCGAATTTGGGCGCCGCCTTTTTAGCCGAAGGCTTTTGGGACGTTTCCTTTTTCGTTCCCGGCCATTGGAACGTCTCTTCCCAGACGACATAGTCGTCGCGAAGAAGCCAAAGCTTTATTTTACAAGGCTTTTCAAACTCGATTTCTTTGATGTTTTTGCCTTCTGCGTCTTTAATGGCTTTACCGCAAAGAACAAGAGCCAGCCGTTCGCTGTCGACAGCCCACTGACTTATATCGTGAAAAATTAACGTCGTTTCCAGCTCGTTTGTATCCGGGTTTTTATAAACCATGTGGAAATAATCCGCTCTTGCTCCCGCGACAGGTTTAATTGTCGCCAATTCAAGACTTTCCGGCTCCGGCAAACTGTATTCATGGAAAAGAGCTATGGAGTATTCAATATTATCTCTTGTGGAAGGGGTTCCCAATTTTTTGTTTAAAATATCCTTATCAATTTTTTCCAGAGTTCCGTAGACCTTCATAAAATAGACCGGTTTACAAAATTGAGGCTGTTTTTCCGCTTCCGGACCGATAATTCTAACTTCCAATGTGGCATTTTGAATTTTCGTCCACGGATATTCAATCATCAAATACTGCGTGCGAGCATACTCTTTTTTACTCTTTCCAAAATATTTTGGAGCGGAAAACATTTTCGGGCGAGAAAAATCCATCTCCTTCGGAACGTCCGTTTCAACAGTTTCTTCGTCGTTCCAATCGTCGGCATTCTGCCCCTGAGCGGCAAAAGCAAAGCACAAACCGCAAAAAAGGACGAAAATATAGCAAAAAGTCTTTTTCATAATCAATTTAAGGATTATACTACAATATAAATATTGTCAAGGGAAACTTGACGGAGAAATCATATTTCCCTATGACTAAACGTGTTCTTTTATCTATTTTGCCACAAAATTCGAATTTCGTCAAGTAAATGGACGAAATTTTTGAAAAAAAATCGAAAAGAATTCAGAAAATCTCCGATTATTCGGGTTTAGGGGCTTGAGAAAATTTAAAAAATGGGTATAATGCCACTAAAATTTTTGCAAAAAATTACCCCAGACAAATTAACATAACAGGAGGAAATATTATGTCTCAAGTTTGCAGCGTTTGCGGAAAACGCGCCCAAGTTGGCAATTCCGTTACGACTCGCGGTCGCGCCAAGTATTTAGGCGGCGTTGGTACGAAATGCACTGGCATTACCCGCCGTTTGTTCAAGCCCAATTTGCAGACCGTTCGTATTTCGACTGAAAACGGAACTCACAAAACCGTCAAGGTTTGCACCGCTTGCCTTCGCAGCGGAGCCGTTACCCGCGTTGTTCGCGTTCAGCCGTTCAAAATCGTCAAGGATTAAGTTCCTGGATAATTTACGTATAAAGAACAGGAAGATAAATACGTCTTTCTGTTCTTTTTTTGTATCGCAAATGGACGAACGCCGCTTAGAGTCTAATTACAAAAGCGACCAACGGGAGCGATTATAATACGTCTCGCGCGGTAGCGCGGACTGGGAGCGGCGCCTCGCCGCCCGTGGGTTAAAACCCACGGCTATTAATATTGAACCGCTGCGCGGTTCTAGCGGAAGCGCGTAGCGCCTAATTACTAATTACTCATTACTAATTAATAAAATGTTTCCATCCGGATTTATCACGTTGACGACCGATTTTGGTTCCGACAGCCCCTACGTTGCCGCCATGAAGGGCGTCATTCTGACAATTTGTCCGACAGCTCGGATTTTTGATTTATGCCATGGCATAAAACCGCAAAATGTATACGAAGGCGCCTTGACGCTGGAAAACGTCGCTCGATTCTTCCCGCCGGGAACGGTTCACATTGCCGTTGTCGATCCCGGCGTTGGAACAAGCCGCGATATTATTCTGGCTCAAATCGGGGATTATTACTACATCGCCCCCAACAACGGGCTGCTGACCCGGGTTATTCGTCAGGCGGAATCGGATAAAGTTTCCATGAAGTTCTATTCCCTGGGAAATCGCGGGTACTGGCGTGAGGCGATTTCCAACACGTTTCAGGGTCGAGACGTCATGGCTCCTGCAGCGGCGCATTTGCTCTGCGGAATGGCTCCTCAATACATGGGCAAACCCACAACGTCTATCGTAGAGCTGGAAATTCCGGAACCGGTTATTAAGTCGTCTTCAATTACCGGAATTGTCGAGGACGTCGACTCGTTTGGGAATCTGATTACCAACATCAGCGCCAAAACCCTTGTCGGTCGCGCGCTTGACGATTCTGTTCAAATCTCGCTGTCCGGCAAAACCGTAACGCAGGGCGTCTGCCAAACATACGGGAACAAACCCGCCGGGGTGACGATTGCCATTATCGATTCCTCAGACCGCGTGGAAATCGCTGTTGTCAACGGGAACGCCGCTCAAACATTTAACGCCGCCATTGGAGACACCGTTGTTTTGAAATGGGCGTAGACTGAAGACGTTAGACTATCCTTACTACTGCCTACTGCCTATTGCCTATTGCCTAACTATCAGAACGACGGTCGAATTGGGCGCGATGGTTATCTTCCCGGATGCCGGTTTGCCGGAATCGAACCAGACAAACGAAGCGCCCTGTTCGCTGTTCAAATCCAGTTCAAACGTCTTTTTTTCGCTCGCGTTGACGGCTATCAAATACTGTCCGAAACGAACCTTGTAGAACTCGGCGCGACCGGCGTTCCCGTTTTCTTCGCCGAGGCGGAATTCTTTGTCCCAGTCGGGAATTCGAGCGACCGGCAAGACCTCGCCGGCGTGAATCGAGTCCGTCTTGCCGGGATAATGGATGTGTCCGTATCCGTTATGATGATCCCCCGTTGTCCAGTTGCGGCGAACAACCGTTTCCCCGCTGGGGTCGAATTCCACATCTTCCCGAAGCACAACGTATTGCTGCCAATTCTTCCCGATGTAATGCGCCTTGCCCAGCCGGTTGACGCCCAATCGCGCCCGCCAGTACAGGGACATGTACAGTCGTTCGTCTCCGTTTTGCAGAACCAGAACGCCGTTCTGTTCATCGGTAAAGAGGGAAGACTTGGTTGCATGTGAGTTAGGAGTGAGGAGTGAGGATTGAGGAGTTGTATTATTTCTTGCGTTGTTACAAATATATTCCCAGTAATCCGGAACGTCCATCAAAGCGTAGCTGACGCGCAGACCCCAAGTCCGGTTGAGCTTGTCCAGCTCGTCAAAAATCTGGTTGTCCGCCAAAGCTTGCGTCGTCGATTGCAGGGCGTTTTTATCGCGAGTGCAAAACGGAATCATCAGCGCGACGCCCTCTTTTCCCGTTCGAGCGCAGTACATAACCGGACCGGTCAGATCGTTGTCCCGCCAGCCAATCGAGCGTTCCAGACGCACAGCGCGATAGCCGTCGTTGTCAATCGACGGATACCGAAACCATTGCCGGGCGTTCGTCATTTTGACAAGCTGCTGACGAATCTTTTCGTCGCCGTCCAACAGCCCGTCCGGACGCACGACCAACTGACCGTCGGCGTCGCGCTTGCAGGTGGACAGATAAATCCAGCAACCCCAGTCCAGAACCTCGCCGTACATCCCAACGTATCCCAGTTCCCGGGTCAGCCCCTGTCGGGTAATTTGATAGTACGATTCTCCCCGCGGCAACGCCGGACCGGATTCCGTTTCCGCCCCGCGCCACGGCTCAATTCCCATCGATTCGTACAGATACCGCAGCGTCTGCCGTTCCGGGAACGCCCTGGATTTTTCAACCAGAATCAACGCTCTGTTCATCCGGTGCAAATTCCAGTCGATTATCATGGACTGATTCGTATACCAGCGCCGATGCTGTGACAGATGAACCAGAGCCGCGTGAATCATCTCGCCCCACGCCTGACGCCGTGTAACAGCGTTTTCGTCTGAAGAATCCGCAAGCGGCTCGTCCAGACGCTTTTGGAATTCGGGAGAGTCCATCGTATAAATCGCCTCACACAGCGGCGCGACGCCAAACCAGTCTCCGTTATACTGCCGTGGGTCGTTTTCGATGAGTTTAGGATTCTCCCGCCATGCGCGATAGAAAGCGTCAATGCCGTCCACGACCCGGTCAATGCACTTCGGGTTATCGTAGACCGGCGACCATTTGATTCGATAGCCCCGGGCGAGAAACTCGACGTCCTGCTGGGTGAGCGTTTTCCGTCCGTTCATGCGCTGTTCCAGCTCAGCAGAAATGCGCTCTTTAACCTTGTCGACAACCTCTGCGCCCGGCGCCGGACGAACGACGTCTGGAACGGGTTTGGACTCGACGGTTTTCGGCTCGAACTTCGCCCCGAGATGCGTAAACGCCGCGTAAATCGGCAGGGAATCCCCCTTGATATTAGCTTGAAACCGGTCGAACGTTGGCGCGTACGGCCAGATTTGCCCGACAAGACGAATCTCGAATTCCAGCTCCGTCTTTCCTTTTGTTACATTTTCCGGAAGAACGGTCGAAATATAATAAAACTGTCCCGGCGCGACAATCTCGTTTGTTCCGTGATGGAGAATGTCGTATTCGCTAATATGCCGATACCCCAGCAGCTTCCCGTCGATATAAACGTACAGCTGATTCGGGTTGAGATCCTCGCCCCAAAACTGAACTGTGAGATAATTGGTCTTGTCGGGGTCAACTTTGAGGGTAAAGAACATCGACCCGCCGTTCCACGCCTCCGACGCCGGCGCTTTAATCTGTCGGGGCGAATGTCCGAACTGCCCGGCGACGGTTTGCGTCTGATCGTCCAGATCGCGGAAAGAGTGCGACGATTCCGACTCCGGATTCCCAAACTCGATCCCGTCCAACGTCTGAGAGTACAACGGACAACAGAGCGTCAAAATAACGACAAAATACGCCAATCGGCAAATGGATTTCATGGTTGTCTCCTTATTAATATTTTAAACGTCTTCCTTATTATAACCGTTTTAAGACGTTGCGTCAAGGAATCGCGTCCTCTTTTCAAAATCTAAAAAACGGGTATAATTCAAATAGTATAGTCAAAAGACAAAAATGCACCTTTTATTGCCTCAATACCCGTCATGACAACGCCCTCGAAAGTTTATTTTATCGGCATGAGAGCCAGCGGTTCTCATAATTTGCTGGACAACATGGAAAAGCTCGTTCGCAAGGCGGGCATAGAAAAACTGCCGCTGGACGGCAAGTTCGTCGCGCTGAAGATTCATTTCGGCGAATTGGGCAACCTCGCCTATATTCGTCCGAACTACGTTGCGCGGCTGGTTAAAATTCTGACGTCTCTTGGCGCCAAACCGTTTCTGACGGACTGTAATACACTCTATTCCGGCAGCCGTCAAAACGCGGTTGATCATCTTCAAACCGCGATGGTCAACGGGTTCAACCCGCTTTCCGCCGGTTGTCAGGTAATTATCGGCGATGGCTTGAAAGGGCTGGATTATCGGGAAATTCCCATTGACGGCAAGTATTGTTCTGCTCCCAAAATAGGGTCGGCAATTGCGGATGCGGACATTCTTATTTCGCTGACCCATTTCAAGGGGCACGAAATGGCGGGAATTGGCGGAACGATGAAAAACCTCGGCATGGGCTGCGGCGCTGTGCCGGGCAAGCTGGAAATGCACTCCGGTTCCAAACCTGTCATTCATAACGACAATTGCCGCGGCTGCGGATTGTGCGTCAGGAATTGCCGTCATAAGGCGATTTCTCTTAACAAACAGACGAAGAAAGCCGTTATCGATCACCGCAAATGCGTCGGCTGCGGTCAGTGCATCGCGATTTGCCAATTCCAGGGCGCGTATCTGGACTCCTACGACGATTCCAAGGTTCTCAACGCCCGTATTGACGAATACGTTAAAGCGGCGCTGAAAGACAAGCCGAACTTCCACGTCAGCTTTATTATGGACGTCTCCCCGGAATGCGACTGTTGGGGACACAACGACGCCCCGATCGTGCCCAACCTCGGCATTGCGGCGTCTTTTGATCCCGTCGCCCTCGACGCCGCCTGCGCCGATCTGGTTATCAACGCCCCAGCGATCAAGTCAGAAAACATGCTGGCTGAAAAACACCCCAACTGCAAATGCAGTCAGGACAAATTCAAGCTCCTTCATCCCGATACGGACTGGAAATTCGGCTTGGAATACGCCGAAGAAATCGGGATTGGAACAAGAAATTACGAGCTGATTAA
>JAEEGL014898387.1_pt1 | contig 13542 bp, 15 predicted proteins | sample 9134231 | NCBI WGS metagenome assembly JAEEGL01 (sample SAMN16246548, study PRJNA631951) | gut metagenome | biome: gut microbiome; feature: rumen; material: fiber-attached | host: Bos | place: Iran: Karaj | collected 2018-10
TTATCTATGCAGGATACTCTTTCCTGTATCATGATATCTTTTTTGATCGCAGGTGCAATTTCAGTCGCGATCCTAATCCTAAAAAGAAATAAACAGAAAACGATACACTTTGCAGTGCCGGTTCTTATCAGCGCTTTGATCTGTACCCTGGGAGGAGGAATATGGGTAATGTGATACTAACTGTCTGTGACAGCAACAGGATGTACTGTGAAAGGCTGCAGGAATACTTAAGGAATCACTTAAAGCTCTCCTTTGAGATCCATGCTTTTACAGACACAGAAAAGCTTTTGCAGTTTTCTGAAATGGGCGAGATATCTCTTTTGGTTATCTCAGAAAGTGCCATTCGAAGACTCAAAAGAGACAACAGCTACAAACAATTTAAGAACGTGATAATACTTGATGAGGAAACAAAAGAATGGTCAGGCCAGGAGAAAGCTCTTTTCCCTGAGGGTAACCTTAAGCATATCAGCAAGTATTCTCCTGCAACTCAGATAGCCGGGGAGGTCTTAGAGCTATGTACAAGTCATACGGCTGGATTTAGCGGGCTTTCCGGAGCAGGGATCACGGGAAAATGTAATGTGATCGGGTTCTTCACGCCACTTTCAAGAAGCGGACAGACGTCTCTTTTGGTAAAGATGGGCGAGTGCCTCGCAAAAAAACATAAGACCATCATGCTGAGCTTTGAGAGCTTTTCGGCCCTACCAAGTATGTTTGAAGCAGAGGCGGAAGAGGATATAACCGATCTTATGTACTATGCAGATTGTGAACGGGACAAGTTCTGCCTGTATCTGGAGAGGATCAGGAAAAGCCGTAATGGCCTTGATTACATCAGTCCTGCCAGAACTGCCATGCAGGTGAAGGAGATCGGGTTTGAGAAGGTCAGGGAGCTGATAAGGCTTCTTTGTCAGGAAGCCGGCTACGAGTATGTGCTTCTTGATATGAAGGAGTACCCTGACGGATTCTTTGAGATCCTGGGCCTTTGTGATGTGGTTTATACCATTACCCGAAATAATTCTGCTGACCATTACAGGCTTTCCAGGTACAACAGGGTTCTGGCAGATAACGGATACGAGGACATCATAGCAAGGACTATCAAGTTTATGATCCCGGACGTCAGGGAAGGGGCTTCCTACAACAGATATGTGGAGGCACTTCTTGCGGAGGGACAGGAGGTAATGAGTCTTGGGGCTTGATCTTGAGGAACTTCGGTCCGGGATCAGGGAGCAGGTTGTAGGCTCTTTGGACTTTTCTAAAGAGATCACAGATGAGGAGATGTACGAACTTATCGACCGGGAGATTTCCGGACGGCTCCGCCATCTGGCAGTTTCCATGGAGGATAAGAAAAGGCTTAGAAGGCAGATCTTCCACTCCATAAGAAAACTGGACGTTCTTCAGGCACTGGTAGATGATCCCACCATTACGGAGATCATGGTAAATGGCACCGACAATATCTTTTATGAAAAAGACGGTATCATTCGAAGGTCCGAGAGCCGATTTGAGTCCAGGCAAAAGCTTGAGGATGTGGTCCAGCAGATCGTATCCTCCTGCAACAGGGTGGTTAACGAAGCCTCTCCCATTGTGGATGCCAGGCTTGAAAACGGCTCCCGAGTAAACGTGGTCATGAGTCCCATTGCACTAAATAATGGGCCGGTGGTGACCATCAGAAGGTTTCCGGATAAACCCATTACCATGGAAATGCTCATTGAGCTGGGTTCCATATCTGAATATCTCAAAAGTTATATCGAAGTTCTTGTGAAGGCTGGATATAACATCTTTATCTCCGGTGGTACCGGTTCAGGAAAAACCACCTTTCTAAATGCTCTTTCAGACTTTATTCCAAAGGATCAAAGACTAATCAGTATAGAAGACAACGCTGAGCTACAGATCAGGGGCGTGCCAAATCTCGTCAGGATGGAAGCAAGAAACGCCAACGTGGAAGGCTGCAGACCAATAAGTATCAGAGAGCTGATAAAATCATCCCTTCGAATGCGCCCTGACTGGATCGTGGTCGGAGAGGTCAGGGGTGATGAGTGTGTTGACATGTTGCAAGCAATGAACACGGGGCATATGGCCATGAGTACCGGACATGCCAATAGCGCAGAGGATATGCTTTCCAGAATTGAGACCATGGTCTTAATGGGGATGGAGATACCTCTTCCTGCTATCCGTGGGCAGATTGCTTCAGGGATCGATATAGTGATCCATCTTGGAAGGCTTAGGGACAGGACCAGAAAAGTCCTTGAAATATGTGAGCTGGAAAAAGAGCTGGATCCTGTCTCCGGGAAAATACTGGTAAATACACTGTTCCGGTTTACGGAGGAGGGGGTTGAGGGAGAAAAAATAGTTGGAAAATGGAGGAAAGTTGGTGAGCTTAAAGCTACTGAAAAACTTATGGCAGCAGGTCTTAGACTTCCGACCGAGCCTTCGTGACTGGCCAATATTTGCCCAGGGAACGCTTATAGCTATTTTGTTCGGAAGGCTCTTTTATGATTCCTGGATAGCAGTCTTAATCCTGATGCCGGTTGTAGTCCCCTGGTTTTTGTATCAGAAGAAACGCCAGGTTGAGAGGAATACAAGGCTCATTGGAATTCAGTTCAGGGATGCAATTGCTTCGGCCCTTACCAGCATGAAGGCCGGGTATTCCGTTGAGAATGCCTTTATGGAAGCGGGAAAAGACATGGAGCTTTTGTATGGAAAAAAGTCACTTATATCAGAAGAATTGTCGGGGATCAGAAAAGGAATAAAGAACAATGTGCCCATTGAAAAGCTTATCTTCAAGATGGGGAGGGAAACAGGGAACACGGACATCCAGGATTTTGCGGAGGTCTTCGCAGTGGCAAAAAGAAGCGGTGGAAATATGACGGACATAATTGGAAAGACCATCACTGTCATCTCCCAGAAAATGGACGTGGAAAAAGAAATTGACGTGCTGATAAGCGCAAAAAGAATGGAAGCAAGGATCATGAATATGATTCCCTTCTTCATTATCTTTTATATAAATCTTACCAGCCCCGGTTTTTTCGAGTCCCTGTACCACAACGTTTTTGGGGTGATGCTGATGACACTTTGTTTGGGATTCTATGGCTTTGCATATCTTTTATCAGAAAGGATCGTGAATATTTATGTCTAAAATGATCTTTGTTTATCTGATCTTCCCCGCAGCTCTTATAGCTCTTTTCCTGCTGTCGAAGGACCTGGAAATTCCAGAGACCATGGAGGAGACAGGGATAAGTCGTGTATTTCTTAAAATGTCTCTTTTCATATACCAGAAGGTAAGGGGCAGGATAAAGAGCTTTTCAGGGGAAAAGATACGTCAGAGCCTTGCGACGCTTCAGCAGAGAAAGGACCTGGACACTGCGGAAACAGAGTACTTCATAAGGAAGATAAGCATTGTACTTATCATGGCAACGGCAGGAAGCTTTCTTTCCATAATGATGTGCCTAGGCGCTGGAAAAAGCAGTCATATCACTAATGAAGGTGTCATAGAAAGAGGCGAGTTTGGGGACAGGGAGTTTGAACTGGAGCTGGTGGCAGCAGATGAAACGGGAAAAGAACTTTTGGACTACACCCTCCCTGTCAGGACCAGGGCATATACAAAGGAAGAGGCAGAAAATTTATTTGAAAAAGCCGGTCCTGTACTGGAGAGAATAGTCCTAAAGGATAATGAAAGCTTTGACCGGGTGACGACAGACCTTGATCTTGTGGAGTCCATCCCTGAATATCCCTTTACCATCAGTTGGAAAATGGACAACTACGAGATTGTGCACCTTGATGGGGCACTCAATGAGGATAGCATTCCAAAAGAAGGTACAGCTGTGACTTTGACGGCCATATACAGCTATGAGGAGATGAAGTGGCAGCAGGAGTTTGTGGCAAATATACTTCCGAGAGTTCTTTCGCCGGCGGAGAGGGCCTTTAAGGAAATAAAAAAATTGCTTCTTCAGGCTGACCAGGACTCTTTGACCGAAGGGGAGCTTGTGCTTCCGAAGGAGTACGAGGGAAGGAAGCTTTTCTGGTCAGAGCGGAAAGAGGACAACAGTCTGATGCTGCTTCTCTTGACCATTATCGGAGGGGCAGCGTCCTACGTAATGAAGGACAAGGAACTGAAGAAGGCCATGGAGCAGCGATATTCCCAGATGCTTTCGGACTATCCTCAGTTTGTTTCCCAGCTGGTCCTGTATATGGGCGCCGGGATGACCATGAGAAATATTCTTATAAAACTCTCGGCCAATTATGACAGGAAGAAAAAGGCAGGAGATGAAAAAAGGTACCTTTACGAGGAGGTACAAAGAGCCAGCAGAGAGCTTTCTGCAGGTGAATCCGAGGCGGATGTGTATGTGAGGCTTGGACTAAGGTGCGGAGGGCAGCAGTATACGAGACTAGTGACTCTCCTTTCCCAAAACCTTAGGAAGGGCAACAGTGAGCTTCTTGCGCTTTTGCAGGAGGAATCAAAAAAGGCCTTTGAGGAAAGAATGGATAAGGCCAGAAAAGCAGGGGAGGAAGCGGGAACAAAGCTTCTCCTTCCCATGATAATCATGCTGGTGATCGTAATGGTAGTCATCATGATACCGGCATATATGGCATTTTAACAACTAATAAAAACAAAAACGGAGGAAAAATAATGATCAACGAAATCAAAAGTATTGGAAGAAAGATTGGAAGCGGAGTAAAGAAGTTCTGGAATGATGAGTCGGGTATGGGAACCGTGGAGGTCATCCTTATCATCGTTGTGCTCATTGGGCTGGTAATCGTGTTTAAGGAGCAAATCTCAGGAATTGTTGAAGATATATTCAAGACAATCAGGCAGGAAACCCGTGCAGTCACAAACTAAGGGATATCTGACAGTCTTTCTGTCTATGTCCATAATGATAATCCTTTCTCTTATCCTGGTCCTGTTTCAGGGGGCCAGGATAGGAGCAGTAAAACTTAAGACCGAGTGTGTGGCGGACATTTCCATGAACTCGATCCTGGCAGAGTACAGCAGGGCGCTTTATGAACAATACGGACTTCTTATGGTGGACACCTCCTACGGGACGGGAAACCACTCTATCACCAATACTGAGGAGCACCTTAGATACTATGTGCAAAAGAACTTTGAAAGGAGTACCTATGGGAAACTATCGAATTCCCAGACTATCATGGGGGCTTTCTGCAAAGATGCACATATTACCGGTAGCTCTTTTGCTCTGGATAATGATGGGGCCGTGCTGAACCGGCAGATACTGGCCTACATGGGAGCAGAGCCGGTGGAAGGCCTCCTTACTGACGTGGAGGAAAACACAAGGGCCATTTCGGAGGGCGGTCTTGATACCACGGATGTGGAGGAAATGGCCAGGGAAAACCAGGAGCAGATTGATTCTGTGGAGCTTCCGACCATCATTAACGACGAAGGTGAGGAAGAGGAGATTACCCTGGGAAATCCTGCAGATGTAGTTAATTCCCAAAAGGGGATTGGGGCCTTAAATCTGGCGATACCTGACAGGTCAGGCGTGTCCAAAGTTGCTGTAAATCTTTCAGAATATGCATCACACCGAAAGCTTAACAAGGGCACGGGACTAAGTTACACAGAAGATATCTCTTTTACAGAAAAGCTGCTTTTGGAGCAGTACTACTATGAGAAATGCTCAAGATATGGCGCTGAACTTGAGAAATCTCTTTTGAAATATCAGCTGGAGTATCTGGTCTACGGGAAGGAAAGCGACTGGGGAAATCTGGAGAAGATGGCGGAAAATCTGCTTTTTATCAGGGAAGCCTCAAATATGATGTATCTTTTTGGCTGCCAGGAGAAGGTGAATGAGGCGGAACTGGTGGCAGCAGCTCTTTCTGCAATCCTGTTTGTTCCTGAGCTTAAGGACCCGGTGAAGTATTCTATTTTGTTTGCCTGGACCTTTGCTGAATCTATTTCCGATCTGAACATTCTCTTTTCCGGCGGAAGGGTTCCCCTGATTAAGAGCGATTCTACCTGGAGGCTGGGGCTTTTTGAAATGCTAAACTTCAGATCTTTTCTTGGTGGAGGCGACCTTGGAGAAGGACTGAGGTACGAGGACTATCTAAGGACAAGGCTCTTTCTTACGGACCTTCAGACCAAGACCATGCGCCTTGCAGATATCATCGAAATGGACGTCAGGAAAACTGCGGGAAATGCCAGGTTTATGCTGGATCATTGCCTTGATACTTTTTGCGGAGAGATAACTGTCGGAACCAGATACGGGTACGAAGCTCGGATAGAAAGGATCTATGGATATGAGGAGTAATAAAAAGGCTTTTATGGCTTCCATGACAGTGGAGGCCTCCATAGCCCTTCCGCTTTTCATCTTTTTCTTTGTGAATATCATGGTGGTCTTCAATATTGTGAAGGTCCAGTCGGACATGGAAGCGGCTCTTCACCAGACTGGGAGTGAGATGTCCCTTATGGCCTTTGACTTACGGTTTGGAGAGGGACTTCTTGGGGACTATGAGGGCTCCGAACTAGACATGGTCGCTGGGGCAGGAGGAATTCTTTATGCCAAAGAAATGGTACGGGATTATTTGGGAAAGGGCCTTGAGGGAAACTGCGTAAAGGATGGGTTTGACGGAATCAGTTTTATCAATTCAAGGGTGCTTCTTGGAAATGACTACATAGACCTGGTAATGGACTATGACGTTAAGCCCATGATCCCCATTGCGGGCTTCAAGGAATTTCCAGTGGAAGCAAGATTTTTTGGCCACGCCTGGACGGGATACGACATAGAGACCGGTTTCGGGACTTTGGAAAATGAGGAGGAAATGGTGTACGTAACAGAGCACGGAGAGGTATATCACAAAAGCATAGATTGTGAACATCTGCACCTGAAAGCCAAAAGTGTTGATATCAGTGAGCTTAAGAAGGTCCGCAATAAAGACAGGAAGATCTATTACCCCTGCGAGTACTGCGGAGAAAACATAGGCGCAGGAAGTGTTTTTATAACAAGCTATGGAGAGAGGTACCACAGCACATTAAGCTGCCCGGGGCTGAAAAGAAAGATCTACACCATTCCCATTTCCCAGGTGGGAGGCAAAAGACCTTGTAGTACCTGCGGACAATAAATATAGAAGAAAGGTTACAGAAATGACTATTGATATATGCGTTTTGATACTGATGCTGACAGGCTCCATGGTGGACATAAGGAAACAGGAGGTTCCCATCTGGGCCCTGGGGGCGGGGATTATAATTTCAGGAGCAAGGATCGCAATTGACTCAGTTACCGGCTCTTTTGACCCGGTAGGCATCGCCCTTTCCCTTATTCCCGGAGCAGCATTTCTTATTTTAGCCCTGGTAACCCGTCAGGGAGTTGGCTACGGTGATGGTCTTATGCTTCTTTGTATCGGGCCGGCTTTTGGCCTTTACAGATTGGCGCTTGGACTTTTCATATCCCTTTTCATCTGCAGTTTGTTTTCGGGAATACTTCTTTTAATGAAAAGAGCTAAGGGCGGAACGAGGATTCCTTACATTCCCTTTCTTACTATTGGAATGGGGGCGATGATCTTTGCGCAGGTTTAAAGGCTATATGACTCTGGAAGCATCCCTTATCATCCCCATGGTGATATGCGTATTTGCGCTGTTGATCTATTTTTCTTTCTATTTATACGGAAGATGCACACTCTCACAGGATGCCTATGTACTGGCATTTAGGGCAAGCGTGGAAAAATCTAAGGAGTGGAAGGATGACCCGGCTGGGTATGTGGATCAGAAAGCTGCAAAACAGGCAGGAAGCAAATACTTTGGTAGCTCTTTTCCCAGATTTGATACAAGCACCCAGGGAAAAGAGATCTGGGTAAAGGGACGGAGTAAGGCCAGGCACGCTGCCATGGGAAGATACTTTCTTAAGCCCCGTGGCAGCTGGGAGTACGAGGCAGAAGGGATAGCCAAAAGACGGAATTATCCGGGCCATATTCGAATGGCCACCAGACTTAAGGATTTAGGAAAAGAGATTTTGAATTTAGGAGAATAGTGATGGAATATAAATATTACAGAGAGCTTAAGCATAATTATCTTATTTTTGAGGAACCGGAAAGTGATGAATGCCCGGACAGATATCAGTACAAGATCGCAGAAAGCGGTCGGATCAAAAATCTTGTTCCCTGCACAGAGCGAAATATCAATGGCGACAAGTACTTATATTATGAGATTGGATCCATGCAGACTCTTCGGGATAGATTTGCTGTAAGCAAAATGGATCACAAACAGCTTAGAAGCCTTCTTATGAGTGTAAAAGAGCTGCTTGAAAATCTTTCAGAGTTTCTGATGGGTGAAGATGGACTGGTTTTTAATGGTAGGGATATCTATACGGATCTTTATACGGGAGAATACAGGTTTATCTTCTGTCCTTTCTATGATGAGCAAAAGAGCTTTTCCGATTTTTCCATGGAACTCCTTGAGCTGGTGGATGAGACTGATGCTGCGGCAACAGAGATGGTATATAAGCTTTGCGAACTAAGCTCCGCGCAGGAAGGTTTTATATATCAGGCTATAGAGAAGGTTCTTGAGGACTGTGAAGCTGATGAAAATGAGAACCATGATCAAATAGTTACTTTGACCGGGATGGATAGTGGCTTTGATGGTGGAGAACAGGGTGGTTTTGAGGCTGGATTTGCTGATGAAGATGGCGAAGAGGTTTTTGATGAGAAGCCTAAGAAAAACAGCAGGATCAAAAGGGCAAATAAAAGACTTGGAGGAAAGCTGCAGCTTCTTTTTGCGCTAATGTTCTCCTGCATTCTGGGAGCGATGGTTTATATAAGGATGAACTACACCCTTACAAGTCAGGAAAACATGCTTTCAATCCTGGTGATGCTGGTTTCAGCAGTTACAGGAGGGGTGTCCCTGGCAGGGGGCTTTAAGGAAATGAATAGGGCAAAGGTCATGGAACAGGAGGATGAGAAAATGGATGTTTCAGAGGGCTATGAGGATGAAGACTATTCTTTCAGTGAGCCATCCTGGGAGTACCCATCTGAAGATGAGGGACAAAGCTTTAAGGAGCAGATTCGGGTAAGTGGTCCTTTGTACCCCCGAAAGACAGAATTTGAGTGCGACGAAACAGTGGTTCTTGATGAGGAGTATGGCAATGAGATGGCTCTTTTCAGCAGGAATCTCGACAGGACAGTCAGGATAGCTCTGGGGGCACCATCATTGACAGTCGGAAAGATGGAGGGGTGCGTTGACAAAGTAGTCAATGATAAGAGCATTTCCAGGATTCACTGTAGATTTATTGAGGAAGCAGGAAAGATCGCGGTTCTTGATCTAGGAAGCACAAACGGAACTTTCAGAAATGGAATAAGATTAAAGCCCAGGGAAAAAACTTTTCTGGAAAAAGGTGATGAGATCAGAATGGGCAGAGTATGTTTTGATTGCAGATAAATAGGCGAGTTTATGGTATAATATGGGTTATCAATGTGGAGGGGCGCTCATGAAGATCAATATCTATTATGGCGGACGGGGGATTATCGACGATCCGACTCTTTTCGTAATCTCACAGATAACTACAGTTTTACAGGAATTAAATGTTAAGGTTCAGCAGTATAACCTTTATGAGCAGCGAAATGGTATCACTGCGCTGCCCAACACTTTAAAGGATGCAGACGGTATCATTCTTGCTTCCACGGTGGAGTGGTTTGGTATTGGCGGTTATATGATGCAGTTTCTTGATGCCTGCTGGCTTTATGGCGACAAGGATCGCATCAAGGAAATATACATGGTGCCGGTTGTTATGTCTACAACCCATGGTGAGAGGGAAGGCATGATGAGCCTTGCTGCTGCATGGGAGATGCTTGGGGGACTGCCTTGTGATGGTATGTGTGGATATATCGCGGATACCACTAAGCTCGAAAACAGCGCTGAATACGCCAAGATAATCGACAAAAAGACAGAGAATATCTATAGGACCATCAACCAGAAGATGCCTGTTTTCCCGGCCAGCAATCAGGCGGTCATAAACAAGGTGGGTGTTGCCAACAGCATAGATCTGACACCACAGGAGTCTGAGCAGTTATCGGAATATGCTTCTGATGACAAGTATGTTCGCAAGCAGAAGGAGGACCTTCAGGAGCTTGCCAGCATCTTCAGGGACAAGATGGGTCAGGAGGAGAGTTCCGGCAGTTCAGAGGAATATGTTAAGACCCTGAAAAAGAAATTTACCCCTGTAGCAGGAGTATCTGCAAAATATAAGATCTCTTTTTCTGATAATGCGAAGCTAAGACCCATCATAATTGATGTGGATAACAGTAAATGTGATTGCAGAATGGGCGATGAAGAAAGCTGTGATGTTTCGTTGACGGCTGATCAGCGTACATTTGAAGACATATTGGGTGGACGAATGACCTTCCAGAGGGCATTTATGGCTGGAAGTATAAAGCTTAAGGGAGACTTCAAGCTCCTTAGGAGTATGGATCAGCTTTTTGACCTTATGACAGAGTAAGTGGAGACAGGGCGGATGCAGGATAATGGCTCATCTGATGAGGAATTATTGCGTAATCATTCCCGAATATATAAACATGCATATATTAGTATGTGCCTACTTGCGATCAACGTGATCGTTTTTATACTATCTGGAACTATCCTGAAGCAAATCTATGAAGACGGAGCCATGGTAACAGAGCTCGTCATAAAGCGAGGAGAGTTCCAAAGGCTTTTTACGGCCATATTTATCCATGGGGATGTGAATCATCTGATGAATAATATGATCATGCTCTTTTTGGTAGGGGCTGTAGTCGAAGAGTACACAGGACACCTTTTCTATTTTTTCTTATATATGTTGTCTGGAATCTTTGGCAACATCATATCCATGGGACACGAAGTTCATTTCAATCTGAAGTATATTTCTGTTGGCGCAAGTGGTGCCATTATGGGAATCGTGGGCTTTGTAGTCATGTGGATCATTATAAATTGGAACTCCTTTGTCAAAAGCAGAAATGCTGTTATCAGGCTTGGGATTTTGGCGATTTTTATATTTGAGGCGGTCACTTTTCAAAAAGGGGCTAATACAACAGCGCATTTCGGAGGCTTGCTGACCGGAATGATTATGGGATTTATCAATATAGTAATTCTAAAAAACAAAAAGAAGATGGAGGGACTGGCGTAATGAGTAATTGTATTTTCTGCAAGATCGCAAAGGGAGAGATCCCATCAAACACTATTTATGAAGATGATTCCTTCAGGGTAATCCTTGATAATGGCCCGGCAACAAAGGGACATGCACTTGTACTTCCCAAGGAACACTATGCAGATCTTTTTGAGATTCCTGAGGATGTTGTGGCCGGAGCTGTAAAAGTGGCTAAGAAGGTTGCTTCCAATATGAAGGAAAAGCTCTCCTGCGATGGACTTAACCTTGTCCAGAACAACGGAGAGGCAGCAGGACAGACAGTAATGCATTTCCATCTGCATATTATTCCAAGATATGAAAATGATGGTCAGCATATTTTGTGGAAGCCTACAAGCCCTTCGGCAGAGGAGCTTACAGCTGTTAAAGATACCATACTTGGAGCCTGAGCAGGAGAAGTTATGCGGGAAATAGATGTTTCAGAAGTAACCAGGGCAGTAAAAAAGCTTTGTATAGATGCAAACCATGAGCTTTCCAGCGATATGGTAAATGCTCTTAAGGATGCGCAGAGCAAAGAAGAGTCTCCTTTAGGGAAACAGATCTTTGAGCAGCTAAGTGAGAATCTTGATATAGCCAGGAATGACAGGATACCTATCTGCCAGGACACCGGAATGGCTGTGTTCTTTATTAAGGTTGGCCAGGATGTCCACTTTGTGGGCGGCGATCTGACCGGAGCAATAAATGAAGGTGTAAGGCAGGGCTACACGGAGGGGTTCCTTAGGAAGTCGGTTGTATCTGATCCGCTTATTCGAGAAAACACCAAAGATAATACACCAGCCGTGATCCACTATGACATCGTTCCGGGAGACAAAGTCCAAATAACCTGTGCACCCAAAGGCTTTGGCAGTGAGAACATGAGCAGAGTCTTCATGCTCAAGCCTGCCGACGGCGAAGAGGGTGTAAAAGAAGCAATCCTTCAGGCGGTAAAAGATGCAGGTCCGAACGCCTGTCCTCCGATGGTTGTAGGAGTAGGCATTGGCGGAACTTTCGAAAAGTGTGCCCAGATGGCAAAAGAAGCGCTTACCAGAAGTACAGGGACCAGCTCCCCAATTCCTCACATAGCAGATATGGAAAAAGAGGTGCTTGAAAAGATCAACAAGCTTGGAATCGGACCAGCCGGACTTGGCGGGCGGATCACAGCTTTGGCGGTTAATATCAACACCTATGCTACACATATAGCCGGACTTCCTGTTGCTATAAATATTTGCTGCCACGTAAACAGGCATGTCAGCGTAACTCTATAAACAGGATTCTTCTATATATAGTAGAAGTACAACATAAAGGATACAAAATGAACGTAGAGATAAATGCGCCAATTGATAAAAAAGCACTATCAGAATTAAATGCCGGAGACATGGTCTTTATTTCTGGGACCATTTATACAGCAAGGGATGCTGCCCACAAGCGCATGGCCCAGGCTCTTACTTCCGGCGAGGAGCTTCCAATTGATGTAAAAGACAATCTCATATATTATATGGGACCATCTCCGGCCAGAGAAGGAAGGCCCATCGGATCGGCAGGTCCAACAACAGCAAGTCGTATGGACAAGTATGCTCCTGCGCTTTTAGATCTTGGCCTTGGTGGAATGATAGGCAAGGGTAAAAGAAATAAGGACGTAATAGACGCTATGATAAGAAATGGGGCTGTTTACTTCGCTGCCATTGGGGGCGCTGGAGCACTTCTGTCAAAGGCAATAGTTGAATCGGAAGTCATTGCCTATGATGATCTGGGGACAGAGGCCATAAGAAAGCTTAAGGTGGAACGCTTCCCTGCCATAGTGGTCATCGATGCAAGAGGGAACAATCTTTACGAGACGGCAATTCTGGAATATAAGGCAGAATAAGGCTTTTCGGAGCTTTTGCTGCAAGTTTTTCAGCAGAGCGTTGACAAAGCGCCTTCTAGTTTGTATAATTACATTTGCGCTTGTTGATTGAGCGCGTATCGCTTTAACCAAACATTGGTAGAGGGATTCAGGCATGGAGAAATACTCAAGTGGCTGAAGAGGCGCCCCTGCTAAGGGTGTAGACCGTTTACGCGGTGCGCGGGTTCAAATCCCGCTTTCTCCGTTTAGCAAATGGCTCCCAGGACTAAGATCCTAGGAGCTTCTTTTTTGCCCTTCGATGGGTGGTGGGAAATCAACCACTAAAGATTGGGTTATTTGCACGACCTTTTTCCATATTTTGTAGAAAAATAGAAATTCAAAAATTTCTAAAAAAAGGTGTTGCATTTGATATCCCCCTTTGCTATAATAACTTTTGCCCGCTTGAAAAGGCGGCGCAAAACCGCAGAAACAAGCGGTTTTCAAAAAACTTTCTAAAAAGTTTAAAAAAGTTGTTGACAGATGATTTGCAACGTGATATTCTAAATGAGTTGCGGCAAACGGAAGCAACAAACAAGCACCTTGACAAATAAACAGTAATGCAACCCTGAA
>JAEEGL016708613.1_pt1 | contig 13542 bp, 18 predicted proteins | sample 9134231 | NCBI WGS metagenome assembly JAEEGL01 (sample SAMN16246548, study PRJNA631951) | gut metagenome | biome: gut microbiome; feature: rumen; material: fiber-attached | host: Bos | place: Iran: Karaj | collected 2018-10
ACAGCAGTAACTGTTCGTGCTACTGGCCGTTTATCGTCAACCAGTAGTAGTAACGCTATGACAGCTCAGGCATATGCTGGAACAGTTGCTAAGGGGTCTGCAACAAGTTTTACTAGCACCTATAGTTCAACCCAAACCTTAAGCGTTGGGTCATGGACAGCATCTGAACTGTCTAATATTCGTTTACGCTTAACCACTTATCATACAAGCAATACTGTAAGTGGGCGTTATGCTAGGTTCTATGGTACCGATGTAACAATCAATTATTCCATTTCAACGACCGCGTATACGATTGCAGCTTCTTCTAATGTAAGTAATGCTACTATATCACCTGCAAATCAAGAAATATATGCCGGAGAAGATGCGGATGAAATTCGCATTGATGCTCCTAGCATTGATAATATTGTTGTGACAGATAATGGTGATGATGTTACGTCATCATTGGTACGCCATAACAATGTCGCAGGTACTTTTAATGATTCATTTATCCCATCATCATTTGATGAAACAAATTCTGTATATGACCATACAGTTGGGGATAATGGTGTTTATAGTACTAACTATATTAATAACGGATTAACAAATCATTCGTCTAGCACACGATGTGCTCTATATTCAGTACGTAGTAATGGGCAAGCATCTAAAATGTATTATAATTTTGATTGCTCAAATATTCCTAGTAATGCGATTATAAATTCTGTTTCATGCCAATTAAAAGCTGGTTCACAGGGTTCCAGCTATTACAATAGTTATACCGCCTATTTAACAAGTGGCACTACGATTAAAACAAATGCAGTAACAGTTGATGGCTCAAATACTTCACCGTCAACTGAAACAATTAGTGGTGGCACATGGATACGCGCAGATTTAGATGACATTAAAGTATTATTCCAGGTTGTCGCCAATAGTAGCACTAATGATTCAACATGGTCATTTTATGGTGCTACATTAACAGTTGATTATACAGTCCCAGCAACTAACCAATATTATTGGACTTATAGTTTAACTAATGTTAATGCAGACCATGTAATTTTAATTGATGAAGCTGGCGTATTCGTTCCACCAGAAGAAGACCCAACTCTTACATACTGGCCAGTTACAATTTCAAGTATTAATGCGACCACAGATCCGCCAAATGGCACAACAAGAGTCATAGAAGGGTCTAATATAACGGTTACTATATCGCCAACAGACCCACAGCTTACTTTGGCACTCGATAATGGGGTAGATATTACAAGCCAATTACAAGGCGGTACTCCTACAAATACATATACGGTATCTTCTTATGCGCCGAACGCAGATTATGGTTTTACTTTAAATAATAGCACAGGGTACTACGTTTCAAATAATGACGGCGTTTCAAATAGCGCCGCAGTTGCAAGAGTCAATTTTGATTTTGAAACAGAGTGTTTAGTTACAATTCAATATATTAACTATGCTGAAGCCACTTATGACTACGGTATTTTTGGTCAAATTGATGATGCACTAAGCACATCATATACAGCAGACTCGGGTGCATATCATACCTGTAATGCCTCAAGTGATAATACCTCAGCAGTACAAACTTTAACATATACAATCCCAGCAGGAACACATTATATTGATATTAAATATCGTAAAGATAGTTATACAGATGATAATAATGATGATTTACGATGGAAAATTTCTAATATTGAAGTATCTGGCGCTGGAGGAGATTATACATATACATTAACAAACATTACGCAAAAACATAGTTTAATTTTCGTTTTTGGTGATGTAACATTCTATTACATTACTTCATCTGGTACGTCTGGCGCAAGATTGTTCCCAGATGGACAGCAAGTAAAATTAGAGGGCGATAGTTATCGTTTAAACATCGTGCCTGATGATACTGGCGCGACGGTTACAATTACCGATAATAACATAGACGTTACATCGTCATTAGAATATAATTCTGACTATAAAGACGGCGTATTGGTAGTAAGTTATACATATAAATTAACTAATATACAAGCAACCCACAATTTAGTCGTTACAATTGGAGGAGTAACAACACGCATCTATTTAAAAGAGAATGGGGCGTGAGTAGCTTATTCTAAAGTTTACAAAAAAATAAATGGCTCATGAGTTGAGCAAACAGATTTATCAAGTGTATTTAGCACTTCTACTAATTACGTGAAAGGTAATTAGGAATATCCCATTAAAAAAATTATATAGGAGACGTTATAATATGTTTTATGGAAAAAATGTAGGTGTAGTACCATTAACAGACGCTGCTGGTATTACAAAAGTATTTAATTGGCCAAGTCATAAAGGATTAGATATTGGCTGGTATGCAATGAGCAAATGTCCGGTTCTTGCTTGGCAAGACGGATTTGTCGTTGACTGCGGCTATGGCTCAGAAGTTGGGAACTATATTGTGGTTGAGCATACCTATACTGATGGTAAAAGATGGACTGGCTATATCCATTTAGCAGATACACCATCAGTAAAAAAAGGTGATAAAGTCACTCTCGGACAACAAATGGGCAATGCCAGAAGGGGTAATACTGGGGTTTCCAATGGCGAACACCTGCATCTTTATTTAACAAGTGTTGTTTCATTAAAAACATTATATTCATGGAATAACATGTTAGCTAATTCTATTGACCCAAAACCTTATTTATATTGGAGCAAAGATTTTAATACAAAATTTATTTCTACCGCATGGACAAAAGAATTAAAGAAAGTTGTATATCCTGCTCCAGTAGCAAGAGATATTTGGACACATCAAATTGAAGTTAAATCAGAAACAAGAAGATTACGTCGGGGTGCTTCATTAACAGCAACCCCATATGACGAATATTGCGTCAAAGGTATTTATAACGCAAAAGCATTAACATTTGTAGATGATTATACATGGGCTTTAATTGATGAAATTGATGGCAATAGGTTCTGGGTAGCGGTTATGGACGGTGAAGATTTACCTGAAAAGAAAATTGTTTATCCATCTCCAGTTGAAAGAGATGAAAGTGTAAATCAAGTTGATATTAAATCTGACACAAGAAAATTAAGAGCAACCCCATCTTTACAAGGCGAAGCCTATAATGAACTTTGCCAAAGAGGCGTATATAATGTTCTTAAATGGGAAACCGCCGATGGCTATGACTGGGCATTAATTGCGCAATTAGAAGGCAATGATTTCTGGGTAGCCGCGATGGCTGGTGAAGATTTACCAATTACAGATTATCAAAAATTATATGAAAACGAAAAAGCAAAAATCGGTGAATTAACAAATCAAATTGCCGTATTACAAAAAGACAAAGAAGAAATTTCAAAAACATTAGTAGATGTTCAAAATACTAATAATAATTTAGTTCAAGAAAACAACAAATTAGTTAATGATAATGAAAGTTTAAAAGAACAGAAAAAATTAGTTGAAGCAGAATTGGGTACAATTAAAGCAACTTTATCTGATTATGTTTCAAGATTAAATAATATTGCTACATTAGCAAAAATTTAATATACTCTTTTTTAGAGGGGTATAAAATATCTGGCGTATTTAGCATCTTTGCTAATTACGTTTAGAGTAATTAGGAAGGAGAGGGAATATGGCAGACGAAATAAGAGAAATTTCCAAAATAAATTATAATGGCGATGAGTATATAATCCGTGATGATACTGGACGTTTTAGTGCCGTTGGACATGGACATGGCAATATTACCGGCGCTGGTGCTATTACAACGACCACTGTAATTGCTAATGGAGATAGATTAATTATTGCGGATTCAAGCGCGTCATCCAGTGGACAACTTATTGCGTCATCAATAACTTTTAGTAGTTCAAATACTAGCAGTTTTTTAAGAGCAGATGGTACCTGAGCAGCCGTGTCAACCGTTGACTCATATCAAAAAACCGGTTCATGAAATGGTTTAACGTATACGGCTACCGCAGTTGGCAATGCAGAAACATTATCGTTTACAATTCCAACCGGTACAACCGGTACAACGGTTGCGCTCGGTAATCATACTCACGATTATGCCGCTTCAAGCCATTCGCATGGAGATATTAATAATAATGGCACGGTATCATCTACAACAGTAACCCCAGCAAGTGGTGACTATATCTTAATTACAGACCATAGTGCCACCAATACCGACGCAGTAAAGCGTGGTATAGCTATTGGCACAAGCACGACATCTTTTTTAGCTAATGATGGCACATGGAAAACGCCAGTAGATAAAGATACAATTACATCATGATACGGTACTTCTGCCACTACTTCTAATACATCCGCTAAAACAGTAACTTGCGCCAATTTCACATTACAAGCTGGCTCAACTATTGGGGTATTATTTACAACATCAAACACAGCAGCAACGCCAACCCTAAATGTTAACTCTACTGGGGCAAAAAGCATTTATGTTGGTAATGCGACAGCAAACACGACAACAAATGTTTTAAGATGGTCGGCAAATACCATGGTATATTTTATGTATGATGGTACACAATATCGTTATATTACATCCATGGCGGCCGGTGATGTTGACCAACCAAGGGGCGCAAATGCTTGGTATGGTACATCTAGCACAGCTGCTACGACAACCGCAAAAGCATCGACTATCAATAACTTTGTATTAACAAAAGGTGCCATTGTAACAGTTAGTTTTAGTACAGCAAACACGGTCACTAACGCCGCACTTACACTAAATATTAACTCTACTGGCGCAAAAAGTATTTATCTTAATAATGGCGCAACATCAGCTACAAATAATTTAACATGAGCTGCTAATACAATTATGACTTTTATGTATAACGGCACAGGTTATGTTTTATTAAGTAAAAATAAAATTGCTATTAGCGATTTACCAACTGGAACAACTAGCACAACAGTTGCTCTTGGTAATCATACCCATGATTATGCTAGTTCTGGGCATACCCATACGACAACGATTAGCCAAACAGGTACGTCTCAAATCGACCTAGCTGCAAATACTGTTTATACATTAACCGCTGGTGGTACAACGGTAGTATTTAAGACCCCGGCAGATAGTAATACAACTTATACAGCTGCTACATCAGTAACTTCTATAAGTACAACATCTTCTACCGGCACATCAACAGCATATGCCAGAGCTGACCATGTTCATAATATTGCATTAGCAACTGGTGATAATAATGGTGAAATTAAAGTTGCAGGTTCTACTGTAAGCGTAAAGGGCCTGGGGACAGCGGCATATACAAGTTCTACGGCATATGCAAGTTCTACGCATACACACGCTACAACGATTACAACAACTACTGCTTCCGCCGAGGTGACATTAGACCCAAGCTCCCTTTATAAACTTTCTACTGGTGGGACAAGTATTGTGTTCAAAACACCTGCTAGTGCCGCGTTTTATATTGATTTAAATGGAAGCGCATGGGATGGTGGGGATATTTCGGTAAATGTAAATCAGACAGCATTGGCCGAAGCAATTACTAATAAAATACCAATTTATTTTAGGGATACTAGTGGTTTGATTATTTTAACAGATGGGGTCAGTGATGGCATCATTATTGGTAAGTATTTTGGTCCTGATTACTATACTTCTACGACAGAACTTGCAACGCTTCTGCTTCAATATGATTATGCAAATAGTCCGACTAGTGTAAATGTTTATACAGATTATCGCACAATACCTTCTACAGAATGGGCCGCGGAAGCATCTCACTCTCATGGTAATATTCAAAACGGCGGTACTTTACAAACGACGTCTGATGTTGCAATAGCCACTGGAGATAAACTGGTAATTACCGATAGCAGCGATAGCCATAAAGTCGCTAGAGCTAGTATTAGTTTTAATACTTCAAGCACAACGTCATTCCTAAGAAACGACGGTAAATGGGCTACTCCTGCTGGTACTACTTATACTGTTACTGTAACAGGCACTGGTAATGCAATTACTAATATTGGATTATCTGGAACAACAATTACAGCAACAAAGGGCTCAAGTTTTGCGGCTAGTACGCACACGCATTCAAAAGCGGACATTTCTGATTTCCCAACAAGCATGACTCCTGCGAGCCATACTCACGGAAACATTCAAAATGGGGGCACTTTACAGACAACCGATGTAACAATTGCTACTGGAGATAAATTAGTAATTACTGATAGTAGTGATAGTCATAAAGTAGCAAGGACTAGTATTACGTTTAATACTTCGAGTACAACCTCATTTTTAAGAAATGATGGAAAATGGGCTACTCCGGTAGATAATGATACTATTACTACTTGATATGGGACATCTTCCACTGCGGCTACAACAACCGCAAAAACATCTGCCATTACTAATTTTGCCTTAGAAACGGGGGCAATAGCAACAATTAGTTTTAGTACTGCTAATACGGTTACTAATGCGGCAATTACTTTAAATATTAATTCAACTGGGGCAAAAACAGTTTATCTTGATAATGGTGCTACTTCGTCAACAAATCAATTTACATGAACAGCAAATACAGTAATGACCTTTATGTATAATGGCACTGGGTATGTTTTAATAAGTACATCAAAACCAGTAGTAGCACAAATTGTGAGGTGATAATATGGGCTTATATTTAGGAACAAATGCAGTTAGTACAGCAATTGGAACAAGTGGTGGCGGATTTATGGTAAATGGTAGATTAATTGCTACTAAAACATATACATTAAAATTATCAGATACCGATTTTGCATCAATAACGGCTTCTACTGCTACTACAACATTAAAATTACCAGCAACATCGTATACTACAACGGCTAGTACTTCTATTACTTGTTTTAGGTTAGGCGAAGCTTATGATGGAACGCCTATTGATGCGTATGAGCATGATTATGTTGTGGTTTTTGAGGCCGCTACGGCTTATAATTACAGTTCTACAGTTGCCGGCACAATTCATGGGATTAAAAGCTCTTATGTTAGAGCACTTCAAAATGCTCATTATTGTGGGAATATTGTTGCAGCAACTGGCGCAATAAACACTACTCCATCTGGTTACGCTAGTAGTTCTACAACTTCTGTTGCAAGATTATTATATCAAAAAGCAAATAATACATATGGTATAAGCACCACTAATTACGGCTTTTATTGTGCGCCAACTCCGGCAGTATATGCTACAGACTATATAAATTTAAATCTGGCGTCTACTTATATTAGAGGCAATGCCACATATTTCCCGGTAGAGGCAATAAATGCTTTAAATCCAACTAACACAACAATGACATGCACATGGTATGTTTATGAAGGCGATAAAAATGTTGTTGGAAATACATATAATAGAGCAATGGAATTGGTAGCAAATTAAAAAGGAGGAAAATATAATGGCAACAACAACAAATTTAACCGCGTTAAAAATTAATTATTTAACGCAACAACAATATGATACTGCCTTAGCGAATGGACAAATCAATAGTGATGAATTATATTTAACTCCGCAGGGGCCCTCAACCCCGGCTAGCCACACACATGGTAATATTGGAAATGCTGGCGTCGTAACAGCAACTGTTACAATTGCCAACGGCGATCGTATTTTAATAACCGATAGCAGTGATAGTCATAGGGTCGTTGGCTCTTCAATCAGTTTTGATGGCTCTACAACAACAAAGGCATTAACTCAAAAAGGCACGTGAGAAACGTTTGCTTCATCAACACATACACATACTACAGCAATTACATCAAGCACTTCAACCCCAACAATAACGCTTGCTGCAAGCACAACATATAAACTTACTGCCGGCGGTACTGATTTTATTTTTAAAACCCCAGCAGATAATAATACAACCTATACACCAGCCACATCAGTTACTGCTGTAGGCACAAGTTCTGTTACTGGTACATCAACGAATTATGCAAGGCAAGACCATGTGCATAATATCACATTAGCTACTGGAGATAATAACGGGCAAGTTAAAATTGCGGGTACCAATGTAAGCGTAAAGGGTCTTGGTACGGCAGCATATACTGCCAGTACCGCATATGCCACCTCAGACCATACTCATACAACTTCAATCGTTAGCTCAACTGGAACAAGCGTAATTTCATTAAGCGCAAATACAAAATATCAATTAACAGCGGGTGGTACGAGCATAATTTTTACAACCCCCGTGGATAATAATGATAAGGTTTATCAATCTTCAACTACAACTTCTAACTGGCGAAAAGTTGTGGTCGGTGCTCAAAATACTGCATCAGCCGGTGCGGCTGTAACTGCAACCACTAGCCAAGTATACGTAGATGCTATTCTTGAATATCAACCAAGTTCGGGCACGCTTCGTACTAAAAAATATGTGGTTGATAGTGCGGTAACATTAGAATATAATAGTACTACCAAATCTTTGGACTTTATTTTTAACTAGAAAGGAGGCCAAATATATGGCTTTACGAGTTTGGCTTCCTTTAAATGGAAGTTTAGAAAATAAGGGGCTGAGTAGTACAGATTTTGGTACTTCTACAGCTTTTGCTTCAACCGGGAAAATAGGTGCTCAATCGGCCTATAGCAATATGCAAAAAACCATTACTTGTTCAGAACTAACGGGTGCTACTGAATTCTCATTGGCATATTGATTAAAGGTAGATTCGTCTATTGCGATAACCAATTGGGGTGATATCATTGGATTAGAATGCACAGTTGGTAGTAATAGCGCCATTATAAGAGATGAATTTACAAATGCGGTAGGACTTCATCAGATTATTGTTGGTAAAGATACAAGTGTTGGTAGTAACACATATAATTATTATGGTGCAGGCATCTCGACTTCTACCGCCAAAGATGTTTGGGCTCATTTTACAATAGCAAAAAATGCAACAAATACTTACGTTTATGTTAATGGCATTTTAACAGTAACTTTAACCAATTCTAATTTTGAATCTTCTCCACAGCAATTGACTGGCAAAATTTATCTAGGCAATACTTCTTCGACTGCCGCACAATTTAATGACCTCCGTATTTATGACCACTGCCTTAGCGCAAAAGAAGTTAAAGAAATTGCTCAAGGATTAATATTACATTATAAATTAGATGAAATTATTGGCAATAATTTATTGGCGAATTCATTTGAGGCCGCTGGGCAAAACGAAAGCGCATATATGGTAAAAGCATATAATTTAACTAAGAATTTAGTTAACGGCGATGCTTATACTATAACGGCAAAACTTACTGCCTCAAGCGAGAAAAAAGCTTGGGGAGTATGGGTTGGTGGAGGTTCTTACATAGCCGGAAGCATGTTTCAAATTTCAAAAACAACCGATATTTACACTAAAACTTTTACAGCAGACGCTAATATGGCAGACAAAACTTTTATTCAAGTTTATGTATCTAATAATAGTGGGACTCAAGGTAGTACTGCCGTAACGGGTACAGCGCACGTTCATTGAATAAAAATAGAAAAAGGTAGTGTTTCTACTGGTTGAGGTCCGTCAGATGAAGAAACTACGGCGCACGTTACAGATTCTTCTGGTTATGGAAACGATGGAACTATATTAAATACAACACCCCAAATGACTTCTGATACTGATAGATATGAAACTGCAGTAAAATTTCATATTAATACTTCAAAAATAAAATTGCCAGAAATAACTTATTCTAATTTTGGAAATTCTTATACTTTTACTTGATGGGAATATATGACAACCGTTAGTAGTGGTCCAATGCCATGGGGATTTTCAAATGGTAATAGATTAAATTTTTATCATACAACAAATCTTTGTTGAAATACGGGTGATGGTGGCAGTAACCCATTTACACCTACTAAAACTTCAGCGAGTTTAGTTGATAATAAATGGCACTTTATGGCTATAACAGGTGATGGTTCTGCCACTAAATTATATATTGATGGAGTATTGCATGGTAATTCAACAACATATAAACCATTAACTGGGACTCAAATCTATATCAGCGGATGAGACACTGGAACCAATTATACTATGACAGGTAACAGTATGAGTGATTTTCGTATTTATACCACAGCCCTTTCTGTGGAAGATATTCTTGATCTATATCATACCTCTGCAAATGTGGATAATTTAGATAGATTGCATGGTTTTGAAATGGTTGAGAATACTACATCTTGTGAATTATTGGCAATCCCATACACAACGCCATATACAAACAATAGTATTTTTACTACAAATTATAATAATAATGGAGAATTATATTTTACTGATAATGGTTCAGCTGGTTCTAATTATATAAAAATTAACCCTAGTGGCAAAACTTACTATTATGATATGGAGTTATCTATTGCATCAGGTAATCAGTTTTATGTGGGATTTGAGCGCTATGATGTAGATAAAACAGCAAGAAGCAATCAAGCGTGTGTATATGTATATTCAACAAAACCAACTGCCAATGTGACTCATCAAAGATATTTTGGAACAGTAAATTTAGCTACTGATACGGTTAATCCAACAGATACAATTCGATTAAGAATTCTTAATAAATGAAGTGGATCTGATAGCGGAACAGCTGGAACAGCAACAGTTCATTACTTAAGTCTACGCGAGGTTCCTATAAATAGTTTATCAACTGGAAAAATAAAAAAACAAGGACAAGTATATACAGATGAATTTATTGAAAGAGATAAACAAACAAGTATATATGAAAATGGAATAGTTGGTAGTAGTAAAATTATAGAAAAATAAGGAGGTTATGGCTTATGGCACAATTAAAGGATAGTTTAATCACTGGTGATTTACGAGTTACTGGGCAAATATATGGCCTCGTTAATATAGATGCCTCGCAAGTCGTTTCTGGCACTTTACCAGTAACAAGGGGTGGAACTGGGGCAACATCATTTACGGCCAATAGTTTAATTATGAGTGGTTCTGGTACGACAAGCGCTTTAACTACTCGTGCTATTACAAATAATACATCAAATGCAGCCACCACAACTGGTACAAATATTCCTACAATGAGTACCATTTATTACGGACAAGTAACAGTCAATGGGTCCGGGCAATCAAGAGCAACAAATATACATGCTCCAACGGGTAATGCCCCTGGAGCAAATGCGGTTGTATATGCAACAGGAACTGCAAATACCTCCACGCTGTCGTATAAGGCTACAGCAAATGGCGCTTTATATGCGACTGGAACCAATAGTGCATTAACTTTCGGAACTTTACCGGTTGCGCAGGGTGGTACGGGCGTAGCCACAATTACTTCTGGCGAATTAGTACTTGGTAATGGTACAAGCGCAGTTACAACAAAGGGCATCTTCTCACGCTCCTCAGCCGGTGATATTGGATGGGATACTGCCGCCAACAGAACAAAAATTCCCGAAGTTAGTGCGATTGCCTATTGGAATGGTGCATATAATTCTGGTGGCTCATCAAATTTATCAAAATGTTCTACTGGTAATATTATTGGTAGCAATGGCGGAACAATGACCGGTGCTTTAACGCTTAGTAGTGGTGCGGATTTAATTTTTAAAGCTAGCACAACCACAGCAAATGATCCGGGTGATATTGTATTCCAAAATAGTAGTGGTACAGAAATTGGAAGAATTTATAAACCAAGTGGGTCAGACCATTTCTTGGTCCGTTATAGTTCATCTGGTACATCATATAAAGTATATACACAAAAAGAAATTACCGTGGGAACTGGTAATCCAAGTGGCGGTTCAAATCTTGATATTTATATTAAATATACAACATAAGGAGAGTTAAATATGGCAATTATTTTAAATTCATCTAAACGATTAATTGTACTCTCCGATTATAGCCAAGGCACTAATGTTTATTGCCGTTTTAGATTATATCTAAAACTTGTTAGTTGAGATTCTACTAATATGACAATTGCCGCAAAGGTTACATATCAACATACTAATAGTGATTATTATTCTTATAACCAGCAAAGAGCAACTGTAACATTGGGGGGGACTAAAATTGATGGTACTCAATTTAGTACCGCAACAAATGGAGATGCATTTACACCGGGCTATTGGGGTCAAACAGAAAAGAACTGTTTTGTAGATTGTACACAAAATTCAAGTGATACTAATGGTTGGAAAAACATTACTGTTCCACGTTGTACTGCTATTAGTTGTCATTTTGTAGACCAGGGTTATGAAAGTGGCGCTGGTGTATATGCACAAAATACAGCAACCGTTTATTTCCCAAATGATATTTGGATTAATAATAATGGCACTTGGCGTAGAGGTTGGACCATGGTGAATATAAATGGAACTTGAAAATGGGCAACTGGTGTTTATATTAATAATAACAACACATGGCGCAAAGCGGTCAATGATACAGATACATAGGAGGTTTTTTATGGGTTTAATTTTACATGATTTTGAAACACAACAAGGGATTATTTTATCAAATGCATATTATAAGGTTGGGGATATTTCTTGGAATATAAAAACAAATAATGTTAATTGTACTTTATATTTATATGCGTCACAAGAAGCGTTAGCATTAGGAAAATGATTTTTCCCTATGGAAACTATTAGTTATAATTTCACCATTAGTGATGAAGAAAAAAGTGATTTAGAAAATGCTTGTTATAATAGTATTTTGTCTTTAATTGAACGGCACAAAATTATTGAAGCACAAATTGAAGCATATGAAGCAGACATTAATAATTATATAATTGAATATGATGAGGAACAGCAAGAAATTTCTCGTACTTTAATTCCGAATGATGAATTATATCAGCAACGTGTTTGGCTTTCAAACGAACTTATGAAATTGTTAGACGCAGAAAGCGACGAACTTCCAGCTGGACAAAAATCAGTTATTAGCGAAACAACAACTCAAAACAATGAAGAAATAGTTGAAGAAGGTTAATAAAATAAAAAAGGGGACTAGACCAATAAGGTCTAGTCCCCTTTTTTTGTTATGAATAATAATATCTTATATCGCCATATCCGTCAATTGCCGCATCCAGTAGAAAATGATATAATTCTCTGCCGGGGCCTGAACGTTGGGCATGTGGTTGTGATAAATAATGCGCGATTAGCTCGCTGTCAATCCTCTCTTTGTCTGGTGTATATGCAAAAAACGGATTTTCTTCTTTTGTTGTAAATTCAAAAATTTTCCATCGCTCGTAATCATATGCGCGATTGCGTTTAGCGACGAATGTAATATTCATCTCAAATCATCTCCTTACAAAAAATAGATTGATGACACTTCTCCTGGATGCATGTTTTTATATCAATCGGTTTCTTCAAATAGTGAAATAGTAGCATCATCATCTTCAATTTCAACTTTTATAGTTGGATAACCAAAAATTTTAACATAATATAATGTTTCACTTATTTTATCAACTGAAAATCGTTGATTATCTGAGTCTTTTTGTTTGTTTATAATAATGGAAACAGCTTCTTTTGCCGTTTTCTCTGGTATATTTGTTCTATTGTAAATTCTCATAGTAATAACCCCCAATAATATAATTGAAAATGAGGGTATTAAAATTAACTATTTTAGTCCTTTTGGCACCCTCTGAGGGAATCGAACCCCCATCTCAACGTTCGTAGCGTTGCATTCTATCCATTAGACTAAGAAGGTATGGTGACTCGGCCGGGGTTCGAACCCGGGACCCCATGATTAAAAGTCATGT
>JAEEGL010390295.1_pt1 | contig 13541 bp, 7 predicted proteins | sample 9134231 | NCBI WGS metagenome assembly JAEEGL01 (sample SAMN16246548, study PRJNA631951) | gut metagenome | biome: gut microbiome; feature: rumen; material: fiber-attached | host: Bos | place: Iran: Karaj | collected 2018-10
AAATTATCAGAATTAGCTCTAAAATATCTTTTACTTTCTCCCATTGATTTAAATAATTTTGTTTGAGAATAATATGAATTATCTTTAATCATATTAAAATTATTATATTTATTAATTATTTCAATACTTTTTTTAGCATTTTTTATTAAATTTGGTAATTTTTCAATAGGATTATCTAATTCATTATTAATAAATAAATGAAATAAAAGTGAAGACATTGATAAATTAAAAGTGAATTTAAAATTATATATAAAATAATCCATCATAAAATTTAAAAAACATACAAGTATCAATATTAAATAAAATAAAGGACATTTTAAAGAATTTTTAAATGTTGATTTCGAATTAAAATTTAAATATTTATCGCCAATTAAACAAAAAATAATATATATTACAAATGTAAATATTCCCATAATTAAAGGCATTAAAAAAGTAAAATATTTAACTAAAGTTAATAAAGTTATTGATACATTAATTATTATATTAGTATATAAAATAAATGAATCAAACCATAAATTTTCTGGATCCCCTTTTGAATTTAATATATTATTACCAACACATTTTTCTATAATAATAAAATTTATAAAAGAAATTATTAATCCTTTAGTTAAATAAAAAATAATTTTTTTATAATTAAATTCTTCAGTTATAATACTTTCTTTATATAAAAAAGGTAACATTTCATTGACTAATTTCCCATCTGTTGGTAATAAATCAAAATCAGTACATGCTCGGACACCTAAAGGTAAACTTGTAAAAACTAAATTATAAAAAGTTATAAACCAATCATCTATTATACTTTGACCTGAACTTAAATTAAAAAAAGCATAAAAAAAATGAACCAGAGTAAAAACAAAATTTTTATAAAAAAAATAAATTATCATTCTAAATAAACGTTTTTTATTATTTCTTCCATGAAAAAATAATAAATGTCGAAGAAATTTAAATTCACCTATTGAAAAATCACTTGCTTGTACTGCTCTTAAACCTTCTTGCCCATAAAGACCAATTCCAATATGAGCTTCCATTATCATTGATACATCATTTCCTCCATCTCCTATGGCAAGAGTTATTGCTTTTTTATCAAATTTTTTAATAACTTTTACAACTTGACTTTTTTGTAAAGGGGATGTTCTACAACATATTACAGTTGATGCACATACAGCAATTTTAAAAAATTGTTTTGTTGTTTCTGGATTTGCCAAAATTTCAGATAATATTATTGATTCTATTATAATACTAAAAGGAGTAAAATTATGTTTAGAATTTATAGAATTATTATCATCATAATCTTCATTATTTTTGTTTTCTGTATAATAATTATTATATTTAATTTCATTTATGAATAAACCGTAATTATTATTATTTTTTTTTTCTTCTTCTTCATTATTATTTGAATTATATTTATTATTTTTTTTTATTTTTGGTGAAGATGAATTCTGATTAGAATTTAATTCATTGTTTGAAAATTCATTAAATTCTTGAAAAAATTGATCTAATTCTAAAGAAAAATCATTATTTGATCTTTCTTTATCAAAAGGTTTTATTATAAAATTTTGATAATTTTTATTTATTAAATTACAGCTTAAAGCAATATTATGAGCTGTATTAATTTTATCCCCAGTTAATACCCAAATTTTAATATTGGCTAATCTTAAATCTCTTATTGTTTCAGGAACTAAATCTTGCAATTTATCTTCAACAATAGTCACACCTAAAATATTTAAATCATTTTCAATAGAATCATATAAGTAATTAAGTAAATTATTTTTTTTTCTTAAATTTATTTCATTTTTTTGAAATTCTCTATTCCAATTTTCATATTCAATTTCATCTATTGTTTTTTCAGCTATAACTAATGTTCGATAACCTTTTGAAGAATATTTTTCTATTGAATCTTTTATAATATTTTCATAATAGATACTACTACTAATATTCATTCTTTTATTAATTTCACAATCTGCCCCTTTACAATATAATTTTATTTCATTTGTTTCTAAATTTTTTACAATAATACTCATTCTTCTTCTTTCAGAACTAAATGAAATTACATTTAATATTTTAAATTTATTTTCAACTCCATTAATTAAAACATATTTATAATCTAACGGACTAGGAATAAGTGAAAAACCTTGCGAAGAAGCTGTTTTAACTAATATTAAATCATCGGGACTTACACCAGAATAATTATTATTTTCTGTACATTTACATTCATTTGCCAATGATAAAGCAAGCCAAAAATCATTAATTAATTTTAAATTATCTGATAATTCTTTTTTTTTATATGTATTCTTATATTCTCTTATTAAATTATTAAAATAATTGTTTGTTATATGTTTTATAGGATTTAAATTTTTATTTAAACTATTTGATATACTTAATTGTGATTTTTGAGATATAAATTTTAAATTATTTTCATTAACATTTATATTATTTATTAATAATTTATGATTTGATAAATCAAAAGACATTTTATTTGATTTTTTTATTAAATTTATATTGATTTTATTATTTTCATTATTATCTTCTTGTTCTTCAATTACTTTTCCATTTTGTAATTGATTTTTATATTCATAAATATCTGTTCCTATAATACAATATTTAAAAACTAAATTATTTGATGTTAAAGTTCCAGTTTTATCACTAAATATATAATTAACATTTCCTAATTCATCAATTATTGAAGATGTTTTAGCTTGGCAAAATTTTTTATATATTTTAGAATAAAGTTCACAATCCCAGTTAATAAAGAAACTTTGAATCATTTTTACAATTTCTATTGTTATTATCAAACTTATTGGAATTAATGTATTTAATAATAAAAAGTATGTAAAAAAATTTAAAATAGATGAAACAATAATTTTATAATCTAAAAATAAATATAAATCAAATAAACCAGAATTAATTTGATAATATTTATAATATAATAATACACATATCAAACATAATATCATTTGAAAAACAAATATAAAAAATAAAAATATATTTAATTTTTTTTCAGTTTTAGAAATTTTTATTCTTGGTGTTTCACTATTTAATATAATTTTATTTTTCATTCCAGTATAAACTACAATACCTAAAATCCATTTTGTATTTTTTAATATTGAACCTTTCAATACTAATTGTTTAATATTTATTGGATAAAATTCTTTATTTTCTACATTAAATGTTTTTATTTTAAATTTTCCATCAAATTTATGAAAATTTGGATTAGGTAAATCACATTGAACAAATCCTTCAATATCAAAATCATATAAATCATATATATTACAATTTTTTTGATTACATATTAAATTAAATTTATTACTTGTTAATTTACATGAAATTTTTTCTTTCAAAGTTTTTTCTCCATCTAATGAACTTGTTTCTAAATAACAAATACCATCATCTAATGATGTATCTAATAATATTAAATCACAAGGAATTGGATTATTTTCTTTAATTAATATTATTTCACCAATTTGTAAATTTTCACTTTTTTCATTTATAAATTTATTATTTCTATAAACTATAATATTTTCTTCGTTATTCATTTTATCATATTTAAATCTTTGTAAATCTTCAATTAGTTCTCTTATCATTGAAACACTTAATACAAATAATAATGGAACAATTGCTGAAAATGAACTAAATGGACTTACTATTGGTAAACTTTGAATAATTGCTGTTAATAAAAAATAAACGTTTGATAAACGAGAAAATTGAATAATTAAACTTTTTGGAATAAATGTTATTACATTATATTTTGTAGTTGATATATAATTATTTTTATGTTTATAATTTTTATTTTTTAAATTATTATTAATAAAAAACTCATGATATTTAATTTGTCCTGAAATAATAATTGAATTAAAATGAGATAAATTTTTTTTAAAACTTTTTACTTTAACACTGTTTGTATATTTTATTAAATTATTATTATATTTATATTTATTGTTCGGTGTTTTGCATTTAGAATTAAAAGAACTTTTATTTATAATTTTAGAACTCATACTTTAAATATTATCAATATTCAAAATTAATAAAAATTATATGTAATAATTAATCTTAAAAAATAAAATATATTTTATTTATTTATTATTATTCTTTATTGTTTTTTATAATATAATTTTATAATTATATAAAAATTAAATTATTATTATACATTAATTAATTTAACTTAATTTATTTAATTGAGCTTTTCTTAAAAGAGCCTTTACACTTTTATGAATCATTGAATCAATAATACCTGTAACTGTAAAAACTCCTCCTAATATCGCACATATTTGAATAAAAAAACTTAAAAATTTATCTCTATAATGAGTATATTCAACAGTAATTGGAGATATATCATATCTAAAATATAATGAAGGAAATTGATTATATGCAGGAGAATCATTAGAATTATAAGTATATTGATAAGAATAATAAATATTTTCTTTAATATCATTATAAGTAGTTGGAACAACTTTTATATAATATTCATATATTGTTCTATATTGATTTCTTGGTTTATTTTTACCATTTAAAGAAAGTAATGTTCCTTCTTTAAATTTTGAATTTATTATTTTTATTTCTTCATCATCTCCAAAACTTAAATAATTTATTTTATGATTTAAATCGATATCTAATTTATTTTCAATTGCTAATTTTTGTATAGTAGGAGCAAATGCATGACTTGATATATGAAAATTTCCTGGAACTTTATTAACATAAAAGTATCCTTTTAATCTACATCCTTGTTTATTTGATATTGCATTTAATACTTTATTATAATCTGGTTGTACAAAATTTTCATCATCTATTTTTGTATTAGTATAATTTTCAGAATTTAAAGCATTTCCATTTTTATCTAAATTATATTTAATTATACTTCCTTCCAAATTTAAACTATGGGCACCCATTGCATCTTCAAAATCTAAAGATACTAAAGAACAAGGTAAATTTGGAACATCAATATCAATATTAATTTTGAGTTTATCTCCTCCTCTATTTACATCTATATACATTTCTGAAGATGTTTTTAATCTACGATAAGATGCAAATTCATTTATAAATAATAAAAACATTAATATTGAACTTATTAATGATACTATTTATATATATTAATAATTATATAATTTTTTTACACATGGCACCACTATAAGTTGGTTGAACATAATCTGAAGGAAGTTTACGATAAATATCTAATGCTTTAAACCTTTCTAATAATGATAATCCAAACATTTTTAATTTTAAATAAATAATTTTAATTTTAAATAGAGAAAATAAAATTAATAATCAATAATATGTTATTAAATATTTTTTAAATATATAAAAATAATTTAATTCTATTATATAAAATAAAATTAAACATTTTTTATTTAATCATTGAAATAAAAAATATATTATAATAAATAATATTCAAATTTTAAAAATAATAAAAATAAATACATATATTTTTACTAATATTTTTAATTAAATTTATATTCAATAAATATAATAAATAAATAAAGATAATTCTATTTTAATATCAATAAAATAATAATTTAAAAATTAATATTTTATATTTTATTTGTCATTATTATTATTATTATTATTTTTACATAATTTTTGTACATAATTATTTAATTCAGTATTATATAAATTATTAATTTTAATTCCTTTTTTGGCAGAATTAGATAAAGTATTTACAATTTTTTTAGTTTGAAAGGAAATTGGATTAAAAATATTATTTAATTTATCGATTATTTTTTCTTCAATTATCATACTAGAATTTGGATTGAAATTATTTCTTTCAGTAAATGTTTCTTCATTATTAAATATATTAATATTACTAATACTTCCTTGACTATTATGTTTCATATGATGAATGAAATTAATTTTTTGTTTAGTTTTATTTTTATCAAAATCATCTTTATTTATTTTAATCATATCATTATATTTAATATGATTTGAAAATGCATTTGATTCAGTATTAATTCTGTTTTCTTCTGTTAAATTATTAAAAATATTATATGTACTATAACTATTTTGAATTATATTTCTACTAGGTATATTATTATATTCAATGATAATATTTTCATTATTATTAATTTTTTGAGGTGAAATTATCATTCTTAATTTATTATTATTATTTGAATCAATACTATTTTTTGTTTTTAAAAAATTATTTGTTGTTTTATTGTATAAATTTTCATAAAATCCTAATTTAGTCTCATTTGTTTTTGGTGTAGTAATTTTTTTATATAAATTATTATTTATTTGTTTAATTGAAGATGTTTTATTAATTTTTGGAATATAATTTTTGAATTGAATTTTATTTTGATAAAATTGGTTTTTTGTGAAATTCTTGTCATAATTTGGTGTTTTATACATTGGATTATTTAAATTTTGTTCATTAGAATTTTTTTTCAAATAAGTATTTGGAGTTGTAAAATTTGAATTATTTGTATTTTTTTTAATATTATTATCTTCAAATTTTAAATATTTTTTAATTAATTCAACATTAGATTTTTGATAATGATTACATAATTTTTTTAATTGTAAAATTTCTTGGTCTTGAAAGATTATTTTATCTAAAAATTTGGTAATTAATTTATCTTTTATTTCTTCTTGAATTTTTTTATATATTAATTTTATATTAAAAGGTAAAAATTTATTATTTGAATTTTCATTTGCTTTAGATAAATCTGTAATATATTGTTTCTTTATAATTTCTTTATTTATTCGATTATTCATTATTAAATATTTATTTTTAATAAAAATATTTTTGTAATATATAATAATTATAATAATTAGTAAATTTTTTAAATTTAAAATGGAAAGTAATTATTTAAATAATAAAATTCTTATTTTAAAAAATGATATTAACGAAATTAATATATTAAATTATTCACATAATAATTATCTTAATATTAGAAAAAATAACTTATTGCTAACTTTAAATAATAAGAGAAAAATATTTCATTCAAATCAGAGTAAATCAGTTAAAAACAAAAAAAAGAATAAAAATAATTTAAATTTTTCTCAAATAATTAATGAAAGTAATTTAATAAATCAAATAAAATTATTTTATATCTATTTAATAAAAGAAAACTGTAAAATTGATATAAATAATAATATTGATTTTATAAATAATTTTTTAATTAATATTCTTCCAAATATTTTGTTTAATAGTGATAATAAAATAAAAGAAAATATTATTTTAGATATTTTATTTATTTATATGTATTTTAGTTATAATATTGATAAAAATGAAGAAAAATATACAAAATTTTTTTATGAAATTGATTTTTTAGAAAAATTAAATAAATTAATTAAAGACGATTTATTAAATGATATAATAAATATAAAAAAAATTTCATTTTATAATTATTTATTGGGAAATTTATTAGGTGTGGGAAAAATCGAAAATATTATTATATCAGAAAATATTGATTTTAAAAATATTTTTGATAAAAATTATGATTTAATTGAAAAATTATTAAAAAATAATAATTTAAATGAATCAAAAAATAAAGAATTTTTTAAATCTTATATATATTTAATAAATAATTATTTTATTGAAAAAGATAATGCTATTTATAATCAAATAAATGAATATATAATAAAATTATGTAATATAATATTAATGTCTCAAAATATTAATGAGAAAAATTTTATATTTAAAAATTGTCTTGATACAATTATTACATTTACAAATTATCCAGAATGTTATTTAAATAATGAAATATTAAATAAAATAATTAAATTATTTATATATAATGAAAATAAAAATAAAAATTTTTTTATTGAATATGAAGAAATTATATATAATATATTATATTTAATAAATGAAGAATTAAAAATAGAAAATATAAATGAATTTTATAAAAATTTATTAATTGAAACATTTGATTTAAAATATATAAAAGAATTAATAACTATATTTTTGATGTATTTTTATTTATTTAATAATGAAAGAGATTTACTTAATAATTATTTTGATATATTTTGTTTATTTATAAAAATATTTAAATATTTAATTGATAAAACATATTTAAATCAAGATTGTTATGATTATTTATTAAATTTTTTTATTAAAGAAAATGAATTTAATTTAAATTTTGATAATATATGTTTAAATAATTTTATTAAAATAATAATATATATATTTAAAGAATCAATTTTAAAATTTAATAAAAATTTATTCTATGAAATTGTAAATTTTTTAATTTATATTTTTTATTTAAAAAATGAAAATATAATAGATTATTTAATTGAAAAAATGAATTTATTTAAATTATGTTCAGAAATTTTGATAAAAGATTATAATGAAATTATTAATGAAAATATTTTAGATATAATAGAAGAAATTTTTTTATATTATTATGAAAAAAAAAAAGATTTAAAATATATTAAAGAAAAAGCTTTTCAATATGGTTTAATAGATAGATTAGAAAATAATTTATTAAATATAAATAATAATATAAGAATTTTATCAGAAAATTTATTAAATAAATATTTAGATTATAATAATAATTATAATATTGAAAATAATTATTAAAAATTAGAATAAATAAACTAATTATAAATAAATTAAAACACAATATTTAATATAATTTAATAAATGTTTAAATTTAAATATTTCATTTTTTCTTTTATTTTATTTTCATATATATTATGTGATTTAGAATTTAAAGGAATAACATATGTAGGAGATCGTTATTGCCCAGAAGTTTCAATGGATGATCCATTATCAATGCAATCTTTGGAAGAATTAGCTGCAACAGGAGCAAATTGGATTGCTATTGTAGTCACAGAATATCAAGATTATGCAAGTTCAACAGAAATTGCACCAATTTATGAAAATTTTCCAAAAAGTGCTTATTATACATATAAAACAGAAACAATTGAAGCATTAACCACAGCAATTAAAAAGTCACATCAATTAGGGTTAAAAGTTTTATTAAAGCCTCATATTGATTTATCAAAAGAACCTAGATATAATTCAATATGGAGAGGAGATATTGGAGGATTTGGATCTGAAGAAAATTGGAAAAAATGGTTTGATTCATATACTAAAATGATATTAAAATATGCAAAATTAGGTGAAGAATTAGGATGTGAAATGTTATCAATTTCATGTGAATTAATAAGTGTGAGTGGTAAATCAGATTATTGGAGAAAAATGATTAAAGAAATAAGAGAGGTATATAAAGGACTTTTAACTTCATCTGCAAATCATTCTGGAGAAGAATTTAGTAAACAATATTGGGATGATTTAGATTATATTGGAGTAGATGCATATTATTTATATGCAGGAAGTATTCCAGGTGATACTGAATTAGATAAAAAATTTGAAGGAATATTAAATAGACTAGAAAAATTAAGTCAAAAATTTAATAGAAGTATTATTATTACTGAAATAGGTAGATGTTCTGGTAATTGTAGAATAGGTGATAGATCAGCAACACCTACTCCAACAGATCATTATGTTCAAGGATATTTCTATGAAAGATTTCTTAAAGATTTTGCAGATAGACCTTTTATTAAAGGATTCTTTTGGTGGGCCTGGAATACTGACCCAAATACAGGAGGATTAAATGATCATTGTATAACCCCTCAAAAAAAACCCGCTGAATATGTTTTAAGAAAATATTATGGAGGAAATATCAATAATATTGAATATTATCCTAAAGGAGAACCACAATGTTTATGTACAATATAAATAAATAAATAAAATAATTTAATTATAATTATCTTATAATAACTTATAATGAATCATTTATTAAGTTAAATTTAAAAATTTAAAAAATTAAAATTTATATATCTATTTATTATTATAATAATATTATTAAGATTTTTTTAAACCAAAAAATGACTGAAAATAAAAATGATGAACTAATAATTCATGTTGTATGCCATACCCATGATGACCCAGGTTGGCTTTGGCCATTAGATGATTATTATCTAGGAACAGCAGATTGTAAAGTTAGTGTAAAAAGAATATTAGATAATATGATAATATCTTTAGAAAATAATCCAGAAAGAAAATTTTCATATGTTGAAATGTGTTTTTTTAAACAATGGTATGAATCTCAAACAGAAAAAATAAAATCAAAAATAAAATCTTTTGTAGAAAAAGGCCGACTTGAATTTATAAATGGTGGATGGGTTATGCATGATGAAGCTTGTGTTCATTATACTCATATTTTAGATAATATGCGATTAGGTTTAAAATTTTTAAAAGATGAATTTAATTATACACCTAAAATAGGATGGTTCATTGACCCATTTGGACATAGTAGTACTAATGCTGAAATATTTAGACAAATGAAATTTAAATACTTAGTTCTTACCAGAATAGACCAACAAGAAAAAAATTTTAGAATAAAAAATCATAATATGGAATTTATATATAAACCATATAAAAAAATAAATAATGATGATAATGGAATATTAACACATATTTCATATCATCATTATTGTCCAAGAAATATTCTAAGACGTTATCCATGTGATAAAGAAATAAAATTAAATGAATCAGAATTAAAAGAAATTTGTGAAAAATTTTATCAAGAAATGCTTGAAGAAAAAATTGCTTATAAACATAACAATATTTTATTATATTATGGAGATGATTTTGTTTTTAATGAAATAGATATTAATTATAATAATATAGAACAAATTATGAATTATGTTAATGAAAATTATAAAGGAAAAATGAAAATGATTTATTCAACACCATCTCAATATTTTGAAGAAGTTGAAAAATATAGAAATATTTTAGAAGATTATAATGATTATGATTTCTTTCCATATGCAGAAAACCCTCATAGTTATTGGACTGGTTATTTTAGTAGTAGAATAAATTTAAAAGGATTAATTAAAACTCTTGCAAATTATTTAAATTTGGTTCAAAATTTATATACAATATTTAAAATTCATAGCAATAATAATAATTTTAATTTTAATATTATTCAAAAAAGTATTAATTATAGTAGAGAAAAATTGGGTGTTTTACAACATCATGATGCTATAACAGGAACTGCAAAAGAAAAAACAAATAAAGACTATGAAAATATGGCAATTACATCAATAGAAAAATTAAAATATATTATTAATATATTAATTACTGAATTAACTGATTATAAAATAGCTGAATTAAATTTAGTTAATTTAGAAGAAAATAATTTTGATTATTTAATTAATTTATTAAATAATCAAGGATTTATTTTAAATACATTTACAAATAATAATTTTTTAAATATTAGATTAAAACCAAATGAAAACAATTTGAATAATTCTGAAAATTTTTCAATTAAAAATATAAATTATAATAATTTTAAATTTTATGATATAAAAACAGGATTAAAATATAATTCTTTACAATTTATAAATAATTTCAAAAATTTAATTGAATATTTTAATCTAACAAACAAAGAGAGTTTAATAGTAAATAAAAAACAATTTTTTTCTGAAATTTTAGATAAAGAAATTGAAATAATTCCAAATGTATTAAAATTTAATCCAAAACTTTCACATTTTACTTTAATTAAACAAAATGATACATTTATAATAAAACATCAATATTATACATCATATGATGGTAAAAATTCTTTAGTTCGTCCTTTAAATTCTAATCCTGATGGTTCATATATTTTTGCTCCTTGCGAAAATAATCCTCAAGATTTTTATATAAATTATGAAAATTCCTTTTTAGAAGTATCTGAAAATCATAATATATCAAATATAGTTATAAGATATTTAAGATCATATTTAATTATAACTATAGTTAAACTTAATAAAGATGATCAATTTGAAATTTATATAGAAAGCATTTATGACCCCATAAATAGATATGAAGAAATTGGCTATAATCATATAGTAACTATTAAATGTGATTATATAAATAATATTTCAAATCAATATAAAACTCCTATGTTTTATACTGATTCAGAAGGATTAAATATGCTACAAAGAATAAAAGATTTTAGAAATTATCCTTATGAAGTTTCAGAAAAAGTTACAAGTAATTATTATCCTTTATCTAGCTATGTTTCAATAAGAGATAATAATGATGAAACAATAAATATTAATGTTTTCGTTGATAGACCTGAAAGTTGTGGAATAATTAATAAGGGAGAAATACAATTATTATCTCAAAGATATTCTATAAAAGATGATTGGAAAGGATGTGGAGAAGGATTATATGAAAATTCAAGTATGAACAGATTTTATACAGTTAAACATTTAATTACATTTAATTCTAAAGAAAATAAAGATAATTATTTTAATAATATTCCAGCTATATTTACTAATGTAAAAGAAATAAAAGAAAATAATAATAATATTGATAATATTAAATTATTAGATGAATTAATTATTGATAAAAATGATTTAAAATATTTAAGAATTAATTCAGAAATTTTAGATGAAAATAAAATATTTATTCAAATTGTAAATAATAGTAATAAATATTTTGAAAGTAAAGAAGAAGTAGTATTTAAATTTAATATTGAAATATTAAAAAATATTGAAAAAATAATTGAATATGAAATAAATGGTTTAAATGTTATTAAAGATAATATTAATATATCAGATGAAATTAAAATTAAAAATTGTGAATTTAAATTGTTTTTATTTCAATTTAAAAAATAAAAATATTCGTATTTTATTTTATTCTAATATTTATATTAAAAATTATTAAATTAATTGAATTAATAAAATTTTAATAATATTTTATTTAAATTTTTATTTTAAAAGTTAAGAATATTTTTATAAAAAATTTTTTCAATATTCTTCCATATTTTTAAAAAAAATTTATATTATATCTTAAAAATTAAAAAATTAAAACTTATTTTTATTATTTAAAGATAATATAAATTAAATTATTAATTTTATAAACATTTGTTCCATCTGGGTGTGGATCCAGTAACCTATAATGTTTGTGGGGTCAAAAAAAATTCAAAAAAATTGATTAAATTAAATAATATTAAAATTCATCCTAAATCAATTTTAAAAAAAAATAAATTAAATATATTTAATAATAAAAAAGAAGAAAATTATTATGACAATAACTATTATAGAGCAAATAATGAAAAAGATTTATCAAATGTTTCTTTATTTAAAAAAAAATCACAAATTTAAATCAATTTTTTTTTAATAATAACAATGATAATAAAAAGAATAAAAATTTAGATAATTTAATTTTTAATATAAATAAAATTTAGATAGATTATTATTCATTAAAAAAACTTGAAACTTCTTTATATTTAAAAATTTTATTAAAAGAAAAAAACAAAAGAAATAATATAATTTGTTTTTTATATATTATATTTAAATAATAATTTTTTTTTACTTTAAAAAATATTTATTTGAATTATAACAAAAATTTCTTTTATATTTGATATAATAACAATATTAAATCTAAGCATGAATTAAAATTAATTGAAAAAAAAATTATTAAATAGAAATGAACAACAATTATTAAGCAAATTATATAAATTTGATTATGATTTTATTCAAGAAGAAATTAGTTATGAAAACTTTTTAAAAAAAATAAAAATATTAAATAATAATTTTTATTAATTATTTTA
>JAEEGL010615414.1_pt1 | contig 13541 bp, 14 predicted proteins | sample 9134231 | NCBI WGS metagenome assembly JAEEGL01 (sample SAMN16246548, study PRJNA631951) | gut metagenome | biome: gut microbiome; feature: rumen; material: fiber-attached | host: Bos | place: Iran: Karaj | collected 2018-10
TATCTCATGGGCGACATCGCGCGCTTACACAGCGCGGTGCTCTCCTACGCGCGCGATTTCATGATCGACCGAGGCTATACCTATGTCGTGCCGCCGTTCATGATCCGTTCCGCGGTCGTCGACGGCGTCATGAGCTTTTCCGAGATGGAGAACATGATGTACAAGATCGAGGGCGAGGATCTGTACCTCATCGGCACGTCCGAGCACAGCATGATCGGCCGCTTCATGAACACCTTCCACGACGAGGACAAGCTCCCGCTGCGGCTCACGAGCTATTCGCCCTGCTTCCGCAAGGAGGTCGGCGCGCACGGCATCGAGGAGCGCGGCGTGTACCGCATCCACCAGTTTGAAAAGCAGGAGATGATCGTCGTCTGCAGGCCGGAGGAGAGCAAGGCGATGTACGACGAGCTGTGGAACAACACGGTCGATTTCTTCCGCTCGCTGGATATCCCCGTGCGCACGCTCGAGTGCTGCTCGGGGGACCTTGCGGACCTCAAGGTGAAGAGCTGCGACGTCGAGGCGTGGTCGCCCCGGCAGAAGAAGTACTTCGAGGTCGGCAGCTGCTCGAACCTCGGCGACGCGCAGGCAAGACGCCTCGGTATCCGCATCAAGAACAAGGAGAAGGGCAATTACTTCGCGCACACGCTGAACAACACGGTCGTCGCGCCGCCGCGCATGCTGATCGCGTTCCTCGAGAACAACCTCAACGCCGACGGCACGATCCGCATCCCCGAGGCGCTGCGTCCGTATATGGGCTTCAAGGACCATATCGGTTAATCAGCACAGAATCAAACACACCGTCCGGAAAACCGGACGGTGTGTTTTGTTTTGGCTTATTCCTCGGCTTCGTCGGGCTCTCCGAAGCGCTCCGACGCGTCGAACACGCGGCAGATCGCGCGGTAGTCGCCGTAGACGGTCAGCTTGTCGCCGTCCTGAAAGACGGTCCTGGCCCCGGCGGGCTTCGCCTTCTGCCCGGGACGCTCGATCAGCAGCACGAGGATGTTGTGCTCGGGCCGGAGCCCCGACTGCGCGAGCGTCTTGCCGACGTACGCCTCGGGGACCTTGCGCAGCGTGACCTGCGCGATCGAATCCTCGCCGAGATAGTCGATCGGCATGATGGAGTTCGAGTCGCCCATGTGCGCGACCCTGCCCGCCATCTTTTCAATGAACCGGTCGCCCCACGCGCGGATCTTCGGCACGCGCATGAACACGATGATGACGGCGGCGGCGAGCAGGGGGATCAGGATGCTGAAGTAGTTCGAGAGCTGCGCGAACTTGATCGAAACGAACACGTTGATCAGCATGGATACGATCGTGATGTTGAACACGTATCCGAACAGCATGGTCACGCGCGTGAGCCGTCTGCGGCTCCGCGCGGTCAAAAGCAGTTCGCTCTCGTGCGTGGTGAAGCCGCAGCCGGTCAGAAGCGAAACGACCTGGAACCGCGCCTTTTCCACGGGAAGCCCCGTGAAGCGGAACAGCGTGGTGAACAGCTCCGATACCACCCAGTACAGCAGGATGACGAGCGAGAACAGCGTGAGCGCAACGTAGATATTCATATCGAAAGCCCCTTTTCGCAGCGGTTCGGGCCGCTTTTTTTTATTGTATCACGAAATGCCGCGCCGCGCAACGGCGAGAGAATTGCGGCGGAAATGTGAAAAAACTTTCGCAGTTTTCGGGCCGCCGCATCGGGTATGATGGTCCTGCGAAAGGAAAGGAGACGGACATGGAACGGAAAACGGAACGGATGAACGGCGCGATCGGGGCGTACTTTGCTGCGTGCGACGCAACGCGCGAGCGTCGGCAGCTGAAAAACGGCGGCGTCGAAGAGAGACAGACCCCCTACACCCTGTTCGGTCTTGCGCGGGCGGTGCGGCTTTCGCCGGAGGAGATCCTCTCGACGATCCGCTCCGGACGGCGGTCGAAGACCGCGGACATCCTGCGCGACGCCGTTCTCAGGATCGCGGCGTACACGCTCGAGCACGCGCTGCTCGGCGATCTGTCCTATCAGGTGGCGCTCGAGGCCATCCGCGCGATGGGACTCACGGACGGCGCGGAACACGGCGGCGATCTCAGGATCGTTCTGGACGAGACCGCGGAGAGGTACGCGAAATGATCCTGCATCTTGAGGGCGTTCCGAATCCGAAACAGCAGCGGTTCTTTCTGGCCGAAGCGCGGCACGTGGCGTACGGCGGCGCGCGCGGGGGCGGCAAGTCGTGGGCGATGCGGCGCAAGTTCGTGCTCCTTGCCTTTCGCTATGCGGGGCTGAACCTCCTGCTTCTGCGCCGCACGCTGCCGGAGCTGAACGAGAACCACGTGCTTCCGCTGCAGCGGGAGCTTGCCGGCGCGGTGCCGTACCACGCGGCGCAGCGCGCGTTCCTGTTCCCGAACGGCAGCCGCATCAAGCTCGGCTACTGCGACCGCGAGGCGGACGTGTTCCAGTACCAGGGGCAGGAGTACGACGTGATCGGACTCGAGGAGGCGACGCACTTTACCGAGTCGCAGATGCAGTTCCTTCTGACGTGCAACCGCTCGGTCCGTTCCGATTTCACGCCGCGCGCGTACTATACGTGCAACCCCGGCGGCGTGGGGCACGCGTGGGTCAAGCGGCTGTTCATCGACCGCGACTACCGCAACAGCGAGCGCGCGGAGGACTACGTGTTCATTCCGGCGCGCGTGACCGACAATCCGGTGCTTCTGAAGAACGATCCGGATTACCTGAAGACGCTCGAAAACCTGCCCGAGCATCTGAGAAAAGCGTATCTGGACGGCAGCTGGGACGTCCTGGAGGGACAGTACTTCCGGGAGTTTGACCGCAGCGTGCACGTCGTGAGCCCGACGCGGCTCCCGGTGGAGTGGAAGCGCTTTCGCGCTATGGACTGGGGCTACAACGACCCGTGCTGCGTTCTGTGGTTTGCCGTCGGACCGGAGGGAAAGATCTTCGTTTACCGCGAACTGTACCTCCGGAATACGCTTTCGAGCGAGATCGCGCGGCGGGTGAAGGCGCTGTCGCAGGGCGAGCGCATCGCCTACACGGTCGCGTCGCCGGACGCGTGGCAGAAGCGCGGGCTTTCCGGCGCGGAGGGCGACAGCATCGCGGACGCGTTCCGGAAAAACGGCGTTCCGCTGATCCCCGCGGACAACGCCCGCATCCCCGGCTGGCAGCGCGTTCGCGAAGCGCTCGCCGCCCAAGCGGACGGAACGCCGGAGCTTCGCATCTTCGAGACGTGCCGGAACCTCATCCGCACGCTTCCCGCGCTGACGTTCGACGCGCACGACGCGGAGGACGTGTCCGATCTCTCGGAGGATCACGCGCCCGAAGCGCTGCGCTACGGTTTGATGAGCCGCCCCCGCCCCGCGCGGACGAAGGAACCGCCCGCGCCGCGCCGCTACGATCCGCTCGCCGGCGCGCCCGAGCCGTATCCGGGCTATATCGGCCTTTGACCCGAGAATCAAGAATGGAGAACTGACATGAAAGGAAAACAATCCGAATCCAAGAGACGGCTTGCGGAAGAGGCGGCGACGCTGTTCAACGAATTCCGCAACGCCTATGCAAACGAGTGGAGGCGGCAGGAGCACTGCGAGCGGATGTACCGCGGCGAGCACTGGCACGACGTGCCCGTCGACGATCCCAACGAGCCGCGGCCGGTCACGCCGATCCTGCAGTCCACGATCGAGAACGTCGCCGCCGACCTCACCGAGCAGGTGCCTGAGGCGGTGATCGAGCCGGAAAGCGCGAAGGACGCCTTCGCCGCGCGCGTCATCGACGCCGTGATCCGCCGGAACCACGACGCCGCGTCGTATCCGGTCGAGTACCGCAAGCTGGCGCACGATCTGCTCGTCGGCGGCTGGTGCGTGCAGGAGGTCGGCTACGACAGCGCGGCAAACGGGGGCTTGGGCGGCGCGTTCATCCGCCGCGTCGACATCCGCAGCATCCTGTTCGATCCGGCCGTGACCGATCTTCAGGACGGGCGCGCGGTGTTCAAGATCGCGCTGCGCCCGAAGGCGTGGATCGAAGCGCACTATCCCGACGTTTATCCGCTGATCGAAGCACAGCCTTCGGACGCGTCGGTGCGCATCACCGACGAGATCCTCACGCCCGATCCGAAGAGCGTCTGTCTGCTGATCGAATACTGGCGCAGGGAGTACGACGCGCAGGCGGACGCGTACCGCGTGCACATGGCGCTGCTCTCAAACGGCGTCGTGCTCGAGGACAGCCGCGACGTGAAGCCGGAGGGCTATTTTGCACACGGCCGTTACCCGTTCGTAACGACGACGCTCTACCCGCGAAAGGGAAGCGCCCTCGGCTTCGGCATCGTCGATCTGTTCGGCACGCAGCAGCTGTACGCGGACAAGCTCGACCAGCTCGTGCTGAAAAACGCGTTCCTCGCCTCGCGCAACAAGCTGCTGGTCACCGAAGCGTCCGGCTTCGACGCCGACGATCTTCGGGACTGGGCGAAGGACGTGCACACCGGCGAGAACCTGAACGGCGTCACGTGGATGGCGACGCCGCCGCTGCCGAACTACCTGCTCTCGTACGTCCGCGCGATCCGCGAGGACATCAAGGAGGAGAGCGGCGCGAACCAATCCTCGCGCGGCGCGGTCGCGAACAACGTCACCGCCGCCCGCGCCATCGAAGCGCTGCAGGAGATGAGCACGAAGCGCGCGCGCATGGCGACCGACCAGCTGCACGAGGCGTTCCGCGAGGCGGTGCGCATGGAGATCGAGACGGAGCGCGAGTTCAACTGCTTCCTGCGCCCGGTCACGATCACGGTCGACGGCGCGCCGAGAGAGGTGCTGTTCGACAGCGCGATGCTCGAAAAGAGCGCACCGGGCGGCGCGGCGCTGCCGATCGAGTTTCTGATCTCGATCAAGGCGGTCCGGCGGAACCGCTTTGCCGAAGCAAGCCAGAACGAGCTGATGATGAATCTGCTTTCCATGGGCGCGATCACGAAGGAACAGGCGATCGGCCTCATGGTCTTTGAGGGCAAGGAACAGGTGCTGAAAAGCATGCGGGAAGCCGCGGACGCACAGGAGCCGCTGTTTCCCGAACGAACGAAATCCAAACGATCCGGAGGACGAAAATGATCTTTAAGAAGAAACAGGAACCGGCGGAAACGACGCCGGAGGAAACCGCTGAAAACCCGTTCACGGAAGCGGCCGAGGAGCTTCTGGCGCTCGAGCAGGCGAACGAACTGCCCGAAGGCTTCGAGCTGAAGACCGCGGCGGCCGACCCGGCGTTTGCCGGGCTGCTCGCCGAATTCGAGCCGAAGGCCGCGGTGCGCATCTACGTCGCGGAACGCCGCGCCGACGAGGCGGAGGAGACCGCGAAAACGCGCATGAGCGAACAGGCGCGCACCCGCAGCGCGCTTCCGAAGAGCCAGCGTACCGACCGCGCGGTCGCGCCCGCGCCGGACTATATGTCCATGTCGAGGGAAGCGTTCCGCGCGCTGGAACAGCAGTACAGAAACGCCGCGCATAACGGCAAACGCGTTCATATCTGAAAGGAGAAACCCGAATGAATACCACTCTGAACACAGCAGGCACCGCTTATTTCAATAAGCAGTTTTACGACAAGAAGCTTCTGGAGACCGCGAAGACGCGGCTCGTCCACGCGACGTTCGGCCAGAAGCGCAGCATCCCGCGCCACGGCGGCAAGCGCGTGGAATTCCGCAAGTACGATCTGTTCACGCCCGACGCCGACGCGCTGACGCTCGTGGAGGGCGTAACGCCGACCGGTCAGTCCCTGACGCAGTCGAAGGTCGAGGCGGAGGTCAGTCAGTACGGCGCGTACGTCGAGGTCAGCGATCTTCTGGACCTCACCGCGTACGACGAGGTGCTGGCGGATTCCGCGGAGCTCCTCGGCGAGCAGCTCGGCACCGTCATCGAATGGGTCACGCGCGACGCGATGTGCGCCACGACCAACGTCCAGTACGCGAACGGCAAGAGCGGCAGAAACGATCTGCTCTCCACCGACGTTCTGACGGTCGACGAGATCCGCAAGGCGGTCCGCACGCTGAAGAAGAACAAGGCGCGCACGTTCGCGTCCGCGCCCGACGGTTCCGTCCGCCGTCCGCACTACGTCTGCATCTGCTCGCCCGACGCGACGTACGACCTGCAGAACGACGCGCTCTGGCAGGACGTTTCGAAGTACAGCAACGCGGAGCAGATCTACTCCGGCGAGATCGGCCGTCTGTTCGGCGTCGTGTTCGTCGAGTCGACCGAGGCGAAGGTCTACCGGCAGACCGTCTACAACAAGGCGGCGGTCGCCGGAACGAACACGCACGTCGTCGTGCTCGCGAACGAGCCGGACGAACGCGCGGCGAAGTATCTCAGCAAGGCCGGCAACAAGGTGTTCATCGGCTCGAACGAGGTCACGATCACCGCGTATTCGCCCGACGATCTGGAGCTGAGCTTCTCGGAGACGATCAGCTTCTCCGCGAACGCCGAGGTCTACACGAAGGACGCGGGCAAGGCCGGCTCCGGCACGCAGAAGGAACCGGACGTCCACGCCACGCTGGTGTTCGGCGCGGACGCGTACGGCGTCATCGACGTCGACGGCTCCGGCACGATGGAGACCATCGTGAAGCCGCACGGCAGCGAGGGCAGCGGCGATCCGCTGAACCAGCGCGCAACGGTCGGCGCAAAGGTCGCCGCCTATGCCGCAAAGGTGCTGAACCCGCTGTGGCTCGTGCGCATCGAGCACGGCGTCAGCGCCTGATCGGAGCACGGGGGAGGCGACCCCTCCCCCTTTTTCGGAAAGGAGCAAGGAAATGAGAACGAATCAGGATAACAACGCGCGCCCCGCGGAGGCGACCGTCTCGGTCTATCTGCCCGCAGAGGGGATCGGACCGTATCTGGAAGGCGCGCACAACGGCGTGAACTTCCGGATCCCGACGGGACGCATCGTCGAGGTGCCGGAACGGATCGCGGAGATCCTCGTCGAAAGCCGCAGAGGGCTTCGGGAGGACGGCGACGCGGCGCCGTTCGAGGCGGCCGGCGGCAGAAGGATCGGGTGATCGGCATGACGGTGCAGGATTTGATCCGAAACGCGCTGGCGGAGCTCGAATACCCTTCGGACACCGCGGCGCTGCCGCTCTGGCAGGAGAAACTGATCCGCTTCGCAAACGAGGCGGTCGCCGACATCGTCGCGACGTTTCGCCCGTGGCGGCGCGATCCGCTTCCGCTGACGAACGGAACGCTGACGCTCTCCGCGCTTCCGCGCACCGCCGCAAAGGTGCTCGGCGTGGAACGCTGCGGCGTTCGCCTGCCGTTTTACTACGGGGAAAGCACGGGCGTGCTGCGCGTGCCGGGCGTGCCGGACGGGATGCTGACCATCGTGTACCGGTACGTGCCCGCGACGCTTTCCGAGCTGACCGACGTGCCGGAACTGCCGTCGTGCTGCCATCCGCTGATCGTGACGTACATGGTCGCGCGGTTCGGCATGCAGAACGACGCGCAGGGCATGAACCGCGCGTCCGCGGCGCTTTCGGTCTACGAAGCGCAGAAGCGCAGGCTGAAGCTCGATTTCGACGAGCCCGCGGGCTACGACATCTATCACTGCTTTTAGGAGGGGATCCGTATGGCATATCAGACTGCGGCGCTGCCGGCGTTTTCCGGCGTGCGCATGGATCTGTGCGACGGGCTTCTGAAGGCGGATATGAGCCCCGACGCCGTGAACGCGGACACGCGCTCCGGCTCGCTGCGCTCCGCGGGCGGGTTCTCCCGCGCGGTTTCCGCGGCGATCGACCCGGACACGCCGCTCGTGCGCCTGTTCGCGCACGCGACCGCGAACGGCGACGCGTTTCTTGCCGTTTCGCAGGACGCGCTGTACCGCTACGACGCGACGGCGGCGCTTTGGCGCACCGTTTACCTCTTTGAGTACGGCGTCGACGGAACGAAAACGGACTTTCTGAACGTGCGCATCGGCGTCAACGACCGGGTCCTGATCAGCACGGGCAGGGAGCAGATGCTTTCGCTCGCGACGGGCGCGAACGCGGCGGAACCGTTCGGTTCGGCGCAGAAGCTCTCGAACAAGCGCTGCCGCTACACGGAGCTGTACTTCGGACGGCTGTTCGCCGCCGGCGATCCGGAGGCGCCGGGCCGCCTGTACTGGAGCAAGACGCCGGGCGGCGGACGCATGATCGACGACTGGCGGGCGGACGCGTCGAGCGAGAACGTCTCCGGCGGCTTTACCGACGTCGGCGTGGACGAGGATCCGATCACGGGGCTGTACGCGCTTTCGAACCAGCTTCTGATCTTCAAGCGCGATTCGCTCTACCGCCTGCTGGGCGACCGGCCGTCGAACTACCGCATCGTCGCGGTGGACGCGTCGTTCCGCCAGCCGAAGCATACCGCCTGCGTGCGCTACGCCGATCGGCTGTACTTTCTGACCGACGGCGGGCTGTATTTCTACGACGGACAGACCGTGCGGAGAAGTCCGGCGTTCCGCGCGCTCGGACCGCTGCTCGCGCACTCGGATCTGTCGCAGGCGCGCGCGGCGGCGTGCGGCGACGTGCTGTACTTCGCGCTGCGTTCCCGGGAGAGCCTGCCGTACGACGATCTCGTGATCGAGTACGACGTGCTGCGCGACCGCTGTATGCTGCGGAGCGGATTCCGGCTTGCGGATCTCTGCGCGCTGCACGGCAGCCTGTACGCGCTGACCGCCGACGGCAGACTCGTCGTGTTCGACGGGAGCGATACCTACGACGGCGATCCGATCGACGTCAGGTGGCAGACGCCGCGGCTCGATCTCGGCAGAAAGGACGTGAAAAAGACGCTGCTGACGCTCACGGCGGCAGGCAGCGGGCGGATGCGCGTTCGCGCGATGTCCGACGGCGGGTGCTACGAAACGGTCGCGCAGTTTTCGACCGTGCCGGACAGCGTGACGGAGATCCCGCTGCGCGGCGAGGGGCGCGTGTTCCGGCTGGAGTTCTCGTCCGTCGACGGCGGCGCGTTCGAGCTGGAGGCGCCCGTCACGCTGCTGTTCGACCAGCAGCGGCGTCCGTAAAGGAGGGATCGCATGGCATACGTACCGAACGGCATGCAGGCGCTGTTTCCCGTCTATCTGGGCAGGATGCCGGACGCGTCCGAGGACCGGGACGCGTACGACAGCAGCGTCGCGCAGAACGAAAACAATCTGAACCAGAATCTGGAAACGCTGTTTAACAAGATTCTTGAACTTGAATCGGCGATCGCCGAGCTAACGGAAGGAGAAAACCAATGATCATAAAACCACCCATCAGACTTCTGACCCCGCCGGTGCTCGTGAAGCGGCCCGGGAGCGGCGTGAAGAAGCGGCCCGCGTCGCCGCAGAAACCGGTGACGCCGCAGAAACCGATCCGGGAGCAGCCGCCGAAACAGGGCCAGGACGCCGTCGTCCCGAGCATTCCCTCGTTCGAATCGCTGTTCCGCAGGATGCTGGAACGCTACGTGCCGGAAACGGTCGCGTTTGAACCCGTCGGCGAGGACGTGCTCAGGGAAACGATCGGCAACTGGCTGCGCCCGGCATACGAACAGGCGATCCGGGACCGCCGCGCGCGCACGGAGCGGATCAACGCCGAGCTCGACGCCGACGCATGGTCGCGCGGCATGGGCGAAAGCACGTATCTGACCGACGTGAAGGAACGCCAGCTGCAGGGCGAGGCGCAGGACGTCGACACGCTCGAAAGCAACTACGCCGCGACGCTCGCGGGCGAGCTGTACAACGCGCTCAAAGCGCAGCAGGAACGGAAGGTCGAGGTCGACCGGTTCAACGCGGAGCAGGTCAACACCGCGCGCCGGCACGCCGCGGATGCGGCGGAAGCGCTGTACAAGGCGTATCTGTCGGCCGCGGCGAAGCAGGGCGGATCCTCCGGCAGAAGCGCCGGCGCGGACGAAGCGGACGACGAAACGTCGGATCCGTACGCCGCGTTCGACATTCACGCGCTTGCGGAGGACAGCCTCGGCAAGACCGACTACCGGACGGTCGTGAACATGCTTTCGCGAATGACGTCCGAAGAGCGCAAACGGCTGTACGACAACGGAAACGCATCGTACGGACGCATGCGCGCCGAGATCCTGAACAGCCTCGGCCGGAACGTTTTTCGCGAACTGATGACGCTGTTTCCGGCGTAAGCCCATAAAAAAAGAGCCGCGAGCGCGGCTCTTTTTTCGGTTCGTTACTGCGGCTTGTATTCGCCGAAGGTCACGGAGATCTCCATGCGGTTCCCGTCGCGGCGGATCGTCAGCACGGCGGTCTCGCCCGCGTTGTACGCGGCGATCGCGTCGGACAGATCGTCGTTCGAGGAGATCGTCCGTTCGTCGACGGACAGGATCAGATCGCCCGCTCTGAGCCCCGCGGCTTCGGCCGCGCTGCCCTCCGCAACGTCGGTGATCTCCACGCAGCGCGTTCCGCCGTAGGCGTAGTATCCGTAGCCGTTCGACAGCGTCACGTTCTGCGTGTAAACGCCGAGGTACGCGCGCCCGGTCACGTAGCCGTAGTGCAGCAGGTCGTTGATCTCGTTGACGACGCTGTTGACGGGGATCGCAAAGCCGAGCCCCTCCGCGCTGCTGTCGGAGACCTTCGCGTTGACGATGCCGATCAGCCTGCCGGAGGAATTGAACAGTCCGCCGCCGGAGTTGCCGGGGCTGATCGCCGCGTCCGTCTGGACGAGCTCCATCGCGCTGCCCTCCACGACCACGCTGCGCTTGACCGCCGAAACGATCCCGGAGGTCGCTGTGCCGCGCAGCTCGCCGAGCGGGTTGCCGATCGCGATCACGTCTTCGCCGACGGTGAGCATATCGCTGTCGCCGAGCGTTGCGGGCGTGAGACCCGTCGCGTCGATATGGATGATCGCGACGTCGCTGCGCGCATCCGTGCCGACGATCTCCGCCGGATAGGATACGTCGTCGTTGAGCGTGACGGTGATCGATTTCGCGCCGTCCACGACGTGCGCGCAGGTGGCGATATATCCGTCCTCCGTCAGGATCACGCCGCTTCCGCTGCCGGACTGTTCGACCGTCTGGAGCCTTCCCCAGTACGAAACGGTCGTTTCAAACACCGCGTCGATCCCGACGACGCTCGGGGCGCAGAGCTCCACGACCTGCGCGCGCGTGTACTGCCCGTCATAGGCAAAGCCGGTTCCGGACTGCGCGGTCTCCGCGATCGTGACCGACGCCGGATCCTGCCGTTCCGCCGATGCGGGGAACGGGATCGTGTCTTCGCCGAACACGGCGGACAGCGCAGGCCTTTCGGCAGTCCTGTCCGCGGTCCGCGCACCGCGCGAGCCGACGGTCAGCAGGATCCCGCCGAGAAGACCGATCACGACGGCGAACGCCGTGCACACGAGCAGCACCGCCGTGCCGACGCCCTTCCGTTTGACCGGGCGCCGGGATCCGTTCCTTTCGTCATATTCCATATGTCATGCCTCCGCTTCCGATTTGATACCTGTATGGTACCGCCCGATTGTGATGGAAATATGACGGAAAAAAGGCGTTTTGCCGAAATATTCGCCCTTTGATTGTTAAAAAGATGTAATATCTCCCCGCGCGCGGTTGACGAATCGGACGCGCCGCAATACAATGGGGACATGAAACCGAAACAGAACGTTCTGAATTGGATCCTCGCCGTGCTCAAGGGCACGCTGGTCGGTCTTGCCGTCGTGATCCCCGGCGTTTCCGGGGGTTCGATGCTCCTGACGATCGGCGTGTACGAGGACGCGGTGTCCATCACGTCAAAGGATAAAGCGCGCCGCCGCGCCGCGATCAAAAAGCTGATCCCCTACGCGATCGGCATCGTGCTCGGCGTCGCCGCGCTGTCGTTCGTGATCACGTGGCTGCTCGCGAACTTCGAGTTCCTCACGATCCTGCTGTTCTCCGGACTGATCCTCGGCTCGCTTCCGATGCTGTTCAAAAAGATCCGAGGGCAGAAGGTCACACCCGTCTGCATCCTCGTCGCGGTCCTGATGATCGCGCTGATGGTGCTGCTGCCGTATCTGAACGACACGACGAACGAGCGGTTTGCGCGCCTCGATCCGGCCGACACGCTCTCCGTGGGCGAGCGCATCGTCATGGCCGACGAAGAGCGGGACGAACTCGTCGTGCAGAACGGCGATCCGCTCCGCGCCGTTTACGAGATCCGGAGCGCGGGCGGCACGTTCGGAAAGCCGTCCGACGGCTACGTCCTCCGGAACGCGCTCGACAAAGAAACGCGCTTCTCCGTCGACGGCGAGACCGTATTCGACCTTTCGGTCGACGCGTCGGGGCTTCTGACGCTCACTTTGCGCGAGAGCGGCGCGGCGGTAAAGCTCGCCGCCTACCGTTCGGTCGACGCGCTGAACGACGGCGTATGGAGCGCTCTGCTTGCGCTGCTGCTCGGCTTTATCGCGGCGGGCACGATGATCGTTCCGGGCATTTCCGGCTCGATGGTGCTGCTGGTGCTCGGCTATTACAACAGCGTCATGCTGCATCTAAAGGGCTTCATCGTCTGCCTGCTCACGGCGAACTTCTCCGCGATCGGTCCGCACCTTCTGGTGCTGCTGCCGTTTGCGGCCGGCATCGTGCTGGGGCTTCTGTTCGTGTCGAAGGCGATCCGCTGGCTGCTGGACAAATATCCGACGCCCACGTATTACGGGATCCTTGCGCTGATGCTCGCCTCGCCGTACGCGATCTTCCTGAAGGCCAAGTGCTGGCCGACGCTCGGCGCGAGCCTTGCGCAGTGGTGGTTCGTCCCGGCGGCGGTCCTGTGCCTCGCGGCGGGGTTTGCCGCGTCGTATTTCATGTCGAAGAAAGAGGGCTGAGGCCCTTTTTTTCATACGCGAAAGGGGTATCGTTATGAAACGCAGACTGCTTGCGATCCTGCTGCTCGCCGTGCTTCTGCTGCCGCTGCTTGCCTGCGGCGAAGGGAAGCGGGACGAGCTGTACGGGACCTGGGAGCTTAAAAGCTCCAAAAACCATCCGGAGATCACCGAAGGCGTCGCGGACGGCTCGTACCGCCGCACCTATACGTTCGACGGCAAGGGCACGGTCGTCCGCACCGTATACGAGAACGGCGAGGTCAAAAAAAGCACGCTTTCGTACGAGATCCTCGACCGCGGCACGCAGACGCTGAAGGTCGACGGCTGGCTGCTCGTGCCGTACAGCGTCACGGACGATTCGCTGATGCTGCAGATCAAGGAAGGGAACGGCTGGGAGTTTCTCGCCTGCGTTCGCGCCGGAGAGTGACCGTCCGCCTGCCCGGAAAATAATATATTATTTTTAATGCGGACATTTCCGTGTGCTGCGGTGTTAATTATAGTAGAAAGGCAGTGCGGAACACACGGAACACAGGGGGGCGGTTCCTCTGTGTTGACAAATTCGAATATAAAACAAGGGGATTGTGTCAAGAGAACCGTCCCCGTGACACCTTGGCGATTTCAGCTGAGCCCAAATTGGTCATTTCTGCCGGACGCTAACAAAGAAAAACCGCCGCTATGGTTTTACCCATACACGGCGGCATACATATAGAGATTAGTTTTCCTGTTTCTTTATAACGGTTACTTTCAAGTTCTCTGCTTCTATCA
>JAEEGL013010416.1_pt1 | contig 13541 bp, 11 predicted proteins | sample 9134231 | NCBI WGS metagenome assembly JAEEGL01 (sample SAMN16246548, study PRJNA631951) | gut metagenome | biome: gut microbiome; feature: rumen; material: fiber-attached | host: Bos | place: Iran: Karaj | collected 2018-10
GGTCCCAATATTGCTGAATTCGGCACAAGGTTCCCTGATCAGTGCCATGTATACGATCCTGAACTTACCGATATCCTTGTTAACAGTGCAAGAGATCTTAATATCAGGATCAGCAGGGGTGTTTATGCTTATTCAAAGGGTCCCCAGTATGAGACTCCCGCTGAGATCAGAGCGTTGAGGGTTATGGGTGCTGACTGTGTCGGTATGTCCACAGTTCCTGAGGCGATCGCAGCTTCACACATGGGAATAAGAGTTGCTGCAATGTCATGCATAACCAATATGGCTGCAGGCATCTCCGGAAATCCGCTGTCAGAGCAGGAAGTCCTTGATAATGCTGCATTGGCGTCAGAGAACAGCTGCGCTCTGGTAAAAGAATTTGTTAACAGACTTGAAGTTTGAGAGGAACAGATAATGGGAAAGTATAACTGCGAAGTAAAAGACATTGAACTTGCTCCTTCCGGTATCAAGAAGATTGAATGGGCATACCGCAACATGCCGGTATTAAGAGCGATCGAGAGCGAGCTCATTCAGAGACAGCCGTTTGCAGGGCTTAAGATCTCTGTTTCCGTTCATGTTGAAGCCAAGACTGCCTGCCTTGCGAGAGCTCTTGCAAGAGGCGGTGCAGAAGTTGCTCTTACGGGATGCAATCCTTTGTCCACTCAGGACGATGTCGCTGCAGCCCTTGCGTCAATGGACATAATGAACGTCTATGCGGTCCACGGCGACGGTGAGGAGGAATACTGGAACAGATTAAGGAAAGCGCTTAGTTTTAAGCCTGACATCGTTATCGACGACGGCGGCGATTTCGCTTTGCTGCTCCATTCCGAACTTAAGGACCTTGCAGCTAACGTAAAGGGTGGCTGTGAAGAGACAACCACAGGTGTCCACAGACTTGAGATCCTTAAGGGCGAGAACAAGCTCCTTTATCCCGTTATCGCCGTAAATGACGCCAGATGCAAGCATCTTTTCGATAACAGATTCGGAACAGGTCAATCCGTATGGACAGCCATAATGGCAACGACAAACCTTGTCGTTGCAGGAAAGACTGTAGTCGTAGCAGGTTACGGTATGTGCGGCAGGGGCGTTGCCATGAGGGCAAAGGGCCTTGGCGCAAAGGTCATCGTAACGGAGATCGACCCTGTTAAGGCTTGCGAAGCCATTATGGAAGGCTATCAGGTAATGACAATGGATGAGGCTGCTCCTTTGGGCGACTTCTTCGTCACAGTCACAGGCTGCAAGGACGTAATCGTTGCAAGACATTTCGAGGCAATGAAGGACGGCGCGGTCTGCTGCAATGCCGGCCACTTCGACTGTGAGGTTTCCGTAAAGGATCTTAAAGAGATCTGCGTCGAGAAGAAGGAGCTCCGCAATAATATCATCGGTTATACATTAAAGAGCGGTAAGACTGTTGCAGTAATTGCCGAAGGAAGGCTTGTAAACCTTGCTTCAGGCGACGGTCACCCTGTCGAGATCATGGACATGAGCTTTGCTCTCCAGGCGCAGTCTGCGATGTACATCGCCAACAATACTGAACGCCTGCCCATCGACGTATATCAGACTCCCGAAGTCATCGATAACCGCGTCGCCGAGATCCTGCTTGACACAAAGGGCATCTCGATCGACAAGCTGACGGAAGAGCAGAAGAAATACATCAGCTCCTGGGATCTCTGATATTCTTTAGACAATTCAGACTAAAAACAGGAAGTGCCGGGGTAAATCTTCGGCACTTGTTTGTGTTATATAATAATTTATAATATATGAGGAAAAATATGGATTGGAGGCCACAAGATGGCTTTAAGAAATTTAGTTTTAGAGGGCGATCCGCTGCTTAGAAAGACCTCGAGGCCCGTTGATGAGATCACGCCGAGGATCATTAAGCTGTTGGACGACATGGCTGACACTATGTATTTTGAGGGAAGAGGCATCGGTATTGCTGCTCCCCAGGTCGGTGTCTTAAGAAGAGTATTTATCGTTGATGTCGGCGATGAGCACGGACTTATTGAATTCATCAATCCTGAGATCATTGAGACATCCGGATCACAGATCGATAATGAGGGATGCCTTTCGATTCCCGGCAAGACCTGCGAGGTTGAAAGACCGCAGCATATCAAGGTCAAGGCTCTTAACAGAAACGGCGAGGAGTTTGAACTTGAGGCAGATGACCTTCTTGCAAGATGTATCTGCCACGAGAATGACCACCTGAACGGCATTCTCTTTATTGATAAATCTGTTGATGGAAAGATCTATAACACGGCTGATGTTGAGGACTGATAATATGGACAGGCGTGAACTTAAGATAATATTCATGGGAACGCCTGAGTTTGCAGCGACGAACCTCAAGGCGTTAATAGATGAAGGCTTTAATGTAGTACTGGCACTGTGTCAGCCTGATAAGCCTGTCGGACGCAAGCACATCCTGACAGCGCCCCCGGTTAAGGTCCTGGCTCAGGAGAACGGCATTGAAGTTTATCAGCCTGATACTTTAAGATCTGACGAAGCGCTCGAAAAGCTTTCTTCATACGAAGCAGGCCTTATCGTTACTGCGGCTTACGGCAAGATCTTACCTAAGGCTGTTCTGGATCTTCCTGAATTCGGCTGTATCAACTGTCACGGAAGCCTTCTCCCTGCAAGAAGAGGCTCTGCTCCCGTTCAGCGCGCGATCTTGGAAGGTGACAGTGTTACCGGCATCACCTTCATGAAGATGGATGTCGGAATGGATACGGGAGACATAATCGACAAGATCGAAGTTGCCATTGATCCCAACGAGCATACCGAGAGCTTAATGAACAGGCTTGCTGAGGCAAGTGCTGCAAAACTCCCGCAGATCATTGATGAGTGGGTCAAAGGTAATCTCACATCAGTTAAGCAGGACGATTCTCTGGCCACAAACTGTCCTCCCATAAGACCTGAAGAGGGTGAATTTACATGGGACCAGGATGCCAAGGATATCCATAACAGGGTAAGGGCATTGAGCGCTTGGCCCGGTGCCTTTGTGATGAAGGGTGAGAACAAGCTTAAGGTGCTTGATTCTGAGGTTGTTGAAGATGAGACCGTGGTCCCCGCTGAGTTCATGGAAACAGAGCCCGGAACGGTCGTTAAAGCAAAGGGTGAGAATCTTATAGTTAAGTGCGGCAAGGGATTCCTTAAAGTAAAAGAACTGCAGCAGCCCGGCGGAAAGCGCCTTCAGGCAAGAGACTGCGCGCACAATTTTACTGTCGGTAATCCGATAATGTAGGAGAAGCCTTATGTCTGACGAGATCAAGTATAAGAAGAAAGAACTGCAGAGGATAATCGCGGAAGATAATGAGAGGGAACTGTGTTTTCTCATGCTCTACTGGGTATATGAGAAGGATGCTTATTCCAACCTCGTTATCAAGAAAGCAGACAAGATCGCAAGTGAACTGGGCAAAAAGATCGACTTCGCAAGAGCTATGCTCTATGGAACTCTTACCTATACATTTACGGTCGATTTTCTTATAAGACACATTACCAAAGAAGAAGCCGAGCTAATGGATCCTGTTGCAAGAACGATCATAAGAATGGCTGTCTGGCAGATCCAGTTCGGAAATAACATCCCGGTATATGCAGCCGTGGATTCAGCCGTTGAGATCACTAAGAAGTACAATCAAAAGGCTTCAGGATACGTCAATGCGGTATTGAGAAAGTTCGCTGATGCGCCTGAGGCAAAGAGATTATTAGAGCAGTTCAAGCCCGGCATCAGGGTCGCGTTAAAGCCTGAGATCTACGGCATATTCAAGAAGGATTTCGGCAAGCAGACTGCTTACGAGATCGGCAAGGCAATGCTTGAGCCTGCTCATATCACAGTAAGATTCGACGCTCACAAGGTCGATCAGGATACACTCATCAAGGAGCTTAAGAAGGAAGGTATCACGGCAGTAAAGGGAAGCTTTATTCCTGACTGCGTTGAGATCACCGGAGGCCTTAACGGGCTTGAGAATACTGAGTGTTTCAACAAATACGGCATGTTCGTTCAGGGCCAGGGCGCGATGCTTGCGTCGCATATCGCACATCCGAGGGTTGCTGACAAGATCCTTGACTGCTGTGCGGCTCCGGGCGGCAAGTCCACCCACATGGCTCAGATGTGCCGCGACGATCTGCACATCATTGCCGTCGATATCAACGAGGCAAGGCTCAAGCTCGTAAGGGACAACTGCGAGAGATTGGGGCTTACATCAATTGAGACTGTTTGTGCCGATGCCTCGAAAATCAATAAGGACGACAAAGACTCCAGGAAGACTTATGACATCGTTTTGTGTGACGTTCCATGCAGCGGTCTTGGCCTTCTTGGCAGAAAACCCGACATAAGAGAGAAGTTCTCCTACGATGAATTGGATGAGCTCATTCCTTTGCAGTATTCGATCCTCGATCATGCGTCCAAGATGGTCCGTCCCGGCGGAACGTTGATCTACTGCACATGCACGCTCAATACAGATGAGAATGAGAATCAGGTCGAGACTTTCCTCTCAGAGCATAAGAGATTCCATACGGTTCCTATCGAGAAGTTCCTTCCCAAGGATATATACATGGATGAGGAGAGGGAGCTTAAGGCCGCTAACGGCATGATCACGCTCCTGCCCAATATAGACAAGTGCGAAGGATTCTTCATCTGCCGCATGGAAAGAGACAGAAAGGAAGATTGATCTTGAAGGATAAGTTCTGTCTTGATTTGGATCTCAAAGACCTTACCAAATGGTGTGAAGAGCGCGGTGTTCCCAAATACCGTGCATCCCAGATCTTCGGCTGGCTCTCGTCGGGCTGTGTCAATACTGATGACATGACAAATGTCCCCAAAAACGTAAGGGCTATGCTTGAAGAAGACTTTATCTTCGGCGGTTTTGAACTGATCTCGCATCTCGTCTCCAAGCTCGACGGCACGGAGAAATTTGTATATAAGCTTTACGACGGCAACATCATAGAGACTGTTGCAATGAGGTATAAGACGGGCGTTTCCGTCTGCATTTCTTCGCAGGCAGGCTGCCGCATGGGATGTGCTTTCTGTGCGTCCGCGAAAATCGATTTCGGAAGAAACCTCTCATCCGGAGAACTCCTTGCCCAGGTAACCGTTACCCAGAAAGATCTTGGCGAGAGGATACACAGCGTGGTAATTATGGGCATCGGAGAGCCTTTCGATAACTATGGGAATGTCATCGGCTTTATAAGACTTGCCAATGATCCTGAGGGATTGAACCTCGGAGCAAGACATATCACTCTTTCAACCTGCGGTCTTGTGCCTAAGATCGAAGAATTCACAAAAGAAGGCCTTCAGGTGAATCTTGCTGTATCACTTCATGCTCCGAATGATGAGCTCCGTAAAAAGCTCATGCCTGTAGCAAAGGCTTATTCAATTGAAGAGCTCATGAGAGCCTGCAGGGAATATACGAAGGCCACGAACAGAAGGATAACCTTCGAATACAGTCTTTTCGCGGGCGTGAATGACACGCCTCAATGTGCATCTGAACTGGTAAAGCTTCTTAAGGGCGGGCTTTATCACGTTAATCTCATTGCGGCAAATAAGGTGCCGGGTACCGTATTTACCTCATCTTCACCCGCAAAAGTCAAACAATTCAGGGATATTCTTGAGTCAGGCGGAATAAACGCCACGATCAGAAGGGAAATGGGATCAGATATCATGGCTGCCTGCGGACAGCTCAGAAGAGGAACTATAGAGGCTCAGCAATGTTAGCTTACGGAATGACAGAAAAGGGTCCCGTCAGAGAAAAGAACGAGGACAGCTTCGCATATGACATGATCGGCAATTGCCTTTGCATGGCAGTGGCTGACGGCGTCGGCGGTGAGGCATGCGGCGAGATCGCAAGCCGTATCGCAGTGGATACCGTCATGGACGAACTTAAAGAGAATCTTCCTTTCGTAAAAGACAGAGATGCGCTTCCGGCGTTCCTTAAGACTGTTTTCAACAAGGCAAACGTCAAGATACTGCTTGATTGCCTTGAGCACAGGGAGCGCATGGGAATGTGTACGACGCTCACGATAGCCATTATGAAGGGCACGGAGCTTACCATAGCCCATATCGGTGATACAAGAGGTTATCTCCTGCATGGCCCTGAGCTCATAAAGCTCACAGAGGACCACAATGAGGCAGGTAAACTCGTTAAGCAGGGTCTTATCACTGAAGATGAGGCAAAATATCACCCGGGCAGAAGCAAGCTCTTCAAGGTCCTGGGCGAGAATCAGTATCTAAATCCTGATATTTACAGTTATAATATAAGTTACGGTGATCTGGTCTTCCTGTGCTCGGACGGACTTTATTCCTTCATGAGCAGCGAACAGTTCAAGGCCTGCTCACAGGACCGCAATCATCTGGAGAATGTCTGCTCCAAACTGATAGAACAGGCACTTGAAGGTGAGAGCACGGACAATATAACGGTTACAACAGGCAGGGCAGAGCCCGCCGCTGAATTATAGGGGGACTTATGGCAAATCAGGTTCACGGCCCCGAGGGCATGATCTTTGCAAACAAGTACAGGATCGTCAAGCTGATCGGCTCAGGCGGAATGGCTAATGTTTATCTCGGTATCGACATGAATACCGGTGTTAACGTAGCCATCAAGATCTTAAAGCCTGAGTTTTCTTCAGACGAAGAGTTCATCAGAAGGTTTGATGCGGAAGCCAAGTCAGTTGCTTCCTTAAATCACGCTAATATCGTTAAGGTATTTGGTGTAGGACACGAAGGCAACTTCAGATATATCGTTCAGGAATATATCGAAGGCATCACTGTTAAGGATCTTATCAATCAGAATGGTCACCTTGACTGGCGTAATGCGGTTCCGATCGTCATCCAGATCGGTCTTGCACTGGACTACGCACACCAGAACGGCATCGTTCACAGAGACATCAAGCCTCAGAATATCCTTATCTCGCGTGACAGGGTCGCGAAAATAACCGACTTCGGAATTGCGCGCGCGGCATCTTCCACCACGATCACAATGACCGGTGTCCAGATGGGCTCCGTTCACTATTTCTCTCCGGAGCAGGCAAGAGGCGGCAACGTCGGACCTCAGTCTGATATCTATTCTCTGGGTGTATCACTTTTCGAGATGGTCACAGGAAGACTTCCTTTCGACGGCGACTCCAACGTAGCAATTGCAGTTAAGCATCTTCAGGAGACACCTCCGGTTCCTTCATCGCTCATGCAGGGCATTCCGAAGGGTCTTGATTCGATCATTGCAAAGTGCATGCAGAAGTCACCTGAGAGACGTTACCAGACAATGCGCCAGCTCGTTTCAGAACTTGATTCGCTGCTTGTCGACCCTAACGGCATATATGGTGTCATCAATAATGTTCCCGATAAGAACACCAGCACAGAGACTAATATCTCATTCAAGCAGGATCCTGAATATGAGAAGATCTCAGAGATCGAGAAGAGCGCTGAATCAAGACGTATCTCCAGATTCAGGGATAATGTTCTCTTAGCGCTCATTATTGTTGTCATCATCGGATTCCTTATCGGTATGGGCATACTTGTTATCAAGGCAGTCGGAAAAACCACTAAGATAAAGGAAAATAACGAATATATAATTGAGAATTATGTCGGTCTGAGAGCTGATGAGGTCATAAACAAGCTCGAACTTTCAGGTGTTAACTACACTGTTGCATATCAGACGACCGACTCATTTGAGCCCGGCATCGTAATCGCGCAGAGCATTGCCGAAGGCATTACCATCTCAACTGACAACAAGCTCAGCAATCTTGTAATAACCATTTCTTCGGCTGATGAATCCATAGTTCTTACCAATTATGTCAATTCGGATTACGAGAACTGCTACAAATCGCTGCAGAATCTGGGCCTCAAGCCGTATCTGCGTCCTGAGCCTTCCGATACCGTTAAGCCCGGACTTGTCATCAGGACTGAACCTGAAGCAGGCAAGCAGGTATTAAGAGGCGAGCAGGTAATTATCATCTATGCTACCGAACCTTCTTCCAGCGTCGTTCCTGACGTTATCGGCAAGAGTGTCGGCGAAGCAGCTTCCAAGCTTGAGGAGAACAGCCTGAACTATACTGTACAGGGTTCTGCCGAAGTCCTTGCACTTCCTGCAAGCCAGCAGTACGTAATCCTTACAGATCCTGTTGCAGGCCAGACCGTAAACAGAAGGTCCACCGTTAAGCTCATAGTCGGAACCAAGGAAGACTATCAGAACGGCGGTACGCCAACACCTACACCTCCGCAGGCAGTCATCGTTGTACAGGTTGCAGGCGGCGGCGGCCAGGCAGCGGGCGGCGGCACGTATGAACTCAATACGCAGGTAACGCTTACCGCGACTCCGGCATCCGGCTTTATGTTCGACTGCTGGCTCGACGAATTCGGTAATACGCTTGCCGTATCCTCGACATATACATTCGTTGTAAAGGAAAGCACGACATTTACAGCAGTATTTGCTCCGCTTCCGACTGCAACACCGGCACCTACGGCAACTAATACACCTGTTCCGGCTCAGCCTACACAGGCTCAGCCGACACCCGATCCAAACCCGGGCGGTCAGAATCCGGATCCCAACCAGGGTAACGGTGAAGTTGTATAACTCCAGGCCTGACCGGTGGTTGACAGCTGATGGCAAGTGAGGATACTTTTCGAGGTGTTATAACAAAGGGCGTAGGCGGAGTATATACCGTCCGTTTCGCAAATGACGGCGGATACGAATATGCTCTCTGCGCTGCCAGAGGAAATATAAGACTCAAAGGCATCAAGCCTGCCATAGGCGACAGGGTTACCTTCATGTCTTCCGGCGATCCTGACATTCCGTATGTCATTACAGATATTGAGGACAGGACGAGCTTTATATCAAGGCCGCCTGTAGCAAATCTGTCTGTAATGCTGCTGACGTTCTCTGTTACGGATCCCGCTCCTGATCTGACGCTGCTCGACAAGATGCTGCTTCTTTGCTCCATCAATAACATCAAGCCCGTCATCATATTCACGAAGAGCGACCTTAACACTGATGAGTGCGAACGGTTTTGTTCAGTTTATACTAAGGCCGGTTACGAAGTTCTCGTATCTTCCCCTCAAAAGGTTCTTACCAAAAATGATCTTAAGGATATAATAGGTGATGGAATTGCCGCATTTGCAGGTCCTTCGGGTGTCGGCAAGAGCACTCTGTGCAATTCTCTTCTCGGGTTTGACGTAATGCAGACAGGAGAAGTAAGTGCCAAGATCAGGCGCGGCAAGCATACGACAAGGCACGTTGAGCTTCATGAATTCTTTGACGGGTTCATCTGTGACACACCGGGTTTTACCTCGCTGTCATTAGAGGACCAGGGCGTCGATTACAGGGATGTTTTATACGGATATCCCGAGATCACGGCTCTTGCGACAGGCTGCAGGTTCGACGACTGCTCGCACCGCAAGGAAGACGGATGCGTGATAAGGAATGCTTTGGCTGACGGTCTGATCGATCAGGGCAGATATGAGCGTTATGCAGGCTTCTATACGGAGCTTTTCGATAATAGGAACAATTACAAACACAGGAGAAAACAATGAGAGATATAGAGATAGCACCTTCCATTCTTGCAGCTGATTTCGGCTACCTTATGAGAGACATCCAGAAGGTCGAGAATAATGCTGAATATCTTCACATCGATGTAATGGACGGTCACTACGTTAACAATATCTCTTTCGGTATCCCTGTTATCCAGTCGATCCGCAAATATACAAACATGAAGTTTTATACACACCTCATGATCACAAATCCTGAGAAGTATATCAAGGCTTTTGCGGACGCGGGTTCAGATAACATCACATTCCACGTTGAGTGTGCCAAGGACCCTGACAAGCTCATCGATGAGATAAAGGCTCTTGGCTTAAGCGCAGGCATCTCAATACATCCCGACACACCTATAGAGAAGGTTTTCCCATACATAGGAAAGGTCGATATCATTCTCATAATGACTGTTTATCCGGGCTTTGGCGGACAGGGTTATCTGCCGTCCTCTGATGAGAGGATAAGAAAACTCAGGGCTGCCATAGATGAAGCCGGAAGCGATACTGTCATCTCTGTCGACGGCGGTGTCACGAGAGCCAATATCAAGCAGATCTACGATGCCGGCGCAAGATTATTTGTCGCAGGAAGCACCGTTTTTAACGATGAAGATCCTGCCAAGGCAATTGAAGACCTTATCAAATGCTGTACCTTATCGTAACGGGCGGACCGTTGCCTGATAAAGCGGCTGATCTGATTAAGCATTATTCGGATTCACGTGAAGACACAGTTATCATCGGCTGCGACGGCGGCTGTGATTTTCTTGCCCGTCACGGCATCATTCCCGGCATGGCATTAGGCGATATGGATTCCATAACGGATGCCGGACTGAAGTTCATTGAGTCAAATAATGTTTTCACCGAGAGATATCCTGTTGAAAAAGACTGGACCGATACTGAGATAGCTCTTGATAAGACCGGAAGCGACGAAGTCATTATAGTTACTCCCGATTCCGGCCGGCTCGATCACCTTATCGCAAATCTCCAGCTCGTATTGAAGGAGAGAGCCCAAGGAAAGCATATTATCTTCACGGACGGCATTACTTTCTGTTATCCGCTTTCCGGAGAGGATTCTGTTGAAGTCGATATCAGAGATTTTGATTATCCTTTGTCCGTATCGCTTATCCCGTGGAACTTCGGCTCTGATGTTAAAGGCGTTACTACTAAAGGTCTTTACTACGCGCTCGAAAATCACGACCTCACGGCGGGTGTGACCTTCTCATTTTCGAACAAGCCGGCAAAAGATGCTGATAAGATTTCAGTTTCCATAAAGTCCGGTCTGCTTCTGGTCGTAGTTACAAAAAACGTCTGAAATAACCGACAAGCCTTCCGAACATAGCCGACAAAAATTGTATGATTGTGATTTTTAGGTGCCAAAATTGAGACTTTAGGCTATTGAATGAGACTCCCGTACCTAATACACTTAAAATGCTTATAAAGAACGCATCCTCCGGGGTGCGTTTTTTTATGCAAAAAATTATCTACGGAGGAAACGAAAAATGATGAGCAATGAGAGTTTTAAGAGGAAAGTTTTAAGAGAGTTCCTGAACTACCTGCCTGAGCAGTATTCAGACTGTGAGCTTGAGATCAGGAAGGTGCCGAAGGTCAATACCTGCCTTACGGGCATTGTAGTCAGACCCAAGGAGTTTACGGGTTCTTACTGCAGTCCGACCTTCTATATCGAGCGCATGTATGATCAGTACCTCGAGTGCGGATCTTTCGAGAAGGTGATGGCAAATCAGGCGATATATCTTGATGAAGCCATTAAGTTCCTGCCAAAAGACATCATGAACATTGATGTTGCTTCAATGAAGGACAAGGTCGTCTTCCAGGTGGTAAACACCGCGGAGAACAGGGAGATGATCAACCTTTGCCCGCACAGGAACTTCATGGATCTTTCAGTCGTATACAGGGTGGTCACAAACGTTGATTCTGACGGGGTATCAGGTTTTCTCATTACAAATGACATTGCAAGAGTCGAAGAACTGTCAGAGGCGCTTTTGTACCACCTTGCACTTAAGAACACCAAAGAGATATTCCCGTTCAAGAGCGAGCGGATCGAAGATACGATGGCCCGCATGATGAAGCGCCTTGGCGCCGATGACGATGATGTAAGGGAAGCATTCCCTGATGCCGATGATATCCCGATGGAAGAAAGGGTCTATGTGATCAGCAACAAATATGAATTCTTCGGCGCCAACGCGCTCCTTTATCAGGAAGTTCTCGATGAGGTCGCAAATAACATCGGCACCGATTGCTATATCCTTCCGTCATCTGTTCATGACCTTGTCGTGCTCTCGGCCGAATCAGTTCTGGACAGTTCAAGGCTCGCCGATCTTGTGAGGGAGACAAATACCGAGCATATGAGGGCTTCAGACAGGCTTTCTGACAGTGTCTACTATTACAGTATCGTGGATGGATCTCTTAACCGCATTGCAACACCTGATGAGGAGGTGTCGTGAAAATGAGATCCAAAAGAAGACTGAGAGCACGGATTCTCCCGTGCATCATGGCGGCAGTAGTTGCGGTATGCACACTGCCGCTTTTTATTTCGGGGAAAGCTGAAGCGTCCGTCTTAAGCCCGAATGCGCTCGTATCAGAGTCAGATACCAGAGCAGCAGGCTACAGCAAGGAAAAGTCATTCCGTGAAGCAGTGCTGTCTGCCTGTCAAAGCCTTGACGGCGTTGAGTATGAATGGGGCGGAGGGGGCTGGAACGGCATCGACTGCGCGGGCTCTGTAAGCATTGCTTATGCCGTTGCACTCGGAACGGTCTCAATAAAGAGTACTCCCGGTTCATACGGCAGCAGGACCCTGTCTTATTCGGGCGGTGGCAATCCCGACAGATACGGATTCTACAGGCCCGGCTTTGCAGGGATCAAGACGAGCTTTACTAACGGTATCTACAAAAAGAGGAATATCAGCCCGTCTGAAAACCACTTCTCTGACTTTGAGACAAACGGCACGAAAGGCATCCAGAGCGAAGAATGGCTCAGCATCATAAATACTTACGGCTTTAAGCCCGGCGACATGATCGTCTGGTGGAATGACAACAACGACAGCGTAAATGCCCAGCACATAACGATCTATGCCGGTATTGAAAATGGCGTTCCCATGCACTGGACGGCAAGTTCCACCATGGGTTATTTCTGCAAAAAGCCGCTGGCTGACAGTTCTTCCGAAGCCGGCAAAGGCAGTTTTACGGGCTTCATGGGCCTTCGTGCCACCGCTTTGCGCGATTCTGCCTATGCCGGCTTTTATCTGGATAAACGTGATCCTTCCGGCATCAACTACACGGGAAGCGTCTTTTCGGTTTACGGCGATAAGTCACTTTCAGATAAGATCGGTGAATTAAGAGACGATGACTCAGACGGCGTTTATACCGATTTCTATGCTCTTAAGAACGGCAGTTATACAAAGCAGCGGTATAGCCTGACTCCTGACGGAGACAACGGAACATGCTATGAAGATGAGCTCTATATCCGCGAGACCACCAAACCTTCGGGTGTAATTCTTTCAGACGGGACGCGTATGAGCCTTGCAGATCAGAACGGCAATATTCCTGACGTCTATACATTCGTTGACGATTCAGTCTATATAGCGAAAATTACTCTTATAGAAACTGACGGAAGTACGGGAAAGCTTGAATACACAATATCAGAGACCGGCGGAGATATCCTTTATTCTGCCTCACACTCCAGTTATAAATACGATCCGGGTTCTGACGTTATCCTGATCACTAACATGGAGACGACTGATTCAACGGCCGGCCGCGGCAAGGGCGGAGGCCTTTTTACGGAAGCAGGCGGCGTGACGCTGGAGAAAGTGACATCAACGGCTTTCGATGTTACTTCCACTGTCTTTACACTGTCAGAAGGTTCCGAAACGGTTGCAACTTATAAATACTCGGACGGAAGCTGGAAGTGGTTTGATATATACGGGAGAACTTGGGGAGACCAGCAGGTATTCCCGTTAAAGTATGGAGCTGATTATGTGATAACCGAGACCTTCAGCAAAGGTGAACCGTTTAAA
>JAEEGL013073514.1_pt1 | contig 13541 bp, 8 predicted proteins | sample 9134231 | NCBI WGS metagenome assembly JAEEGL01 (sample SAMN16246548, study PRJNA631951) | gut metagenome | biome: gut microbiome; feature: rumen; material: fiber-attached | host: Bos | place: Iran: Karaj | collected 2018-10
AGAGATCATATTCAACGGGGATTATCTCCATTTTTCCCGCTTCGATCTTCGAGAAATCAAGGATATCGTTGACAAGTCCGAGAAGCGTTGTACCAGCAGTTCTTATGCTCTCGGAGTAAGCCAGGATGTTCTTGTCGTCACATTCACGGAGTATCATCTCGTTCATGCCGAGAACGGCGTTGATAGGCGTTCGTATCTCATGGGACATATTCGAGAGGAACGAAGATTTCGCTTCGCTCGCGGCGATAGCTCTTTCGGACGCGTCGATAAGCTCGTTGCGTTCCTTCTTTTCGTCGTTTATATCCTCGGACAGCCACATGACGCGGATAAGATGACCCTTTGCGTCACGCTTAGAGGCTACAAACCGTCCGCGCCTCCAGAGCTTATCCTTGTTCATGTACTCTATAGTAATGGTATCTGTTCTGCGCATACGCCTGTCGAGCGTAGAGATGTTGATGAATCTGCGGATATCTTCTATGAAGGAATCGTCCGTGACGCTCTCCATTACCTTAAGCAGCGTCTCCTGCGCGTGCGTGCGGGTCTCACCGATAAGATCGTGAACGAAGTCGAGCTGAGACTTTATCTCTGAGAATGTATCATTCGTGATATCGACCTCGTGAGCGGTCATATAAATGTTCGCAATAGACGAGATACGCGCGTTAAGAGTCTCCGCCGCGGCCGTGAGCTGGTCACGCTTTCTCTTTTCCTCGTCGATGCTCTCAACGAGCCACAGAACGTGTTCAAGCTTTCCGTCGTCGCTGCATTTTGAAACGACGAATCTTGCTCTGCACCAAAGATTGTCATAGCTTAAGAATTCCTCGGTAATAGTGTTGGATTCCTTAAGTCTGTCATCGAGAGTGCTGAAATCAACGAACTCGAGCATCGCCTTTCTGGACGAATGGTGTGCCATTTTCTCAACGACATTGCGCGCCGCCTGCTGTGCGTGTTCGATAGGATTGGCCGCAAGATCGTTGAGCCTGGACGCGTGTGTCTTGACTTCACGGAAGGTGTCGTTCGTAAGATCAACATCATGCATCGAGAAGTAGATGTTCGCGACTGACGAGATCTGTTCGTTCATCGTCTTTACAACTTCAAGCGTCATGTCGCGCTCGCTCTTTTCCGCGTCGATATCCTCGATCAGATACATAGCGCGGGCGACCATGCCCGTAGGCGTTCTGTCGGAAACGATAAATCTCGATTTACGCCATTTCTTGTCTGCGCTGAGCCATTCTATCGTCATGGTATTGCGGTTTCTGAGGCGCTCGTTGAGCTTGCGGAAATCCACGAAATCGAGGACAGAATCTCTCGACGACGGATCGGAGAATTTCGTCATTATCGTGCGGATCATTTCCTGACAGTGTGTACGCATCTCGCCGATCATTGCAGACGCTTCCGCCTTGTTGTTCCTTACTTCGGTGAACGTATCGGTAAGGAAGTTTATCTCGTGCATGGAAACGTAAATATCGGCAGTCGCGGAAAGCTGTTTGCCGAGGCGTTCCATAATAAGCTGTCTTCTGCTCGAAGCCGTCATTATTATGGAGATTATCAGGACTACGACTATAACGACTGCTATGGTCACTATAAGTATTATCCTTAACGGTTCAAATACCTTTGTGGCATCCTTTACCGACACACAGTACCAGTCGTCCATAAGCCTCGTTGCGTAAATCACATAATGAGAATTGGCGTAATACAATTCAAAAGAATCGCTGTCCGAGTTGCCGAGCTTTTCCATAATGGCTGATTCGAGCGTACCCATGCCTATGGTATATTCCTTGCCGACTTCTTCCTTGTTGGAATGAGATACAACGTAGCCATTGCTGTCAACGATGAACTGCCGGTCGGTGCCGTTTTCGGAAACCGATTCCTCGGTTATCTTCTGTATCATTACAAGTGAAAAATCGAATGATACTACACTTTTTCCGTCCGAGAGAGATCTCGCGAGCGTGACCATAATATCGCCCGTCTGCACGTCGAGATAAGGATCGATGATCGTGATCTTCCCTTTATTCTCCATAGCCTTGATATACCACGGACGCTCGGTAGCTACATAGTCATCGGGCGGTATCCAGTCAGTACCGTCAAGATACTCTCCGCCTATCAATCCGTACATACCGGTAGTATTCTCGCCCATAGTATTCATTATAGCATCAGACTGACCGGTTAGATACTCATGTATTTCGGCGATCGTCTTATTATTTTTCATCATACTGTCGATAGTATAAGATGTCATCATAAGAGCGCTCTTACCTGTCAGCAGATACTCGTTGAACTGTGTGGAAGTTCTGTACGCGGACGCTTCTCCTTTTGTGATGATGTTGTCCCGTTTTTCCTCATAGAGCATATTGTATGCCGCGATCAATATGCCGACGAAGAAAGCAATGACGATCAGGGTCACGATAATATTCTTGATTATGACCCATTTTTCTTTTCCGATCTTATTACCCATATCCGATTCCTTTCCTTATGCGTCACTATCAGACCCGATGCTGCCAATCTCATCCCATCTGACGACGGTCTGTTTAAGCTCGAACGAGAATTTGGAACCGAGCCCGTAAATGCTCTCGGAAACAAGCGTTGAATCCATCATTTCAAGCAGCTGCTTGGTAATGCTCAGGCTGAGGACTACTCCCGCTGCTTTACGGTCTTGATTTTCTTCACTGCCAAGACCGGAGAACATAGTCTTCATATCTTCTTTCCGAATGCCGACACCTGTGTCTCTGATGTTTACTTTCAGCATTACGCTGTCGGGTTCGTCCGGTATTTTCTCATATCTTACGCAGAATGTCACTTTGCCTTCTTCGGTGTATTTTACCGCATTCGTCAGCAGATTTCCGATGACCTGCCTTATACGCACTTCATCACCGTTCAGGAATCTCGGAGCCTGCCTGTTTATGTCAAGCACAAACTTTATGCCCTTCGCTTCCGCTCTCGGCTTTGCCATATCTGCAAGCTCGTTTATGACCGCGGAAAGGTCGTAGTCCGTGGGGATTATCGCCAGCTTTCCCGTCTCGATCATCGAGAAGTCGAGTATATCCGTGACAAGATTGAGCAGGTCTGTTTCCGAGTCCTTTATTATTTTTGCACTGCGCGTGATCTCTTCATCCGTACTCCTGCCGAGTATTATCTCGTTCATTTCAAGCACCTTGGTGATAGGATCGCGCAGTCTGTCGGACACATTTGACAGGAATGCGGACTGTGCCTCGCTCGCGGCGATAGCGCGCTCGGAAGCGTTGATAAGCTCATTGCGTTCGCGCTTCTCATTGTCTATATCCTCCGAGAGCCACAGTACGCGTTCGAGATGCCCCATGTCGTTCCGCCTTGAAGCCACGAAGCGGCAGCGCCGCCATAATCCCTGCTTGTTCAGACACTCCATGGCGATAGTATCCTTCTTGATCATTCTTCTGTCAAGCGTTGACAGGTCGATAAAGCGCATCACATCGTCATAGCAGCTTTCGTCCGTGACGGTCTCCATTACAGATCTCAGCATACCCTGCGGGTCGGTGTGGATCGAATCGAGAACGTCGTTCACGACCGCGCTCTGGGATTTTATCTCCGTGACCTCTTTCGACTCCATGTCGAGCTCATGCGCGGTCATAAAGATGTTGGCAATGGACGAAATGCGGTCGGCAAGCGCCCTTGCGCCCTCCGTAAGTTTGTCGCGCTCACGTTTTTCGGGATCTATGTTCTCGACCGCCCAGATAACATGCGAGAGTTTTCCGTCCGCGGTGCGTTCGGAAACGATGAAGCGTCCTCTGCACCACTGACCTCTCGAGTTGATGAATTCTACCGTTGCGGTGCCTGTCTCTGATACGTTTTCTTCGACTTTGTCAAACTCTATGAATTCCAGCACTTCTTTTCGGCAGCTTTCATCCGTAAGCTTCGTCATAGCGTCACGAATGACCTGCTGAGCGTTATGTACATCATTTCCGATCGCGGTCTGTACAACAGAATCGTTCATTTTTATTATAGTGAACGAATCGTTCGCAACATCGACATCGTGAACAGAGGTATAGATGTTGGCAAGACAGTCAAGCTGTGAGGTGAGCACCTTGGCCGTATCATACATCTTATCGCTGTCGCGTTTCTCCTTATCGATGTCTTCCACAAGATACAGAGCGCGCGCGACATCTCCCGTCGCTATCCTGTCGGAAACGATAAAGCGTGCTCTGCGCCATTTGCCCTTTGCACTCTGAAATTCGGTCGTTATCGTATTGACATTCCTGAGACGTTCATTAAGTGTGGAGAGATCCACAAATGAGAGCATGTTCTCTTTTGAAGACGGGTCGGTGTTCTGCTCGTATATCTTCCTGATGTTCTGTTTCGCGCCGGGTGTCGGGGTAATGCTTTCCGAATTATTGATGCCGGCATTGCCGGAGATCGCTTTGAACGTATCGTTGAGCAGGTCGAGCTCGTACACGGATATGTATATGTCCGAGGTCGCGGCAAGCTGTTTGCCGAGGCGCGCCAAAACAAGCTGTCTTCTGCTTGCCGATGTCATAAATACCGATATTATCAGTACCACAACTATTACCGTGACAACAGTGAAAATGAGTATATTTCTCAAAGGGCTGAACACGGCTGTGGCATCGGTCACGGAAATGCAGTACCAGTCATCCATAATGCTTGCCGCGTAAACGACATAATGCGAATTCTGATAATTGAACTCAAAATTATTACTGACCGAGCGGGTCAGATTTTCCATTAAAGCGGCCTGCATAGTACCGTTCTCGGTGGAATAATCCTTTCCTATCTCGCCGGCATCGGAATGAGCAACGACGATACCTTTGTCGTTAAGGATCATTTCCACGTCCGAGCTTCCTGTGGCAACGGATTCCTCCGTTATCTTCTGTACCCGGTCGAGGGATATATCCACCGAAACAACACTTTTTCCGTCGATCAGGGTTTTGCCGACAGCAAGCATAACATTCCCCGACTGTACATCGACATAGGGGTCAAGGATCGTTATTTTCCCTTTATCCGACATCGGCTTTGTGTACCACGGGCGTATCGTCGCATCATAGTCCGCCGGCGGCTCCCAGTTAGTACCGCTGAAAAAGCGTCCGTTTATATATCCGTACAGACCTGTCGAATTTTCAAGCACAGCACTTCTGATAGCTGTGGACTGGCTCACGAGAAAGTCCTGTATTTCCGCATCTGACTTGTTCTCCTGTATCATTTCATCGAGAGCATACGCCGACAGCTTGATCGAATCGATATTTGTCGAGAGATATTTGTCTATATGATCCGCCGCGTTGCTTGCAGCCATTTCGCCTCGTAAGATGATATTGTCATGCTTTTCGTTATAGTTCATATTGTATGAGACTATCAATATCGTAACGAAGAACGCTATGACAAACAAAGTCACGATAATATTCTTGATTATGACCCACTTTTCTTTTCCGATCTTATTGCTCATATCCGTTTCCTTCCATTATATAGGCTATACCGCACAAAGAGCACGCGTGTATCACGCAGTCAGTATTTTTTGGCGCACACTTTTATCGCCGCGTCATGCGGCGTTTGGTTTGCGCTATGCAAGTGAGACGCGTGCGTCTCTTTGTGCGGTATTGCCTATAGTATTTTCACATTTTTCTTCCGGCAGATATTCAGACAATATGCTTTCGAGCTTCGCCGGGCCTACAGGATTTATCAGATGATCGTCGAAGCCCTCTGTGAGATACCGTTCGCGAGCCCCTGGGACAGCTTCCGCTTCTTGACGAGCTGCTTATATGCCGGCGCGATAAAGAACAGCGATACGCCGACGACAGACCCTGATTTCTTCAGGGCATCAGCCTGTTAAAAAAGATGCTTTCTTTTCTATTACCGTGTTACGGTCATTTGGTGCAGCGGAACGCTGCCGCCAGTCAAGGGCGCGTAGCCCTTGTCCCGTCTGGAAAGACAGCGCGTAGGCGCCGCTGAACAGACTTTCTTGACACGCTGAGACCCTGATTTCTTCAGGGCATAATATACCGAGTATATTATACCACAAAGAGTGTTACCAGACCGTTACTGGAAAGGTTGAATTTGTGACATTTTGGTGAAAATATGATGAAACATCAGTGAAAGCGCCTGCTCTATTTTACAGTCAGGACCATAAAACTACCGCCGACAAGCGGCCACAGCATTACAGCGGTCCCGGAACCGTCTGATATTCCGCTATCGGACCTTCTCTCCGCTTTCGATAAGCTTCGGGTCGGTAAGGGTCAGCCGCGCTGTAGTGCCGCTTTCGCTGCCGATAATGTCGAGTCTGCCGCAGCCGAGCCCCGCAAGCCTTGACTGCACATTCTTGATACCGATACCCTTGCGATCCTTCTGCTTTTCGGTGATGTTGCTCTTGCCCGAGCCGTCGTCTGTGACCTCGACAACGACATTATCGCCGTCACGGTATGTCCCGATGTGCACAGTTCCGCCCTTGTCATAAGTTCCGACACCGTGGCGCACGGCATTCTCGACGAGCGGCTGTACGGACAGCGCCGGTACGAGGAATCCGTCGAACGCTATGTCATACACGATGTTCAGCCTGTCGCCGAAATTTTCCTTTTCAAGCGCGAGATAAGCTTCGATGTTCTGCATTTCCTTCTCAAAAGAGATAAGGCTCACCTCGCCGAGCGCCTCGAAGTTAGAGCGCAGGTAACGCGAGAAGTTCGTCAGGCTCTCGTAAACCTCCGGGTTGTCGGAACACCGCGCCCGCAGCGCCATAAGTGAGTTTGTGATGAAATGCGGCTGTATCTGCGCCATAAGGAGTGTATTCTTGCTTCGTTCAAGTTAGAGCCGGCTATCGGCAAGCTGACGTTTTGTGGTTTCGGCTTCACGGACGGCGGCGGAAAGCACATCCGCCCTGTTTTTCTCGTACATCATAAAGATAATGAGCGCGGCTACCGAGACCGATATGTTATTAAAGCTTATTCTTCTGTTCACAAATGTTATGATAAATGCTATGACAGGAATTATTGCCGAAGTCACCGAGATGCGGAGAAAAACCGGGTCGGCACGCTTACGGAATATGATAATTACCGCGATTATGTACAGAAACGACACTACGGTAGTATAATACCACACCGCGTAGAGCTCTCCGCGTTCATATTGATTGGACTCATTGAACCAATACAGAGCTTTCGTGAACGGTGTCGCGGCAAGCAGCGCGATACAGGGTATGTGCAGGCACTGTACAGCGGTAGTAAGTTTTCCGAGCAGGCGCATATCGTTCTTTTTTGCAATATGTATTTTCACAAGCTGCAGGAAGAATACCGTCTGGAATGCGCCAACTATATAATAACAGAAAACCGAACCCGAGTACCAGAGAAATCCGCTTTCGGAAGTATCGGCGTAGTGGAAATTCGCAGTTATATCAAAAAGATTATAGAACAGTGTCGCAATAAAGAATATGATTATCTCGTTTGTCATCGGTATCTTTATATTTGCTGTATTGCTGCGTTTATCCGAGTATTTTCCCAGAAATAACGAAAACAGCATAATAAACAGAAAAACACCGTTCCAACATTCCAATACAAGCTGAATGAAAACCGGGAGAGAAATACGCTGAATGACTTCTTCCATTATCGTTTGTCCTTTACTGGTATTTTCATCATTATAGCACATCCGTGACGGAATTTCAACCTTGCATTTTCACTTTAAATATGGTATAATACATATATTGATCCGCAAGCAAGATCTGTTTATGTTACTTCCCCGCCTTCTGCAATGAAGAAACAAAGTATTTTCCGGAGGACAGATATGATCACCCTTACAGTTGACGATCAGCCGGCGATCACCGAGCTGATGCAGAAAATGCTCACCAAGATAGACCATAAAGGGACACATCTTACCGCAAACGACCCGCAGACTGCGATAGACACGGTATCGCCCGATACACAGATATTGTTTCTCGACATAGAGATGCCCGGTATGAACGGCATAGAGACCGCAAAAGAGATAAAGCGGCGCTTCCCGAAGCTCAACATTGTTTTCATTACCGGTCATCCGGAGTACGCTTTACAGGCTCACGGGCTTTTCCCGAGCGGTTTTCTCACAAAACCTGTTGACGAGCAGGATATAGTGGCGGCGCTTCATAACCTGCGTTATCCGATAGATATGCCGAAGTCTCCGATCTCTGTCGCGTGCAGCCCGTTCGGTGTGTTCGTTGACGGCGCTCCGTTCGATTTCAGGCGAGACCGCACTATTGAGCTTTTCGCGTATCTTGTATATAAGAACGGCGCATACTGCACATCAGGCGAGCTTCTCGGCATCCTGTGGGACGGTAACATCGAAAAAGACGGACATCTGCGGCAGCTCGTGAAGGATATGCGCGACTGTCTGAAAGAGATCGGTGCGGAAACGCTGATACTGAAGAAATACGGCAAAATAGCGGCAGATATAAACGCGATCGAGTACAGCGGTAATCTTTCGGATATTGCCGGAGAATTCGGCTGGATATGACCCCGTGATCTGCTCACAGAGCTTTCGCTTATCATCACATCGGCAGGCTTCTCCGTAACGGTCCGGAAGCACTCTCTGCGATATAATGTACTTACTGTCTCTGTCGCCTCCGGCGGGAGAAAAAACTGAGATATAAATAAGCAGTGGCCAACGCTTTTGTCGGTCACTGCTTTTGACTTTCTTAATGGAGAAACCGGTTCCCCTAATGCGTCAGCGCTTTTCCCGGGTGAAAACGGCCTCTTACTGCAACAGGAACAGGTAGATGCACAGCAGCAGGGCGAGCATACCGAAGTTGACGGCGGAGAAGACTGCCATATAACGGCCGGAATGTGCGCCGTCGGCTTTGCGGTAGAACTGCAGTGAGATGAGGCTCGCCATTGAGGCTATCGGAGTACCGAGACCGCCGATATTCACGCCGGCGAGAAGGGCTGTACCGTTAGCGGTAAATCCCCGCAGCATCACGGCTGCCGGAACATTGCTTATCCCCTGCGAGAGCAGCGCCGAGACAAGTATCTCACGACCTGCCATAATGCCGGAGAAGAAGTCGTGTACCGCGTCGATACGCGCGATGTTCCCGACAAAGACGAAAAAGCAGATAAACGTCGCGAGCAGCGCGTAGTCCGCTTTCAGCAGAAGTTTGCGGTCGAATATCACTGCAGCCGCTACCGCCGCGACTGCGCATACCCAGAACGGCAGGACCTTGAATACGGTTATGACGCACACCGCGAACAGAACGCCATATACCACGGCAAGCTTTCCGGAGATCCCGGCTGCATCGTCCTCGCGGGGCTTGCAGGCGGTTTTCGGAACGAGCAGAGACAGCAGGAGCAGACAAACAAGGCTCACAGCGCCCGCCGGCAGCATCGTCATAATGAATTCTCCCGCAGAAAGCCCGTATTCATCGTAAATATAGAGGTTCTGCGGATTTCCGATAGGCGTCATCATGCTGCCGAGATTGGCTGCGGCAGTCTCGAGCACTATCGTTATGATTCTCGCGCGGTCGTCGTCCATTGCCGAGAATGTGAGCAGCGTCAGCGGAACGAACGTAATCAGCGCGACATCATTCGTCACCAGCATCGACGAGAAGAAGCACAGCAGCGTGAATATCTGCGCAAGGCGCCTTACCGAGCCCGCGCGTCTGAGGAGTGCCGCTGTGAGCTTTTCAAAGATACCTGCGCTTTTCAGTCCCGCGACCGCTATCATAAGCGCGAAAAGCTCGGCGAGCACGCTGAAATTGCAGTAACCGATGTACTGTGCATCGGGCGGCACGAAAAACATCGTGACTACCGCTGCAATGAATGCAATGACCAGTACGGGCTGCGCCCTGAAGAACGCACCCGCCTTCCCCGCAGCCTGCGACAGCAAATGCCCTGGCCCGTGGTGCCGGGATCCGCCCTGTCTGGGCGTCCTGCCACGGTAATAGCCTTCCGCGACCCTTTCCATAACTTATCTGACCTTTCTTTTTGTTTTATCGCATGCAGAGCATCGGGAGCAGTCTCCGCACCCGCAGCTCTTCCCTTTTTTTCTGTCTTTTATCATCTTTATCACTGCGCCGGTAAGTGCCGCCGCTATCAGTATTATCAGGATGATATCTATAACGCTCATTATCCGGCTCCTATCATCATACCTATCGCGTGGACGAGCAGTGTTATCAGCCATGCCACCGCGCACTGCCACAGGACGACGGCCGCCGCCCACTTCAATCCGAGCTCACGCCGTATCGCCGCTATCGCCGCCACACAAGGGGTATAGAGCAGCGAGAACACGAGCATACACACAGCAGAGAGCGACGATACCGCAAGCAGCGCGTTGTCGGGATACAGCACCTCGAATGACGAGACCACGCTTTCCTTCGCCATAAAGCCTGTTATCAGCGAAACGAGCATGCGCCAGTCGCCGAGGCCTATCGGCTGCATCACCGGTGCGAAAAATCCCGCTATCACCGCGAGGATGCTTTTTTCCGGGTCGTCAGTGAGCGTCAGGTGCAGGTCGAAATTCTTCAGGAACCATATAACTACCGTGGCTATCAGTATCACCGAAAATGCCCTTTGCAGGAAGTCCTTCGCCTTTTCCCACATCAGACGCGCAACATTTCCCGCGCCGGGAAGCCGGTAGTTGGGCAGCTCCATTACGAACGGCACAGGCTCGCCCTTGAACAGCACGCCCTTGTAGAGCACCGCCGCGAGTATTCCGAGCAGTATGCCGAGCAGATACAGACCTATGATTATCAGCCAGCCGATATCGGGGAAGAACGCCGTTACAAAGAACGAATAGATCGGCATTTTCGCGGTGCAGCTCATAAACGGTGTCAGCAATATCGTCATACGGCGGTCGCGCTCACTGGAAAGTGTCCTTGTTGACATAACGGCCGGTACCGAGCAGCCGAAGCCTATCAGCATAGGCACGATACTGCGGCCGGAAAGACCTATCTTACGCAGCAGCTTATCCATGAAGAACGCCACACGCGCGATGTAACCGCTGTCCTCGAGCATCGAGAGGAAGAAGAACAGCGTCATTATAACCGGCATAAAGCTAAGTACACTTCCGACACCGGTGAATATACCGTCGATTATAAGTCCGTGCAGAACATCATTCACATCTGCGCTGGTGAGGGCTTCATCGGTAAGCGCGGTGAGCCAGTCTATACCGGACGCGAGCAGATCCTGGAGCCATGCTCCGATAACTCCGAACGTCAGCCACGAGATAAGCCCCATTATAAGTATGAACATCGGGATAGCAGTGAACTTTCCCGTAAGCAGCTTGTCTATCCTGCGGCTGCGTATGTGTTCCCTGCTCTCGGTAGGTTTTGTTACCGCCGCACTGCACAGCTCCATGATGAACCTGTAGCGCATATCGGCGATAGCGGCGCTGCGGTCGAGCCCGCGTTCCTTCTCCATTTGCAGGACGATGTGCTCCATAGCGTCGCGTTCGTTTTCATCGAGGCCGAGCGCTTCGATCACCAGCTCGTCGCCCTCAATGACCTTGCTTGCCGCAAACCGGAGCGGTATTCCCGCCTTTTCCGCGTGGTCCTCAATAAGGTGGCAGATACCGTGAATGCAACGGTGGACCGCGCCGCCGTTCTCGTTCTTGCCGCAAAGATCCTGCTCAACGGGACGCTCTCTGTAATGTGCGACATGTACGGCGTGCGCTACGAGCTCACTGACACCCTCGTTCTTTGCCGCCGATATAGGCACAACGGGAACTCCGAGCAGCTGCTCCATTAAATTGACGTCGATACCGCCGCCGTTGGCTGTCAGCTCATCCATCATATTGAGCGCTACGACCATGGGGATGTCCATTTCGAGCAGCTGCATCGTGAGATACATATTGCGCTCGATGTTGGTGGAATCGACGATGTTGATGATAGCGTGAGGCTTTTCGTCAAGCACGAAGCTGCGGGAAACTATCTCCTCGCTGCTGTACGGCGACATGGAGTAGATACCCGGCAGGTCGGTTATTATCGTGTCGGGATGTCCTTTTATCGCGCCGTCCTTGCGGTCAACGGTGACGCCGGGGAAATTCCCGACGTGCTGTCTCGACCCGGTCAGCCTGTTGAAAAGCGTAGTCTTTCCGCTGTTCTGATTGCCCACCAGCGCGAACTTCATCACCGTTCCTTCGGGGAGCGGGTCGCCGTCGCCTTTCGCGTGGAACTTACCGCCCTCACCGAGACCGGGGTGATCGGTTTTGCGGCGTTTCACTTTTGCGTGTATCGGCTCTTTCTTTTCGGCGACGGGCGTGACATCTATCTCGCCGGCATCCGCGAGCCTGAGTGTGAGCTCATACCCGTGCAGACGCAGCTCCATAGGGTCGCCCATAGGCGCGAGCTGCACGACCGTGATCTCTGTGCCGGGGATTATCCCCATATCGAGAAAGTGCTGCCGGAGCGCACCGGTACCGTTTATTTTTCCGACACGAACGCTCTCACCGGGGCGAACGTCTTTCAGAAGCGGCATACGATCATCACATTCTTCCTGTGGCGTTTTCGGGAAACGCCGGATAAATTTTCAAAGTTTCGACGGAGTTACCGCCAATAACAGCAAAAGGCGCATACACCGAAAACGGTATATGCGCCGGAATTGTTGCAATTACTTCTTTGCTGCAGACTTAGCTGCGGGAGCAGCGGGCTTTGCAGCAGCCGCCTTCTTTGCGGGAGCCGCCTTCTTTGCAGGAGCAGCCTTCTTCGCGGGAGCAGCCTTCTTGGGAGCTATCGCATTGAAGATATCTGCGCAGCCTGCCTCGTTGCCCTCAACTGCGAGTTTGCCGGACTTAATGGCGTCTGCGGGAGCGAGATCGCCCTCAACGAGTGCTGTGAATGTGTCGGCATCTGCAACGAAAGTAGCTGTAGCGTCTTTATAATCGAAGTTCTCGACTGTTATCTTGCTGTCGCCATTTTCATACTTTGCATAGAAAGTTCCTGCAGCTTCTCCGGTCACTGTGAACTGGAAAGCGAAAAATCCCTCGAAATTGGATGTGTTGGTCTTCTGAATAGCCTTCTTCAGACTTTCATAAACCTTTTCGTAAGCTGATTTAGCCATCTTTATGATCCTTCCTTTGTTGATTTTATAAGTGTGTAAACACCCTTGCTTTTGAATTTACCACATCATTATAACATAAAGGTCAAGCGATTTCAAGTAATTTTTTTCTTTTTTTTGAAAGTTAGTACAATTTGTTCAATTTTGTGACATTTCGCGCAGCATATTAGGTATTATTTCACCACTATCAGTACGTTAAATCCGCGAATTTGCTATAATTTCGCTGTGTTCTCGCACCCTGCACGGGGTGCGCAGCGTGTCAAAAAAGCAATCTATATCGGCTTCCACTGCGCCAGTGGCGCGGGCGAAAGCTGCCGCAGTGAAAACGGAAATGGATTGCTTTTTTGACAGTCTGGAGCGCCGCATGAATGCGGCGCTTAAAGGAAAACACCGGGAGCTCCCCCTCTTCTCATGCGATACGCAGGAGGTTCGGAGACCTATGACATCTGCAAGTGAAATTTGTAAGAATAGCTCGTTTTATTAAGGAATATACTTTTGTAAATAATGTGTCCTCAATAACTGCCTTTCGGCAGTTATTGTTCCAAAGTCCTCAAAGAGGACTTTGGAAAG
>JAEEGL013077083.1_pt1 | contig 13541 bp, 11 predicted proteins | sample 9134231 | NCBI WGS metagenome assembly JAEEGL01 (sample SAMN16246548, study PRJNA631951) | gut metagenome | biome: gut microbiome; feature: rumen; material: fiber-attached | host: Bos | place: Iran: Karaj | collected 2018-10
AGACTCATCAGAAAGTATCACCTTAAAGTAAAACGCTATGACAAGACAAGAGATCCAAGAGCAAAAGAACATTGCCCAGAAGGCCATGTTCGACGCAGAAGCGCACCTCGCTTCCACTGACTACATCGCGGCCAAGATAGCCGAGGGAAAGGCCACGAAGGACGAATACGGTGAACAAATCGCCGCCCGTCAGGAATGCCGCGATACCATCAACGCATCCCGCGCACGCATCGCCGAGCTGGATGCTATGGTGCCGGAGGATGAAGAGGAATAGTGTCACTACCATCTGGCGCATTAGAGAGGTTAATCCGTAGCGGGTTAGCCTCTTTGCGTTTTACGCCGATTCATCTGCCTTTTTCACAATATTATCCACCTTTTCGTTCAGCTGCTTGATGAGGTCGAACACATTCTCCGTCTTCTTGTTGTAAAGGATATAATCCAGCACCTGGCGGTTGGCGCGGTCAATCTTTGTGCGGTCGAAGTTGAGGTATATGTCATTAACGGTCTTCTTTCCGTGACCGAGTGCGCGAGATGCGATGTCCTGGGAGATGTCAAGCTCGTTTTGGGCAATCGTGTTCCAGCTGTAGCGGGCCCAGTACATCGTTGTCTTCTTCGGAAGACCAAGATCACCACAGATCTCGTGGAGGACCTTATCCACCTTAGAGGTCCAGTTGTGAGTGCAGGAATATGTGTCGAGGATATTAAGGAGATACTTTTCACCCCTATACTTTTCTATCAGCTCCATACATTCCGGCTCAACCTTGATGCTATAAGGTTTGCCAGTCTTGGCGCGGATATACTCCAGGCGCCCATCATTGATTTCCGTTGCGTGGATCAGATCCTCCGTATTGATGGCAATAAGCATGAAGGAAATCTTGAAGAAGTCTATGTATTTCTGCTGCCAGGGCTCTACTTCGGCGTTAAACAACTTCCGAATCTGGTTAACGGTGAGGTCTCTCTTATCTGTTGGCTCCGGGCGGATCTCGAACTGGAAGAACGGATACCAGGTGGTTACGCCATTCTTCATTGCATTCCTGAATGCAGCCTTAATATTCCGGAAGTGAATGTTGCGGGAATTCTTCTTTGGGGCGGTCTTGGCAAGGAAGGTGTCGAACCGGTCCAGCCACGCGAAGTCAATGTCTTCAAAGGCAAGGAAATCAGCGCCGGGCTCAAAAGCCCTGATGCGGTCCACGGTTGCCTGATAGATCTCCCTTGTCCTGGGCTTGTTCCTGGTAGATCCAAACTTCTCCATCCACGCAAGGAAACGCTGCTTCTTCGCGGCGCTGGGGGAAATAGCCCTTTCGATAAGACGCTTGACCTCTGAGGCGTTGAGGCCGTCCAGTTTGTGCTCCCCTTGCAGATCGGATAGCATCGTGTCAACTTTGTACCTGAAACGGGAGATCGAGAGCTGGGTATCCCTATCCTTCGCTTCCCTCGTTTTTGAATTCCACTGAGAGGGCGCCAGCTTAAAGCCGGTGAAGAGGTAGGATTCTTCCCCCTTGCAATAGATGGTGAGTTTGAGCGGGCACAGGGTCTCTTGGTCGGCGCTTCGCCGGGCGTCCAAGTACAATCTGGTAGTGATCATAATCTTTGGATTTGTGAGGCCGGCACAACGTGCAGAAAATGTGCAGAAATTTTGGGGTAAAATTGTGCATAAATGTGCAAAAAAGTGCAGACTTCGGATTTTTTTTAATGTTAATCCTTAATCTGCACTCTTGGTAAGAGCAGTGATTATCAGTCACTTATTTGCGGAGAGACCGAGATTCGAACTCGGGATACCCTTTTGGAGTATACACGCTTTCCAGGCGTGCCTCTTAAGCCACTCGAGCATCTCTCCAGGCTTATTCCCGAAAAATCGGGACTGCAAAGATAGGAACTTTTTCTTATTCTGCAAAAAAAAGATTATTCGGCCAGGCAGCTGTCCATAAGCTTTTCCAGGGCCGGTTTATCCAGGTGCTGGCCGATGAACACAATCTTCTGCATACGGTCACCGTACTGGGGATCCCAATCAGCCCGGAGCTTGCGGTCGCGCTCCATCATCTGGGCCAGTTCATCGGGTTCCATAGTGGCGAACCAGAGGCCGCAGTCGCGCAGGGATTTCTGCCTTCCGGCCTGCTCGAACAGGAAGCACTTGTCGGGGTCGTTGGAGAAGTAGCACAGGCCCTTGGCGCGAATGATTTCCTTGGGCCAACGGGTGGCCACCATGTGGTCGAACTTGTTCAGGTCCAGGGCCGGACGACGGGTGTAAACATAAGTGTCGATGCCGTATTCCAGGGCTTCCCCTTCGGCCTCTTCGTCCTCGTCTTCCTCGCCCTCGATGGCGGCGATCCAGGCGGCCGAAGTGGCCACTTCGTCGAAGCGGAACATCCCGGTGTAGATAAGCTCGTCCAGGTCTATGTCGCCGTAATTGCAGCTGAGCACCTTGGCCCCGGGGTTGATGCTCTTGACAATACCCTTGAGCTTGCCCAGTTCCTCCGGGCTCACCTCTGCAGCCTTATTCAGCAGCACAATATTGCAGAACTCAATCTGCTCTATCACAAGCCTTTCCAGGTCATCTTCGCCGATGTCTTCCTTCTCCAGGGCGGAGCCGCTGTCGAATTCGTCCTTCATTCGCAAGGCGTCCACCACGGTACAGATGCAATCCACGTACGGAAGGGCGCCCTGGGCATATTGCGGCGCCAGCGCAGGCATAGTGCTGATGGTCTGGGCGATGGGGGCAGGTTCGCAGATGCCGCTGGCCTCGATCACGATATAATCGAAGCGCCGGGCCGCTATCAAATCGGCCAGCTGGGCCACCAGGTCCATCTTGAGCGTGCAGCAGATGCAGCCGTTCTGGAGAGCCACCAGGCTGTCGTCGGTGCCACCCACCACGCCGCCTTTTTCAATGAGGCTTTCGTCGATATTCACCTCGCCGATATCGTTGACGATGACGGCGAACCTGATTCCTTTTTTGTTGGAGAGGATGCGGTTCAGCAGAGTGGTTTTGCCGCTTCCCAGATAACCGGTGAGCAGAAGCACCGGCACTTCCTGACGGGTCAGTTGAATTTCCATATTACGCTTCTAACTTTTCTCCCAGATGGGCTTCGGCCACGTTGAGGACGTAGTCTCCCACCTTTTCAAACTCGTTGACCAGATCCATGAACACGGTGCCGTTGTCGTAGCTGTACACGTGGTTGTCCAGGTCTATGATATTCTGCTGCTTCAGGCTGTTGCGAAGATTGTTGATCTGCATTTCATAGCGGGCCGATTCGTCCAGGGTATAATCTTCCTTCTGGCCTTTCAGCAGCACGTTCATGCGCGTCATGGCGCCATCCACCAGGCCCGCCATCTGGATAATGCTCTGCTCCTGGGTCTTCGAGAACGTGACCTTGGTGTCCCGCTTACGCTGCAGGATGCGGGCCATGTTGAAGCCGCTGTCGCCGATGGACTCCAGTTCCCCGATCTCACGCAGCATACCGCGGATCTTCCCCTTGGTATCGTCCGACAGATGGGCGTCGCCCACCTGACCCAGGTATCGGCCGATCTCGTTTTCCATCCGGTCGGAGATTTCTTCGTACTTCTTGATGCGGTCGAAGATTTCCTGGAAAGCTTTTTCATCGGTTTCCTGCGAGAGATCTTTCACCATGCCCAGCACGCGCTGCATCCGGTCGCCAAAGATGGCAATTTCCTTCTGGGCCTGCAGCACGGAGATTTCGGGCGTTTTCATGATACCGCCCTTGATATAGGTAAGGTGGAATTCGTCTTCCTGCTCCGTCTGCTTGGGCTTGATGAGCCAGCACACCAGTTTTTCGATCTGCGGGATGAACCAGATTAGGATGGCCGTGTTGATCACGTTGAAGAACGTATGGAAGGTGGCCAGGGCGAAGGACAGCTGCGTGGGGCTTTGTTCGGCCGCATCGGGATCCAGTCCCACGACGCCGCAAACCATGCGCACGAAGGGGAAGAAGAGAATGAGGACCCAGAATACGCCGAACAGGTTGAACACCATATGCGAAAGGGCCGTACGACGGGCCTGGACATTGGCGCTGAGGGCCGCCAGGTTGGCCGTTACGGTGGTGCCGATGTTTTCGCCCATTACCAGCGCAATACCCTGGTAGATGGTGATGGCACCGGTGGAACACAACACCATGGTGATGGCCATAAGGGCGGCCGAAGACTGTACGGCTGCCGTAAGGATGGAGCCGATAAGGAGGAACAGCAGGATGGTGCCGTAATTGGTCTTGAAGCTGGCGAAGAAATCCACCACCGCCGGCTTATTGGCCAGATCCATCTCGATGCCCGTTTCCTTGAGCATGCCCAGGGCGAAAAGCAGGAAGGACAGGCCGAAGAGGAAATCGCCCACATAGCGGTGCTTCCCGGCCTGGATGAGGATAATACCCACCAGGAAAGCCGGCCAAACCAGCGACATTACGTTGAAGGAGAAGCCGGCGCTCATGATCCAGGCGCTCATGGTGGTGCCGATATTGGCACCCATGATGATGGAGATGGCCTGAGCCAGGGTGAGCAGTGCAGCGTTCACGAACGACACGGTCATGACGGTGGTGGCGGCCGATGACTGTACCGCTACCGTAACCAACGCACCGGTGGCCACACCGGTAAAACGGTTGGTGGTCATGGCGCCCAACATGTGACGCAACTGCGGGCCCGCCATTTTCTGCAAGGCCTCACTCATGACCTTCATGCCGTAGATCAGGAGGGCGATACTGCCCAGGAGTTTCAACGCTATGAGCATAGTGGAACGAGTTTGTGCGCAAATTTACAAAAAACTGGCGATTTTTTGGGGTTTTTGTGTAAATTTGTACAATGCAGAAAAAGCCTCTTATGAGAAAAACCCTCCTGATAGCCCTGGCGGCCCTTCTATCTTTCCCGGCATGGTGCCAGTCCATCCGGACCAACTACCGTTCCGAAGGCATGACCCATATCTCCACCGACTATGAGCCGCTCACCTTGGGAGGCATCCCCGCCCAGTTGCGCGTAGAACTGGTGGGCTTTCCGGATGGCTCCACCCTCTATCTGCTGTACATCAACCTGGTGCAGAAAGAGGCCGTAGTGGTCCCCAAAGGCGTCAAGATGGCCGTCACCCTTGCCAATGGCAAGCTCATCCGCCTGGAGCAGATCAATCAGGTATCTTCCACCCCGAACCGGCTGGAAGACGGCACCATCCTCAATCGGCTCAAATACGCCACCGAACCCGCCGATATGGAAAAGATGGTGAAGGGCATCAAGTCCGTCGAACTGGTAACCGGCTGGAATCCGGACGATTTTGTATCGGCCCGATTCTCCGAAGACCAGATGGGCGCCCTGCTCAAACGCCACTGCGAAGCCATCCTGAACGCTTCTTCCAAGACCATCGACCTCCAATCCAACTTGTCGGGGTACACGGAAAACGCCAACAGCATTATGTCCACCGCAGACCCTATCGTGGCCCGCGGCTCCCGCTTCGACTACAACATCCTCCTGTCCCATCTCTATTACAAAAACACCAATGGGGAAGATATGGACCTGGCTTTTGTCATCGGCACCCAGGAGCAATTCTTCATCCCCTATGACTCCCCCGTGCGCTTTACCCTGGCCGACGGTTCCCTCATCAGCCTCCTCCAGGCCCGCGAAGACACCAACTTCGTCTATCTCTACCCCAGCATGGAAGACCTGGCCCGCATGTGTGAAGTGGGCATCACCGGCCTGGCCATTGATTACAAGGGCGGTACACTGGAAGACAGCTTCCCCGCCGGGGAGGAGAAGAACGGATTTTCCGACGCCATCAACCAGCAAGTACAGCTGCTGCTGTCGTTAAGCCCCCGTTAGTTTGCCTATTGGCAAATTTTTCACTACCTTTGCAGTTCCGGTTCCGTAGCTCAGTTGGATAGAGCAACAGCCTTCTAAGCTGTGGGTCAAGGGTTCGAATCCCTTCGGAATCACAAAATTTAATAACAGACAAATTAACTGAAATACTATGAAGAAGTTATTTGTTCCGCTTCTCCTGGTTTTAGCCCTTCTGGCTGCATCCTGCAGCACAACCACCTGGAAGAACATCAATTATCTCCAGGACATACAGGCCGATACCTCTATGAACATGGCCATCAACAAGGGTATCATCATCCAGCCTCAGGACCAGCTGTCCATCATCGTCAACAGCTCCAACCAAGAGCTGGCAGCCATGTTTAACAAGTCCGTCGCCACCCGTTATGCCGGTTCCGAGATGGGCCAAAGCGGTGGCCAATATGTAACCGGTTATGTCGTGGACAATGAAGGAAACATCACCTTCCCTCAGTTGGGGCACATCAAAGTGGCCGGCCTGAACCGCTGGGAACTGCAGAACCTGCTGGAAGATATGCTGCATACAACCGGTCTCCTGAAGGATGCCACCGTCACGGTAGAATTCCTCAACTTCAAGATTTCCGTCCTGGGCGAAGTAGCCTCTCCCGGCTCCTATTCCGTTACCGGAGACAAAATCACCATTTTCCAGGCCCTGGCCCTTGCCCGGGACCTCACCATTTACGGTCAGCGCAACAACGTGATGGTAATCCGGGAAAAGAACGGGGAGCGCACCATCTATACCCTGGATCCGCGTTCCAGCGACATCTTCAACTCCCCCGCCTATTATCTCCAGCAGAACGACGTCGTGTACGTGACCCCCAGCGACGTCCGCGCCGGTCAGTCCACCATCAACGAGAATTACTTCAAGTCCGGTTCCTTCTGGATGGCTATGGGCTCCCTGGGCGTAACTGTCGCCAACCTGATTATCACCATTTCCAGATTAAAATAACCGATAACATATGTCCGACAACTACCTGTCAACGAATATCACCCCTGCACAGCAAGAAGAGGAGCAGACCATCCGCCTGGCCGATATTTGGGCTATGGTCTGGAACCACAAATGGTGGTACGTCTTTTCCCTGGCCGCCTGCCTCTTCCTGGCCCTGTTCTATCTGTACCGCACCCCCAAGACCTTCAGCCGGTCGGAGCAAATCATCCTGGACGTAGACAACCAGAATGCCATTATGCGGGAGCTGACATCCGTCACCTCCAGCTCCGCCTCCCGCCGCTATTCTTCCGGCAACTCGGTGGATAACGAAATACAGGCCCTGTCTTCCCCGGACCTCATGGAACTGGTCATCGCCCGCCTGGGTCTGGAAACCTCTTATACGGAAAAACGGTTCCTGCGTCGTCGCGAAATGTACCTTTCCTCTCCCGTGGACATGCAGGTCCTGGAGCGCGGGAAGGTCTCTTCCTTCTCCTTCACCGTGGTCAAGAAGGGGGACGATTCCTTTGTGCTGGAAGACTTCCGCACCTCCAACAATCCTAAGGAGACCGTCGATATCAGCGGCAAGCTGGGAGACACCCTCCAAACCCCGGCGGGCGTCATCCGTATGGTCCCCGGTATCGGCATCAACCGGTGGAAGCGCGACGTGCAAGTGGCCTGGGTGAATCCCTACTCACGGGGTAAATCCTATTGCGGCCGTCTTTCCGTTACGTTGGTCACCAAGATGTCCTCTGTCATTCAGCTGGCTCTTACAGACCTCTTCCCCTCCCGCGCAGATCTTGTCCTCACCACACTCCTGGACGTGTACAACGAAGTGTGGATGGAAAATCACGACAAGTCCCTGCGCGCCACCTCCAAATTCCTGGAAGAACGCATAGCCGTTATCGAAGGAGACCTGGGCGGCATTGAGAACGCGATCAAAAACTACAAGCAGAGCCACCAGATTTCGAATATTACCCAGGCCGGAACGGCCATTTCCCAGCAGTCGATCAACTACAACAACCGGGTCTTCGAGGTTAACAACCAGTTGTCCATCGCCCGGATGCTCCGCGACTTCGCCAACGACCCCATGCACGCCCAGGATCTCCTGCCGGCCAATACGGGACTGGAGAGTTCCAGCGTCGCCAGCCAGATCAACGAATACAACAGCACCCTGCTCCAGCGGGACCGCGCCCTTTCCTATACCACGGAGAACAACCCTGTGGTACAGGACCTCAACTCCACCCTCATGAGTCTTCGCCTGGCCATCAGCCGTTCCATCGAAAGCCTCATTTCCTCCCTCCAGCTGGAACTGAAACAACTGGAATCCAAGGAACAGGCCCTCCTGGGCCGGGTGTCCAATATCTCCGGACAGGAACTGGCCCTGCTCTCAATTGAGCGTCAGCAAAAGGTTAAAGAGCAGCTGTACGTCTTCCTCCTCCAGAAGCGGGAAGAGAACGAGCTCCAGAGCATGCTCTCGGTGAGCAACAACCGCCTCATTACGCGTGCCAACGGTTCTTCCACACCGGTAGCCCCCAGAAAGATGATGGTTCTGCTGGTGGCCCTGGTACTGGGTCTGGGCCTTCCTTTCGCCGTTTTCTATCTCATCAGCCTGTTCGACACCTCCGTGAAGTCCCGCCTGGATATGGAGCGGCTATCGGTTCCGTTCGTAGGCGAGATTCCGCAGATGGGCCTGAGCAAAAACTACTGGAAACGCCTGGTAACCAACCGCTTCGACAACGGCAACACCCGTATTATGGTAGAAGCCGGCAAGCGAAACTCCATCAACGAGGCCTTCCGTGTACTGCGTACCAATCTGGACCTCCTTATCCGCTCCTCCGACGAACCTGCCAAGGTGATCATGTTCACCTCCTTTAACCCCAACGCCGGCAAAACCTTCACGCTGCTGAACCTGGCCGCATCCATGGCTCTCAAGGATGCCAAGGTCCTGATCATTGACCTGGACATCCGTAAAGCCACGCTGTCTAAGTCTGTCGGCAAGAACCACACCGGTGTCACCGCCTACCTCACCGGTAAATCGAACGACCCGCTGTCCCACGTCCAGCACCTCCGTGACAACCTGGACCTGCTGCCGGTGGGTACCGTACCTCCCAACCCCACGGAACTGCTGGTCTCCGAACGCTTCAAGACCCTTATTGACACCCTGCGGGAGCATTATGACTATATCTTCATGGATGCTCCGCCTGTGGCCCTTGTCGCCGATGCCTCCATCATCGACGAGCAAGCCGACATTACCCTCTTCGTCATCCGAGCCGGCCTGTTCGACAGGCGCGCCCTCCCGATGTTGGACGAAATGTACCGGAAGAACGAATACAAACGTATGGCCATCATCCTCAACGGTGTGGACACCTACGCAGTCCAAAGCGGTTACGGCTATGGCTACGGTTATGGCTATGGCTACGGTTATGGCTATGGTTACGGCTACGGCTATGGTTACGGCTATGGCTACGGCTATGGTTACGGTTACGGCAACGAGGACGATCAGGACGACGAATAGGCATGTTCTCCTTCCTGAATCCGCATACCTCCCTTGCGCATAGCGGCCTCCTTCAAGGTGCCGCCGATCACCACTCCCATATTCTCTACGGTGTGGACGACGGCGTCAAAACCCTGGAGGGGTCGCTCCGTATTCTGGACTGGGAAGCCGCCCACGGCGTAACGGATGTATGGTGCACACCGCACATTATGGAGGACGTTCCCAACCGGACCGAAGACCTTCAGAAACGTTTTCAGGAGCTCACCAGCGCCTACAAAGGCCCCATCCGGCTGCATCTCGCCGCCGAATATATGTTGGACAACCTTTACCTGGAACGGCTGAAAAACCGCGACCTCCTTTTGCACGGTCAGGACCGTATCCTGGTAGAAACCTCCACCGGTATTCCGCCCTACAACCTGTGGGAAATCCTGGAACAGACGCTATCGGCCGGATACCGTCCCATCCTGGCGCACGCGGAACGCTATCACTATTTGCATCAGGAAGACTACGACCGGCTCATCAATATGGGCGTCCGCCTGCAATTGAACCTGCCCTCCCTGGCCCACTATTATGGATCGGAGGTAAAGAACCGGGCCGACTGGCTGCTGAAAAAAGGCTATTACTGTATGGCCGGCTCCGATGTCCATCGTTTCAAGACCCTGCTGCATCAGTTCGGAAGCAAGGCCATCCGGAAAAGGACCCTGCCCCTTGTCCGCCCCATTATGCCCCCTTACACTGAAGATTAATACACCCCGACTATGACCATTACCATGATTATCGAGCTGCTCATCGTGTTGGCAGCCCTCTATGTGGGTTCCCGCTACGGGTCCCTGGCCCTGGGCGCCATCAGCGGCATCGGCCTGGCTATCCTGGTGTTCGGATTCGGCCTTAAGCCCGGCACTCCTCCCACGGACGTTATCTATATCATCATCGCCGCTGTCACCTGCGCCGGTACGCTACAGGCGTCGGGCGGTATGGACTGGATGATCCAGATTGCCGAAAGGATGTTGCGCAAGCACCCGGAACACATTACCTTCCTGGGCCCGCTGGTGACCTTCTTCCTCACCGTGCTGGTGGGTACGGGCCACGTGGTGTACACCATTATGCCCATCATCTGTGACATCGCCCTCAAGAAGAACATCCGTCCGGAACGTCCTTGCGGCGTGGCTTCCGTAGCTTCGCAGGTGGGTATCACCTGCTCACCCATCGCAGCCGCCGTGGTGGCTTTCGTCACCATCTCCAACGCCAACGGCTATATGGTAAGCATCCCGCAGGTGCTCATGGTCACCATCCCGGCCTGCGTCATCGGCCTCCTGTGCGCCTCCGCAGCCTCCTACAAACGCGGCAAAGACCTGGATAAGGATCCCGAGTTCCTCCGCCGCAAGTCAGACCCTGAGCTGTACCAGTATATGTACGGCAGCTCCGCCACCACCCTTGACAAAGTCATCTCCAAAGAGGCCAAAGCTTCCGTATACGTGTTCCTGGCTTCCCTGCTGGTCATTGTGGGCTTCGCTTTCTGCCAGATGATCCACGTCTCAAGCGGAGACACCCTGGCCAAGGCCATCAACCTGCCCAAGATGAACATCTGCATCCAGATCATCATGCTCACGGCAGCAGCCGCCAATATCATCTTCTGTAAGGCCCAGCCCAAGAAAGCCGTGGGCGGCGCCGTCTGGCAGTCGGGTATGGTGGCCGTGGTAGCCATCTATGGCATTGCCTGGCTGGCCGATACCTATTTCGGCAATTATATGGACCAAATGAAACTGATGCTTTCAGACCTGGTTACCAACTATCCCTGGAGCATCGCCCTGGTATTCTTCCTGGTGTCCGTGCTCATCAACTCCCAGGGAGCCGTGGTAGTGGCTATGCTGCCGCTGGCGTATGAACTGGGCATTGCCGGTCCCGTGCTCCTGGGCGTATTCCCCAGCGTGTACGGCTACTTCTTCATCCCCAACTACCCTTCGGATATCGCCACCGTGAACTTCGACCGGAGCGGCACCACGGTTATCGGCAAATACCTGCTGAACCACAGCTTTATGATGCCGGGGCTCATCAGTGTATTTGTCTCCACCATCGTGGCTTACCTGATCACCAACGTATTCTTCGCGGGGTATTTCGCCAGCTTTATCCAGTAACGCGGGCAATAATCGCCTGCATTTGCGGCGTTTTTTCCAGGGCGGCGTGGAACAGCGCCACCTGGTTCCGTGTGCGCACCAGGTTGTGGTCCGGGTACTGAATCTTATAATAGGTGTCGCCGTTAATGTAATCGGCGAAGAAACGCACGGCCTGCATATAAGGGAACAGACAGGCGGCATAGGGCAGGTTTTCCACCTCGATGGGGGTTAAGAAGCTGCCGGCGCCCTCCAGATAGCCCTTGGCGAACGCCTCGAAAATATCCATCCGGAAATCCACCTTTTCAATCTCCGGGCAATCCTCGGCCACGGTGTTGGCGGCGGTGCGCAGGAAATCGCCAAAGTCGGAGAAGACAAAGGACGGCATAAGGGTGTCCAGGTCGATCACGCAAAGGACCGCCCCGTTCTCATCGAAGAGCATGTTGTTCACCTTGGTGTCGCAGTGGCAGATGCGTTTGGGCAGCCGCCCCTCCCGGTACAGTCGTTCGGCCTTGCACATCTGCTCCTCGTAGGGCAGCAAGTCGGCCAGGATAGCCTGTACCTCGGGTTCGGCCAGACGGCCGACAGGATTGGCCGATACAGCCTCATGCAGCTGCCGGGCCCGAAGCTCCATGTTATGGAAGTCCGGGATGGGTTCTCCCAGCTGATCCGGGATATCGGCCAGCATGGCCTCGAACCGGCCGAAAGACTTGCCGGCGCAGTAGGAAGACTCCGGATTCACCGCCTCCAGCGTATGGGCGCCCTGGATGAACACCGACACACGCCAATAGCTGTTTCCGTCGGTCCAATAAGACTTCCCCGTAGCCTTGCAGGGCAGGAAACGGAGCACCTTCCGCTCGATGTCCGGATCTCCGGCGAGCTTCTTCCGGATGTGGGCCGTGGCGCAGTCTATGTTGTGCTGCAGCAGCTCCACATCCTGGAAAATGGCATTGTTAATCCGCTGCAGGACATAATCTTCAGGTCCATCGGTATGGACCAGTAATGTGTCGTTGATGAGTCCGTTTCCTAACGGCTTGATATCCAGCACCTGCCCTTGGATGGCAAACTGGTTCACGATTTGGCTTAGTTCATTAGTGCTTTGCATGCTCAAATATACGCAAAAAACACTATATTTGTACGAACCACCTCTAATGATTTACACTATGAGTAATACACCCACCCCTCATATCGGCGCCCGGAAAGGCGAGATTGCCCCGTTTGTCATCATGGCCGGAGACCCCTTGCGGGTCCGCTTTATGGCAGAAAATTACCTGGAAAACCCCGTACAGTTCAACAACGTACGCGGCATGCTGGGCTATACCGGCACCTATAAAGGGAAGCCGGTCAGTGTCATGGGACACGGCATGGGCATTCCCTCCATTTCCATTTACACCTATGAGCTGTTCCACTTCTACGGCGTAGAGAGCATCGTACGCATCGGCTCGGCGGGAGCCTATGACCAAGACCTCCACATTGGAGACCTGGTCCTGGCCCAGGGTGCCTGCACGGACTCCAATTACGGGGCCCAGTTCCAGCTCAACGGCACCTTCTGCCCCATCGCCGACTTCCACCTGCTGCAAAAGGCCGTAAACAGTTGCGAGGAACTGGGATACCGTTACAAGATTGGCAACGTGCTGTCCTCCGACGTGTTTTATTCGGCCTATCCCCAGACCGACAAATGGATCAAGATGGGCGTGCTGGCCGTAGAAATGGAAGCCGCGGCCCTGTACATGAACGCCGCCTGGGCCAAGAAAAAAGCCCTGGCCCTGTTCACCATCTCCGATCACCTCATCACCGGAGAGGCCACAACAGCAGAACAGCGCCAAAACACGTTCACCCACATGATGGACGTAGCTTTGTCGCTGCTCTGAATCCACGCGGCTTTTAGCCGCTTACACTATTTCACCATTCCGCTGAAGCCCATGAAGGCCAGGGCCAGGATACCCACGCTCACGATGGCGATGGGCACGCCCTTGAAGGCCTTGGGAACATTGTTCATGGCCAGGTGTTCGCGAATACCCGCGAAGATGACCATGGCCAGGCCGTAACCCAGCGAGGTGGCAAAGGCATACACCAGGGCCTGACCCAGGTTCAGCATGCCGCCGGGCACAAAGGCGAATTCCTTGGTGACCACGTTGATGGCCACACCCAGCACCGCGCAGTTAGTGGTGATCAGGGGAAGGAAGATACC
>JAEEGL013323846.1_pt1 | contig 13541 bp, 14 predicted proteins | sample 9134231 | NCBI WGS metagenome assembly JAEEGL01 (sample SAMN16246548, study PRJNA631951) | gut metagenome | biome: gut microbiome; feature: rumen; material: fiber-attached | host: Bos | place: Iran: Karaj | collected 2018-10
CCGCATGGATGACGTTCATCTCGAGGATCATGTTGTCGTACATGAAATCGGCGAGGGCGTTCTGGTTGGCCACGATGCCGCCCACTTTCGCTGCCGCGAGGAAGACGTATTCTGGCTTCTCTTCGGCGAAGAACTTCTCCACCTCATCTTGCCTGGTAAGGTCGAGTTCTTTATGGGTTCTGGTGATGATGTTGTTGTAGCCCTGGCGTTGCAATTCGCGCACGATGGCACTTCCCACCATGCCCCGGTGACCGGCTACATATATTTTACTGTCTTTGTTCATTTGTTATTATTGTTAATTCTAAAACTGCACTATTGAATAAACCCAAAGCGAGAATCCTCATGGCGGGCATAGACCCGCCATCTCTCGCGCTTAGGGTGTCTCTATTTCATATTCTCCATTATCATAGGCTTCTTTTACAGACTGAATATAACTTTCATCAACTCCTATCGAATCTGCCAAATCTTCCCATGAAGGATTAAAGTCGCTTATCAACTTTTCCTTCCATTCCCTATGCCATTTCTTCAGTTGCTTTTCTCTGTGAATACCATCCACAAGATAATCATATACTTCATAATAGACAAGTTTTTCTAAATTGTATCGATCAGAAAATCCTTTGTTAATATGGAGTTTATGTTCAGCTATTCTCCTTCTAAGATTTCTAGTCACCCCTGTGTATAGAGTGGTGTTGTTTTTATTCGTGAGGATGTATACGATTCCTTGGAGCGGCATAAGGGTTTGTTGTTTTGCTTGGGAGATCGCGGAGATCGCGGGTCAGGCCCGCGATGAGGCCGCGATGAGGCCTTGAAGTGTGAGTATGTCGTATAGAGTATCCCATTAATCCTCCATGTGTGCTTTCAGATAAAGCTTCTTCACGAAGCGCATATCATGCTCAACCATAATCTTGATAAGCTCCTCAAACGACGTCTTGCGGGGGTTCCAGCCGAGGAGGGTCTTGGCCTTGGTGGGGTCGCCTAGGAGCTGCTCCACTTCGGCGGGGCGGAAATAGCGCGGGTCGACCTCCACGAGCGCCTTGCCCGTGGCGATGTCGATGCCTTTCTCGTCGATGCCATCGCCTTCCCAGCGCAGCTCGATGCCGACATGGCGGAATGCCAGCGTGCAGAACTCGCGCACGCTGTGGTATTCGCCCGTGGCGATGACGAAGTCCTCGGGCTGCTCCTGCTGCAGGATGAGCCACATGCACTCGATATAGTCCTTGGCGTAGCCCCAGTCGCGGAGGGCGTTGAGGTTGCCGAGGTAAAGCTTGTCCTGATACCCTTGTTTGATGCGGGCTGCCGCCAGCGTGATCTTACGCGTGACGAAGGTCTCGCCGCGGCGTTCGCTCTCGTGGTTGAAGAGGATGCCGTTGACGGCAAACATGCCGTAGCTCTCGCGGTAGTTCTTCACGATCCAGAAGCCGTACTGCTTGGCCACTCCATAGGGCGAACGCGGGTAGAACGGCGTCGTCTCCTTCTGCGGCACCTCCTGCACCTTACCGAAGAGCTCCGACGTGGAGGCCTGATAGATCCTGCACTTGTGCTCCAGACCGAGGATACGTACCGCCTCGAGGAGGCGTAGTGTGCCGACGGCATCGGCTTCGGCGGTGTATTCGGGACAGTCGAACGACACCTTCACATGGCTCTGGGCCGCGAGGTTATAGATCTCGTCGGGCTGTATCTTCTGGATGATGCGCACCAATGACGACGAATCGGTCATGTCGCCATAGTGCAGAGTGAGCAGGCGTTTGTTCTTCATGTCACGCACCCATTCGTCGAGGTAGAGGTGCTCGATGCGGCCTGTGTTGAACGACGAGGAGCGGCGGATGATGCCGTGCACCTCATAGCCTTTCTCCAAAAGGAACTCGGCCAGGAAGGAGCCGTCTTGGCCCGTGATGCCGGTGATTAGTGCTGTCTTCATATTTAGTTGATAGTTGATAATTGAGGTTAGATGTTAGATGTCAGAGGTTAGATGTTTGATGTTTGATGTTAGATGTATTTTGGTTTGATGAAAGCTGTTGGAACGCTCTTCTATCTGAAAGCTCTACATCTTCCATCTTACATCGCCACATCTTACATCTTAGAATTAGCGTTTTAACCAGATTTCAAGGAACTTGTCATAGACTTGATAGACACCTTTTTCTTGGGTGATCAAGTCCTTGTCCAACAGCGCATTGACCGCCGATTTTACTGCACTTGGAGAAACCAATCCGTAGCGTTTGGCAAACTTACCGGAGGTAATTTGGTTCACCTTACCTTCTTCGGCAATAGCTCGCAGCACTGCGCTTTGTTTTTCGGGCAGTTGATACATCAAGTCTTCGTATGTGAGGTTGGTGAAATCCACGATGTAGTCGATGGCGGGTTGCAGCTCGTCGAGGGTGCAATGCCCCCCCTCAGTGGTACGCATAAAGAGCACATTCATTACTTTCTGAAGGTAGAACGTCACCCCCTCAAATTGGGCATACAACTGATCGACTACTTCCCTGTCGACGGTCTTCCCTGCCTTTTCGAAATGAGCCTTGCAAAACGCCCAATACTTCTCCTCGTCAATAAGGTTGAGGTTCATCACCGTCACACTTTGGTAGAAAGGCCTATTGGGCGAGACAAACATGGTGCCCATCAGGTGCCTTTGCGAACCCATGAAGACAAAATTGGCGTTGCTGCAATACTGGACATAAGTGCGCAAAGCCGCCTCCACGTTGGTGTCGTTGTATTTCAGTATCTGTTGGAACTCGTCGATGGCCACAAGGCAAGGCTTGTCGGCCTGTTGTAGATAATGGAAAATCTCCTCCAGAGTGTTGTTAGGGTTAGCGATCTCGCCTACTGAGACATTCCATGAAGGCTGCCCCATGGCGTCGTAGGTGATACCGGCTTTGAGCGAATGGACAACGTTAAGGAACAACTCCCAATGCCGTTTGCCTTTGGGCTTAAGCACCTCAAGGAGGGTACGCCCCATCTTGTTGACCATCTCCGACAGTGACTTGGTGGAGTAAATGTCAATGATGAAGGTGTAGTAGCGCTCTTTGATCTCTTTCTGCTCAAAACAATGCCGTATCAGGTCCGTTTTTCCATAACGACGGGGAGAGATAAGGGCAATGTTGTTGCCGTTGAGCAGCCAAGCGTTGATGTCTTTCGTCTCCTGTACGCGGTCACAGAAATAGGCCGGACCTGCATAACCGTTTGTAACAAAAGGATTTATCATTTCCATCTTCTTCTTACACGATGCAAAGATACAAATTTTGTCATAAAATGATAATCATAAAATGACAAAAAAATTCTCTGTGCCGCCTTCCATAGATACTCTCCCTTTCGGTCGGTATGACATGGAAGGCTGATCGGAATGAAAAGGAAGTTGGTCGGAATGAAAAGGAAGGCAGCAAGTACCAACAAAAAGCGGCCGTCCGATAAGGACAGGCCGCCTGTTATTAATGAAAGATTTAGCTTCGCTGAATGCAGAGCATTTGTGTCAGATTGGTTTCCCTTACTCTTTTTTTGTTTCCCTTACTCTATCGCTTCTTTGATGCAGTCGACGATATAGCGGACGTCTTCATCGGAGACATAAGGTCCGCTTGGCAGACACATGCCTACCTTGAAGAGGCCTTCGCTAACGCCATTGACGTAGGCAGGCGCGTCCTTATAGACGGGTTGCTTGTGCATGGGCTTCCACAGGGGTCGCGCCTCGATGGCACGTTCATCGAGCCAGACGCGCAGCGCCTCCACGTTGTCGTTGGGCTCGCAGTCAGTGTGGGCGCTCTCAGAGGCATGCACCACGCCTGCCGCGCCACCCACCGCACCTTGCACGACGGTCTTATAGGCGTTCTCTTGTCCCTTGACACGCACACTCGGGTCGATGGTGATGGTGTTGAGCCAGAAGTTGGAGTCGTAGCGCGCGTCGGGGTTGCCGTGGACTTCGATGCCTGGCACATCTTTCAGTAGCTCTTTATACAACTCATAGACATGTTTGTGGTGGCGGATATGGTCGTCGACGACAGTCATCTGTCCGCGGCCGATGCCAGCGCAGATGTTCGACATGCGGTAGTTGTAGCCGATGGCTTCGTGTTGGTAATACGGATAGGCCTCACGGGCTTGTGTGGCGTACCACATGATCTTGCTCTTGGCTTCCATGTCGGGGCAGACGAGAGCGCCACCGCCCGAGGTGGTGATCATCTTGTTGCCGTTGAAACTCAGCACGCCATAGCGTCCGAAGGTGCCCAGCACCTGCCCTTTCCAGCGGCTGCCGAAGCCCTCGGCGGCGTCTTCGATGACGGGGATGTCGTAGCGGTTGGCGATCTCCATAATGCGGTCGATGTCGTAGGGCATGCCATAGAGCGCCACGGGGACGATGGCTTTAGGCTTCTTACCCGTCTTGGCGATACGGTCCTGGATGGCTGTTTCGAGCAGGTCGGGGTCCATGTTCCAGGAGTCCTTCTCGCTGTCGACGAAGACGGGCGTCGCGCCGAGGTAGGTGATAGGGTGCGAGGAGGCGCAGAAGGTGAACGACTGGACGACGACCTCGTCGCCAGGTCCCACGCCGCAGGCCAGCAGGGCGAGGTGGACGGCCGCCGTGCCGGCGGACAAGGCAACCACCTTCTTATCGAGAGAGACAGGTCCCTGAGCTCGTCGAAGGGCCGGTTCATTAAGGTTAGATGCTTTATCTGTCGGCGTTTCGACAGGCTCAACGACCTTGGTTTCATTGACAAAGTCTTCCAGATCCTTCTCAAACCCATTGACATTGGGTCCCAGCGGGACGACCCAGTTGGTGTCGAAGGCTTCCTGGATGTATTTCTGTTCGAGGCCTGCGTCGCTCATGTGCGCTAGGCAGAGGTAGATACGTTTGCGGTTCATAGGAGCGTGTGTTTTGTGGGGACAAAGGTAGGGTTTTTTAGTTGACAATTGATAGTTGATAGTTGATAATTGATAATTAGCGGGCATGTTATGCTAATGTTGGTCGGTGCGCTGGCAGGCATTTATGTCTGTGACTTGCCTTCTGTTCTTTTCTTCCTTTTTGCTTGACCAAAAAGGAAGCGAAAAAGTCAAGGCCGACTCCATCGGTCCTCCCCGCGGCCGTCTAAGTACCTGACCCTCAAGTCGTGGAGTGACTTCTGCGAAGTCAAACGACAAGCGCCGCTCCGTGAGGGTCAAGCACTTACACGGCCCTTGCAGGCGCTGCCCCGCTCGTCGGCCATGGCCACCGCACCCAGCCCTGTTGGGTATTGGCGATCCCGGTATCGCAGGCTGCGACAGCCATGTCATCCCTGCATAGGCATGCGGGGAGGCTCGGGATCTATGCCTGCAATTAATAGCATTCGATTGTTTTTCAACACTATACCCGACAGCAAACGATTACAGTCGACTACAAACGTTTGTTCAACGGCTTGGTCTTGACAGGGTTTGCATCTTTGCAAGACAATCGATAAAGCAAAGACAATGGACGAGTTACAGCAAGGAGTGTTTGGCCCTATTTATACCCAATTCAAAGGCAAACCGAAAGAGGCCATCAAGTTTTTGAGACAGCAGAAACAAGGAGAGTGCATTGCCTCCCTTCATCGTGATGACATTGGAGACATTGATATTGTTTGGGGTGAAGTGACCGATCCTGTGAAGCATAGAGGGTTTGGCCTTTCACATATCATCGACAAACATGAAGCAGACATCAATCGATTGGGATTTCAAATTGAGGATTTTATCCCAATCATTGTGCAGTATGGCAATTTCAACTTAAAAAAGTCAGACAGTCAGAAAATGGTATTTGAAAGTAGGGGATTTCGTTTCGTCGTAGCCGTTCAGAAAGCACATGGAAACACAAAGAATTGGCTATTAACGGCATTTGACTTAACACAAAAGCCGAAGTAAAAACTCCGGCTTATGTTTATCGTCACTGTCAAAAGCATCGACGCTGACAGTTTTGCATCGCCTGCGCTGTATGGCGAAACGACAATGCAAAAATACAACTTTTCCTTCAATCCGCAAGGTGGTGCGGGTTTTTTCTATTTTCGGGCAGAATCCGGCAGGCATGTCATGCCGACCGCAGGGAGGGTATCTATGCCTGCGTGGTTCATAAAAGGATTATCACATTTCCTCCATTGACAGACCCTTGTATGCTATCTCATATTTCTTCCACTCATGCGTTGCTTGCAGCATCACCTCCGCTTTCTGTTTCAACACTCTGATGACGATTTCATCTGCCTGTCGCTTAATCTCATAAAACTTTTCCGAAACAGCTATTTCCGAAACAGCCGTTTCGGAAGTGAAGAAACAACTGTTCTATGAACACGCAATGGAGTGCGTGGCTTTTCTTTTTCCAAGTAGATCCAGCAGGCATGTCATCCCAATAGGAGCCTATGGGTGAAAGCGGATCTGATTTCTTATGGTCTCAGCAAATTGATTGGAGCCACAAAAACCCCGTCTTCCCGTTGATATGCTCCACCCACAGCGGTCAGCACCAACAAGAATGATGGAGCCTGCTCATCGCTCTTCTCTACAATCTTATTCCTGAGCTTCTTCAGCGATTCTGCACCCTCGTTGATTAGGTCGTCACCGCCAAGTTTTATCTCAATTCCAGCCCATCGGCCATCCTCCAGATGAACCACGGCATCGCACTCCAAGCCAGCATTGTCGCGATAGTGCTTCACCGTTCCGCCTAGCATTTCGGAATAGATACGCAAATCCCTAATGGCAAAATCTTCGAAGAACAAACCGAAGCTATTCAGGTCCCGTTTCAGGTCGTCAGGACTCACTCCTAAACTTCGGCATGCAATCGATGTATCTACAAAATGACGCGTAGGCGTACTTCTAATGGATGTCTTTGACCTTATATTAGGATTCCACGCCTCCATGTCTTCTATGATATACAAGTCCTTCAAGGCTTCCATATAGTCGTCATACGTCTTCACATCCATCGTCCTTTCGTTGCTCTGTCTAATGTCAGCCAAAATGGTCGACACAGCCGCCTCTGTCGAGATATTCCTTGCAAAACTCCTCAAAATCATCCTTAGCACCTCTGGCTTCTTGTTACGGAATCGCTCGTTCTCGCTGTCTTCGAATACAAACAACCCGCCATAGTAATTCTTCGTTACCTCAAGCGCTATCTCACGCGGAGCCAGCACCGACACCGGCCAACCGCCACGACATAACAGAAAAGCCACATCGTCAAGTGTAAACTCCGTGTTCATATCCCACGGATACGTCTTCCCTCCTTCAAACAAGTCATTCAGCGACACCGTTCCCTTCGACTCTTTGGACTCCCAAAGCGACATTGGGCGCATCAGAAGTGGTGTGATTCTACCAGCTCCACTGTGGTGAATCTCCGTCTTGTCTGCCGGGGTTGAGCTGCCTGTCAGGATGTATTTCCCAAATTCATAGTTGAAGTCCAGATCGTCTTTCACTTGATTCCAGATGTCGGGAGCTTTCTGCCACTCATCTATCAACCTAGGTTTCTCTCCCATCAAGACACCTTTAGGGTTCATTCTTGCCATTGAAATTGCTTGTTTCGTGTTCAGTTTCACAAAACTCTTTTGATAAAGCATGCACGTAGTCGTTTTGCCGCAGAACTTGGGACCAGCGACCAACACAGCTCCCGATGACTTCAGTTTTCGCTCTATGGAATTCTCAATAAGTCTTTGGTAATACATCTCTTTTTCGTGTTGTAATTAACTATCACGGCGCAAAATTATAAAATTCCCAAAATTTTCAATCAAAAATTCCCAAAATTTTCAACTTATTTCTTTTGTAGGTATCTTTTCTCTCTCCACGGGGCCGCATCCAGCAGGCATGTCATCCCTACGCAGGCTCGTGCGGAGGCATGGAATCTATGCCTGCGGTTTTCTTTGTTCCTTCTCCTTGATGAGAAGTAACCGAAGAATCAAGGCCGACTCCATCGGTCCTCCCGCGGCCGTCTAAGTACCTGACCCTCAGGTCGCGGAGTGACTTCTGCGAAGGCAAACGACAAGCGCCGCTCCGTGAGGGTCAAGCCCTTAGCCGTCCCTTGCGGACGCTTCCCCGCCCGTCGGCCCCTCCTCCCCACCCAGCCCCGTCGAGCGTAGGCGTTCCCAGTCCTATCGGTCTACACTCAGGCCCCTAGGCCTCATCGCGGGCGGAGACCCGCGATCTCCTAAGCGGCAAGGAGATTCTTACAATACACTCTATTTCAACACCATATCCGACAACAAACAACAACAAACGATTACAGTCGACTACAAACGTTTGTTCATCGGCTTAGTCTTGACAAGGTTAGCATCTTTGCAGAGTAATAATAGACCCCAACATACTATGACAAAGAAAAAACCATTTGACAAAGAAAACCCGACCAAGATTCCGTTTGAGGAACTGATCGAACTGATTAACCAAAAGTGTGACTACAAGTTTGCCATTATCGATTATGAGGTGGACGATGAACTGCGGGAGATTGCGAAGAACGCTGGAATCGATATAACCGGATACAAGCATGTTATTGAAACAAGCGCGACTGGGCATTCGCAAAACAGGCACGGAGAAAACAGTAAGGACAGGATGCCGTTGACTATGGAGGACTATTTCCTTATTCCTTACATTATCAAAAACCGAGATGCTGTTATTATTTCACCTTCTTTGACTAGAATACATAAAAACAAGGTCTTTATATACGAGAAAAAGATTGGAGACCAATATGTCTATGTGGAAGAGATTAGAAGAGGGAGGAATAAAAGCCTTGCCTTTCAGTCGTTGAGAAAAAGAAAAGCCTCCGAATAGGAGGCTTTATTTGTTATCGCGGGGGGTGTCGTGCCTTGTGGCCCGTCCCTTACGTCTTGATAGTCCGCTGTTTTTCTATCCGTTACCGCGACCAACTGCCTGCAAAAATACAACTTTTTCGTGAACCCGCAAGAGAATCGGTGGATTTCTTTTTCTGGTGTGCCGCAGCAGGCATGTCATCCCTACGCAGGCTCGTGCGGTGGCATGGGATCTATGCCTGCGGTTTTCTTTGTTCCTTCTCCTTGATGAGAAGGAACCGAAGAATCAAGGCCGACTCCATCGGTCCTCCCGCGGCCGTCTAAGTACCTGACCCTCAGGTCGCGGAGTGGTTTCTGCGAAACCAAACGACAAGCGCCGCTCCGTGAGGGTCAAGCACTTACACGGCCCTTGCAGGCGCTGCCCCGCTCGTCGGCCGGGCCTCCCCGCCCATCCCGGTCAAGCGTAGGCGATCCCATGCTCGGTGGCCCTAGCAGCCATGTCATGCCGACCGCAGGGAGAGCATCTATGGCTGCATCCCTCTCGGGTCTGACCCGCGATCTCCTAAGCAGCAGGTGCGGGCACAAAAAAGCGGACCCGACCGAAGTTGGATCCGCTATGAGTGGTTGGCTAGTTTTTAAATCTCGTTTATTCCTCGACAACAATCACATTCTTTTCTTTCAATGTTTCCATTGAAATAAGCGGTATCGGATAGTTTTCCAAGACGGTTCCCTTTGTCTCCTTATAAACCATTCCTCTCAAAGTTCCGAAAGCAACGCTTATAAACGTAGGCAGAATATCAACGGAGAACGACAACGTGCCATCTTCTTCGTTTTTCGTCACTATCTCTTCCAAACGATCAACCTCAAATGCTAAAGTATTCTCAACTTGAAGCAGATCCTTCCCTTCAAAAACATATTTTATGGCCGTCCTGATAGCCACCATACGATTGATGAGTTTCAATTTGGTATCCAACTTAAATTGGAAAACCAAAGTCTCTTCGTTCAATCCGTCGATACTCCTATTCCCAAGATAATTAAGAACTTGGTTTTCGTCAACGGAAAGTAACCTGACTTGATACGATTTTTGTTTATCCATAATCATCATGCTATTGCCATTTTAGAAGTCGGGCGTACCGTACTCCATCGGCTTTTTAAATTTTTACTTTCATAAACAGCTGGATGCGTTTGAATTACATAATGGTTTAATAAACGATATGTCACATCAACGTAATAATAAACCACACCAGACTGGACATTTTCAACTTTTTTTAGTATCCTATCATATTCTTTTTCAGAAAATTGGTTCTTTGCCAGTTTAAGATAAAAACAAAAAATATTCTTATCGTCAATTGACGAAATCATCCTTCCGATGTTTTTAGTCGGCATTTCACCGTTTTCGTATAGGCCGTATTGGTTATCGCCAATACCCAATATCTTCGACATGGTTGTCGCAGACAATCCATATTGTTCGCGTATGGCCTTGATCTCCTCGGGAGCAGGGATGCCGTATTTTTCCCTATATTGGGAATGTATCTGTTCAAGGCTCCACGCATCGGTTTCATCATCGGTGAAAGCAATGCCTGTGTCGTCGCAGCGATAATAACGACGAGTGTAATCAAACTTTTCGCCACGGTAGACGGTAGTCGCTTTTTCTTCGACAAGGGTGGCGTGGCCACCTGTAAATGGGCTGTTCATTGATTATCCTCCTTTGTTTTTAATGGATAGGTAAGTCTATATTTTGAAATATGGAAGGAAATGCACACATTGGGTTTGTTGAGTATGGCATTGATGAAAATCTTGATGTAAACCTCTTGCCCCTTGATTTGTTTGCCAAACACCCAAACGTCATTTTGTCCAGGATAGTCGTTTTTATCTGGCCCTTGGCAATAATCCTCCGTTTCAAGCGACAAAACATAATTCTTCCTGTCGTTCAGAGTAATGTCCAATGCGGTCAAAGTATCGATGTTATTCGGCTTGCTATCGACATATACTATGTCAAATAGTTTCGCCCTTTCTTTAAACTCCTTCAAAAACGCATTGACTTCTTCTTTTGTGGCTTGACTATTCTTCATTTTTCAAACGGGGATGCAAAAATAATACAAATAATCGCACAAACAAGTGTTTTTGTCAAAATTTCAACGAATTCATTTGATTTTTTGTATAAACATGAATTTTTGTCAGAAAAACGGAATAATTGTCACGGATTCATTTCAAAAAACTACCGGAATGATTTTTGTTTCAGAAAGTTTGTGTGCAAAAGAAGGCACACAAGAATGGTACGCCCCACTAACGAGGTAACCAAAGTTGTCCGTGGTTGGAATGGACTTCAAAACAAAAACACTCGTGTTATGGTAAAAGTAAAAAATTTACACAACACTGGAGACAGAAAACCCAAGAATTACACTTCTTGGAAAGAATTCTGGAAAGCAAAGAAAGGGTACTGGCCGAATGATTGTTCTGCGTACGATTGCGATGGCCCGGCAGAGGTTGGAGCTCATGTGAAGAAAGCTGACAGTTCAGACAACAAGTGGTACATAGTGCCTTTGTGTTCTGGCTGCAACAAACGCACCGATACTTTTGAGGTTCCCGAATTTAGACTTGTCCCGGTAAACGACAATGATTGATCTCTGTCATTTAAGGGTGGCTGTTTTAGGCCACCCTTGCTTTATTGCTCAAATAGTACACCCGGTTTATAATTCACTCTCTGTCAAAACCGTAGACAACCTAACCCGTTGAACAAGTTTAACATCGTGTTTTATTTCAGCAATGTTCTTTTTCACCTTATGGAGATTTCGTCGAAGTTGTCGTTTAATACTTGACTCATTCATAATGTAAGCAGCTTTGTACGCATAAGTTAGATAATTGCCAAACATCTTCTCCTCCGATTGTATCAAAATGCCGTCAGAATTGCGAACGAGTATATGATGACGTTTAGCTCCTGCAAGAGTAAAGCGCTTCACTATCTGGTTGGTAAACAATCTACCATTTGTATCATTGTTGATAGCTATAACCCAATGTTTATGTCTGCGCTTGTCTTTACGCATTTTGTTGTAATTGCGACACAAACTTGCATTCTTCAACAACACGCGTCGCCCGTCAAAAGCAAACCCAAGATATTCAACAGACTTGTTTTCTCCTTTCGTCTCGTGATAACATTTAGGCTCTCCGCTATCAAGCCGTATCTCATAAAGGTTTGTTTTACGTTCCTCTATCTCAAGTTTCACGTCTTTGATGCTGTCCATCACATTCTTTTTACAGTCTTTCGCATAGGGTATTGGACAAACCACAACAATGTCATCAGAATAACGCTTATAGATTCCTCCTAAAGATTGAACATAATCATTAACTTTAATGTCAAAGTCACGCATGTAGATATTGGCCAAAACAGCACTGATTGGTAATCCTTGCGGTATGCCTTTTTTATCATTATGCTTGTCAAGCAGCCCCCGCCTTTTTATGTCTTTGATACCCTCTGTGGAACAATATGCAACAGCTTTGTGTTTATAAAGATAGCGAGCCTTTTTAACAGGCCTTTTGACTATTTTTCCTGCCTTTCGGCATAAAACCTGATCTTTGAATAAGTCAAATATGGCTTGCTCTTGAACAAAGGAGTAACGTGTAACGTTTTTATAAACAGCATAATCGTCACGAGGCATATCCTCATAACCCATTGTCTGCTTCCAAGTACGCTTGATGATGCCATGGTCGAGATTATCAAAGAATCCTTTAATATCAAATGTAATAATAGCAACCTCTCGACCATCATTTAGTTCCGATCTTACATATCCGAACACATCATTTGCAATATGGATATTGCACTTGTTACCACTTCCATCGGCACATGGTATTTTGCGGTATGCAACAACCACTTCATCCAAACCTTTTGCCTTTACAAAACCCTCATATCGTTGTTGCAGTCGATAGGCATAGTAAGCATAAATATTTGCATCAAGATGCGATGCGAAGGTTATAGGCCTTTCCTTTCTTTTGCGCCGTAAAGAACCATTTGCGGCTTCTTTCCGATGGGGATATGTTACAATCGTTCGACGGATCAAAGGTCGAAACTGGTGATGGATTATATTATCTGGATTCATAATAAATCCCACGATTTTTCGAGCATCGGCACTCACAATAGGCATACCAATGTGAGGGTAACTCTTCACCTTGAACCAATCGGGAAAAACAAACTTGGAAGACATATTTTACAAAAAAAGAGGCGGATAAGCCGCCGGATAATACTTGCCATTGGGCCTCCAATATGGCATGGATATGACAATGGTACTGCAATGCGGCCCTTATAGAGCCGCTACCCTCGCGGTAGATAATTTACTTATCTTTGCAAATACTTATAATAAACATGAAGCCTATGATAAATATGCAGTTGATTGAAGCTCTCTTCCTTATCTTTGAGATTATCCTGTCGGGTATCTCATCGACTTGGCAACCAAACATTAGAAATATTTGGTTATTCAAGATTCAGTCATCCCGCAGACCTACATTTCTGCGGACAATGCCATCTTACGACGGCCATGCTTCCTCGTAGTCATATCCCTTTAACTGCTTCGTCCGCCTCTTGTTTTCATTTATTTATTACCTTTTATCAACTTGTTATCTTTCTAAATAACCTGACTAAATCACAGATTCTCCCACATTGTTCATATTGTATCATTTATATCATGCTACACATTAATAAACCTAGACCATCCTACCCTCTTTCCGCAATTCATCTTTGAGACCTTGAGTATAACTATCAAGATATTGTCTCCATTGCCTTTTTAATTCCACTTTATCTGTATCAGATAATACTGAATGATCAATCTCTGCCTCCTTAAGTATAGA
>JAEEGL014421953.1_pt1 | contig 13541 bp, 7 predicted proteins | sample 9134231 | NCBI WGS metagenome assembly JAEEGL01 (sample SAMN16246548, study PRJNA631951) | gut metagenome | biome: gut microbiome; feature: rumen; material: fiber-attached | host: Bos | place: Iran: Karaj | collected 2018-10
ACGGATCCGGCAAATACGCCGAACGCATTTCCCAGTCCGTACACCGCCAGTCCCAGGATACAGATACCGAAACGTTTGATATATTCCTTTGACATTTCCATGAACCTTTCTATGTTCTGTGATCTGCTCGCGAACCGCTGTTTATCTGAAAAAAGCATACCGCGAATCCCGCCCTTTTACAACAGCCGGGTGTCTTCAATATCTCCAAAATACAAAACAGCGAATATGACTTATTTTAAGCCATATTCGCTGCATACATACCATGAGCGTGACGGGAATCGAAAAATACTATGGTTTAGAAATGGCTTAAAATAAGGCTTTTAGGCATCTGAAAATCGAGTGTAGTCAAAGTGTAGTCAAACCATTTTCATTTCGATAAAAGAAAGGAGGCACTGCTGCCGCAAACGCCTCCATGTTGTCTTTAATTTCCTGAACATCCTGAGCGATGGCTTTGATCTCCCAGCAATGGCTCTCCGTTCTGAAAACACAAATAGACAGTCTTTTCCGAAAATAAACGTAAGGGCTAAAACTATTCTCCCTTCAAGTATTTCTCCATTTGTATATCAAATTCGGATATATTCCCTTAAAGTCTTCGTTGCCCACTGGCGGAAACGGGTGGCTTTTTTGGAATTGACGCGATACCCTACGGCAATAATGGCGTCGAGGTTATAACACTTTACTTTTCTCTTTACTTCTCTCTGCCCCTCGTTTTGAACTACCGAGAAAACCTCGGTAGTTGCGTCTTCTGTCAATTCTTCTTCTTTATAAATATTACGTAAATGGAGAGAAATATTGTCTGTGGAACAGCCAAACAATTCTCCCAGGGCTTTTTGTGAAAGCCAAAAAGTTTCAGCATGAAACAAGACCCGAATACAGACATTGGTATCATCTATCTGATAAAGCACGATCTCGTGCTCATTATCCATTTTATTCATCTCTCCATCTCCGCCTTATAGATCATAAGCCGCAGCAAATACTCCGGCATATGGCGCTTGCCCGTATACCAGTCTTGCACGGTGCGGTAGGGAATCCCATAGTACTCAGAAAACTTTTTCCAGTTCAGCCCTGATTCTTCTTTTAACCTTATCAATTCTTCTCATGTATTCATAGTTATATGATGGCACGCATTGCGTTGCTAAACAAGGCTTTATTTATTCTCACTGAACAAAAAAGTGGAGGCTGCCCTGAAAAAGGCAGCCTCCGGTAATCTCTACTATAGTTTTAACCATGATTTCTATCTTGCAAGCCTCGTCCTCAAACCACTTACCACAGATATCACACACATAAATTATCTTATCAGATCTCCTACATCAGGATGCCGGTATTTCTTCCTGCACCCAGACTCCTGCGCCATTGACCGTGTATCCGTCCGGTGTCACAGTATCCCGGAACAAAGCACCCATCGTTCCGCTGCCCTCTGCTTCGGAGAAATAGTACCACTTTCCATCGATCTGCTGCCATCCGGTCAGCATCATGCCCTGAGTGCCGTCAGATACCGGATTCAGGTAATAGAGATTGCCGTCCGGATCCGATACCCAGCCCGTCAGCATGGTGCCGGCTTCGTTGAAGCGGAACCAGCCGTACAGCTTTTGGCCTTTCTTCGGATCAGCATAAGGATTATATAAGCAAATCCATCTGTCACGCACGAGAGCTCCGCTCAATTCGTAGTTCCATACGCCGTTCTCCAGCCTCAGCCAGTTGCCTCCGAATGTCACCCAGGACGGGAGGCCATAGATATGCCCGCTGCCTTCAGATCCGCCGTAGCGCTTTTTCTTCTCCCCGTTTTCTTTCACTGTAACAGTAACACTGTCAATGATGCCGTAGGCAGGGCTGTAGGCATAGATCGTACAGGTTCCCTTGCCGACTGCAGTGATCTTTCCGTTGGCATCCGCAGTCGCTACAGAGTTGTCAGAGCTGTAATAGCGGATCTCTGTCAGAAGATCATTCCAGGGCGCGCCGACAGTCGTCAGCGTCTCTGTATCGCCGACTTTCAACTCGAGTGTTGTCAGGCCCTTGCTGATGTCGAGCATCACGGGCTTCAGGCTGTAGATATCTTCATAAGAAGACGCCAGTTCCTGTCCGTCAACTCCGACAGCGATCAGCTTGATCCAATAGGTGCCGAAGCCGTCCCAGTCATCCACGGACGGATCGATGATGATCTCGGCCATGTGCCTGTCTCCGGACCCTAGCGCAGGCACACCCGCACTGCCCAGGAACTTCCCTTCTTCATGCCCTTTATACAGATATGCATTAAAGGAGCATGCCTCCAAAGTGGCGGCACCCTTGTTCATCAGCTCAGACCGGACGATGATCTTCCCGTCTTCGATCACTCCCTCTTCCGGCGATATGGAGAGTCTCGGTCGGAGGCTGATCTCAACCTCAGCATCGTCCTTCCTGGAAGCGGCTGCGCCAAGCTCCATGACCCGGATGTTCAGCTTCCCGTTTTCGGAAACATTGGCAGGAACCATCCAGTGGACATACACTTTACTTGTCTCATTAGTATCTAGTCTTGCATCGGGGAACTCCGCTTCATATACTGTTTCCCCGCTGCCGCTGAGTACTGCCTCTACTCTATAACCCTCCAGCTCCAGCAGACCGTTGTTCCGGATGTCGAAGCTAATGACCGAGTTCTTTCCCGCAATAGTGGCGTCACCTGTATCCAGTGTCGCTTCCACGATCTCTACGGAAGATACCGGTTCAAAGTCGATTCCGAGGAGTGAATTGCCGCTGAACTGAAGCTCCCCGTCATCATCGAAGTACTGTTCATAATAGTCTGACAACATGCTGATCCGATGATCCTTTGTCATTGTCAGGGCAAAATTATCGATCACCTTGTCGAGCTTCGTGATGGCAACGGATTCCGAAATTGTCCATGCATCATCAATATCCGGAGTGCTTCCCGATTTGTCCAGGAATGCATTCGTACCCATCTGCCTGAAGCGTTTACCGTACAGCTCTACTGCAGGCTTCGTTACATCACTTCCAAGATCTGTATAGAAGAGATACAGATCCCTGTCATCTGCCGCCAGTACATAATCGTCGATGGATGACGCCTGATTCTCTCCGCTCCGGATCGCGGTTTCAAAGGGGCGGAAATCCCCGTTTGCGATACTGCCGTACATAGTATACTCGAAATCCTCCTGCGCAAGGCCCAGCTCACCCGCGCTCCGGATATACCATTCCGTATCTCCCTCCGTATAATCCCGGTAGACTGGCCCCGCTGTCGCGTCAAAGAACAGTCCGTCTACCAGTTCTCCCACATTCAGGAGTTCGAAGGAATTGCCGTCCTCAATCCATGTAAGATACGTGCTTCCATTCAGCGTCGTAAGTTCCGGCACTGCCTGGCTGCGGTCATCCGACCTTACCGTAATGGGCCAGTAGTCCACGTTGTTGGTAAGGTCATGCACTTCCAGATAAAGATCCCGGTCATCCGTTGCCGGATCTTCGTCCAAATCCAGAGTATACGCCGTCAGAAGATATTCCGTATCATGGATCTTCAGGGTCTCTGTCTGATAGTCAGTCACCAGAGGATCCTTCAGAGTTTCATGCCGGATCACTACGTATTCGTGCACGACGGTTCCGGATGCCGCTTCATAGTGTGCAAGCTGCATCGTGGAGTAGTTTCCCTGCATATCTGCCAGTTCCTCCTCCTTGCTGCACTTACTGATATCCCTCGTCATATATGCACAAATGAAGCCGTCGTCCGTCACGGAGATCTCCGGAGCCAGGTTGCAGAAACCCGCATCCGAATTCCTTGACAGGGTGAATTCTTCGCCCATCGTGTCCGAAGCCATATCATAAACGGCACCGGAGATCATGAAGCTGTTCAGCTGTTCTTTGATCTCTTCAATACCTTCAAGCCGGTTTCCGGCATCTGTCCAGGCAATGAAGATCTTGCCGTCCTTTTCTTTGATGTCCGGCATGGAATCATAGGTGTTATCGTCTGCGACAGCTTTCGGCGTACTCCACGATCCGTCCTTGTCCCGGATCGTATAATAGAGGCAGGAAGGATCGCCATCTGCGGAAGCACCCACAAACACGCCGAACTGTCTGCCGTCGGAAAGTGTAATAAGTTTTGAGCGGGTACGATCCGACGCATTCTCCAGCAGGATCTCGGCATGCACAGGCAAGGGCTGTCCCTGAAGACCTCCGGGACTTCCGCCCTGACCGAACGCAGACATATCTGAATCTCCGTATTCATATTCGCGGACCGAGATCCTATCCTCCGACCCCATATCATAGATATCGCTAAGGGCTGCCGCTTCCGCCAGGCTCTCCAGATCCTGTGTGCCGTCCAGACTCCACTGGTTCTGCAAGAAACTGATATTGGACTGGCCCTCAAAAACGCCCCAGCCCTTGCTGATCCCGCCGACATCGAATTTCAGAGTAGTGACGACAAGATCGATGATGATACTGCCCGACAATCCCAGCATGATGCCCCAGAAATCCTGCGCGACATTGTCATCAAGAAATTCTGTCTGAAATGTTGCGGTCACAGCACCGCTGGCATCCAGAACACCGCAGATACCGGCGCCCACACGGGCTGTACCCTTCAGAACGGTATCTACCTGCCAGAGGAAAGTGCTTCCTCCCAGGACATCCTTTATATTCCCTGCATATCCGTCGAAGTCGCCCGCGCTCATAGCTTCCTTTCCCTCCGGGCAGACACCGCCCAGGACCACATCCAGTTCCGCGTCAAATGCCAGATTCAGGAAACAGGGCACATAGCTGATGACGGTATACCAGGTCTTGCTCACATTAAAGAGACCACCGACAGTGACTGCCGTCGTCGCTAGGACATACTGCTGTGTCTTCGGGTCCAGGACAAACTCCAGATCTATAACAACGATCGTCGACAGACTTATCCTGGCGTCCTTTGCCAATTGGGCCTGGGAGTCCTTCGCCATACTTGTATAATTTTTGCTCAGGCTATTGTTGAATTCTTCTTCCCTGTCCAGCTTGTTCAGTTCCATAGCCCGGTTGTACTGCTCACGAGGGTCGTCGGAATCCACCATATCACGGATCTGACTGGCGCGGGCACCCGCGTCTGTTGCTCTCTTTTTTGTATCCCTTGCCATTTTCTTGGCCTCACCGGTACGTTTCGCAAGATCCAGATATCGGGATGCCGCTTCCTTTTTCTCATCCAGTGAAGGACTCGGATTTCTTTCCAGCAGCAGCATGTCAAAGTTGATCATCATGGAATAGCCTTGCTTATCCGGCCAGTCAGTTCTGGAAAAGGTCATCGTACCGCTCTGGGCTCTTGAGTGTCCCGTGCCGATCAGCGGGATGTCGATATTACCCACGTCACCGTCCAGTGTCAGGTCTTTCGGCTTGATCAGTTCATTCTCAACGTAAGCGACAAGGCCGGTCTCCACCGTCGGATAGACGATGTCCACAGTAACCGTGGATTTTCCTTTGTCAAGGGAAATCTTACGCTTTTCTTTATCTACGATGTATACGGAGATCCGGTCACCGTTGTGGAGGTTGTCCAGCATTCCGTTGATCTTGGTCGTATAGACATTGGCTCCTTCCGCCACAGGCTTTGCTTCATACTTCGATTTTGTACCGGTCACCGTTGTTACGGTATATACCAGTTTTTCCACCTGCCGTCCCGCAAAGTCCACCGTTGCCGTAAGGGTCAGGTTGTCATCAAAACAGCGGACGGAGTTACTGCTGAGGTCAGCCTTTTGCCGGCTGGAATCCAGGTCGTAGTCATAAATCAGGCTCCTTATGGATGGTGCATGCGCCGGATAATGCAGATCGATCTTTCCGATATGCACCTTTCCAGATGTATCCGGCTTGCCGAAAACATACTCCGTGACCTGCGCGTCATTGAAGCCGTTATCTGTAAGCAGGGTGATCCTGTCTCCTTCTTTCGCGGTAATACCTTCAATGGCAATGCTGCCGTCCGCTCCTACGACCGCAGAGACTTCGCTGACATGGGTAAAGGCCTTACCGCTTTCATCCTTGTACTCACCCTGACCGTTAACGGTATAGACCGTGTACCCTGCTGCCGGATTGGAATGTGCCCCAAGGCCGTCCTCGCGGATCGAAGGCAGCGTGGACATGACCTGTCCATCCAGACTGAATGTCTTCAGATCGGATGCTTTGATTTTTTCAATGTCCACGATTATCACGTTATCGCCGGCATTGGAACGGAGCTCAAAACTGTATCCCTGCGTATTATAGGACTTCCCGGTCATACGATCCTTGATTACAGGCCGGTAGATATAACCACTGTCAGAAGGCTTTCCAGTTATCAGGACGTTCAGTGTACTTACGGAACCCACAGCCGGCCTCATACGCTCTGAGAGTGTTGCTGCCTTCGGGTTGAAATCTATGATATTTCTTCCTTTCCAGAGCGGATCGGACTCCAGATCTTTCGCCGGGATCAGGTTTTCGATCTGCAGGTTCTGCTTCGCAAGATCGGAAGCAAACTGTACCTCTACATGGTTGTCGTTCGCTTCTACCAGAGGACGCACAATATACTTGTTACCGTTTTTCGGCGTTGTAAGCGTATAGAACTGCTCCTCGCGTATACTGTCAAAATGCGCCCCGCCGTCTGTCGAGATCTCAAAGCCTGTGACCCGGAAGCCCGCCGGATCCGTGACCGTGGCGGAAAGATCCAGCATGTCGCCCGCGTGGAACTTCACTTCCGTTCCTTCCTTGACCTGCAGAAGCTTATCATTAAATGTTGCACCGCAGGTGTTTTTTGCCTTGTCGGGACCGGTGACCATGACGGTAATATCATTGTAAGCAAATTTCGGGGTGAACCACAGTTCCTGATAGTACGAAGCCCCGCCCACTCCCGAAGAATAAACCTTTTTAGCGGTATGCTCGATCCAGTCTGTGAAATACACATCCACAGGAACCGTGTCAAGGGCATTGTTGATTTTTTTGATTTCGCTTGTAACAGCGTCCTGAGAATAATCGATCATATCCGTGGAGACGCCGTCTTTACTCATCTGGTTCAGATAGCTGACAAAATCCTCGGGGTAGTCTGCCGTCACTTTATTGTCTTTATCTGAGCCGCTGATGGTAATCTTGTATCCTTCGATATGCCCGAATTTACCCGTGGCATTGTTGAGTTTGATGTCCTCAAGCGAAAAAACCAGGTTGGACTGTTCCGGATCCGGATTGGTAAAAATATTTTTCTGATCCTGTCCTCCCGGCTCCGCGACCTGTGCCCCACACTTGACTTTAAACTGCACCGGCAATGACTTGACCGTGCTGTTGCCGCTTTTGAACTCCATCTCCTGCGGATTCATGGCACTGACCAGATTCCGCTTGTACATGGCAGCAATGCCGTAGAACTTCATATAACTCTTCGGCGTCCTGCTTTTTGATGAGTCCACTGCGCTGATCTTAAAATACAGACGCCGGCGCAGCCCGTTGATCTTAACGGCGGCATTGGTGCTCATTTCCCGGTCGAACTGGCCATAGATACTCTTTGTGTCCACATCGTCCCCGTCTTTTTGTTTAACCGAGAACTCTACCTGCTGCGGATGATCAAAAAAGCTTCCGAAATTCGAAGTCTCCTCCCAGTCCGGGATCAGATACTGATAATATAAAGGGTTGACAGCCGTCTGGTTCTCGGCATGACTCCAGGTGATCAGACGCCCGACATCGGTGGTTGTCGTGCTGTAATAACGGACCGATCCATATGCTCCGTGATAGTCATCTCCCGAGCATTTATATGCTGATTCTGCTGTGCCCCAGGCACCGGGGCTGTTTCCTTCCCGATAGTCGCTGTTGTATTTGAAGATACCGCCGTGGGCTCTGTCCGTGGAGAAATAATACTGGCCCACCTCCAGCTCCGGGGTATAGCCCTGGTCATAGATTTTCGCCACCACATCCTTGCGGTTATATTTGACCCTGTATTTCTTATTATCAATGCTGATATCAAAAGCACAGTCGTAACCGCCCTCCAGCTCTTCATCAGCAGCGCTTTTTAATTCGGCCGGGGAACCTTTTCTGAAACGCACCGGCGTATCCTCGCTGGATACTGCTTGTGCCTCCGTGATCTCACCTTCCTCTGCCGCGCTGAAATCCGTCAGCGCCAGCGCCGTCTCCCTCGTGAGATAAAGTTCCGCTTCTTTTTCTTCCTCGTATGGAGCAAATGCCACCGTTCCGTAAATATGCTTTTCTCCGGTTTCCATGTCCGTTCCGGTCAGATTTGCTGTGGCAATGGAATACAGGGCGTCCTCTCTTTTGATCGTTATGACGGCTGTTCCTTTATGGATCTGATAGGAAGACGCGTCAAAGGAGATCCGCGAATACACCGGATCTTCGTCATCAGATATTAGAACGGAAAGAGAAGTGGCGAGATAGGGCTCGAAGCCTTCCGTATCCGTGATCACAAAGGAAAAGGCTTCCGATCCTTCAGATTCGCCATCATCATAGAGACGGAACCGCAGATAGGCTGTATCCTCCCCCGGCGCAAAAGTGATCACCTGTTCTGCCGAATGCGGCATTTTACGAAGATACTCAGGAACAAGCTGTGAAAGGACCGCTTCCGTCAGACTCGCGGAAATACCGCCGGCGAGGGATTCTCTGGTGGGCTGGCCGGTTTCCAGTTCCTTTAAAACCGCCAGGCGGCTCTTTCCATCCGCAAAGGACAGATCTTCCCGCGCATATAGCAGTTCACTTTCTTTAAGGTCCTCTTCATCATCTGCTGCCCATGCAGTCCCGGAGGTACTGACATAAGAATCTGCTTCCGTTCCTGCGGGAGAAACCACGAGGGTCTCTTCCGTGATAAAACCGGATGTATTATCTTCAGCATCTTCACTAGCTGTAACTGGCGTCGGGACATCCGGGTCCCCAATGTCCTCCGTATCGTCTTCCCTGTCGAAATTCCCTGCTGTCGCCAAAGAAGCGCTTGTCTCCGGCGCGAAGAGCATGCCCGTCCATACCGTTGGAAACATGCTGCCCTTCCGGATCTTGCGCAGCGCCGGGGAAAGATCCGGAAGCAGAGAATGGTCTTCCTCCCCGGAAACATTTTCTTCATCAGCAGGAAATGCTGTCTTCTCCAGAGCTTCCGTGGATTCGTCACTGATAACAGCGTCACTCCCGTCAGCATCCGGGAATCCCTCACCATCAATTAAACCGGACCCGTTTTCTTCTTTGCCGGAAATGATCGTATCTTCTGTATCAGCTGTATCGTTTTCTGAGATCGTTGTTTCATGAACAGGCGCAGCGCCATCATTGCCCTCCGGCAACGCAGCGGACACGCCTTCTATATCTTCGTTTTCTTCGCCGGCTTCTTCCGAAGCGGGTCCGCTTTCTTTATCCGATACGGATGCTTCAACATTTCCCTCCGGCAAATAGGTTTCGCCATCACCTTGCTGTACGGACGCGGCGCCTTCCGTCATTACCTTATCCGAAAGCAATTCTGATTCCTGGCTGTCCCCGTTTTCCTCCGACACTTCGGTTTCACCGTATACCGGGTTATTATCATCTGTTACGGATGCTGCGCCATCCCCCGCGGAAACGACTTCAGACTCTTCTTCCGGGAAAACAGATTGCAGTTCCTCCCGTTGCGCATCAGAAGGCGTAGCCGTCAGATCATCCGGAAATATCTCCGATCTGTCTTCCTCTCCGAGGAGATTGCCATACTCATCAAACTGATATGTGATCTCTTCGAGTTCCCCGGGTGACTCGCCAGTCATGGCAAGTTCCAGGATCGTCTTTTCACTCTTATATTCTTTCTTATAATGACCTAGAAGCGCATAGTCCTTTTTGTATAAGGCAGAAATATCAAGAGAATGGATCGTGACCGCAGCTTCCTTACTCAGATCGCCTTCACGATAGATCGGAACCTCATAAATACCGTTTCCTTCCCCGATATTCATCGTCGCAACGCCAAAATAGACCAGGTCGCCTTCGATCAACTGGTCTTTGGTAAACCGGGTGCCTTCTACCCTGACCGGGTCGATGATCAGTTCAGCCGCAATAGCCGCAGCCGGCTGCAAAACGGAAAGGCTGACTGTAAGGATGCATGACAAAACTCTCTTAAATACTTTTCTGATTTTCATAACTCCTCCTGCCGGATCGTCTTAAATCTGATGCTCCCTCTATGTATTACCTGTTTCGTCTGTTTCGACGGTAAAGCTGGATGACGGCAGTTATAACCACCCCTGTCATAAAGGCGATTACCGCCACCAGCACATACCCGCCGGTATTATCCGATAGCAAGGATGCGCCGGTATAGCCGCCACCGGTACTAATCGGGCTCAGCAATCCGGCAGACAGGATCAGCATGCACAGACATATGCTTAATGCAGCCGTAACTGCAGAAAATGCTGCGAGCTGCCTTCTCAATACTCTCTTTTGCAGTTCCATCGCCCTGCGGCGAAGTAGGAGTTGTCTCTCTTCTTTTGTTCTTAACATCATTGGATCCCCTGCCTTTTTCATTCACTGATGAAATGCCTTCACCTATATAGATACCTCCCGGACGAATACTCCTTAAAAATTTTTGTATTTATTATGTTTTTTCACAGAACACAAAAAAGAGCTGCCCCGCGAAGGAGCAGCCTGTTAAAACCCGGAAATCTGTCCGTCAGCCTTCGACAGGGCCAGTTTCCAAAATTTCTACTATGTCAGATTATTTTTCAATTGTCGCTTTCCAAAAATGCTGTAAAAGACGACCGATAGAGACGGAATCAGAAATCCTGCCATGGCAGGGATTCCGGTCTGAGAGACAAGCAGGTTATAGATCGAATGATAGGTGATCGCAAGCGATAAAAGCCCCATGGTTCCCGTAGCCCTGATCCATATGCGATCCCAGAGATAATAGATTCCAAGCCCGACAATGGCTCCGCATACAACGTGCATCGTCCCTGTTCCAAAGCCTCGGATCAAAAGCTGAAGGGCATTGGCTGCACCGTTTTGAGTCATATAGCAGACATTTTCAAAGGTGGCAAATCCGACGGCGATCATCAGGATCTCGCTGGTCGTTTCCTCTCTGTGGGGTTCAAATACCAGCAGATAAAAAAGAAAAGGCAGGAACTTCATGATTTCCTCGATCATCGGGACGACTGTAAGAGAAGCATTCAGATAATCAAGACCCTGTATGAGTGCAATGAAAGTACTGATGTAAGAAGACAACAGGCAGACCGACATCCCCGCAAAGAAAAAAATCATCCTCCTTCGGGTCTCCTGCAGGCACAGGATCGTTATCAATACGGGCGCGGCGAGGCAAAGATAGATATTTTCGATATAATTCACCTCCGCACCTCCTTTGAAAGCGCTGCCGGTAACAGGAACATCGTAAAAGAAATCAGAATATCGAACCAGAAGTACGGGTTGCGGACAGTATCACCCATCCAAAAGCAGGAACTGGTCCAAAGGCAATATTCAAGCGTACAGAACAGGATCGTAGTCATATAAACTAAGCCGGTCTGCGGTCTTGCTTTGTTCTCTGCAGATTTTTCCGCCATGAGCCCTCGCACCGAATACCACAAAAGCAGTGTCATCAGCACAGCAGAAACCAGATTGCTGATATAATCTCCTCTTCGCATGTAAAAAGCACACATGCCAAATGTAAAAAGAGGAATCAGCAGCATAAAAAGGACCGGCTTCCGATTCATTCTGTCCGATGCAGGCTGGTTTTCTTCCTGTAGATGCTGCACCAGAAGAAACAGAAAGAGAAACGCGGAATACCAGTTCAGGTCCGGTGCAAAAGAATACGAAGGTGTCTGCCCGTAAAACAGAAGATACAGCAGCCAATAAAGGTCCCCAAAAAAGAAAGAACTGAAAAAGAGCGTAAGAAGCAGCCACGATTTACTGCCTGTAAGGATGCTTTTACGCAAAGAAAAGCCGGCACAGACCCCGGCAATCAATGTCTGTAAGGCATTAATCGTTGCTTCGATCATTCTTTTTCCTCGTCTTCAAGCTCCTGCCATTTTTTCAAGCGGAAGCAAAGGATCGTCACAGATACACCCAAAAGAAATGAAACGATTCCGATGATCATAAATCCCAGAAAGCTGCTTCCGCTGAAGATACTGGCATGCATCCCTGTTGCAGCAGTATCTGCAACATAATAGCCGGAAAGACCGGGCATGAATACTGCCATAATTATAATTACAATAAAACAGATACTGATTCCTGCTGCAGATATCAGCCTGCATCTGAATGCCCGCTTTTCTCTCTTTAATTCAGACGCGCGCTGATGCATAGCAAGGATACGATCTTTATCCGTTCGCATCATTCACACCTTCTTTCACCAGTTCTCTCCGAAGATGCTGCTTTCCTCGGGACAGGAGATTATCAATTTTCTTCACACTTACCTGCATGACAACCGCAGCTTCCTGATAACTCATTTCTTCAATGTAAACCAGCCAGAGCGCCTCGCGGTATTGCGGATCGATCCTCTCAAGACAAAGATGAAGGATCTTACTTTTTTCATCTAACCACAATTTTTCTTCCGGCAAAACCTCCGACGTGACCTTATCATTCAATTCTATAAATTCAAATGTTCTGGTCCGGATCTGAAGAAGATGTGCCCTGGCAGCGAGATTTCTTGCCGTCTTATACAGATACGCACGGAATCCGCCGTCACGTATGGATGGTTTCTTCACCATGATGCGAGCGAAAGCTTCGATCATCATATCTTCTGCATCCTCAAAGGTATGAAGATACCCGTAAAGATAAAAAGTCAGCTTATCCCCATATCGGACCATCAGCTCATCATATGCTTTTGTATTACCGGACAAGAATTCACGGTATAGTTCATCATCGCTGCGCATATCAAGTGTTTCTCCCGGCCTGACGAAAAGATATGATAAGCTGTTACATATCACTATTATATCGGACTGCTTTCATCTTTGGCAAGCAGGGCCTGCCCATCCATTTTGCTACCGGGCAAGCAATGCAGAAACAGCCATGCTTGTTTGCCGCAAGCAGTGCATAGATGGATGTTTTTCCATCTATACGCCTGTTGGGATAATCCCAAACCCTTTAAGATCACACTTCGTGTGGCTGCGCGTTTTTGCAAAACGCTTACGACCGGTCTTTGACCGGATACAGTTTTTTCATTTTCTCTAAACCCTATACACTCAAAAAACAGGTCATGCATCTGATCTGGAAGAACGATTCAAAGAGACCGGCGACGTCATATATCTTGCTGTAGAGCTTAACTTCCTGATTGGCCTCCGTGTCGGAGAGCTGGTTGCCCTGAAATGGGAAGACTGGATCGATATGACGCATATTCACATCAGTCGTGAAGAGACCCGTAATCAGAAGACCCGGGAATACTGCATCGTGGATCACACCAAAACACATCAGGACAGATATGTACCCCTCATTCCGAAGGCAATATCCCTCCTGTCACGGATCCGTGAATACAGTTACGGTGAAGACTATATTTTCACCAGGGAAGATGGAAGGATCAATTCCAGGCAGGTCTCCTACGTACTTGAAAAATATGCGAAAGAGACCGGGAATCCAATTAAGCGAACCCATAAGATGCGAAAGACTTATGCCAGCGCACTCAATGCTAATGGTGTCCCCATAGACGCCATCAGAGAGTGCCTGGGCCATTC
>JAEEGL016629041.1_pt1 | contig 13541 bp, 12 predicted proteins | sample 9134231 | NCBI WGS metagenome assembly JAEEGL01 (sample SAMN16246548, study PRJNA631951) | gut metagenome | biome: gut microbiome; feature: rumen; material: fiber-attached | host: Bos | place: Iran: Karaj | collected 2018-10
GAGAAACACTCTTACAGGTGGTCTGCCGGGAATTGAAGCTGATATACATGAAAATCCAATTATGCGGTATGACTATGATTCATATTGCCTCAAGAAAAGAATAGAAGGAACTGTTTCAGGAATAACAGAGGCCAGAAAAAGGTTTTCCAATATATTGTCGTCTGATCAGTTGGACGCAATGTTTGCATTTACTAATTCTTTGATTATGAAGGGTGGTTACAACCACGAGGTTGATAGTTTAAATATGGTTGCTCTGAGTTCCGCAATTTGGATATTGGACGAGCTATTATTATCGGGTAACATCGATGAAATCTATCAGTATCTTCCGGTGTGCGATGAAGACGATTATAACGAAACCTTATATCTTCCAGTAAAGCATCCTGTTTACGAAGATGATTTAATACTTTCGTTGGTCTATCTGATTCGCCATCGTAACACTTCAAAGAACATTGGTGAATGCAACATTGGAACATTGGTTTGGGAACAGTCAAAAACGGATTCGGATGAAAAATCATTAGAATACCGTTCATCTTTTGATTCAATTATAGCTTTGATAAATCCTGATGCTGTTAAAGAGGCTGTGCATCATTTTGAGGAAAAGGTTTGGGAGTTTTATCGTATATCTTTTTCGATAATGGCGGCAGTGGAAAAAAAGAGACAGGCATTAATTAATGAACTTAACAACCTGCAGAACCAAAAGACCGGGAAGACTAGAAATGTTTTGTTGGTGCCAACTACTCAAGACGATTCATTTAACGATGAAATCGAATTATTGGATAATCAAATTGATAGATTGGAAAATGTTACATTCACTGATCTCTCATTACCCAACGACCGTGAAAAGATTGTAAAGAGCCTTAAGGGACTTGTCTCAACTAAGATAACGGAGGAGTTAGTTGCATTCCATGTCGATGATCCATTTGAGACAGCCTTTGCTATGTTATATCTTATGGATACTAATAGCATAATACCGTGGTATTACTTTGGCAGCATAAGCGTTGGATATACAATGTGTGATCAGCTGCCATATGACAAAAGATCGGAACTTTCAGAAAAACCTATTAAACTTTCCGGGTGGAATTCTGCACTATACCAGCACAGATATAAAGGCTACAGATTTGAGAATTGGACTGACGCAGATGGCGAACCGGTTAAGAGGAGTTACGCCAAAAACCTGAGCCAGTTGGTTTTTTCAAATACTTTGTCGCTTATTCCCAGAGTTGTGCCGGAACAGGCTGACCTAACGGAATATTTAAATGGCCTCGGAGAACTGTCGGAACATGAAAAAGAAGCATATTCACTGCTTTCTTTCATTCTGGTTGCCGGACGGCTTCGCACAGGCAGTATTTTTAAATATCAAGCTTTACAAGAAGTGAAGCAGCTCATAGAAGACTACCAGGAGGAAGAGGAAGATCTTCAAGTTGAAGATGATAAACAATTAGAGACAGAAAACGCTCGTCTTCGAGTTAAAAATCGGGAGCTTATAGAAAAGATCAGCGATATGCTCGCCAGTCAAAAGGCGGATTCCAAACTAGTGCAGCTGTTACAAAATCAAATTGAACTTCAGGCGAAGGAACTTGCAGATCTTAGAGAAGCCGTTTATCTTTTGGAAAACGATACTATAAGTGAGACTCCTGTTGATGAATCTATTCATTATCCATATGCGACTTCCGGTAAAATCATTTCATTTGGTGGTCACGAGACATGGCTTAAGGAAATGCGCAAGAAACTGCCGAACGTAATGTTTATATCTCCGGATTCCCTGCCGAATATTGATTTGATTCGAAACGCAGATACTGTTTGGCTACAGACCAATTGCTTATCTCATTCAGATTTTTATAGAATAATTAATATTGTTCGCCAGAACGGAATTCAATTACGATACTTCTCGTCTACAGGTTCAGAGAAATGCGCTGAGCAACTAGTTAAGTCTGGAGGTTAAAATCACAGAACAAACATGACCTTTGTCGCTTCCCCATAGAATCCTCTTATTCCAACAATGCAGGATGTGTATTTTAGACAATTCATAATTTCTTCTTCATCAGTTCCGTTTATGGCACTGTGTCTATGAAATAGTATTGATAGTTGAAGATTTATTAACATTTCGAATTAGAATTAACTAAGTCAGGATCTCTTCTTCGGAGGAGATCCTGATTATTTCGAGCGTTCTTTATTAATTTGGTACAACGGTCAATAAAAGAATTGTAAATAAGCATTTATAAAGGCTCAGTTCCCCGAGCCTTCATAATATATCTCGACAATTACTGTTGTTTATACAGCTTTGAGCAGTTCCTCTAAACTTGCGAGTGATTTATCAGCCAATTCTTTTGTACAGTCGGTATAAATGTTGAGGGTAGTAGTTATATCCTCATGGCCTAACCAAGTCTGGAGTACTTTCACATTAACGCCAGCCTCTATGCAGCGAGTAGTAAAAGTATGTCTGAGAGTGTGGCATGAAAAATGTGGAAGCAATACTTTAGGTTCAGGATCTTTATCAAACTCTGCATAATTGCAATCCCTGGTTATGCGTCTTATAGCTTTGTTAACGGTGCCCTGATGAAGAGCCTTTCCGTCCTTGTTCAAAAATATAAAATCCGTATAGCCATCAATATTGACAGAACACTCAAGCTCAGCTTCTTCTAAGTATTTTTTTTGTTCTTCAAAAGCTTCCTTGACGATACCTAACATGGGTATCTGTCTGATACTAGCTTTGGTCTTAGGTTCATGACACTCAAAATAGCAACCTTTTCTATAAGCATCTTCTCTATGGTTAAAGAAAACAAGATCATGATTGACGTCGATGATTCCGTTTTCCGTGTCTATATCACACCAACGCAGACCGGTTATTTCTCCGATACGAAGACCAGATCCGATCATGATTGCCAACAGGGGATACCAATGTCTGTATACCGGAGTCTCCCTGAGGAACTTTAGCAATAAGTTCTGTTCACTGAGGGTAAGCCCCTTTTTCTTTTCTGTCTTTGAAGGGCGGGCCTTCTTGAGCTCTTTTAGAACGTTATCGCATGGATTATGTGTGATATATCCATCGTCAACCGCGATATCAAAAAGCTGATGGATAACAGACTGGATATGATCAAGAATTGCATACGACAAACCTCTCTCGTCGACAAGAGTATTGTAGAATCGACGTACATCCGTTTTCTTAATTGTGTCTATCCTTTTCTTCCCGAGACTGTCTCTAACATACATCTTGTAGGTGTATTTATAGCCTTCAAAGGTGTTCGTTCTGAGACCGCGCTTAACATCAGTCCAGATATCATAAATATCATTAAGTGTCTTAAATCTGCCTGCAGGGTTTAGGCCGTTAACGGTCTTCTTAGTTATGTCTTTCTCTTTGAGTCGCAGTTCCTCAAGAGTTTTTCCATAAACAAAGTGGCGTTTTCCGTTTATGTCATACCAGTTGAATGAGTATGTCCCGTTAGCACGTTGAAGTTCACCGGTCTTAAGGACAGCTCTTTTATTATCTTTTCTTCTTTCTCTAGCCATTTATGATTACCTCAATTCATTACTTTTTAAACCGAATACATACCTTCTAAGAATTTCTCGAATTGTCGTCTCTTTATTAGACGCTTATCTCCGACAAAGAGAACAAACTCACAATTTGGTTCATTAGAGAGCCTGCGGATCTTATCTCTACCGATATTGAAGTAAGATGCTGCCTCATCAAGAGTAAGATTTGATTTCTCTGAGATAGGAACCTGATATCTTTTTGTTTTGCACATAGACTATACCTCTCAATCGAATTCGTTTTTATGCTGCCAGCCTATACCCAACAGCAGATAATATGATTACCTGCCGTTAAGGTAACAGGGCAGAGGCAAAAATAAAAATGTCCGTTTTTAGGAATCGAAGATTAAGGTTTTAGATTGAGTACATGCCATCAAGATATTCTTCAAATTTACGTCTTTTAATCAAACGCTTTTCTCCAACGAAAAGAACAAATTCGCAGTTAGGAGTGTCACTCAACTGACGTATCTTGTCTCTTCCGATATTGAAGTAAACAGCCGCTTCATCAACCGTAAGGTTTGATTTTTGTGGGATGGGAACCTGAAATCTTTCTGATTTATACATAAGCATTTACCTCGATAATAATCCGACAACATAATAGTCATATCCACGTCTGTAGTTGCACCAATCACATATGTCGCTATAACCGCCCTCAACGGGTATTACTCTGAACCCACGAAGCCGATACTGTTCACGGCACTTTGGGCAAAGACACATGATATCTCGCGGATCTAATTTGGGTGCTTTCTTTTTTCTCATGCAACCACCTCCTTTAAGAGGTAGCAATATGCATCGAAAGGCAGCTTGTTTTTGTCTACAACACCGCATTTAACAAACACTTTGTGGAGAGCGTATTTTCCCAGTCCAATACTTTTGCAAATTGCCTGTACACTGACGCCTTCAAGTTTTGATAGTTCCTTCGGCGTGAAGCCAAGGATACAGTTTTTGTATACTCTAGAACCTTGGTGATCGGGGAGCTTCATCATCCTTTTATAGATATAATTCAAGGTCTGAATTGACTCACAGATGATCACTGGATTTGCAAGTTCATCTAACAGATAGATTTCCGGCACAACGGAGAATGAGTCATGATACAAAGCCTCTCGTTTGCGTTCACGTTCATCGTTGAACTCCAGTTCCTTGATTGCCCTATACATTTTGCCGGTAATAAGCAAATACGGCTTATAGGCTTGTAGTTCATTGCTGAATGAGGCTAAGAGTTCTTTTTCGCTTAGATTTGTTGCAATGGCAAAAGTTTTTTCACCAACATATGATGATGCTCCACCATATTCTTCAACCAGATTTACTGCAATGAAGCCTTCGTCTAAGATCTTTTCAATTCTCTTCCATTTCTCTTCTTCTGTTTCTTCAATGGAGTCTGAGATTTCTAAAAATTCTTCTTGCTGACTTGACATAAAGGTCACCTTTCTGTCGGTTCTCCCGACGAAGAAGATGACGACCCATAAAGCAAAGCCGGCAACTTATTTTCTATGACCTTGCAACTTGCCGCTTTATGGTTAAATCCGTCGATTTAACAACAAGTGCTTGGTCTGTAATGTGTTAGAACTTGTGTTCCTGACAGTTCTCAATTTACTGTGTTTCGATGTGGATTAGAATGATAATCGGATTAACATGTTTGGTACCTAAAACATGCGTTTCTTGGGGTTCTTTTGCTGGCATAATCCCGTAAACGCCTTATGAAATAAGGATTTCTGACCATGTTAATCGGATTAACATGTTCTACGTGTCTGAAGGGAAAATAAGATATAATTCCGTACCGATTTTTTGAAGAAATATTCGTATATCTTGAAGGGATTCCATATACATATTTCTTAAAAGATAGTTGTAGATGATATGATTTTCGTTGGTTGATGATAATACATATCCGGAAAGCTTAATAAGATGTTCACTGATCTCAGTGGGAAGATTTGCAGCAAGGCACAGCAAAACAACACTATCTAGTGAAGCAGTTCTCATCCCGGTGATGGTGGTTGTTATGGTTCTTTCAGTTATTCCGGTTCTTCGTGATAACTCTGCTTGGGATATGTGTTTCCACTTAAGTGCCTTATGCCATGAATCAGCAAGATCGTTAGAAAGTGAACGATATATTCTTGCTTCTTCAAAGATCTGTTCTAATGAGATTTCGTTATTCAACATACTGCCTTTCCGATCTAACGGAGAGAGCAGGGAACACGTGCGAAATTGGAGCAACAAAAAGGCGTCCTACCAATCTTCAGACATTATTGTCTTGAAGACTCGCACGACGCCGGTGTCTAAGCCGCATTTAAGCGACCGCCCATTAGATCACATGTGAGTGTTAATGATTATTCAGTTGTTAAAGTTCATGCTGTTAATGCATTATCGTTGTAAGCAAGAAGAATATCGAGTGATATCCACGGATGCGTTCCGAATCGAGGTCTGCGGAAGTGTTCGAAGTTTACAGTGAAAACCTGTTTGCATTTCATACATTTGGTTGTAAAGTGGCCTTTAGCATCTTCGTAAACCACGCCGGCCATATGTGCACAGTGGGGACATCTCAATGCTCTTTCGACCATTCCGTCAACTTCGGATGCAGCTTGCTCGGCCAGGATTCGCTTTTCTTCAGATAAATACCAATCAGCGTATGGATTGCTCATGTCTTATTTCCGTTCCTGCAATATATATCATAAAGTCCCAACTCATTAAGCCTCAATAAGAGCGCAGAAAAGGAAACCTCCATCTTGTCAGCTACCTCTCTCAGCAGAGCCTGATCGTATGTGCTGAGATGACCATGTTCATCTAGCATAATCTTGTCATGTCCAAAATAAGTGTGAATGTACTTCTTAACGCTCTCAGTAGGCATCAGGAGGCATGCTGCGAATCTGTTCGCAAATACTTCGAGAATGGAAAAGCGGCACTTAAGTTCCGGTTTTGTTCTGGGCTGAACATCATTGTTTTCATGATAGCAGGCTTCCTGTTCAATCCTGTTTATTCTGTTAGTAATGATGTGTCCGGCCTCATGAGCTAATGTAAATCTACGTTTGGTTTCCTGAGTAGGGGAACAGAGATATCTATCTAATATGATCGTGTCTTTAGGGAACACTACTTCACATACTTTATTGTCACGATAGACCAATAGAGGTGTTACCCCATTACTGAGATATCCGAGACAATCACTGCTTTTGTAGATGTTTTCGTAAACTACCGGGCAATTAAGATACTTAGCGACAAAATCATCGATATCTATGAAATCCGGTATTTCTTCCCCTTTACCGATCCTACGGAGATAGGAGACTATTATTTCTGCACCTACGCGCTCTACATCGTCATTTGTATAGATCTTTTTCATTTTTAAATCCTCCAGATTTAGTTTGCTCAAGAAGACAAAGGGAATAATCTTCAGAGCAAAAAGCCGTCTTATACTAAACGCACGAGCATTTCTGCTTTTGCGAAATTCCTTCTTGTTAGGTTTAAGGGGAAATGACTATCCCGGTCCAGTGTTATTGATCAGAGTCAGCGAGGCGAGAAGTCTTTGATCGGAAAGGAGGGGCATGGTGGGAGTAAGAGACACCATGTTATTGTTTTTCTTCTTCATTTTTCTCACCTCGCTTTCTCTGAGTTTTACAACAGAACTTATGTTCTTTTCGGCTTGTGGTTTCATTATACGAAGACCATTTTGTCAATGCAATATCCATTTTTCCAACTGTTAAAAAATGCTAACACTTCGAGAAAATGTTATTGTAAAACCCATTGTTTTCAAGGAATGTAACAATGTTATAGTCTCGCCATAGCCCTAGAGACCAGACGAATATACTGATCCTTAACCTGGGATGGTCCGGAGATCATAACTTTCCCATCAAATCCAAAAAGCCATGCGAAAAAGGCGTTGTTGATAGGAACATCTACCTGAGCGATGCACTCGTTTTTGCGAAAAAAGGTTATATCAAGATCTTGGCCGAAACGGTCGACAATAGCATCTGTGACGCAGCTGTCGAATTTCAAAGTGACGGTAGTGGTGTCGCCAGTCATCATGTGATAAGAGTCACTGACATACTTTTCAATAGTAATATCCTGAGGATCCGGATGTGATTCCTTTTTAATCACTTCCGGTATTCCACAGATACGATCCACTCTGAAAGCAACGACCTTTTTATGTTTTTCTGAGTGACCAATTAAGTAGTAGTACTCATTAGAGCAAACCAGTTGATAAGGGGAGACGGTATAATGTCTGCCATTATTCTTCAGGACCTTTTTGGTCGAGGTATTATACTCGTAGTACCTAAATGCTATCTGCTTTCCTGAAGTCTTAGCCTTTAGAATAGCGTCAATAATGTAATAGATCTGAGTGTTGTCAGAACGGGGAATAGCCTCTACATTTATAGTCTCCATCAGGATATCAACAGAAGGACCGCCGAGCCTAGCGAGTTTCTTAGTAAGCTCTTTAGCCTTGCAGACGGGGAGTGAACGGAGAGATTCTACGACATCGATCAATATCCGCAGCTCTGCTATATCAAAATCGCGCGATAGAATGTGATACTTATTGGGATTTGACTTAACACACTCTATGTCATAGCCCGCTTCAATAAGCATATCAATATCAGCGACCAGTGTTTGACGTGTTACAGCTATGCCGTAATCAGCTTTGAGCATCTCTATCAATTCTGACGTATTTAAGAAGTGATCTTCGTCTGTGTGCTCAAATATGATTTCCTTTATATACATTAATCTCAGACAGTTATTTGACTTTACTTTGTTCTCATTTGCCATAGAAAACCTCCCCTCCCATATTGCAGGTTTCACGCTGCCAATATGACAATTTGATTACATGTTTGAGGAAAGTATAACAGGGCTAATGTTCCATTATTGGTACTAAGTTAGGGCCAAAATCATCTGAAATTAGTCTTCGAAATCCATTGTAAATATCGAAAATCAGATATGAGAGATATTAACCATCACCGATTGGTGAAAACTATGATGTCACTAAAAGTTTACAACACCCTCAAACTGCCTATTGTTGAGCGGTTTTAGGGCATCATTCATGTTTGCATGATGCTTGTTTAATATATAAAATTTATTTATTTATTATATAATAGATGCGTGCTTGAGATTCGCGGTTTTGTGCAAAGTGCATATGTCCCAATAATGGGCAATCAAACCTGCTAAAATCCAAGTAAATCGAGTAGATTGGAAGGAATTATCGGATCATATGGATCGTTGCGATGAGTACAAGGGCAGTTTAACTAGGGAACAATTCCTATTCTACGAGATCCGTGTTGCAGCCAAGTTAGTAAATGAAGGTTGCACTAAACAGGAGGCTACTGAAAGGATTATCAGTGACAATTTGTTCCAATTTCCTACGGAACGAATGATTGCATCTATTGCCGGGACTTGCTTTAACAGAATTGAGGTTCTTAATTCTGAAACGTTAGTTAGAGAACTAGCCGAAGCAACTGCTGAAGATGCCAAGTTAGTTAATCTTTATGCAATGATGCGTACAAATAAGATTGTATGGGATTTCATGATTACTGTTATCGGAGAGAAATACCGGACTCAGGATCTTTCCTTCAGTCAAAGTGATCTTAATCTCTTTATGATGAGACTTCAGGAACAAAACGATGACATTGCATCTTGGAGCGATTCTACTATTGGAAAGATAAAACAGGTACTTAGAAGATCCTTAATTGAAGCAGGATATCTTGATTCATTAAAATCAACCGATTTGAATTCTATACTAGCCAATTATGAGTTGATAGATGGAATAAAGGCTAATGGTGATTTTGAAGCACTTAGCGCTTTCAACTACTTTGGATAAGCTTGAGGAGGAAAAATGTCAGACATTATTAGCAGACTTGAAAAGATAGATGATCGTATCTCGGAAGATTCCTTCCTTGCGAACAAAGGGTTATCCAATGAAGTTGGTATACATGTATTTTGCTATGACCCCCAAGATGAGATTATTGTCAGAACTTTCTTCGAGAAGTTGATCAAAGGTAGTACTGATAAGAAATACAATCTTGTTGAACGTGATCTTTACCATATTTTTATGGATATATGTGATGAGAAGAGGATTACAGCCAGCATTCAAAAGATGGAAGAATCCAAGGGTAAAGATGTCCTTAAGAGCAAGTTAGAAAATGTGGCTACTCCCGAAGCTTTTGTTGAGAAGTTGAAGTATGAACCGCATAACTATGGCGACATACTTCTGTTAACTGGTATTGGCAAGGTTTATCCGTTTATGAGGGCTCATAAGATTCTCGATAACATTCAGCACGTATTTGCTGATATTCCGATACTAATGCTGTATCCGGGTAAATGGGATGGCCAGACACTTGAGCTGTTTGGGAAGTTCGAAGATGGAAACTACTATAGAGCTTTTAATTTGATATAAGAGGAGGCTACGGGCATGCTATTACGAGACATCTACAAGAATGACATTGACAGAAATATTAATGGCGTAATTAAGGTTGCGCAGGATGACGAAGTCAGTATCAAGCAGGAATTGACAGAGTACGTAATAACTCGTGAGTTGCGTAAGCACTTCAATACATTCCTCAATAATTATGAGAGGTCAATAGAAGAACCGACAGATAAAATTGGTGTTTGGATTTCAGGTTTCTTTGGAAGCGGTAAATCACACTTCCTTAAAATGCTTTCGTATCTTCTTTCAAATAAAGTTGTTGCCGGTAAAAAGGCAGTCGATTACTTTCAGGATAAGTTCGATGATCCTATGATGTTCAGCCAACTCGAGAAGTGTGCTTCAATTCCGACTGACGCAATCCTTTTCAATATCGACTCTAAAAGCCCTATAAACAAAGATGCTACAGCAATTCTTCGTGTATTTGCGAAGGTCTTCTATGAACATCTTGGTTTTTATGGTACTGAACTTAAGGTTGCAAAGCTCGAGCAGTTTATAAGTAAACAAGGAAAAACAGATGCATTCAAATCAGCGTTTGAGTCTGTTAATGGACAGCCTTGGGATGACGCGAGAGATTCTTTCTCATTCTTTGAGGATGACGTAGTACAGGTTCTGCAGGATGTTCTCGGAATGAGCGAGACATCTGCTAGGAATTGGTTTAACGGCGAAGAGACTGGTGAGCTCTCAATTGATCAACTTGTTGACGAGATTAATGAATACATCAATTCTCGTGGTAATGATTACCGTCTCTTGTTCATGATCGACGAGGTTGGTCAGTATATTGGATCTGACGGTAATCTTATGCTCAATCTTCAGACTATCGTTGAGGAAATCGGTACAAGATGCCATGGTCGTGTATGGGTTATGGTTACTAGCCAAGAGGCTATCGACTCTATCACTAAGATTAGTGGAGATGACTTCTCTAAGATTCAGGGAAGATTCAATACCAGACTCAGTCTTTCATCATCATCAGTTGATGAGGTCATCAAGAGAAGAATTCTTGCAAAAACAGATATCGCTGAAAAAATGCTTAAGATGAAGTATGGCGAGAATGACTCGGTGCTCCGAAACCTCTTTACTTTTAACGGTGCAGTCCTCGATCTTAAAGGATATGATAGCGAACCCAATTATGTCGAAACGTATCCTTTCGTGCCTTACCAGTTCAGACTTATGCAGAATGTCCTTGCTGAGATAAGAAAGCATGGTAACTCCGGAAAACATTTGTCTGGTGGTGAGCGATCCATGCTCTCGGGTTTCCAAGAGGCAGCACAGGCTATTGAAGAGAAAGACGAGAACTCTTTGGTTCCATTCTATCTGTTCTATAACACAGTTCATACATTCCTCGAGAGTTCAATAAGACGAGTTATCGACAGATGTCAGGAAGCTGCAGACAACAATGACGGTATCAAGCAGTATGATGTTTGTGTTCTGAAACTTCTTTATCTCATCAGGTATGTAAACGATATCAAATCTAATATTGATAACATCACAACTCTTATGGTCGATGAGATTAATGCTGATAAGATTAATATGCGTCAGCAGGTACAAGAATCTCTTGACAGATTGTATTCCCAGAACTACATCTCCCGTAGTGGCGATCTCTATATGTTCCTTACCGATGAGGAACAGGATATTGCCCGTGATATCCGTAATGTGCCAATCAATAGCTCGGAAATCACTCAGAAGATGATTGAGATTATTTATGGTGACCTCTATCCAAGCAAGAAGTTCAAATATGACAAGTATGATTTTGCATACGATCAGCTTGTTGATGATTCAATAAACGGAATGCTTACAGGCGCAATAAAGTTAAGGATTCTCACTGTTGCGAGTGATATGTATTCTTCTCCTGATGAAGCTTTAATTCATCGTTCTATGATCAACGAAGCTATCATAAAGTTGTCCGATGAATATCCCTATTTTGAAGAAATCGAGAATGCACTCAAGATTCGCAAATATGTAAAGAGCAAGAATGTTGCTCAACTGCCAGAAACAATTCAATCTATTATAAGAGAACGGCAGCAACAGGCAAGCAGCTATGAGAAACGTGCAAAAGAACTAATAGAGAAAGCCATAGCTTCAAGTTCAATTTTTGTAGTAGGTGATCGCGTCGAAAGCAAAAGTGGTACCGCTAAAGCTACAATTGATGATGCACTCAAATATCTTGTTGATGGTGTGTACACCAAGTTGAATGATGTAAAACAAACAGTTTCAACGGATATGGATATTATTAATATTCTAAACTTTAAAGAAGAAAGGTTGCCTGGTTATAGAAGTCCTAACGCAGATGCTTTAGATGAGATTGAGCAATATTTATTTTTGCAAGAGAATAAGCATCTTCCAACTTCTATGGGAGATATCCAAAAACGATTCCAAAGTATACCTTACGGCTGGCGTGAAATAGATATTGCTGCTCTAGTTGCTGAATTAATTGTTGGACAGAAAGCTCAGATAACATATAGTGGAACACTTATTCAACCAGATGATAAAAAGATTCCTGATTATCTGAGAAAGAAGAATGAGATTGATAAGACTATTGTGTCTAAGAGACATATAGTCGATCCTGTTCTTTTAGAGACGGCTCGGAAGATACTTAAGGAATACTTCAATGTTATGGATATTCCTCAGGATGAAGATGGCCTTATCAAGTTTATTACCAATAAATTTAATGAACAGAAGCAGGCCCTTGATGATCTCTTAGTTAACTACTCAACAGGAAAGTATCCTGGAAAAGATATTGTTGAAAGTGGAATCAAACTTATTGAAGAGATTCTCAGTCAGAGAAAGGACAACACAGCTCTTCTAACAGTCATCAAAAAGAAAGAAGATGATTTGCTTGATCTTAACGAGGATCTAGCTGAGGTTCGCTCATTTTTCAAGAACCAGCGTAATATCTTTGACGAAGCTACAAAGATAGCAAATAAGATGGAAAAGGAAGAAGAGTACATCAAGGCTGATACTACAGCGGTCGATTCATTGCAGGAGATTAATAAAATTCTTGCTCTTGCGAAGCCCTATAAACGTATATCTGAGCTTCCAACCCTAATCCAGAAGGTTGAGAAGAGTTATAGCGTGTTGCTTGACAGCAAACGCAACGAGGTTAATGAAGAAATCAATGCCGCAAAAGCCGAATTGGAATCTCTTGCAGAAGACAAAAAAGAAATACTTGATATAGCAATCAGTGACCTCAGCCAGAAGGCTAAACAGGCAGCTACAGCTGAAACTATAACTCAACTTGATGCCATGAAACCTGCTATTCAAAACCAGAAGCAGTTTTATATAAAGACGCTAATGGAAAAGCCCGCAGAGGGCACAGCAGCTCCCAAAATCAACTACAACGAGGCTACTAGATCAGCTGTTCTGCCTGCAGCTAACCTTAAGTCGGAAGCTGACATTGATGCCTATGTAAGCAAACTTAAGCAGAAACTAATGAAGGAACTCGAAGGTTATGATGAGCTCCATCTCATCTAATGAGGTAATTCTATGAACAAGACAGCTATAAAGAATTATGCAATATGGGCAAGAGTCAGCCTGATAGAGGCAGCCAAGCAAAGAGCATATCAGTATGAGATCACCAAAGATAACATAACTGATGCAGGCGCTGATATTGTATCAGGTA
>JAEEGL016708183.1_pt1 | contig 13541 bp, 10 predicted proteins | sample 9134231 | NCBI WGS metagenome assembly JAEEGL01 (sample SAMN16246548, study PRJNA631951) | gut metagenome | biome: gut microbiome; feature: rumen; material: fiber-attached | host: Bos | place: Iran: Karaj | collected 2018-10
TCAGAAATACGATCCGTACGATCATCCGGCTACATGTCATCAGGAGAATGCCTGGCATACGAGAGTGAACAACTCCGCGTTCAAAGATCTGGACGGTTATACTTTTTACGCGATGCAGTACTCTGTCGGAACGGGACCTGATTCGGACCAGAACTTCGAATTCCTGAAAGAGTATTACAACAACGAAGGTTCCCTGCCCGTAGTAAATTACGAAGGATGCTACGACCACTTCTGGATCGGACCTAAAGGCGCGAGGTCTCAGGGATGGTGCGCATATCTGAACGGCGTTTTCGGACACGGATACGGAATGCAGCCTATCTGGGAATTCTTCTGGGCGGCAAACGACACCAATCAGGATTCGAGATACGGTGAAACTTACAGACGTGACCAGAACTGGATCGAAGGACTCACATCTTCCGGCGGCTTTGCGATGGGTTATATGAGAACTTTCCTCGAGCAGTACGAATGGTGGAATCTCGTTCCGTGCTTTGACGGAAACGATTACTACACGCCGAACGGAACGAACTATTCAGTCGCTACAGTCGGAAACGACCTCTATGTCGGCTACTTCTACGGCTCGGGAATCTACAGATCGATATTCGGAACATTCACCAATATGAAAAAAGGCGAATATGAGATCAAATGGTACAATCCTCAGGATGGTACGTACAGATGGTACAACGCAGAAAACGAAGAATTCGTCAATGAGCCTACAGCAAATGTCAAGATCAATGACGGAACTTATCTTATCCCCGGAAAACCGGATCTGGAAGACTGGGTAGTCGTCGCGAAATTCGTCGGATAAAAGCTGCTTCCCGCAGGTAAAAAATCCGATCATTATGTAAAAATAAAAGCACGGGCGCGAGGCCCGTGCTTTTTATTTTACCTGTCTTAATTAACGCAGATCATCAAACTCTCGTTGCGCAGGGGATCGTTACGCCTTTTCCTTCCATATCGGGGAAGGGATTGGCTGTATCGTTCTCGTATACGCGTCTTTCTTCCTCTTTTGTGAAGTCGGGAACGTAGAAGTTTTCACCGTGTGAAAGAGCGGATCTCCAACCGAGGATCGCAGTTGCTGACATCGCTACAGATCTGTAAACGTTGAAGAAGGGCTCAACGTCGTGACGGAAATAGTCGATCATTAACTGAACGATCCAGAAGTCGCCTCCGCCGTGGCCGGCATTTTTAGCTTCTTCAGCTTTCGGCCCGAATGAAGCAAGGTCAGGTTCGATCATCGCAAGTGTATCTTCAACGCCTTCCGGCTTTGTATAACTCTCGTACAAACGTCTCACTTTTCCTCCTGTATAACCGCCCGTTTCGACGCTGCCTTTGTCTCCGCATACTCTGTATCTCGAATAATCCGAAGCCATAGCAGTGCAGCCGGTGAATCTTGCGATCATACCGTTGTCCATCTCGCAGAACATCATTCCGACGCCGTCGTGGTTGGGGCGGAAGTCTTTTATCTGATAGAGAAGATCTGAATGCGCAGCGCGGCCGCTTACATACTTAGGCATGGAGTTCGTGAGGTACATAACGGGGCCCATCGCGTGAGTTACGTAATATGTTCTGGGCATCCACGCTCTCCAGTGATATTTAAAAGGAGTCAGATTGTGCAGATCTTCGACACTTGCGGAATGGTTGTATTCGCCTTCTGCATAAAGGAGAGTACCGAGCGTTCCGCCTTCGATCTGTCTCTTCATTTCGAGATTCTCGGTCATCCACGGATAGTTTTCGGCGAGCATATATTTCTTACCAGTGCGCTCTACGCAGCGGCAAAGATCTACGCATTCCTTCAATGTGGGAGCGGCTGTGCATTCGCTTATGACATTCATCCCGGCTTCCATGCAGATGATCGCATATTTCGCGTGCTCATTGAAGAAGTTTGCCAGGAATACCGCGTTCATTCCGTGCTCTTTTCCGTAAGAGAGGAACTCGTCAAAATCAGTAAAAACTTTCGCGTCTCCGATACCTTCTTTGTTGTTTTCGATTTTATCGGCGTTTTTGTCGCATACAGCAACGATCTCGATGTCATCTTTCTCTTTTGACATCAGTGAGATGTAAGAACCTCCGCGCCATGCTCCGAAAAATCCGATTCTGATCTTCTCGTTCATTGTAAAAAACCTCCGTTTTGCCGTATTTTTTTATGTGGGAGAAAAAGTCCCGCAAGGTCATATTTAAGACCGTGTTCATTGTATCATACCGAAGAAAAAATTCAACCGGAAAAAACCTTGATTGAAAAATATTTTTCGAGATGTTATAATACGAATATCAATTACTCACAGGAGGTTATGTGATGGATAGTTTCAAAAAGTACATCGCGGAAGCGATAGGAACATGTGTACTCGTCGTATTCGGATGCGGAACGGCATGTCTGGTTGGCTGTGATGCTGCTGCAGGCGGCGGATACATTCTCACTGCACTTGCGTTCGGACTTGTCATCGTAGCTATGGCTTACAGCATCGGCAATGTTTCGGGCTGCCACATCAATCCTGCAGTCTCGATCGCAATGCTCATCTCGGGCAAACTCGGCGTAAAGGATTTCTTCGGATATATCATTTCCCAGTTCATCGGCGGTATCGCAGGCGCCGCGATCTTGAAGGGCGTATTCGCTCTCGGCGGCATCACGGATAAAACGGGCGGACTCGGATCGAACGGACTCGCAGGAGTAGGAAACAGCATTCCCGCAGGTCTGATAGTTGAAGTTATTCTGACATTCGTATTCGTCATAGCTATTCTCGGCGTAACAGACAAGATCGAAAACGGATCTGTCGCAGGTCTCGTTATCGGTCTTTCACTCACTCTCGTTCACATTCTCGGAATCGGCCTCACAGGAACATCCGTGAACCCGGCGAGAAGCTTAGGACCTGCTATCTTCGCAGGCGGCGACGCTCTTGCAAACGTATGGATCTTCATCGTAGCTCCTCTTTGCGGCGGCGCTCTCGCAGCAGTCGTTTACAAACTGCTTGCTAAGAAAAAGGCATAATATTCCATTGTAAAGTCCAAAAAGAAAAATGAAAAAACAGCCCGCGGACCGTCGTCCGCGGGCTGCTTTTTTACCCGTAATTATATTCAGAGCGTTATTCCGAATGCGCTTTTGAGCTCTTTGCGCGTGCGGTCGAGGGGAAGACCTACTACGTTATTGTAATCACCGTCGATGGATCTCACAAAGCCTCCGCCGCCTTCCTGGATAGCATATGCGCCTGCTTTGTCATACGGCTTTTCGCTCGCGATATAGTCGTCGATCTCTTTCCGAGTCAAATTTTTAAAGGTTACTTTTGTCTCCTCAAAACCTGTCAGAATGACTTTCTTATAATAAAAAGCAAAACCCGTATAGACGCTGTGTGTTGAGCCGCTTAAATTTCCGAGCATATTTCGGGCGTCGTTTTCGTCCTTCGGTTTGCCGAAGATCCTGCCGTTTACAGCGACGATCGTGTCATATGCGAGCACGAGAGTATCGTCGCGTACGGAACTTCTCCTGCCTATGACGTTTTCAAGCTTTGACCGCGCAGTGACGCACGCAAATTCCTCCGGCAGTTCCAGACCGTCGTATTCAGGCTCCTTCTTCTTTGAGACTTTTACAATAAAAGGCACGCCGAGACTTCCCAGTATTTCCTTCCTCCTGGGGGATGCTGACGCAAGTATTATTTTCGGCATGGCATATGTCTTCAAAAGCGGACCTCCGTGTCTTTGCTCTCCGTGTATGATAGCACAAAACCGTTTGAAAGTCACTTCGGAAACTGCATATTTCGGACAATTATTTGCATCTCAAATGTAAAAAATGATATAATAACGCGAACAGAATTCGAAGAGGTGAATCCTCATGGGAAAGACCATTGTACCTGATAAATATGAATCCGTGTTGTCGATATACGATACGCAAAGCGCGATCGGTATCCTCAAGAGAAAATTTGAAGACGATCTCGGAAAGGCGCTGAATTTAAAAAGAGTTTCGGCACCTCTGTTTGTAGATCCCAAAACGGGTCTCAATGACAACTTAAACGGAGTGGAGCATCCCGTATCGTTTATGATCCCGGCGACGGGAGTTGAAGCTGAAGTCGTGCAGTCTCTCGCAAAATGGAAGAGAATGGCTCTTTACAGATACGATTTTTACGAGGGCAAGGGCCTATATACGGACATGAACGCGATAAGAAGGGACGAGATCCCGGACAACCTGCATTCCGTATATGTTGATCAGTGGGACTGGGAGAAGGTGATCTCCCCTGATGACAGGGACGAAAAGACGCTCAGGAGGACAGTCAAAGCGATAGTCGGAGCGATCTGCGACACACATGAATTTATAAAAAAGAGATTTCCTCAGCTCACAAAAAGTCTGAACCGCAACGTGTTCTTCATCTCCAGCGAGGAGCTGCTCCGATTGTATCCGGACAAGACTCCCAAGGAGCGCGAGAACCTGATAACAAAAAAATACGGCACCGTTTTCGTGTCCCAGATAGGTAAAATACTCTCAGACGGTACAAAACACGACGGAAGAGCTCCTGATTACGACGACTGGGAACTGAACGGAGATATTCTTTTCTACAACGAGGTGCTCGGATGCTCATTTGAAGTCAGTTCGATGGGTATAAGAGTGAACGCGGATTCTCTGGACAGACAGCTCACAGCCGCGGGATGCGACGAGAGAAGAAAACTGCAATATCACAGGATGCTGCTGGAGAACATTTTACCTCAGACGATAGGCGGAGGGATCGGGCAGTCCAGACTGTGTATGCTTCTGCTCGAAAAGGCGCACATTGGTGAGGTGCAGTCATCGATCTGGGACGAAGAGACGATCACTGTATGCGAAAAAGGCAATATCAAGTTGCTTTGACAGATAATCATTGAAAAACATTTCAAAGGAGTGGATAGTAAGATGAAAAGTGATTTTTTCGCGATGAGCGGACAGTCGAATATGCAGGGACAGAGCGAGAGTTACGTTCCTTTTGAGGCTCCTGCATCCGCGTGCAGAGAATACAAAATTCTTTCAGACAGATTTGAAACTGTAAAAAATCCTTCGGGAGAGGATGTACGAGTTAACGGAGAGGAGCTTCTTCTCGGAGCGCATCAGGGATTTTCGAGTCCCGTCCCGTATTTCGCGGATGAATTTTACAAGATCTCAGGCTTTGACGCCACATACGCACATGTCGCAAAAGGCGCAACTATCGTAAAACAGTGGCTTCCCGGCACGAACCGCTACAATATGCTCATCGAAAAGCTCTCTAAGGCTTTGAAAAAGGCAGAAGACGAGGGCATAGAAATAGTGAGCAAAAATTTCGTCTGGCTCCAGGGCGAATCTGACGCGATCGAAAACAATACGAGAGTGCAGTACAAAAAGGAGCTGATCGATCTTTGGGAGCATCTTAAAAAGGATCTCGGATTTGAGAAGTTTATGATGATAAGAGTGGGATATTTTTACGAGTTTCCGTGCGAGAGGATAATGCTTGCTCAAGAAGAGCTTTGCAGGGAGAGGGACGACTTTTATATGCTCACTGATGTCACGGCATCGTTTACGATCGAAAACGGACTTATGCAGAGACTCGATCAGGCCGGATTCCACTACACTAACAAGGGCTACGAAGTAGTTGGAAGAGAAGCCGGCGCCGCAGCCGCAAGGATCCTGCACGGATAGAAGCCGACATTTATTAACAAGAACTTATAATTAAGATCCCGTGTGATGTGCACATCACGCGGGATCTTTGCAAACTGTATATGACTTTTGAATTCGATCAGACGACTGTGCGTCCCGATTTGATCACTTTACGAAGGTCGTTGTTTTCGTCGATCAAAACAAGGTCTGCTTTGTATCCGGGAAGGATCTTTCCGATATCGTCAAAACCGCAGAGCTTCGCCGGAGTTTCAGTCATCATTTTTACGCTGTCGACAAAGGGGATGCCCGCGCGGACAGCTGATTTCAGCATACTTATGCCGCACGCGACACTTCCGGCGATCGCGCTCCTGTCGGGGAGCTTTGCTATACCGTCTTCGACCCATATGAAACTGTCGACGAAGGCATATTTTTCTCCTTCTTTCGTATCTGCTCCGGAGGCGGAGATCGCGTCAGTTATGAGGATCATTTTACTTGTGCCTTTGATCTGCCAGCACATGCGGAGGATCTCCGGCGGGATGTGGATGCAGTCGGAGATACCTTCGACGTAATACGAATCGTCTGAGAGCATCGCTTCAGCCGCGCCTGCCTTTCTGAAAATGCCTTCCTTGTGCATCGCCGTCATCGCGTTGAAAATGTGCGTCGCCAGATTGAATCCGTGCTTTGAAGCTTCGCGGACCACCTCCGGAGTCGCTTCCGTGTGACCGGCGGAGACATTTATTCCCATTTTCGCGAGCTTTTCGCCCAGTTCATACGCGCCGGGAAGCTCAGGAGCGATCGTCATCCTTTTTAATATATCGGAGCCTTCTTCGAGCAGCGGAGCGTAATTTTCTTCAGTAGGAAGTCGTAAAAGATCTTCCGGCATCGCTCCTTTTTTCGCAGGGTTCAGGAAAGGACCTTCGAGGTGTATCCCTCTTACACAGTCCGCGTAGGGGCCTTTGAGGACTGTTCTGTAAGTGTTATACAGATCCAGGATCATTTTCGTGCTTGCGGAAGCGGCCGTCGGAAGAACAGTAGTCGTGCCTTTTACAAGATGCGCGCGCAATGCCTTCTCCATGCCTTCGGGATCGCACACCGCGAAATCGTTTCCCGCGCCTCCGTGGTTGTGTATATCTATAAATCCGGGGCAGAGTACCATCCCCTCCGCGTCTATCTCGGAATGACCGTCGCCCAGAAACGATACGGCGTACTCGTCGGGACCGCGGTAGATGATCCTTTCGTTGAATACTACCGAAGTCTTCTCTTGCATCGAATCGAATAATCTGCAGTTTCTGATGATCGTATTTTTCGTATTATTCATATCGCAGATCTCCTTCGCACAAAAATCAATGTGCCTTTATTATATCTTAAAAACAGCCGATATTCAATCAGAAAGCCTTGCGTGCTGCCGTCTTAAAAATCGTCCGGATATTTGACATAGTAAGACAAAAAGTATATTATATATTTTTGTTCTGTGAGGTCTTCAGGGACATTTTACCGGGGAGACCGAACGCGGGACAAAAGGAAAAATAATCTTTTTACTTTCGGAAAAGAGAAGGAGCTGCTAAATTGGAAACGGAAAGAGAAGATGTTAGAAATATCGCCATCATCGCGCACGTTGACCACGGTAAAACGACGCTCGTTGACGGACTCCTCAAGCAGAGCGGCACATTCAGAGACAACGAAGCTGTCGCGGAGAGAGTAATGGACTCAAACGACCTCGAAAGAGAAAGAGGAATAACGATACTTTCAAAAAATACAGCCATAAAGTACAACGGATATACGATAAATATAGTTGACACCCCCGGACACGCTGATTTCGGCGGAGAAGTGGAAAGAGTCCTCAGTATGGTAGACGGCGTTCTGCTTCTGGTGGACGCGTTCGAAGGCCCCATGCCCCAGACGAGATTCGTGCTTTCAAAGGCTCTCGGACTGAATCTTAAAACGGTCGTCGTGATCAACAAGATCGACAGGGAAGGCGCGAGACCCAAGGAAGTCGTTGATGAAGTTCTGGAGCTTTTCATGGACCTCGGAGCCAGCGACGAACAGCTCGATTTTCCCGTTATTTATTCATCATCGAGAGACGGCTATGCGTCATATGAAGCTGACGGCGGAGAGAGAAAGAGTTTAAAACCTTTGTACGATGCGATAATCAAATATATTCCGGCACCGAAGGTAGATACAGACGCGCCATACAGGATGCTCATATCGAATATCACAGCTGACGAGTATGTCGGCAGGATCGCAGTCGCGAGAGTTGACAGGGGCACGGTAAAAACGGGCCAGCAGGTCATCGTATGCAATACAAACGGAGACGCAAAAAGAGCGAAGATAAACTATCTCTACAAGTTCCAGGGTCTTAAAAAAATCGAAGTCGAAGAGGCAAAAGCGGGTGACATAGTCGTCGTCGCGGGACTCGGAGATATAAACATAGGAGATACCGTATGCGACCCGGAGCATCCCGAGCCGATACATTTCGTCAATATAGACGAGCCTACGCTTTCGATGAATTTCAGCGTAAACGACAGCCCTTTCGCAGGACAGGAAGGCGAATTCGTAACTTCCAGACATCTGCGCGCAAGACTTATGAAAGAGATCGAGACGAATGTCAGCATGAGAGTCGAAGAGACTGAATCTCCCGACACATTCAAGGTCTCCGGAAGAGGAGAACTGCACCTTTCGATACTTATCGAGACGATGAGAAGACAGGGATACGAATTCCAGGTATCAAGACCGAAAGTTATTTTCAAGGAGAAAGACGGAAAGATCCTCGAGCCGATGGAACTTTTAACAATAGACGTTCCGGATGACAGCGTAGGTGTCGTCATCGAGAAGATCGGGACGAGAAAAGGCGAAATGAAGAATATGCACAATGCCTCGCAGGGCTATGTCAGGCTTGAATTCAGGATCCCGGCGAGAGGCCTTATCGGCTACAGATCGGAGTTTTTGACCGATACGAGAGGCAATGGTATAATGAATCATATATTCGACGGATACGACGAATATAAAGGAGACATAGCTTTCAAGCAGCACGGTTCGATGGTCGCGTGGGAGCAGGGTGAGACTGTCGTTTACGGTCTTTACAACGCTCAGGAGAGAGGAAGACTGTTCCTCGGAGCGGGCGTCAAAGTGTACGAGGGCATGGTAGTAGGCGAGTGCGCAAAGAACGAAGATCTCGTCATAAACGTGTGTAAGAAGAAGCACATATCCAACGTCAGAGCCTCCGGATCGGATGACGCATTGAGGCTCACGCCTCCGACAGTGCTCAGCCTTGAGCAGTCTCTCGAATTCATTTCTGACGACGAGCTTCTCGAAGTCACGCCGAAGTCATTGAGACTGAGAAAGAAGATATTGAATACGGAACTCAGAGCGAAAGCAAGAGCCAGGGAAGAAAAGGCATAAGGATAAAGACACAAAGAGGCTTTTAACATGGCAGTGCAGAGACAAAAAGGCGATCTTCGTAAAACGTCCGGTATCAGAAGACCGGGCGAACGGAAGAATGCGCAGAATCAGTTCCGCCAGAGCTCGCGAAGCGCGGACGAGCGCGGCCTTTCGGCGACCATGGAAAAAAGGACGAAGAAATCGGGCGACATGGCTGTCGTATCGAGCACTTCTACGAAAAGAAATACCGCAAGTCAGACAAACCGTTCGGCGTCAAGGCGGTCCGGCAAAAAAATAACAAAGAAAAACTCAACACCGTTTGTGATACTGCTGGTGCTCTTCTGGGTGGCGGTGGTATTTTTCTCTGCGTTCCTGTCATACACTTACCTTGTCGATAAATACGAAAACCCGATAAACGAGGAAAATATATATATCGACGCGTCAACGCAGGTCGAATTCGTGATAGAGAAGGGATCCACCACGAGACAGATCGCCGATAAACTGTACGATATGGGCCTCATAGGGAACAGGCATATTTACAGATTCCTTTCGAAATTCAACGGATATGACGGTCAGTACAGCGCCGGAACGCATATTTTGTGTTCGGATATGACTTACGAGGAGATAATGGTCATACTGACGGGCAAACCGGAAGTCGTGACGGTATTGTTCCCGGAAGGTTTTACGACGCACCAGATAGCCGCGAGACTCGAAGCGAACAATATATGCAAGTCTTCTGATTTTTACGACGCGATAGAAACGATAGATGTCTCGTCTTATCCGTTTATTCAGGATGATACGTTTGACGAGCACAGGGACAACAGACTCGACGGGTATCTTTTCCCTGATACTTACGAGTTTGAGGCGAATTCAAATCCCGAGGACGTCATCTATAAGATGCTGAACAGATTTATGGAAGTGTTCAAACCTGACTATTACACCAGGGCTGAGGAACTCGGAATGTCCGTCGATGATATAGTGATCCTTGCTTCCATAATCGAGAGGGAGGCAAAGCTCTCGGATGAAAAGTCAAAGATCGCGGGCGTTTATTACAACAGATTGCGCAGCAAGGACCAGGGAATGCAGTACCTGCAGTCTGACGCAACGATCCAGTATATTTACGTAAAACTTTACAACAGGTCTCTTTCCAAAGTCACGGATGAAGCAAAGCAGGTAAATGACCAGTACAATACATATCTCAAACAGGGACTTCCTCCCGGGCCGATCTGCAGTCCCGGACTTGATTCGATCATCGCCGCTCTTTCTCCGGAGGAACACGACTACTACTATTTCGCGCTCATTGAAGGTACTCTTGGCAAGTACTATTATTCGAAAACGCTCGAAGAGCACAAGGCGCACGGAGGTTGATATGTCACTTTCCGACAGCGAATTTTTTACCGGCCTGATAAGGGAGAGAAAAGGCATCGAGGGTAAAATAAGATCCAGCGCGTCAGACGGCCGCCGCATTCCGATAATCAGGGACGATACGGCGACTCTTCTTGAGATACTCGTTTCGCAGAAAAAACCTGAAAAAATACTTGAATTCGGCACAGCGATAGGTTATTCGGCTATAATAATGGCGAAAGCTTCCGACTGCGTAAAAAGTATCGACACTGTCGAGATCGATACCGATATGGTCATAGAAGCGAGAAAAAACATCGAAAACGCGTCACTTTCAAATATAATACATGTGATCGCGGGAGACGCGGCAGAGGTCGCGTCGTGCCTTTCCGGAAGCTACGATATGATATTTCTGGACAGCGCGAAATCTCAATATGTCAGAATGTACGAAGATCTCAAAAGGCTCCTTCCCAAGGGCGGCCTTCTGGTCTGCGACAATGTTATATATTACGGAAAAGTTTATGACGAGCCTGAAAATTCGCCTCATAAGCAGAGGACGATAGTTGCCAATATGAGGGATTTTCTGAAGCAGATGTTCGAAGATGAAGAAATGAGGAGTGTAATTGCCGATGTTGGAGACGGACTTGCGATCTCGGAAAAGCTGTGAGCTTCTGGCCCCGGCGGGCAATTTCGAAAAGCTTAAAACGGCCTTTATGTACGGTGCTGACGCAGCGTATCTCGGAGGCACGTCTTTCGGACTGCGCGCTGCCGCGGGGAATTTTACTGACGAAGAAATAAAAGAAGCGATCGATCTCGCAAACGGCGAAGGTAAGAAGATCTATGTCACGCTCAATATCCTCCCCAGGACTTCGGAACTTGACGAACTTGCGAGATACGCCGAAAAGCTTGTCAAAATGGGAGTTCACGGCGCAATAATATCAGATATAGGCGCCTTTATGACTGTGAGAAAAGCTGCTCCCGATCTTCCGATACACGTGAGCACACAGGCGAATAACTTAAACGCTGCGACAGTGAGATTCTGGCTTGAAAACGGCGCGGAAAGGGTCAATCTGGCAAGAGAACTGACGGTGCGCGAAATAAAGGAAATAGATAGAGAACTTAAAGACATCCCGCATGAGCTGGAGGCATTTGTTCACGGCGCGATGTGCATGTCGTATTCGGGCAGATGCATGTTGAGCGATTATCTCGCGGGAAGGTCGTCAAACAGGGGAGACTGCGCTCAGCCTTGCAGGTGGAAATATTTCCTCAGCGAAGAAAAAAGGCCGGGAGAATATATGCCTGTCGAAGAATCTAAGGAAGGTACGTTTATTTTTAACTCGAAGGACCTTTGCATGATCGAGCACATACCGGAGCTGATAGATGCCGGAATAACGAGCCTGAAGATCGAAGGAAGAATGAAGAGCGAATTCTACATCGCCGTGACGGTGAGAGCATACAGGATAGCGGTCGACGAATATTTCAAGGACCCCGAAGGTTATTCGAAGAATAAAGAGCTTTTGAAGGAACTTACGGGCGAACTCGAATCCGTGAGCCACAGAGAATACAGCACAGGTTTTTACTTCGGGGACAGGGGAAGCCAGATATACGGATCTTCTTCGTATCTCAGATCGTGCGACTTTATGGGCACAGTCAGATCGTGCGAAAAGTCTGACGACGGATCTTACGACTGCGTGATAATCCAGCGCGGCAATTTCAAAGCAGGAGACGTGCTCGAATTCGTCCCTCCGAAAGGTAAAATGCTCAGCTGGCAGGCAGCCGGAATGAAGAATTCCGAAGGAGAGGATATCGAAGCCGCTCCTCACGCGATGATGGAAGTGTATGTAAAGCTTCCGGAACATATGCCGGAGGGAACGATAGTCAGAAGAAGAAAAACACGGTAAAACGGCGCGAATTTTGCTTTTTTTACGCGTATGATATCTTGAATTCGACTGCGTAATAATGGTATACTAAAAAATGAAGTTGATGCTTCGGACAAAAACATATCATTTTTACAAAAGAAAAGACAAAAAGAAGGTGTGGTTGTGGGAAAATTTGTTATATACGGCGAAAAGCCTCTGAAAGGAAACGTTTCGATCGGAGGAAGTAAGAACGCGGTGGTCGCCATACTGCCTGCCGCACTGCTGGCCGAGAATCCCTGCACGATAGATAATGTTCCGGACGTTTCGGACGTACATATAATCATAGATATTTTGAGAAAACTGGGTGCTATATGCGAGTGGAAAAACGACTCCGTGACGATAGACGCGCGCCCGGTCAATACTTATGTCGCAACGGACAACAATATAGGCGCTCTGAGAGGTTCATACTATTTCGTTGGCGCTCTGCTCGGAAGATTCGGAAGAGCTGAAGTTTCTCTTCCCGGCGGATGCAACCTCGGAGCAAGACCGATAGACCAGCACCTCAAAGGATTCAAACAGCTCGGAGCGGATACCACGGCTGACTACGGAAAAGTGGTCGCAAACGCCCCTGACGGACTTATGGGAAATAAAATTTTCTTCGACGTCGTTTCCGTCGGAGCTACTATAAATGTCATGATAGCCGCATGCACCGCCGAGGGACTTACGCAGATCGAAAACTGCGCAAAGGAGCCGCATGTCGTCGATGTCGCAAACTTTTTGAACGCGATGGGCGCGAATATCAAAGGCGCAGGAACCGACGTAATTAAGATCAGGGGAGTCAGAGCTCTCAAGGGCGGGATCCGCTATACCGTCATTCCCGATCAGATCGAAGCGGGAACATTCATGATAGCGGCAGCCGCGACGGGCGGAGAAGTGACCGTCTGCAATATAATACCGAGGCACCTCGATTCTCTCACCGCAAAACTGAAAGAGATGAACGTCGGCGTGGAGACTGAAGAGGACAATATTAAAATTTACAGCAAAGACGACAGCCGTATGTGCGCAACGAAAATTAAAACGATGCCTTATCCCGGTTTCCCGACAGACCTGCAACCGCAGATGACGACCCTTTTGTCGCTCGTTGACGGAGAGAGCACGATTACGGAGGGCGTCTGGGAATCGAGATTCCAGTATGTGGACGATCTCAACAGGATGGGAGCAAGTATAAATGTGAACAATAAAGTCGCAATGATCTCCGGAAACAGAAAACTCAGGGGAGCGACAGTGAGATGCCCCGATCTGAGAGCGGGAGCGGCGCTCGTTATAGCGGCTCTTGCTTCCGAAGGGCGCTCCGAAGTGTACGATATCAATTACATCGA
>JAEEGL016736410.1_pt1 | contig 13541 bp, 13 predicted proteins | sample 9134231 | NCBI WGS metagenome assembly JAEEGL01 (sample SAMN16246548, study PRJNA631951) | gut metagenome | biome: gut microbiome; feature: rumen; material: fiber-attached | host: Bos | place: Iran: Karaj | collected 2018-10
ACCAGCTGAGCTAAGCCTCCAAATTGGTGACCCGTACGGGACTCGAACCCATGTTACCGCCGTGAAAGGGCGGTGTCTTAACCACTTGACCAACGGGCCTTGATTCGGGTGGAACGGGATGCCCTTGCGGGCATCCCGTGCATGGTAGCGGCACCTGGATTTGAACCGGGGACACTCCGGGTATGAACCGAATGCTCTAGCCAACTGAGCTATGCCGCCATTTGTTCAGCGCCTCAACGCAAGGAGCATTGTATCAAACAATGCTCCTTTTGTCAACTGTTTTTTTCATAATCGATCACGTTTTTTTCGGCAGATAGTCGATCGGAGAAACACTCACACCGTTCATCTGCGCGGAAAGATGCAGGTGGCTCTCCTGCGCACATTCACACTTTGCAGTATCTCCAACCGAACCAATCACGTCGCCTGCAGAGACTGAATCTCCCTCGTAAACCGTTGGAATCTGCTCCAGATTGGAATAGCAGATCACAAGCCCGTTTCCATGATCAATCACTACGGATGTTCCGTACAGATCATCGGAGTAAACCTTCGTTACAGTTCCTGTACGAATGGCCAGCACCTTGTTCCCCATCTCTGATGCAATGTCCAATCCGTCATGCGTTCGCCAGTCGGCAAGCGTCGGATCATACTGCAGCGCATCCATGCTGTATTCCCGCTGGATCTCCCCTTCTACCGGCCAAACCTCATGCAAATCCGAAGCCGTTTCCCTCACAGGCTCTGTTTCCTCAACCGGCGCAGATTCTGTAACAGCGGGCTCTTCCTGCTCATATTCCACAGGCTGCCTCTCGCTGAGCACGTCATCAAATTCTGCCTCATCCGGTGTCAATTCCTTTGGTGTTTTCAGCAGGGACCAGATCGAAACGCCAATGATTGCGACACACAGCACCATCACAATGTAGAAGCCGCGTCCCACAAGGATTTGCTCCACCTGCTTACCGAAGCTCTTCTTCGATTCCATTTATATTCCTCCAATGAAAAAGGTGTTTGCACAGGATATTGTTTCCTGCACAAACACCTTTTATTCAAAAGAGGGATTACTTACTTCTTGATGGAGAAGAACGCATCCTTGCCGAGATACTGGGCAACCTCATCCAGCTCCTCCTCGATACGGAGCAGCTGATTGTACTTCGCAACGCGGTCGGTACGGCTGGGAGCACCGGTCTTGATCTGGCCGGCGTTAAGCGCGACGGAGATATCGGCAATGGTGGTGTCCTCGGTCTCGCCGGAACGATGGGAGACAACGGCGGTGTAACCGGCGCGGTTCGCCATCTGAATAGCGTCGAGCGTCTCGGTCAGGGTGCCAATCTGGTTGACCTTGATGAGGATGGAGTTGGCAACCTTCTTCTCGATGCCGGTGGAGAGACGGGAAACGTTGGTAACAAACAGGTCGTCGCCTACGAGCTGCACGCGATCGCCGAGGGCGTCGGTGAGGAGCTTCCAGCCTTCCCAGTCGGTCTCGGCCATGCCGTCCTCGAGGGAGATAATCGGATATTTGTTGGCAAAGTCAACCCACATCGCAACGAGCTCTTCCGCAGTCATCTTCGTGCCGGTCTTGGGCTGGACATAAGACTTGCTGTCCTCATCCCACCACTCGGAGGAAGCGGCGTCAATGGCGATCATGAAGTCCTCGCCGGGCTTGTAGCCGGCCTTCTCAACAGCCTGCACGAGCGCCTTCAGAGCATCCTCGTCAGAGCCGAGGTTCGGAGCATAACCGCCCTCGTCGCCCACACCGGCAGCGGGAGTGCCGTTGGCCTTCAGAACACTCTTGAGGGTATGGAACACCTCGGCGCACATACGCAGCGCTTCCTTGAAGCACTTCGCGCCGACAGGCATGATCATGAACTCCTGAATCTCAACGTTGTTGGTCGCGTGCGCGCCGCCGTTGAGAACGTTCATCATCGGAACCGGCAGAGTCTTGGCGTTCACACCGCCGATATAGTTGTACAGGCCGACGCCGGAAGCCTCGGCAGCCGCCTTGGCAACGGCCAGAGAAGCGCCCAGAATGGCGTTGGCACCCAGACGGGTCTTGTTGGGAGTGCCGTCGAGCTCAATGAGGGTCTTGTCGATACCGGGCTGATCCAGCGCGTTCAGTCCAATCAGAGCTTCGGCGATCTCGGTGTTGACATTCTCAACCGCCTTGGAAACACCCTTGCCAAGGTAACGGCCCTTATCGCCGTCACGAAGCTCGCAAGCCTCGTAGATACCGGTGGAAGCGCCGGAGGGAACCGCAGCGCGACCGACGACGCCATCATCGAGGGTCACTTCAACTTCAACCGTGGGGTTGCCGCGGGAATCGAGAATCTCTCTTGCATTGACATCAACAATTTCAAAATACTGCTTCATAGTCGTATTACTCCTTTTACATACGGCAGTCGCCGTGTTATTCCTTCACGATCAGGCTTTCGCCTGTCATCTCTGCGGGCTGCGCAATGCCCATTATCTCGAGCATGGTCGGCGCGAGATCCGCAAGCTTGCCAAGCGGACGAAGCGGGACCTGCTCGCCAACCAGAACGAGCGGAACCAGGTTTGTGGTGTGCGCGGTATTGGTGCTGCCGTCAGCCTCCACCATGCGGTCTGCGTTGCCGTGATCCGCCGTGATCAGAAGCCGGAATCCGGTCTCCTCTGCCGCCGCGACGATTTCACCCAAACAAGCGTCCACAGTCTCGACCGCAGTGATGGCTGCAGACATGACGCCGGTATGACCGACCATGTCGCAGTTGGCGAAGTTGCAGATCACCATATCGTATACGCCGGATTTCATGCGGGCAATCAGCTCGTCCTTGACCTTGAGTGCGCTCATCTGCGGAATCAGATCATACGTCGGGAATTCCTTCGGGCTCGGGATCAGGCATCGATCCTCTCCCTCATACTGCGTCTCAGTGCCGCCGTTGAAGAAGAACGTGACATGCGCGTACTTCTCCGTCTCGGCGATGCGAAGCTGCTTGAGACCGTGCTCGCTCGCGATCTCGCCGAGCGTGTTCTTGAGCTCCACGGGCGGGAAAGCAACCGGCAGATCCGCAAGCTTCTCGTCGTAACGAGCCGTGCAGACATAATGCAGCGGGCAAACGACCTTTTTGCGCGCGAACCCGTCAAAATCAGCCTGCGAGAGCGCATAAGTCATCTCTCTGGCGCGGTCCGGACGGAAGTTCATGAAGATCACGGAATCTCCCTCGTTCACAATTCCTTCCGGCGCGCAGACAACGGGCTTTACGAATTCATCCGTGACGCCTTCCGCATAGCTGGCTTCCACAGAATGCACCGGGTCCGGATCCAACACGCCTTCTCCAAGCGTAATGGCATTGTAGCCGGATTCCACGCGATCCCAACGTTTGTCACGATCCATGCCCCAAAAACGTCCCTGGATGGTCGCAATCTTGCCGCAACCCAGGTCCTTGCAGTAGTCATCGAGCTGCTTAACGTATCCCGCACCACTCGTGGGAGGCACATCGCGTCCGTCGAGGAAGCAGTGCAGATACACCTTTTCCAGACCGCGCTCCTTCGCCATCTTCACACACGCTTCAATGTGCTTAATGTGGCTGTGTACACCGCCGTCAGAGAGAAGGCCCAGGATATGCAGCGCCTTCCCTTCCGCCTTTGCGGCATCCATCGCGGCGATATAGGCGTCGTTCCGGAAGAAATCCCCGTCTTCGATTGCCTTGGTGATGCGCGGCAGAGGCTGGAACACCACGCGTCCGCCGCCGATGTTCATATGACCGACCTCAGAGTTACCCATCTGACCATCCGGCAGACCGACGTCAAGACCGGAGGCAGAGAGCTTCGTATTCGGGCACTCAGCCATGAGCTTGTCCATGACCGGGGTATTTGCCATCCAGATGGCATTGTTTTCATCCTGATTGCCAATTCCATAGCCGTCAAGGATGATCAGTGCGACTTTGCTCATAAGGTCTCCTTATTTCGCGGTCGCCATGATAATGGTGGCGAAGTCCACAGGCTTCAGAGACGCGCCGCCGATCAGACCGCCGTCGATATCCGGCTGCGCAAGCAGATCCGCAGCGTTCTTGGCATTCATGGAGCCGCCATACTGAATGGTGATGCTGTCAGCGGTCTCGCGGTCATAAATGCGGGCAAGCTCATCACGGATATCCTTGCAAGCTTCCTGAGCCTGCTCGTTGGTGGCGGTCACACCGGTGCCGATGGCCCAGATGGGCTCATAAGCGATGATGCACTTCTTGGCGTCCTCAGCGGAAATTCCGGAGAAGGCCACGACGACCTGGCTGTTCACGAAATCCTTCGTGAGACCACACTCACGCTGCTTCAGACTCTCGCCCACGCAGACAATGGGGATGATGCCATTGGCAAGCAGGGCCTTGGTCTTGGCGTTGACAGAAGAATCCGTCTCGTTGTGGTACTGACGGCGCTCACTGTGGCCAACGATGCAGTACTGAGGGCCAAGCTCCTTAAGCTGAGACACGCTGACCTCACCGGTGTAGGCGCCTTTCTCGAAGGCGGAAACATCCTCGGCACCAACGCCCATACCGACAACTGCGGCATTCTCGTTCAGAGCGGGAACCAGCGGATAGGGAGCGCAAATGACGATATCGCAGTCATAGCTGCCGGTCAGGGCAGCCTTCAGCTCGGAAGCAAAGGCAGGAACCTCGCTGGCCAGCTTGTTCATCTTCCAGTTACCGGCAATTACAGTTTTTCTGCTCATGATTTTATCTCCTTTTGATTTGATAACTTATTTGTCCTGCAGGCAGACCACGCCCGGAAGCTCCTTACCCTCAAGGAACTCGAGAGAGGCGCCGCCGCCGGTGGAAATGTGGGTCATTTTATCGGCATATCCGAGCTTCTCAACCGCAGCTGCACTGTCACCGCCGCCGACGATCGTCACCGCGCCGGACTCGGCCAGCGCCTTGGCCATGGCCTCAGTGCCGACAGCAAACGCCGGGAACTCAAACACACCCATCGGGCCGTTCCAGACAACGGTGCCGGCGTTCTTCACGGCGTCCGCAAAGAGCTCAATGGTCTTGGGACCAATGTCAAGGCCTTCCCAATCGGCGGGCATCTTGTCCGCATCGACGACCATATGCTCAGTATCAGCGGCGAATTCCTTGCCGACAACCGTGTCGACCGGCAGAAGCAGGTTCACGCCCTTGTCCTTCGCCTTCTGGATCATATCGAGAGAATACTGCAGCCAGTCCGCCTCAAGGAGGGAGTTGCCGACTTCATAGCCCATCGCCTTCTGGAAAGTGTAGCTCATGCCGCCGCCGATGATGATGGTATCGGCCTTTTCAAGCAGGTTGTTGATGACGCCGATCTTGCTGGAAACCTTGGCGCCGCCAAGAATCGCGACAAACGGACGTTTGGGATCGTCGAGAGCCTTGCCCATGATGGAGAGTTCCTTCTCAATCAGCATGCCGGAATAAGCAGGCAGATAAGCCGCGACGCCGGCTGTGGAAGCATGCGCTCTGTGCACGGTTCCAAACGCGTCGGACACAAACAGCTCTGCCATGGAGGCAAGCTCCTTGGCAAACTCGGGATCGTTCTTCTCCTCGCGGGGATCAAAACGGAGGTTCTCAAGCAGCAGGATCTGGCCGGGCTGCAGCGCAGCGGCCTTTGCCTTGGCGTCCTCGCCGATGATATCCTTCGCAAAGATGACATCCTTGCCCAGCAGCTCCGCAAGGCGAACCGCTACAGGCGCAAGCGTCAGGCTCTCCTTCCAGGTTCCCTTGGGCTTGCCAAGGTGGGAGCAGGCGATGACCGCAGCGCCGTTATCCAGCAGATACTGGATCGTGGGCAGCGCCGCAACGATGCGCTTATCGCTGGTGATGGCACCGGTCTCCTTGTCCTGCGGCACGTTGAAATCGCAGCGCAAAAGCACTTTTTTGCCGTTCAGATCGGCATCGCGGACGCTCATCTTGTTGTAATTCATGTTGTTTCCTCCTCATGTGAATTCACGCAATGCGTGTGGAGTATACGGATTCATTCCCCCACCGTTTCCAGAAACAGTCCGTCCAGCTTTCCCTGCTGGCGAAGCGCTTCATAGGTGAGGATTGCGGCTGCGTTGGAAAGGTTCAGGCTCCGGGCACCCTGCCGCATCGGAAGCCGGAGGCAATGATCGGCAAATCGCTCTCTCAGCCAGTCCGGAAGCCCCTTCGTCTCCTTGCCGAACAGAAGAGAGACGTGCTCTCCGGAGAGGTCCGCTTTCTGATAGCTGGTTTCTGCTTTTTTCGTGAGAAGCCAGAGGTTCTCGGTTCCGTTTTTCTCAAAATACTCGTCAATGTTCTCGTAGACAAAGAGCGTGACCAAATGCCAGTAATCCAGCCCCGCACGTTTGACCGCTTTGTCTGAAATATCAAAGCCCAAAGGCTTGATCAGGTGCAGCCTTGCGCCGGTGCAGGCGCAGGTGCGGGCAATGGCTCCGGTATTGTTCGGAATCTCCGGTTCAAAGAGAACAATGTCGATCATAGCGGCTTCCTTCCATTGGGAAATTTTTTCCCTTTTCAACAAATCTATTGTATATCAAAATTAGTTAAATTTCAATCAAATTCAATCAGAACTTATGATAAAAATTCGGATTTTCCACCCGGGGGATTGCACATCTTGACAAATTTATTTATAATGATACCACCATCTTGTATAAGGTAGCTTATTATGAACGATCGAGAGGGTTTTCATGGCGGTTTGTACTTGTTGTCCGAGGCGATGCGGCGCTGACAGAGGAGCCGGAAAGTCGGGATTTTGCGCCGTTCTGGAAAACCCGGTTGTCGCGCGCGCGGCGCCGCATTTTGGTGAGGAGCCCTGCATTTCCGGTAAGCGCGGCAGCGGCGCGGTTTTTTTCTCAGGATGTACGCTGCGCTGTGTTTTCTGTCAGAACTATGAAATCAGCCGCGGCAGAAGCGGAAAAGAGATTACCGTCGGTCGCCTGAGAGACATCTTCCTTGAACTCAGAGATCAGGGCGTACACAACATCAATCTGGTCACTGCAGACCACTATGTCTATGCTGTGCAGGCAGCGTTGGATGGATTGAATCTCGGCATTCCCGTCGTCTGGAACTGCTCCGGATACGAAAGCATGGAAGCGTTGAAGGCACTGGATGGACTGGTGCAGGTCTATCTTCCCGATCTCAAGTATCTTGACCCTGCGCTCGCAAAAAAATACTCCGCTGCACCGGATTATCCGGAGATTGCAACCGCTGCAATCCGGGAGATGGTTCGTCAGACAGGACCGTTTGTTCTGGATTCTGACGGAATGCTGCAGCAGGGCGTTCTGATCCGCCATCTGATTCTCCCCGAGCAGGGAGAAAACAGCAAGCGCGTGATCGATTGGGTGTCCGGGATGTTTCAGCCGGACGAGGTGCTGTTCAGCCTCATGAGCCAATATACCCCGATGGGGAATCTGGAGCACTTTCCCGAGCTGCGCAAGCCGGTCTCCCCTGCACTGGACGCGGACATCTATGACTATTTGATGCAGAGCCGAATCGAAAACGGATTCTATCAGGATCTGGAATCCGCAAACGGAGACATGATCCCGAAGTTTGACCAAACCGGCGTATAAATTAAGGAGGAACAACCATGGAGTACAAAGAGATTCTGGACAGCGCGCGCGGGCAGATCGGCCCGTTCTGCAAGGTATGCCCCGTATGTAACGGCCGCGCCTGCGGCAACACTGTTCCCGGCCCCGGTGCCAAAGGCCCCGGCAGCGGATTCGTGAGAAACTATGACAAGTGGCAGTCCGTCTGTGTGAACATGGATACGATCTGTGAAAACGTACCCTGTGATACAACGCTGGAGCTCTTCGGCAGCACCTACAAATATCCCTTCTTCGCGGCTCCTGTCGGCGCGATGAAGCTGCATTATGGCGATAAGTATGACGACGAGGCCTACAATCAAATTCTCGTCTCCGCCTGTGCCGAAGCCGGAATCGCCGCCTTCACCGGTGACGGTGTGAACCCTGCTGTCATGGCCGGCGCCATCGAGGCAATCAAGGCGGCAAACGGCGTTGGCGTGCCGACTGTAAAGCCGTGGAACATGGAGCTCATTAAGGATAAGATGGACCAGGTGAAGTCTTCCGGCTGCAAATTCGTCGCCATGGACATTGACGCCGCCGGTCTTCCCTTCCTAAAGAACATGACACCTCCCGCCGGCAGCAAGACCGTCTCCGAGCTCAAAGAAATTGCGGATTATGTCGGACTTCCCTTCATCATTAAGGGCATCATGACCATCCGCGGCGCGGAGAAGGCAATGGAAGCCGGAGCCGCCGGTATCGTGGTTTCGAATCACGGCGGGCGTGTTCTTGGCATGACGCCCTCTACGGCAGAGGTGCTCCCCGGCATTGCCGATGCAGTAGAGGGTAAGCTGAAGATTTTCGTTGACGGCGGCATTCGCTCCGGCACAGACGTCTTCAAAGCCCTCGCGCTCGGCGCGGATGCGGTTCTGATCGGTCGTCCCTTTGTCACGATGGTATACGGCGGAGGCGCTGACGGGGTGAAAACCTACGTCGAAAAAATCGGCTCTGAGCTCAAGGACACGATGGCCATGTGCGGTGTGCATAGTCTCAGTGAAATCACCCGCGACTGTGTGACCATGTTTGACGAATAAACCGAAGATATAGAAAAACCGATGCGATGAATCGCGTCGGTTTTTTTACTGCACATCCTCTCCTGCATCTTCGTCGATGATGCTCATCCGCTTCTGATCCGTGAAGCGAACCTGCAGAACGGCCTGCGGCCAGTTGACGGAGATCTCCACGCCCTTCTGCCGCATGGATGCAGCCTTTTCAATTCGCCCGCAGAGTTCGATCAGAACCTCTCTCGTAAGATACCCTCCGCGCCAGTGGAACACATAGATATCCCGTTTCTTACGGATCGCCTGAGCGATGCGGTTTTCCACATCTTCCATCTTCGTAAAAGACAGCTTCTGCTCCTTATACCAGAACCGATCCCCATCCGAACAATTCGGCGCCGGATAGAGCAGCGCACGGTGGTCACGGAAAATCTTCTCATCGCTGAGATTATAGTAATCATATCGATTAACGCCGCCCCTGGAGAGCGTATTGTCAAAGGTGGCGTCCATATGATATCGCTTCCCGCCGATTGTGATGATATTCCAGGCGTGGAGATACTTCTCCCCGTTTGCGCGATCACGGTCGCTGATTGGAATCATGCATGGGATCTCCAGCGCGTCGCAGAGGAGTTTGACTGTCTTTGCAATGCCCTCACAGACGCCGACTCCGTTGGTCATCGGGCCGATGATCTCGTGGGAATACGGCTTTTCCAGCTTGTCATAGCGAACATTGTCCAGAATGAAATCATGGATATACTGCTCTCTTTCTGTCTCTTTTAGCTCTCTCGCAGGACGCAGCACACGCTCCATGCGTGCCTTGAGCGCCTTCTGATGCTCTTGGATCCTTGCTTTCTGGAACATATAGTCCGGAAGAAAGTCCCACGACTCCGCGCCAATGCTGCCGCGGCAGGAATAGCCGACCGCATAGAATATTTCCGGGTGATCCAGCCGAAGCTGGAAGAAAATTGTGCTGAGCTGCTCCCCGTTCAAGCGCGGAATTCGAATTGAAGGCGAGAGTTCCTGCAGGCCGGATAAAATGGCATGATAAGCATCGCGCTCAGCAGACTGCATAAGACCGTAATAAAACGCTTCTCCGCTCACGAGACACTCCCCTCCCTTACACGCCCGGGACTCTCTTGAAAGCGCTTTTTATAAGCGCGGGAAAAAGCGGAGTAATCCTTATACCCACAGCTATAACACGCTTCAAGTGCCGTTTCTCCACGCTCCATCAGTTCTCTGGCCAAGTGAAGCCGTTTATCAATGAGATACCCGTGGATTGTAAAGCCGGTTCGACTGCGAAAGAGACGCATCATATGGTATTTACTGAGGTAGAATTCTTCTGCCAGACGATCAATGCTGATATCCTCTGTCAGATGCTCCTGCAAAAAGGACAGAATCTCCGCCGTCTTCTCGCCGCTGTTTTCTTCCGGAGCATAGTAATATTTCTCTGCGTCCATACCACGCCCGAGCTCGATCAGAAGCTGCGTCAGGAGCGCGCGCGCCATCAAGTCATGCCCAAATTCAGAACTCCGTTCTGCAGCCTCCAATGCTGCCAAAAGTCTGCGAAGCTCCCCCCGCCATTCTGCCTCCGGTCGAATCACAAAACTGCGTTTTTCCGAGGCTGCGTGAAAGCAATACTCCAGGCTGCTTTGTTCTGTAGATTGAGAGATCAAAAACGCCGGATCAATGTAAAGAATGATTCGCTCATAGCAAACCGCAGGCGAAATCTCCGCTTTATGGATCGCGCCGCGCTCTACCAGAACAATGTCATTGGGTTTCAGCGAATAGCTTCGCCCGCCGACAAGATAGTTCCCTTTTCCGGACAGGAAAAAAACCAGCTTGTGAAACTCGTGATAGTGAAAGTCGGTATCCTCAGTAAGCGCCGTATCCAGATGAAAGAGACGATACGCTTCCCGCAGATATCCTCGTTTTTCGTAAGTCAGCGCATCCATCTTTTTCTCCTCTCTGCGCACTTTTTGCATAGATTATAGCACGATTTACGTAGTATCCGCAACAATTTCTGGCGTAAACTGTTATTATACTGAGAAATGAGGTGTATACTCATGGCACAAACTGTTCAGAAGACTTCCTTTCTGAAAAACTATGGATTTTTGATCTGCATGATCATCGGCATTGTCGCCGGCTGTATCGTCGGTGCGGTTTGGCCGGGAGCAACAGCGTTGGAACCGATCGGCACTATTTTCATCAACATGATGTTCTGCGTGGTGGTTCCGATGGTGTTTGTCTCCATCTCCTCCGCCATCGCGAACATGAAGAGCGCGCGTCGCGCCGGAAAGGTCATGGGCACAACGGTACTCACCTTCTGCGTAACCGCCGCCATTGCCGCGGTGATCATGTATATCATCGCGCGCTGCATTCCGCTTGTCGTCGGCGATTACCCCACTGCGGAAGGCGAAGTTGGCGACACGCTGGGCGTTGCCGATATGATCATTAATTTCTTCACCAAGCCGGACTTTACGGAGCTCTTCAGCCGCCGCGCAATTCTTCCCCTGATCGTGGCTGCCGTTCTTTTTGGCTTCGGCATTCAGCTCAACGGCGGTCCTAAAACCAAAACCGCACAGCTGCTTGAGGATCTGAACGGATGCCTGATGAAGGTCGTCAAGATCATCACCTACTATGCTCCCATCGGCTTCTTTGGCTTTTTTGCATATCTCGTTTCCAGCTATGGCCCGGAGCTCATTGGCGACTATGGCCGCACGCTGATTATCTACTATGTACTCTGCTTTGCTTACATGTTTTTATTCTTCCCGATCTATGCCCGCTTCGGCGGCGGTAAGGGTGCGGCAAAGCTCATGTTCTCCAAGCTGTTCCGGCCTGCAGCCGTCTCCTTCGGCACCTGCTCGAGCGTAGCGACGATCCCCACCAATATGGAAGTCGCTGAAGAAACCGGCATCTCGAAGGACGTGTCAGATATCGTTCTTCCCCTCGGCGCAACGATGCACATGGATGGTTCTGCCATGAGCGCGATTATCAAGGTTGCTTTCCTGTTCGGCATGTTCGGTCAGGACTTCGGAACAGGCCGCGCGATTCTCGCAATCATCGTGGCGGTGTTCTCCTCGGTTGCCATGTCCGGTATTCCCGGCGGCGGCGGTACAGGCGAGCTCGTGCTGTGCACAATTTTCTTCCCGGATCAGCTTGCGATCGCCTATCCGATTGCTCTGGCGCTCGGCAATCTCGTAGATCCCCCCGCAACAATGGTCAACGCTGCCGGCGACTATGTGGCCTGCTATGTTGTCTCCCGTTTTGTGGACGGAAAGGATTGGCTCCAGAAAAAGCTGCATAAATCCGGTGCCCGCTGACGTCGAATGAAAAACCTCCCATTCGGAAACACTACTGTTACCGGATGGGAGGTTTTTATGATCGGAAAAGTAGAGATCTGCGGCGTCAATACCGCTGAGCTCAAGGTTCTCAGCGCGGATGAATGCCGATCATTACTGATCAGGGCAAAAAACGGAGATACTGAAGCCAGAGACAATTTGATCGAAGGGAATCTCCGGTTGGTTCTGTCTGTCATACAGCGCTTTACCAGCCGCGGTGAGAACATGGATGATCTGTTTCAGGTCGGATGTATCGGCTTGATCAAAGCCATACAGAATTTTGACACAAGTCTTGACGTTCGTTTTTCCACCTATGGCGTACCCATGATTGCAGGAGAAATCCGGCGATATCTGCGTGACAACAGTCCCCTGCGCGTCCCACGATCCACACGAGACACTGCATTTCGCATTCTGCAGGAAAAGGAAGCGCTGACCGCAAATCTGGGTCGGGAGCCGACCATTGAGGAAATCGCCAACACCCTGCAAATTCAGCGGGAAGAGGTCGTATTTGCATTGGATGCAATCAGCGATCCGGTAAGTTTATATGAACCGATCTATACCGACGGCGGAGAAAACCTGTGTGTAATGGATCAGCTCGGCGACGCGAAAAACACAGATGAGAAATGGCTGGAGCGCATCTCTCTGCGATCAGCCATCTCCACGCTTGGAATCCGGGAAAAACGAATTCTTGCTCTGCGCTTCTATGAAGGACGAACTCAGGCAGAGGTAGCAAAAGAAATTGGAATCAGTCAGGCACAGGTTTCTCGTCTCGAGAAATCAGCAATTCACAAAATCAAAAAAGAAATTGCGTCATAAAAGAAGCCTTTCTCTCATATGCTGACTCAAAAGACAGGAGGCAGACATATGAACAGTTGTTTTTCGGATTTGCGCAGCAAAGAGGTCATCAACATTTCAACCGGACAGCGGCTTGGATATATCTGCGACATGGAAATCGATCTCTCAGACGGAAAAATACTTTCCTTAATCATTCCAGGCGATCGAAAAATGGGAGGTCTCGTTCCTGGCGAGCGGGATTATTTGATCCCATGGCAGGGCATTGCACGCATGGGGAAAGATATCATTTTGGTTGATGCAGATCAAATATGCCGTCCGCCGCAAAAAGAACGAAAGCTACCGTTTCTGGAATAGCAAAAAGAGAACAGACACACAGTCTGTTCTCTTTTTTGGTGCTCCAGCGGGGATTCGAACCCCGGACACCCTGCTTAAAAGGCAGGTGCTCTGCCTGCTGAGCTACTGGGGCATACCGTACATTTTCTATGATTTCAAAAACAACAACAAATACAATATGGATTTGTTGTTGAGAGGAAGAGCGGAGAAGCGGATATGGAGTCGGTGGGCTCAGGCTGAGCCTGTGCCCAGCTACGGAATGGAGCGCGCCCGCTCAGACGTGGCTGGGACGGCGGGACTCGAACCCACAATATCAGAGTCAAAGTCTGGTGTGTTACCGTTACACTACGTCCCACCGTATGGAGAAGGGATTGGGATTACTCCCAATCCCTTTTTATCAATGGGGTGGGTAAAGGGACTCGAACCCTCGACACCCGGAACCACAATCCGGTGCTCTAACCAACTGAGCTACACCCACCATATCAAACAATGGCACGCCAAGAGGGACTCGAACCCCCGGCCTACTGCTTA
>JAEEGL016843175.1_pt1 | contig 13541 bp, 10 predicted proteins | sample 9134231 | NCBI WGS metagenome assembly JAEEGL01 (sample SAMN16246548, study PRJNA631951) | gut metagenome | biome: gut microbiome; feature: rumen; material: fiber-attached | host: Bos | place: Iran: Karaj | collected 2018-10
TGAAGTTGTCTCCGGCGATGACGTGCTTTCCGTTGATTACTCCAAGTTGAGCATTGTCGCCCTGGCCGCAATCAAGGAACTTGCCGCTAAGGTTGAAGACCTTCAGAAGCAGATTGACGAACTTAAAAAATAAAAGTTAATCGCATATAATGAAAAAATCCCCGGGACCTGAATCCTGGGGATTTTTTTTATGAATTAATCATCATTTTCCTCCTCTGCCGGTACATATTTTTTCCAGATATCTGCGACATTTCCAATGATAACCCCGGGAAATTGTCGTGATACAAGGTTGGAGGATTTGGGGTCGGGTTCAACAATCGCCATAAGCGACTTGGGGGGATTCCCGTTTATAAATGCGGTGACATCTGCCTGTGTCATATTTGAGATAATATTCTCATATTGTTCCCTAATTTTGTCAATTCCAAGATTGCGTTCCTCATCTTTTCTCGCAAGATAATCTGATTTGATTGTCTCCCAGTCCATTCCGCACTCCTTTGTATAAGGCGGAATCCATTGAGGGTGTTCAATCCAGAATTTAATCTCACGGTCTTCCATACGAAGAACATCGTTGATATCATCCTGGTCGCTCGCCTCATTGGGCTCCCCGGATACGAGGGTTGATTCCTCTTCGTTGAAATATTGGCGGTCCTTCGGGTCGGTAATCAAAATCTTTTCGCGAATATCCTTGGAAAAACAAACGAGCAATGGTGTGATTCGCTTATTGAACATATCAATGTACTTGGCGACATTATACTCCTTCCCGTCCTCGCAGAACACATCATCATCAGAATCAATGATATTCTGGTCAAGTAGCTCACAGGCAAACACTAACTCATATTCTTTATGATAGTAGAGACCATTTTCCTTCATCCACTCCATCTCGGGATAAATAGGTTTCGCAAGTTGAGCGACCGACGACATTGAATCTTTGTACCTCTTTTCATTATTCGGGTCTTTCCTCCACTGTTTTGCACCCTTTTCCACTTCTTTCGTATGGTCAATCTTCTCGCCATCCTTAGTATATTCATACCACTTGGTAACTTTCTTGATGTCACTCTCGGACTTTTTGGAACCGGTATTGATATAGTAGATTGTCTCGCCAATATCTGGTTTCAACCCATCCTTGATACAGAGTTCGTACCATGCCTGACGTGACTTTGGGCGACCGGCTTTCGTAAGGGTTTCAGTATCTTTGGTATATTCTTCGATACTCTTCTTAATTTTACCTTTGGAGGCAATGTCTTTCAACGGAATCTGGTAGTTGTAAATCTTCTCGACATAATCATAGTAATAGTCAAGAAACTCACCACCCTTGTTTTGAAGAAGCAGACGGATACCTTTGTCCAAGAACTTGGCAATATAGCCAGGCATTTTCTTGGATTTGATGGTGTTACCAACCAACTTGACATCTTTCGGGTACGGATTCTCCGGAAAATAGTCGGCGTAGTTTTTACGGGAGAAGTTAATGGTTGATGCAACGATTTCGTCTATTCCTAATCCCATCTTATTAATGGCATCGGCATGATAATGCATATCACACATGAACATATCGTTGAACTCCGCAACATCTGCCTTGTAGCCGGTGTAGGCAACCCCTTCCTTTGTCTCCCTGGACTTACCGGTAGAGATATAAGGATGCTCGTCAGTATACCTGAATGTCTCAGGAAGTGCGAAGTTGAAACCATCGGTGTCACCCACGATAGGAATATAACCAATGTTCATAAACCAACTAATCATGAGGCGAAGAGCCTGACGACCGGTACAAGTGATACGCTCAGCACACTCCTTACTACCAAGAGGAAACAGGTTTTCAGCACCAAAGGAGCCAAACGCACTGTTACCGAGGATTTTGAGGGGGTTCTGGAGACGGTCGTTAAGCATCTCCACATTCTCCCAGTGCTGAATCTGGGGAAGCAGACCCTCGTTGCCCGTCTTCTTGTATTCCTCACGGAGTTTCTCGGCGTTCTTGGCTCCTTCCTTCTTTAACTTCTTGTATTTCTCTCGTTGAGTAAGGACGTAGTTAAGCATGGCGGGAAGAACCGCCTGAATGTCAACACTGGGGTCTATGAACCATGTGAGCATTATGGACGGGTAAAGCGAGTTGTAGTCAAGTTTAATGACTTTCTCAACATATCCCGTGGAACAAAGTCTTGAAAGACCGCCGGTAAACGAGCCACCCTCCCCGAAGGCGGGAACCGCAAGCCCCTGCTCATAGGACCAAGCAAGTGCGATGAGTTTCCAGATGCCAGCGGTACCCATAGTACAGGCGCGAGCGAAACCGGTGGGCACAATCTTATTGATGAGGAAGTTTGCCTGGTTTAACTGAAGTTCAACCTTATCGGTCTCCCATAAGTCATCCAGGAGGTAACGCTCGACTATATACCTACCGGTTGTGGGAACATAGCCCGGTTTTGCCGGGTGTTCGTCATTAATTTTATACCAATCGCCATTTTCGTTATTAAAAGCGTAATCTGGAGACTCCACAAGCCAGGTTTTATTGATTTTATCGCCAGGCACATAGACGCGGTTTGTCTTATTCAATGACAGATATTTGGTTACATATTTCAAGTCCGCCTTAAGCATGTTACTGTCACCGGCTTGTGCCCTTCTTGCGGCGTGGAGACCATCAAGGACTATATGGTCGGGGACCATCGTCTGGAAAAATGTCTCCACCTCTCCGCCTAATTTCAATGTTGTTGGCTTGGGGTTTTTATAAATCGGGCGTCCGTTGAAATATTTTTTGGTAAGTTCAATGAAATCAATACCAAGAACCTCGCATCTGGTCATAATGAACGGCCAGTCAAAATTCTCGGTATTATAGCCGACAATCACGTCGGGGTCGAGATGGGCGATGATTTTGATAAATGTCTCAATCGCTTTGCTTTCGGAATTATCCAGCTCAAACTCATTCTCACCAAACACCGGAAGGATTTTCTCAAAACCCTTGTTGGTACGGATACCTATCTGGTTTATCCTGTGTTTCAGGGGTTCGAGTCCTTCCGTCTCAAGGTCCCATTCCAGGCGTGTGAGGTCATCATAAGTGTCATATCCCTTGAATAGCCTGATACCCGATGAAATCATGCACTGTTCCGTGGGCGTAACCGTAAGAAATTTACGGCTCTCGTCCTTGGAAACCTGCTCGTTATTATCGTCCCTGTCAGAAAAAACCGGGACACCGGCGTCTTTGAAAAACCGGAGAAATGTTGAATATGACATCGGTTTGGCTGCCTTGAAAATAAAGCGGTAGCCCTTGGTCATTCTCTCCTCGTCCTTACCCCCTTCGATATTAGAGGTAAGTTTCTCCACTTTGATATTATATTTTTTGAGAAGCGATGAGACTTTCACCCTGTCGCCATTGCATAATGCGAGGCAAGCGGAGTGTTTTGCCCATAGGAACGGATAAAAATCCATCATTCGAACACGCCTCTTTCCTTCTTCGTCTTTATATATTATTTTTGCTTGTTCGTCGTTATAACCGCAATCCAAACTGATAACCCTTTCCATGGGGTTCTTTCCATTAAGGAATTTTTCGATTTCCTCAAATGTGATTTTCTTTTCCATAAATTTTGTTTTTAATTCTTTATTAATGCCGATTAAAGAACGCTCCACGTTCATCATCATTACCGCAAATATACAAAAAACTTTTTACTTGATAAAACTATTTATTCTATAAAGAAATAAAGATGCTAGCATTTGAGGAGACATACAAATCCCAAAGGGAAATTATGCTGGAAAGCAGAATCAAGCAAATCGTAAAAGAAGAAATCGAGAAAACTCTCCATTTCACGTCCGAGCGTGGGGACAGGATGAGTGCTATTGATGAGCTTGGTGGCTACGGGAAAAGCGTGTGCAAAAACATAATTGACCGCGGACATAAGGATGGTCCGGAGATTTTTGTTCTTACAGATAACGCCATAATAAAGGTTTATAATGCCAATACCCTGAGGCATGTCACGGACCTCATCGCCAGACCTGAGCAGATAATAGACCGTATGGGTAGTTCGCTTGCGAAACTCGACAGGTCGCAACTTTTGCAAATTCTGAATCTTGCCAGGATGCATCACGAAAAGGGATATAATTATAGGTAAAAATACACAACACAATGGGGAAAAATATCATTAGAATTAATGAGTCGCAACTTAAAAGAATAATAAAGGAAAGCGTCAAACGCATCCTTAAGGAAAGTAATGAAAAAAAATTTCAACACTATGCCGGGGTTAACACTGAGGATTTACTGGGTAGGATGCTTAAAGGCGGATATAAAAACCCGTATTTCGGTAAAATCTGGGATTGGTTTTATGAGGAACATGATGCCGGTGAAGTGGAATTCGGCTTTGATTTAGAAGAAAGATATTATCAATCTGATTGGGATTATTGGCATGGAAATGACCCGGAGGTTGATGGGTATGATATTACCGACGTCGCCTGTGTTGATGATAACTTTATCGCACTTTTAAAATCTTGCCCACATATAACCCCTGATATGCTGATATGTAGTCCTGAAGACGCATTTTGTAAATTGTTTGAAAAAGGACTAATATCTCAAAGATAGACAGCATTAAATGTAAACCCCGGGATTTCGGTCCCGGGGTTTTTAAGTGGAGCTGGCGGGAATCGCCATAAGTGGACTATATCATCATCTGTTCTAGATGCCGCTCGCTGTGGGCTCACCGTAGTGTCCCTAGTCTCTGAACCTTCCTTGCGCTTCCGCAAGGCTTGGCTGCTGATTGTCTTTCGATTTCCAGCAATTCAAGCGGTTTTTAATATCACGTCCCCGTGATATGGGTCCGAACCTGAACCCGCGTCTTCCTTTGCTGTACATTGCTTTCTACATGTTTATCCCAATGTTGTTTTTCGTAGTCCAGTTGGAGATGGGCTTCCGGCTGAACTCTTATTCCGGTCCTGCTTGGGCGGGATTCACGGACATTACCCACTTGCATCTGATTGTGATGATACCCCTGGGTCGGAGCCATACAGAAAACCCCGAGGGATATACGCCGGACAGAGCCTTGCCCCATCCTGTCGCAGCCCGAATCACCTAGTGATTAGCATGCATAAGCGTAAGCATAAGCGTAGCTGTTGTCAGTTACTTTGTTATGGTATCCTGGATTTACGGGACCACTACCGTTCGCCCGACGTGCTTACAACACACATACAACTGAATCTAAACCAAAACCAGCCCCATTATAATTATAGTCTTTTTGAAATTCTTCCCCTGGAAAGGTCGTAGGGAGACATTTCAATCTCAACTCTGTCGCCTTCCATGATTCGGATATTGTACATTCTCATCTTTCCGGAAATACTACAGAGTATCTCCACACCCGTGTCATCAAGCTCTACCCTGAACATCGCGTTGGGTAGAGCCTGAGTGACGGTGCCTTTCACATTTATCGCATTCTGTTTCGCCATTTTACTCTAAATCAAAGCCGATTTGTGCGACGGGCGCATCCTCGTATGATGTCTCGTCATAATAATAAATGTCAGCGAGGGACATTGGTTCGTCAGTCTTGATTTCCTTACCATAAAGCTTGGTGAGGAGTGCGGAAGACTTCTCAGCATTAAGTTTCTTGAACTCGTATTTGGAGAAGAGACGACCCTTACGAAGAAGAGCCTCGTCAATTTCCTCGGGAGGTGCGTTGAATGTGCAGATGAATTTGATTCCCAGGGACTTCAAAAGCCCATCGGAAAGGTTGAGAAGCTGATTCACCGCATTATTGCCGCCGGTTGATTCCCTGGAACGGAGTGCGTTCTCACAATCCTCAAGGATAAGGATTGAGTCCTTGAGTCTCGGGAAGAAATCGGTGAATGACGGCTCGCCAAGGAGCGGAACAAGTGCTGACGGGAAGTAGACGAACATCTTCTCGGGATTGGTGTTGATAAGGTGATTGATGTACGTACTCTTACCGGTTCCCTTCTCCCCGTGCAGGATGATGATTCCGCTCTTTTCCTTCTTAACGAAAGCGGTAATCTTCTCGTCCTCGGGGATGAAGTCATCATTATACTGCTCCTCAAGGCAGAAGTCATTTACCGTGTCAACTTCAAAATCGCTGAGGTCATATCCTTGTTGGGTGACACGGAGAAGGCGGATATTATTCAATTTCTTCTCCGGCGCCGTATAGTGCTTCTTGATGGTTTCCTCAAATTCCTCAACGGCGTCATAGTCATTCTCTCCATAGAGGATATATGCCTCGGAAACGCTTTTCTCAACCCTGGCGAAGATGTTCAATGTCGGAATTATAATGGAGAAGCCAATATTTTTCTCATCTTTGGAGAGGTTGATATTGGAATAAACCACCATCTGGTAGCCGATATCCTTATACTTCTCCTTTAGTTCGGTAATCAATGACTTCGTGTCAAAATAATTCTCAGACTCTTCCCTGGTCTGGGTAAACATGTCACAGTAGGGAAAATATCCATTTTTTACATAAAACAGGTTTTGGAGGGAAAGCCCGTCAACCTCTGAATAGACAGAAGAGAATTCCTTATCCAAGGCCATGTTGTGGAGAATGGTTTTTACCGCATTCTGCTCAATTTTTTTAATCTCACTCATTTTTTGTTTCAAGTTTTATTTTTCGCAAATATATAATAAAATTTCTTATTTTAAAAATTGGTGGCGCTAAATCTTGCCGATTTGATAGATGTTGAATGACTCTGAGTATGTAATGAATTCATTTGTATCCTCAAAGGTGTTTTTATCCTTAAAGCCAAAATAACTGTCCCAGTTAAATGGAAAACCGACACAATATTCGGTCTTCTCTATTTTTCCTTCATTATCATAAAACTCGGCAAGATAAAGGCTTTCGCTCCAATCTTTCTTACCCCAATATTTTTTCATCACGAAATAGAAAGTGAATCACCATCGCGTTTTACTTCAAAAACCTTTCCAGGCTCATCAGTTTCAAGTATTATATCCGTAATCTTATTCTCAATATCCTCTTGGATGACTCTCATGATGGGTCTTGCGCCATATTCTTTATCCTGACTAATCTTATCTGAGATAAAATCAATGGTATCCTCGCCATATTTAAGGAAATAACCAAGTTCCTCAAGTTTTCCAACCGTTTTATTAAGTTCAAGCTTGATGATTTCACGGAGATTATCGTCGGTGAGGCTATTGAAATAAATAATCTCGTCAATACGGTTGATAAACTCCGGAGCAAACTTACTCTTTAGTTCCTTTCTGAGAATATTCTTCTTATGCTCATCGGTCCCGGGATTTATAAAACCAATCATATTCCCATTTTCCATAGCTTCTTTTGTACCGACATTGGATGTGAAGATGAGGATTAAGTTCTTGCAATCAACGACCTTACCGGTATTATCAGTAACACGTCCGTCGTCCATTATCTGTAGGAACACATTGTAGATTTCCGGGTCAGCCTTCTCAATCTCATCGCACAGGAGTACGCAATACTTGTTCTTCTTGATAGCCTCCGTGAGCAGACCTCCGTTGTCATAGCCAACATAACCGGCACCGGTACCGATGAGTTTGGAAACCGCTGTCTTATCTGAATACTCTGACATGTCAAATCTCACAAGATACTTCTCCTTACCAAACACCTCCTTTGCTATTGTCTTGGCTAAAAGAGTTTTTCCACACCCCGTGCTACCGATTGCAAGGACCGATACGGGCTTATTCTTGTTAGAGAGGCCAACACGACTTCTCTTTATCGCCTGACATATTGAGCCGACAGCCTCGTCCTGACCGATGACTACTTTCTTTATGTCCTCGTCAATGTGTGCGAGTGATTTCTTTTCGTCAGTTGAAAGTTTGGAAATGGGAATTCCTGTCTTTTCGGAGACTATTTTGTAAATATCCCCGGAGGTGATGACGGTGTTTTCCCTGGTGGCCTTATATTTTTTCTCCGCCTCAATAAGTCGAACTTGAATCTCATTTAATTTTTTATCACATTCCCTAACCCGTTCAAGGTTATCGGCGGATATCTCTTTCGTCTTTTCCGCTTCTGCCGCCTTAATCTCCTTCCTTAATTCGATAATATCGTTAGACTCCTCGGCACAAGCGCTTACGAATGACCCTGCCTCGTCTATGATATCAATGGCGGAATCGGGAAGCAGTCGTTCCGGAATGTATTTGTCAGCCAGGATTACGCAGTTTTTAATGGCGTCATCATCATATTTGACCCGGTGATAAGACTCATAATAGCCCTTTATCTCATTGAGAATAGTTATCGAATTCTCAATGCTTTCAGGGTCAACATTTATTTTCTGGAACTTTCTGTCAAGGCTGGTATTATTCTCAATGGTTTTCTTATATAATTTATAGGTGGTGCAACCAATCACCTGGGCGTCACCATCGCTCATTGCCTTATTAACCATTTCAGAAATATCCATATCGTTCTTTCCCTCATTCACAATTTGGTGAATATCGTCAATGAAAAGGATTATATCCTTGTTACCCTTAATCTCATTGAACAATGATTTGAAACGGTCTTCGAGCATTCCACGGAACTGTGTACCGGCAATAATGGCGGTCATATCCAATGAATATATAACCTTTTTAGATAACGGATTGGGGACATTGCCGTTAACAATTCTCTGGGCAATCTCATTCACAATTGCGGTTTTTCCAACTCCGCCATCGCCGAGAAGAAGGACATTGTTTTTCTTTCGTCTGCCAAGAACACGGAAGATTTTGCTTATTTCCAAATCCCTGCCAATAACCCTGTCTATCTTACCCGCTTTGGCTTCCTCATTAAGATTGACGCAAAATTGAGCCAGGCTTGACGGCTTTTTTCCTTGAGTTATCATAGGCTCACGCGGCATCATTCCCCCATCAAAGAACATTTCCACCCTTGACTTAGGGGGAAGATGGAAGATATCTTTAATCATATTCTCCATGTTAGCCTGCTTGTTCGTATCCGTTGATGCTGAATCCATGGTTTTATGCAAAAATTGCTGGTAGTCGATGCCGACATTTTCAAAATTCTTACGGATGGGATTATCGCTTTTAAGCAGTGCAAGCATCACATGCTCGGAAGTTATTTTATCTGTTCCCAATAACTCTTTCTCCTTTTCCGCCCCTAACAAGATATCCTCCAATTCCTTGGACACCTGGTATTTCTTATTGGGTCGCATTGAGGCAAGCTCATTTTTGTTTATCTCAGCAAGCAAAATGAGATAAATAGCATCCACTGAGCTAGAGGTAATCATCCTCTCAATAACAGAAAATGCCTTACAATTCCTTGATGACAGGATTGAAAGTATAAAATACGGGACTGTTACAGTCGTTGTGGGATGTTCCTGGAGAACAACATTATTAAGGAAATTAACAACTTCCTTCAATTCCTCGCTAAAATCTTTTTCGTTTACCATTTACCTTAAAAAATGTTTTTCTAAATTCTTTGCAGCAAATATACAAATAAAAAGCAAAAAAAGAAAAAATATGTCAATTATCAGAAATGATTATGATATGGGACTCCGTGTGGATGAGACTTGGTATAACTCATCCAACGCTATATATTCCAGGTTTGAGGAAGATAAAGAAAAGAATACCGGGGACTTGTATGTGGTTTTCAAGGGGGGAAAACAATATCTGTATAAGTCAGTCTCTTATTCGGATTATCTGCGCTTTAAGCACGGCATGAAAGAGGGGTCCACGGGAAAGGCGTTGAACGAGTTTATAATCAAACAATATCCCGCAGAGAAAAAAGACGACGCCAGTCTTGAAAAAATACTAGAGAGGAGAGATGGCCCGGCTATGGGGGCTGACACCTATTATATATATGGGGACGCTTATAACGAGGAAATATTTCAGGGGGTTTATGTCCCCGCTATTCAATATGCCCTGGAATCCGATTCGACAAAATTTATCGGCACGTTCAAAGACTGGTACGCCGTGGAATCTGCAAAATTTATCCTTGAAGCCGGAGCGGACCCGGGGCGTGTCACCTTGATAGCCGAGTATGGGGATGATATTCCAGAATCACTCTCAGAAAGCAATATCATAAGGGTAGATGACGGTGAATTTGATAATACCCAGGGTAAGTCTTTTATTATACAGCAATTGCTTAAAATGTCTGAATGGGACATATCTTATATAACTGAGGACAAACTATTGAAAATATTGGAGGTCTCCCCAACGGCATATGCGTCTATTATTCGTCAGAGAATGTGATATTTTACAATTTTAAATCTATTTATTGTAAAATATAGAGACGCATGCCTTACGATAATTATAATTATGATTATGAGCCGTCAGGGGCTTACATTGACATTAATCAGGAGTGTTTCTCATTTGACGCACCGGTTGACGTCGAAAGAAAACTAAGGGACCCGATTACATTTATTACCCAGACATATTACAGGACCAATTTCGTGACCCCTAACAGATGCTGTTGCGGGGGCGGTGGCTGTAAGCCTGAGCCGGTACCTCCCGGACCATGTCCTCCTCCCGTGCCCCCGGGACCGTGCCCTCCCCCCGAGCCGGAACCTTGCCCGGAACCGGATATTCCTGAGGGGTGTTTTGATGGCGTCTATTGCAACCGCATTCATTATGACACAATAGCGGAAGCCCTTGAGGATAATGAGTGTGCTGATGAGATTATCGTTGGTTGCGGTGTGTACGCACTTCCCGCAAAACTCACAAATGACATTTGTATCAAGGGTCGCGGGGCTGAGTACACATATCTTAGCACCGACCCCGGGCAGAAAATTGTCGATGATAATGTCTCTATCATGGATGTTTCGTTTGTCGCTTGCAGCAATGAACGTTCCCCCGAACCGGGGCTTTCAATTGAGGCTTCCAATTTCTTCCTGAAGGATTCAGTTTTCAAATACGATGACCGGAGGCGTATAGACCTTTATATCACGGCGGCGAGTTCCCGTGTGTCGGTCATAAATTGTGATTTCAGCGGTTCCGCCAACTATGGTATCAAGAGCGGCTGCTTTGAGGGCTTGCTAAGTTTGGTGAGTTGCCATTTCAACAATCCCGTTCCTCTTGATATAGTCTCATCCCCGAATTGTGAGCTCCGTGCCGTCACCAGTTCCTTTATCGGACAGGTGAATTATGAGTGCGCCACTGCGGAGTTTAATGGTTGTGAGTTCCTTATCGGGACTTGGAAAAAGATAAACATTGAGCCCGCGTGTGATACGGAATTTGTGAGTTGTTGGTTTGATGACCAGACCAAAACCGGATGGGTTGATGCCAGCAGGAAAATGGCTCCGGTGATTGGAATGAGGATTGCCTGTGCAAAGCGTGGTGTAACCTATAAAATAAATAATTGTATGTGTACCAGCGGGGAAGGGGCTAGCAAAAGGGTTGTTTTCCTGTCCGAGGGTAACGACAAGGAGCCTGGGCATCTTTTCCTTAACGGAGTCGAGCAAGAGATAGATAATGTTAACTGGGGCAAGTTTTAATGAAAAGGAGAATATACATAAGCGAGGAGACTTTTAACGAGCTCACAAAATCCAAGAAGAAAAAGAGGGGCCACCTCAACCCGGACAAGTGGTATGAGGATAAGGCTGACTTCTCCATATCTTCCTCCGAAGGGGACCTTGGCTATGCCCATGTGGCGGGTGATGCCGGAATGGTTTGCGAGGAGGTGAATAACACTGACCTTCATAAATACATTGAGTCATACCTTGATTTCCTTGAAAGGGAGGGGTATGAGATTAACCCCCGCCCTGCGATAGAGTTTAATAACGACCCGCAAGAGGGAATGAATATCCGTACCGGTTATTATGACCCGGATGAACGCAAGGTTGTGGTTTTCATAAACAGCCGCCATATAAAGGATATTCTCCGTAGTTTTGCACATGAGATGGTACACCACATGCAAAACCTGCGTGATGAACATAAGAATTGGGGCAACGGTGGAGACCTGAAAGATGATGAGGTTCTCAGAGACCTTGAGGGTGAGGCATATCATGTCGGAAATATCCTGTTCAGGGAATGGACAGAGGAACTTAAGAAAACAAAGAAACTTGATGAGTCAATAAACTGGGTTGAAAAACTTAAGTCGTTGAAAGCAAGGCGTGACCCGGATGGAATTGAAGATTGGGGAGATTTGAATGAGGCCACAGAAAGTGATGTTGACCTTTCCTCTTTCAAGGTACAGGATAAATTGAATCCTAAAATCTGGGTTAATGACCTCATGGATTCCAGGGTAAGGTTGAAACTCCTTGACATCGCCCAGGATTTTATTGAGTTTCTTGATGTCTCATGGGTTGAGCCTGAGGACACGATTGTCGTGGGTTCTATAGCGAATTATAACTGGTCAAGGTATTCCGATATTGACCTTCATATAGTCATTGATTACAAGAAGGTTGATGAGAGAAAGAAATTCGTGGAGAATTATTTCCAGTCGAAGAAAAAAGAGTGGAATGACACACATGACCAAATCAGGATATTTGGTTACCCCGTTGAGCTTTATGTGCAGGATAAGGATGCTGATAATGCGTCATCCGCAGTATATTCCATTGATAAGAACGAGTGGATTAAGAAGCCGGTTAAATCAACCTTTACAAAGAAAGACATTGATTCAACGGCAATTAAAAAGAAAGCGAGCGACTTTATGACAGATATAGAGGGGTTGGTGAAAAGCGGCGACGCTGCGGATGGTAGCGAATATAAAAATAGAAAGGTTTATGATGATACCTCCGGGTTGATTGATGATATAACCTCCGCAAGGAAGAAGAGTTTGTCAACAACCAAGGATGAGATGAATACAGATAATTTGGTCTTTAAGGTTTTAAGAAGAAATGGCTATCTTGATAAACTTTTTGACCTCCGTGATAAAAGTTATGATAAAATGAACTCACTTTCATAGTGTTTTGTGAGTGTTTTGATATTTATAAGAAAAAATAATATTAGATATGGCAAATTATTACGACGAGCAGCTCTCTCGCATGTCGCACCTTATGTTTTATAACAGCGATAACGAGTCTAAAAAGGGCAATTATACTACCGTCATGAATATGAAAGAAGGCGCTGATGGGCGTGTTTATGGCATTGTGGCGGAAGGTACCAAGTATTATGTGAAGTCCTGCCCGAAGGGTAAGGAAAACCTCACCGAATCATTTGATTATATCGGTGGCTTCCTGAACAAAAAAGACTGCGCCTATTCCTCTTATGCCGATGCGGTGAAAGATATGGATATGAGGCTCATGTCGCTTAATGAGGACCATGGCAAGCGTGTACCTATCAATGAAATGAAGCGTTCAGCCGACTTTATGGACGCCGACATGATTGAGATGCAGGAGTCTATTGCACGTCACCGCCAGATTCTTGAAAACATTGACGCGGTTTACCAGGGCGGTAAGGGAATTAGTGATAAGAATATCGGTGTTCCCGAAGCCCCTAAGACCCAGGATTTCAATACAAAGGTCGGTGACCCGTTTGACGATACCGCCAAGTATGAGGAGAACCGTGACAATAAGGAAACCGCAAAAGACCATGAAAAACAGGGCGGACCTTTTGAAGAAGAGACTGAGTATGAGGAGAATACCGATAATATCCAGAAAAAGGATTCAAATACCCCTGGAGACACCTATACCAAGAAGGCTGAGTATGTGCCTAATAA
>JAEEGL016857279.1_pt1 | contig 13541 bp, 7 predicted proteins | sample 9134231 | NCBI WGS metagenome assembly JAEEGL01 (sample SAMN16246548, study PRJNA631951) | gut metagenome | biome: gut microbiome; feature: rumen; material: fiber-attached | host: Bos | place: Iran: Karaj | collected 2018-10
CTACCGCCGCGGCCTGGTCTCCTTCGATGAATTCGTCTACGAGCGGCCGGATTTCGAGGCGATCGCCGCCGATGTGGAGGCGGTCCGCGCCATGCTGACCGACGGGTCCGACGGTCAGGCGATCCATGAGGCCTACGATGCCCTGGACGATGAGTTCTATGAGATCCACAACGCCTACGCCATTGCCCAGATCTATTCCGCGCTGGACGTGACCGACGAATACTATTCCTCCGAGTCGGAGCTGATCGCGGAGAAGACCGGCGAGCTTCAGGTGGTCGCCACGAAGCTGGACATCGCGGTCGCGGAATCGGAATTCCGGGATGAGGTGCTCCACGACTGGACGGAGAAGGATTTCCGGCATCTGGAGATCGCGGAAAAGCTCTACGACGACGAGTACGTCACCCTCAGCACCCGGCTGGAGGCCCTGAAAAACGAGTACTGGAACGCCATGTCCGCCGCCTGCGTAGAGTACAAGGGCAGCTCCTACACCCTGGCGGAGCTGGACAGCCTGGATCTGGACGACGGCACCTACTATTCCCTGATGAACGAGGGCTATAAAAACCTGAACGCATCGGTGGGGGCGCTCTATCTGGAGCTCATCGGCATTGAGAAGCGCATTGCGGAAAAGGCCGGGTTCGACAGCTATCCGGCGTTCTCCTACGAATATGAGTACGAGCGGGACTACACGCCGGAGGAGGCCGCCGAGCTCGCCAAGGCCGTGAAGACCTACGCGGCTGCCGAGATGCAGGCCATGTACCGGGGCTTCACCCCCGGGGAATACACCGGCCTGAACCGGATCCTCAATTCCGGCGACGAGCTCAGCCGCCGTTTCGACACCATCGACGAATACGTGCAGGAGATCTCCCCGGAGATGAAGGAGGCCTTCGACTACCTGATCGAATACGAGCTGAGCGTGCTGACGACGGATGAGAACAGCCAGGAGGGCGCCTACACCACCTACCTGCCCACCTTCGACGTGCCCTTCATTTTCATGCATGAGGAGGAGAACGTTTTCGACCTGTTCACCTTCATCCATGAGTTCGGCCATTTCTACTGCAATTACCTGGGCGGCAGAGACGCGGCCTATGACAAGAGCCTGGATGTGAACGAGATCTGCTCCCAGGCCAACGAGATGCTGTTCCTGCCCTGCTGCAACCGCTTCTACAAGTCGGACACCTACAATGCCATCGTGAAGTATCAGATGCTGAACGCCCTGAACGCCCTGGTCACGGGCTGCCTCTACGACGAATTCCAGCAGTACGTTTTCACCCATGAGGTGACCACGGTGGAGGAGCTGAACGAAGCGTACCGGACGATCAGCGAGAGCTACGGCATCGGCGGGGATTTCTACTACGTGGATCTGGGCTACGTCTGGATCGACGTGCATCACAATTTCGCCGCGCCCATGTACTATATCAGCTACGCCACCTCCATCGTCCCCGCGCTGCAGATCATGGAGATCTCCGCCGACGACCGGCAGGAGGCCATCCGGATCTACAACGGCGTGGTCAGCGGCGACCCGGAGCTCAGCTTCTCCGAGGCGCTGGCGGAGGCGGGCCTGGCCTCTCCCTTCGAGGCCGGGACCATCATCGACATCGTCAATGCCATCGTGGACGGCACGGGCGTCGGGAAGCACGTCGGCGGCTGATCCCCCGGAAGCAAATAAAAAAACACACGGACTGAACCCCGGTTCGGTCCGTGTGTTTTTATCTTCGGAGCAGATGTCCGGCCCCGGCGGGATTCAATCCAGCTTCCGGCGCTTGTCCTTGAATTCCGCGAGGCGGGCACGGTAGGCCTCCATGGCCTCCGCGAAGCATGCGGGCTCTTCCGCAAAGCCCATGCTCTGCAGCAGCCGCTGCGTCAGCAGGGGGTTCAGCACCAGCAGGGGCCCCAGGAGATAGGTGCCCACCAGATTGTGGAACCGGTAGCCTTCGAAGGCGCAGCCCTCCTCCAGCCCGATCCCCCGCACCACGCGGGCAAAGCCCTGCACGTCCGTTCCGGGGGTCGTGCGGCTGAAGCGGCTGTTGAAGGCGGTGATCTCGATCCCGTCCGCATCCCCCAGGAAAAATCCGTTGTACCGCCGGGTGATGGTGCGGCGGGATTCCAGCTCCAGGAGGCCCAGGCCCTCCAGGTCTCCCTCGTCCGTATGGATGACCCGCCCGGGCAGCTCCATGGCGTTGCCGGTGAAGAGGGCGTGGAGCCCGCCCTCCAGGCGGTCCCGCAGCGCCGCCGCGTAAGGCCGCAGGGCCTCCAGGGCGATCCGCTGGCCCCGCTCGGTCATGGGCCCGGCATAGAGAAAGGCCACCTCGGGATCGGAGACGAAGGCGGGAACGTCGCCCCTGCGGGTCTCTGTGATCTCCGCCTGGGGCAGGCACCGGGCCAGATAGCGGAGATTGGCGCCGTCACCGAAAAGATTTCCCAGCTCCGGGTACAAGTATTCCAGCTTCATTCCCTGCGCATCCTTTCCGCAATGGCATTTCGGACCTCCATGGCCTGTCCGTGCCGGTATACCTCAAAGAGCACGAAGACGTGACCGCAGCTCTCCAGCGCCACGGCCCCGGCGGCCTCCGACGGATCGCGCACGGCCTTCACCCGGTCCGGGTCTGCTCCGGCCAGCAGCAGACGCAGCCGGGTGTCCAGGCAGCGGACGCCCACACAGAGGATCTGCACCACGTCGGGGTTGCAGAGGAATTCGAAATCCGCGTCGTAGAGCCAGGCGATGTTTTCGGAGGAGGACTTCTCGTCGAACACGTCGTCCAGCATGAGCACCACGGCCTTCTTGCCGGGGGTGTTCAGCACCATGTCGAAATTGCGGGAGCAGGCGACGGCGTTGAGCCCCTTGGCCATGGACTCCGTCAGCCGCCAGCGGCCGATCTCCTCGCTGCGCTTGCGGGACTGCACCACCTTCAGACCCGCCATGGCGGCGGCGATCTCCGCGGCGGGGATCCCCATGGTGCGCAGCAGCGTCACCGCAGCCAGGGCATTGTAGAGGTTATAGACCTCCGCGGCGGGGATGGGGTAGTCGTACCACACGTCCTTCTCCATCACGGTGATGGTGCCGGCCTCCTCGTCGGCGGCGATGAGCTGGTAATCCGGCTCGGGACTGTGCCAGCCGCAGGCGGTGCAGCGGGCCCGCCCGATGTGGTGGTAGCGGCGGTGATCGTAGATCACGTCCTCGCCGCAAACGGGGCAGATGCGCACGTCCTGCACCAGGTTTTCCCTCAGGGGCGGCTCATTGGGCAGGGGATCCACCGAAAAGAGGGTCCGGCTGTTCAAGGGCGAAAGGGAGGAGCTGATGGGATCGTCCGCATTGAGGATGAGGTGGCTGGAGGGATCGATGCTGCCCTCCATGAGAGAGGCTATGTACTCCGGGTGGGCGTTGCGCCGCATGGAATCCCGGAAGAGATTGGTCACCAGCAGATAGTCCGGCTTCAGCACGGGAAAGAGCCTGGCGGCGCTGCGCTCGTCCATTTCCAGCACGCCCAGCTTCCGACGGCACTTCCCGCCCAGAGAGGCGGCGGCGATCAGGGCCGTGGCGGCCCCGGCATCGATGTTTGCGCCCTCCCGATTGGACACGAGCGCCTCTCCCCGGGCCTCGAAGATGTCGCACAGCATGTTGCTGACGGTGGTTTTCCCATTCGTGCCGGTGACGCCGATGAGGGTCTCCGGCCGCCCGATCCGGGACAGAAAATCCGGGCAGACGGCCAGGGCAAGCTTGCCCGGAGCGGTGGTCCCGCCCCGGCGCAGGATGCGCGTGGCCAGCAGCGCAGCCTTGGCGGTCCACAGAGCGAAGTAAAACGAGAGCTTCTGCATATTCGGCACTCCCTTCCAACAACAGGAATTCTACCACAGAGGGGACAAATCATGCAAGAGTCATTGCCAGAGAATGAAAAAAGTGATAAACTGCGGTAAACGGATGAAAAGGGGAGAGAGTCATGGCAGAGCAGGACAGCAGGTCGGCATATCTGGCGGCGCGGAAGCTGGGCCGCCGGTACGTGTCCGAGCATGAAAAGGAGGCGTCCAAGGGATACCTGCCGGTACTGGAGGACATCATGCGCGGCGTGGACGTACTGGCCGAGATCAGCCTGGGCTACCACGAGATCCCCCTGGATCGGGTGGTCGGCACCCGCACGGCAGCCCGCAGCAACTCCTTCGCGGGCAACTTCATGCCCCTCCTGGCGGACGATACGGAGTTCGCCATCAAGTGGAAGAAGGTTTATGAGAGCCAGCTGGTGGAGGGGATCCGGGAGCCCATCAAGGTCTATGAGTACCTAGGCCGTTACTACGCCCTGGAGGGAAACAAGCGCATCAGCATCCTCAAATACGTGGGCGCCGCCTCCGTCTACGGCAGCGTGACCCGTCTCCTGCCGGAGCGGAGCGAGGACAACGAAGAGATCGCCATCTACTATGAGTTCCTGGATTATGACAAAAAGCTGTTTCTGGACGATCTCTGGTTCAAACGCCGCGGCAATTTCACCCTCCTCGTGCACAAGACGGAGGATTTTCTCGCCAAGCACCGGGAGGTCAACGGCAGCGTGGAGGATGTGATCACCGCCACGCACCGCCGTTTCCGGGAGGCGTTCCGCGCGGCAAAGCTGGAAAACCAGGGGATCACCACGGGGGACGCCCTGGTGGAGTATATCAAGATCTTCGGCTATCCCTACATGGAAAACCAGGCCGAGATGGTCAAGAACATCCGCAACGCCAACGCCCAGTTCCTGGTGGCCCAGGGCGCCCTGCACAGAGATACGGTGGAGATCTCCGCCAGCGAAATGGAGAGCGCCCCGGCCCGCAGCATCTTCCGGCGGCCCACCCTCCGGGCGGCCTTCGCCTTTGACGACGATCCCGCCACCAATTTCTTCACCCGCTGGCACACCCTGGGCATCGACCGGGTGGAGAAGAAATACCGGGGGCGGCTGACGGTGGACCGGCTTTTCAATGCCAACACCTATCCCGGCGGCCCCTACGAAGCCCTGCGCACCCTGGCGGAGAAGAAGCCGGACGTGCTCTTCACCACCAGCCCCACCCTGTCGGACGCCAGCCTCCGCATCGCCCTGGAAAACCCCAGGATGATCGTGCTCAACTGCGACCGGCCCAAGGAAGGGAAAAACCTGAACACCTATTTCAGCAAAATGTTCGACGTGACCTTCCTCTCCGGCATCCTGGCCGGGGCCATGAGCCGCAGCGGCGTGGTGGGCTACATGGACTACGCCGCATGGGGGGAGAAGCGGGCCACCTATGAGATCAATGCCTATGCCCTGGGCGCGCGGCTCATCAATCCCCGGGCAAGGGCCGTGAGCTACACCCTGCGGGGCATCAACAAGTGGGGCGAGCACGACAAGGCCCGCCGCGTCATGGCGGAGCACGGGGCGGACGTGGCCTTCTGCCGCCATTCGCCGGACAATCCCCTGGACCGCCCGGCCTTCCCGGAGATCTACGCCCAGCTCTACGGCATCGCCCCCAACGGCTGCGCGCTGGAGAGCTATGCGGGCGTCTCCTTCGACTGGGAGCCCTTCTACGACAAGGTCATCGGCGACGCCATCGAGGGGCGGACCGCCCTGCTGGAGGGCCGCCACCTGAACGGAAATCCCATCCACTTCGGCTGGGGCATGTCCACGGGGATCATGGACATCTACACGGTCAACGCAGCCATCGGCGAGCGGGCGGGCCGCCTGCTGGATATCTTCCGGGATCTGGTGCGGGACAACCGGCTCCATCCCTTTGAGGGCCCCGTGTGGGACGATCAGGGCATCCTGCGCATCGACCATGGGGTCGTGCCGCCCCTGCTGGAGCTGCAGCGCATGACCTGGCAGGAGAGCGCCGTTACGGAAGTGAACGTCTGATCGGCATAAACGGGCATAACGACAGAACGGGACAGAACAGACGGCTGCCGGATCCGATGATCCGGCAGCCGTTTTTTGCCTTATTGCCCATCAGCTCTTCCAGAGCTTGGGGGAGAAGAGCATGAGGATGGGGAAGATCTCCAGCCTGCCCAGCAGCATGCAGAGACTCAGCACGATCTTGCTCATGGGAGAGAACATGACGTAGCTCCCCGCAGGTCCCGTCATGTCCAGGCCGGGGCCGATGTTGGAGAGGCAGGAGATCACGCCGGTGAAGGTGGAGAGAAGGTCGAACCCGTCCGTGGACACGATGGCCGTGCCCAGGAACAGCAGGAAAAAGTAGCAGGCGAAAAACACCAGGGTGGAGTGGATGGTGGCCTCTCCGATGGTCCTTCCCTCCAGCCGTTCGATGCTGACGCTGTGGGGCTTCAGCTGCTTGCGCAGCTCCAGCCGGATGGCCTTGAGGAGGATGATGATGCGGGAGATCTTGATGCCGCCACCGGTGGAGCCGGCACAGGCGCCCAGGAACATGAGCAGCACCAGAATCCATTTGGAGTAGGTGGGCCAAAGGCTGAAGTCCGCGGTGCCGTAGCCCGTGGTGGAGATGATGGAGGCAACCTGGAAGAAGGAGTAGCGGAGGTTGCCGAAGAAGCCCCCGTAGGTGCTGCCCAGATTCAGGGCGATGGTGACGCCGGAGAAGACGACGATCCCCAGGAACCAGTGGAGCTCCTCGCTCTTGAGGGCCTCCAGCCCCTTGCCCATCAGGATCAGGAAGTAGAGGTTGAAGTTCACGCCGAAGACGATCATGAAGACCGTGATCACGATGTCTATGTAGGCGCTGTCATAGTAGCCGATGCTGAGGCTGCGGCAGGAGAAGCCGCCGGTGCCGGCGGTGCCGAAGGCGTGGATCAGGCTGTCGTATACGCTCATGCCGCCGCAGATCAGCAGGATCGCCTCCAGCAGGGTAAGGGCGATGTAGATGCCGTAGAGCAGCATGGCGGTCTTCCTGGCGGAGGGCACCAGCTTCCCCACGATGGGGCCGGGGACCTCCGCCCGCATGATGTGCATGGAGCGGCTGCCGGACATGGGGAGCACGGCCAGGATGAAGACCAGCACGCCCATGCCGCCCAGAAAGTGGGTCAGGCTGCGCCAGAACAGCGCGCCGCGGCCCAGGGCTTCGATGTCCGGCAGGTTGGAGGCGCCGGTGGTGGTGAAGCCGGAGACCGTCTCGAACACGGCGTCCACATAGTTGGGGATGTCGCCGCTGATCACGAAGGGCAGCGCGCCGAAAAGGGAGAGCAGCACCCAGGACAGACCCACCACGGCGAAGCCCTCCGCCGCGTAGATCTTCTGTGTCTTCGGCTTGAAGCAAAGGAAAGCGGCCCCCAGGGCCCCCATGCTCACCATGACCAGCAGGAAGGGCAGGGGGGATTCCCGGTACAGCAGGCAGACGATGGCGGGAAGCAGCAGTACGGCGGCGATGGTGCACAGCACCTTGCCCAGGAGTTGGGCGACCATGCGGTAATTCATAGCATTCGTCCTTTTTGTCGGCGGCGGGGAGCCGCCGGCGTTTTGTTGGGGCGCAAAACCGGCAGTCCGGCCTTGCGCTTGGGATCCGGCATCGCTTCACCCGTTCAGGGCGCGGCGGATGATCTCTCCGGAAGCGTCGCTCAGAACGATGGAATCCAGCAGCGCTTCCTGTGCCCGTTCCAGGTCCTCCTGCAGGGCCCGGACCCCGGCCAGGATCTCCGGCCCGTCCTCCGGCCATCGCTTCCAGGCGGCGGCGTAGGCTTCGAAGCAGGCGTTCCAGGCGGCGCTGTCCGCCCGGTTGAAGGCGGTGCCCTTCCGGGCGGCCTCCAGCGCCAGGTCGTATTCCCGGAAGGTGAGATAATAATGCACAAGGTACTTGTGCAGGGAATTGGAGGGGACGTCCATGAGCTCCGCTGCGTAGCGGTCCGCCGTGGCGCGGCGGGTCAGAGAGCCCGTATCGGCGCAGGCCGCCACGTAGGAAACGCGCCAGTCGTTCCGCTCGAACACGTCCATGCTCTGGGCGGTCTCCAGCGCCCGGAAGAAGGCGGAATTGCTGCCGGTGGAGCGCCGGACGGCGGTATCGGCGGCCATGTTCAGCACGATCAGCACGGCGTAGACGAGAGCGGCAGCCCCGGCCGCGGCGGTGCAGCCCCGGGCAGGGCCGGCTTTGATCGCAGGCTTTCCGAAGCAGACGGCGGAGAGGGCCAGCACGGTGAGGGCATAGGGCAGATACACGGCCGTGGACATGACCACCTCCATGCCGCTGTGGAGCACCAGCATGCAGAAGGAGGCACAGAGGGCGGGATGGAGCGCCCGGAAGGGAAGCGAAGGCCTCCGGCCCCGCCAGAGGGCCCCCAGCGTCAGCACCAGCAGGGCGGCGTAGAGCAGGAAGCCGACGATGCCGCAGTCCAACAGGACCTGGATGCAGTGGTTGTGGACGTATCTCGTCTCATAGCGGAAGTCCTGATATCCGTAGAGGAGGGATTCGAAGCCGCCCAGCCCCGCCCCCAGGATGGGGTGATCCCGGAAGATGCGGATGCCGTCCCGGAAGAAGGCGGCCCGCTGAATGGCGTTCTCATTGGCCCGAAGGCCCTGGAGCCGGTTGCTGATGAAGCCGGGCAGGAGGGGATATCCCAGGTGCAGAGAGAGGGAAGCGCCGCTTCCCGTCAGCCGCGCGGCGTCCAGCCGGGCGCCCCGGGGCGCGGAAAAGCGCAGATAGACCACCAGGCTCCCGTCGGGAACGGTAAAGGCGGCTTCCCGGGCGTTGCCCGTATACAGGACGGTCTCCGTGTGCATGACGGTCTCCCGCCTGTCCTGAGAGACAACGGTGACGTTCAGATCCCCCTCGCCCTCCGTGACCAGCTGCCAGCTTCCCGGCGCCGGATAGCAGGCGCGGCGAAGGGTCTCGCCCGCGCCAAGGGTGACGCCGCTGCGAAGCAGGAGGGCTGCGGCGGCATAGAGGACGAAGAGCAGCGGCACGGCGGCAGCGGCCGGGAGCCCGCCCTTTCCCTTCCCGCAGCATCTCCGGCTGAGGGAGGGGAAGACCAGCAGCTCCAGCAGAACGGCGGCAGCCGCGCCCAGCAGAGCGGCCGACAGGGGAAGGGCCGACGGCCCGCCCCCGCCCTCGAAGGCGCGGAAGGAGAGAAATACGGCGGCCGCGGCGGGCAGGGCGATCTCCGCCATGCGCAGGAGCACCTGGACCCTGCGCTTTCCGGCGCAGACCAGGTAGACGATCACGCCGAGGAGGAAGAAGCCCGTGGCGCCCAGGCTGAAGTTCAGCAGGAAGGTGTAGGCCTGCAGGGCGGCATAGGCGGCGGCAAAGCCCCGCTGCAGGGGCGCCCGGGCCGATTCCAGGAGATAAACGGAAAAGAAGATGCAGATGCCCAGGAGCCCGGCGGAGATGTTGGCGTTGCCGAAAATGCCCGTGAGGCGCGTGCCCGCCTCAAAGCCCACGTCGTCGGGAGCGAAGCCGGGGAACAGGCTCAGGAGATCGCGGCTGAGCCGGAGGGACGCCATGTCCACGCTGAGAAGGGCATAGATGGCGCCGGCGGCGCTCAGCACCAGCAGCAGCCTGCGGACGGCTTCCTCCCTCCGGGGAAGTCCCAGGCAGATGAACAGCGCCAGGGGCAGGATGTAAAGCCGCTTGGAGAATTCCCGCAGAAAGAGCTTGCCGGCGCCTGCCCAGAGCAGGGATGCAGCCATCCAGAGGAAGAACAGGAGAAGGACGGCGGCCGCCGCCGGAAGCCCCTCCTTCGGCACTTTCACCCCCAGGGCATAGGCGCAGAGCAGCAGGGACGCGAGGCAGCACAGGAGCACGAGCCAGGTGTGGCAATGCAGATACTGCAGCAGGGTCACCAGGGCAAATGCGTCTCCCAGCAGCAGCGCAGGGAGCTCGAAGCCCGGCCGCCCGGCTGCGGATGCGGGAGCCGGCCCGTCCGATGCTTTAATCTTTCCCTTGTCTGGCTTTGCGGGCTTCGGCATGATGGCGGTCCTCTTCGTGATTCACAAGATGGAAGGGCGTCTGGAGCAGGATCTTCAGGTCCAGCAGGAAGCTCCAGGTCTCGATATAGCGCAGATCCAGCCGGATCCGGGCTTCGACGGAGGTATCGCCGCGGAAGCCGTTCACCTGGGCGAGCCCGGTCATGCCCGGACGCACCTGATGCTTCACCATGTACAGGGGCACCGTCTCCCGGAACTTCGCCACGTATTCCGGCAGCTCCGGACGGGGACCCACCAGGCTCATTTCCCCCTTGAGGACGTTGAACAGCTGGGGCAGCTCATCCAGGGAGCTGCGGCGCAGGAAGGCGCCGAAGGGGGTCACCCGGTCCGCTTCGTGCTGTGACCAGCCGGAGGGATCGCCCGGCCGTGCGTCCCGCATGGAGCGGAATTTCAGCATGATGAAGGGCTTCCGCTCGTAGCCCACCCGCTCCTGCCGGAAGATGACCGGCCGCCCGATGGTGAGGCGCGTGCCCACGGCGGCAGCCGCCATGAGGGGAGAGGTGAGCACGATGAGCAGGAGGCTCCCGGCCACGTCAAAAGCGCGCTTCACAAGGCTGTTGAACAGGTTGTCCAGGGGGATGCGGCGGAGGTTGACGAGGGGCACGCTGCCCACCTGGTCGATGTACGGCCTGGAGAGCATATAGGGGGCGAAGGAGGGGATGAGGGAGAATTTCAGCCCGTACTTCTCCGTCAGATCCACGATCCGATCCATATCGGCAGATTCATCCCCGTCCAGGGCGGCCACCAGCTCCTCCACCTCGGCATCCCGCAGCACCCCGTCCAGTCCGCTGACGGGACCGAGATAGGGCACCTCCCGGCTCAAAGGTCCGGCGCCGACGCTGGCCGTCACCCGATAGCCCAGCCAGGGCATTTCCTTCAGCGTGCGGAGATACTCCGCAGCCGCGGGGCCGGAGCCCGCCAGCAGCACCCGGCGCACGTGCCGGCCCGCCCGGTAGGCGCTGCGCAGATGCCGCTGCACCAACACCCGCTTGAGAGAGAGCAGGAGGGAGGTGAGCAGGAAGAAAAGCAGCAGCAGGAGCCGGGAAGCGTGGATGCTCCGGGAGGTGAAGTAGACCGTGGCCAGCACCGCCGTGCAGACAAAGGAAACGGCGGCGATCTGCTGGATCACGGGAAGGAGAAGCACGCTCGTCCGCAGCTCGTACATCTCCAGGACGGCGAAGAGCAGAAGATAGAGCAGAGAGATGAGAAGGGCGCTGCGGACGTAGAAGGACAGCGGCATGCTTTCCTGCCCGTGAAGGACCCGGAACCGGAGAAGATAGGCCGTCAGCATGGAAAGTACGACGATGGCGGCGTCCGAAACCGCGCTGGCGATCCGCAGCACCAGCTGATTCTCCCTGTTCAAGCCCACACCTCCGGATCAGCCTGCAGAATAACCAATCATATCATAAAATTATACCATAATTTCGGCGCTTGTAAATAACCAAAAGCCCCTCCCGCAAGCTGCGGCAGGGTGCGAGACGGTCCGGGCGGCGCGGGCCGTTTGCATTTTGCGCGGAGGGATGATAACATAGTGCCGGAAAGGGGGTGCGGAGATGAGGAAGATCCTGTATGCCGCGTCGAACCCGGTCCACCTGCGGAACTTCCACGTGCCCTACATCGACCGCCTCGCCGCGGCCGGGGACGAGGTCTGGACGCTTTGCTCCGGCGGCTTTGCGCGGCCCGGCGTTTTCCGGAGCATCGACCTTCCGATGCGGAAGCGCCCATGGGCTCCCGGAAACCTCGTCTCCGCCCTTCGCCTGGCAGCCCTGCTGCGGCGGGAGCGCTTCGACCTCATCTGCGTCCACACCTCCCTGGCGGCCTTCGTCGTGCGTCTGGCCCTGCTGCTGGCGGGCAAGGGAGAGACGAAGACCGTCAACGTGGTGCACGGCTATCTTTTCGACCGGCACACCCCCCTGCCGAAGCGTCTGCCGCTCCTGTGGGCGGAGCTGCTCCTCCGGGGCGTGACGGACCGGGTGGTGGTGATGAACGAAGGGGACCGGCGGCTTGCCGAAAAGCACCGGCTGGGAGCCGAGGTCGTCCCCGTGCCCGGCGCGGGGGTGGATTTCGGCCGGATCGGCGGCGGCGACCGGGCGGAAGCGCGGCAGGCCCTGGGCCTGGGGGGGGATGCGCTGCTGCTCCTGTTCCCGGCGGAGTTTTCCGCCCGAAAGAACCAGGCCTTCCTGATCCGCGCCATGTCCCTACTGCCGGAAAACGCGGTCCTGGCCCTGCCGGGGGAGGGAGAGAAGCTGGAAGGCTGCCGGGCCCTGGCGGAGCGGCTGGGCCTTTCCGGGCGGGTGCTGCTGCCCGGCTATGCGGACGATCTCCGCGGCTGGTACGCGGCGGCGGATATCTGCGTCTCCGCCTCCCGGTACGAAGGCCTTCCCTTCAACGTCATGGAGGGCATGTACGCCGGAAAGCCCGTGGCGGCCTCCCGGATCGGCGGCCATACAGACCTCGTCACGGAGGGCGTGGGCGGCTTCCTTTTCGGATACGGGGATGCGGAGGAGTACGCCGACTGCATCCGCACCCTGGCAAAGGACCCGGAGCTGCGGCGGATCATGGGGGAAAAGAACCGGAAGCGGGCGGAAGCCTGCGCCCTGGAGCGGGTGGCGGAGGTCTTTCTGGCCGCCGAGACCCTGGAGGAGCTCCCTGCGGCGGCACACTGACCCGTTCCGGCGCGGTTTTCCCGGAGTTGCCGCATCTGCTTATTGCGTTTTCCCGCGGAATCCTGTATACTCATTGTTAATGAAGAAGTTTTCGGACGGAAACAAAAATAAATTGATGGAGGTATGATTCATGGGACTTATCAAGGCTGCACTGGGCGCTGCCGGCGGCGTGCTGGCCGATCAGTGGAAAGAATACTTCTATTGTGAAGCGATCAGCGCCGATACGCTGGCCGTCAAGGGCTCCAAGCGCGTCTCCAGCCGCTCCAGCAATACGAAGGGAACGGACAACATCATCTCCAACGGCAGCGTCATCGCCGTGGCCGACGGCCAGTGCATGATGATCGTTGAGCAGGGCAAGGTGGTGGATCTCTGCGCGGAGCCCGGCGAATTCGTGTACGATATGTCCACCGAGCCCAGCATCTTCTGCGGCAGCCTGGGGCAGAGCCTGAAGGGCGTCCTGGGCAACATGCTCAAGCGCTTCACCTTCGGCGGCGAAGCTCCGAAGGATCAGCGGGTGTACTACTTCAACACCAAGGAGATCATCGGCAATAAGTATGGCACGCCCTCTCCGGTGCCTTTCCGTGTCGTGGACCGCAATGCCAACCTGGATATCGATATCTCCGTTCGCTGCTTTGGCGAGTACAGCTATAAGATCGTGAACCCCGCCGCCTTCTACTGCAATGTCTGCGGCAATGTCAGCTCCGAGTACAAGCGCAGCGAGCTCGATTCCCAGCTCAAGAGTGAACTGCTGACCGCACTTCAGCCCGCCTTTGCCAAGATCAGCGAAATGGGCATCCGCTACAGCGCCCTTCCCGCCCACACCTTTGAACTCCGGGATGCGCTGAAGGAAGTGCTGACCCGCGATTGGAAGGAACAGCGCGGCATCGAGATCGCCAACGTTGGCGTCAGCAGCATCAAAGCGTCTGAGGAAGACGAGAAGCTCATCAAGGAGATGCAGCGCAACGCCGCTTACAAGGATCCCACCATGGGCGCTGCCACCATCATC
>JAEEGL017124822.1_pt1 | contig 13541 bp, 9 predicted proteins | sample 9134231 | NCBI WGS metagenome assembly JAEEGL01 (sample SAMN16246548, study PRJNA631951) | gut metagenome | biome: gut microbiome; feature: rumen; material: fiber-attached | host: Bos | place: Iran: Karaj | collected 2018-10
CCCGAAGATTTCAGAGTCTGGGTGGATTTTGCGAAGCGTCTCGGAATGGGAATAGATTTCAATCCGACCTTTTTCTCGCATCCGATGGTCAAAAACGGTCTGACTCTTTCAAGCCCGGACGACGAGGTCCGCGAGTTCTGGATCAGGCACGGTATCTGCTGTCTGCGCATCGCCGAGTATTTCGCCCGCGAGACCGGATCGCGCTGCCTCGTCAACTTCTGGATCCCCGACGGCCTGAAGGACGTCCCGGCAGACAGGTATTCGCCGCGCGCCCGTTTCGCCGATTCGATGGACCGGATCCTCGACAGCGGATACGACCGCGACCTTGTCTCGGTTTCCCTCGAATCGAAGGTCTTCGGCATCGGCGTCGAATCGTATACCGTCGGCTCAGCGGAATTCTGCAACAGCTACGCCCTGACCCGCGGACTCGTCCCGCTGATGGACAACGGTCACTATCATCCCACCGAATCGGTCGCCGACAAGATCCCCTCGATGCTTCTCTTCTGCGACAGGGTCGCTCTTCACGTCACCCGCGGCGTCCGCTGGGACAGCGACCACGTGGTCAGATTCGACGACGAGATCAGGGACATCGCCATGGAGATAGCACGCGCCGAGGATCCCGACGCCTTCTTCCTCGCCCTCGATTATTTCGACGCCAGCATAAACAGGATCGCCGCCTGGGTCAGCGGAGCGAGATCCTTCAGGAAAGCCCTCCTTTACGCCTTCCTCTTCCCGCACGAAAAAGCGGCCGAACTTCAGGAAACCGCCGAATTCACCGATCTTTTCGTACTCACCGAGGAATTCAAAACGGCGCCCTTTGCCGCCGTCTGGGAGGAATACTGCCGCCGCTCGGGTGTCGAACCGGGCATCGAATGGCTGGATTCGGTAAAACAGTACGAAAAGAAAGTCACCTCAAAAAGATAAACAGAACGGAGAACCGCTATGCTCTACCGCAAGAACGAATCGCCCTCGCTGCCGGCAAAGCTTTTCGCCGAGCCGACCTGCGAATACCGGGGAACGCCCTTCTGGGCATGGAACTGCCGGCTTGAAAAGGACGAGCTGCTCCGCCAGATCGAAGTGCTTAAGAAGATGGGTTTCGGCGGCTTCCACATGCACGTGCGCTCGGGAATGGCGACCGAGTACCTCGGAAAGGAATTCATGGACCTCGTCGCCGCCTGCACCGAAAAGGCAAAGTCGGAAAAGATGCTCGCCTGGCTGTACGACGAGGACAGATGGCCGTCGGGATTCGCCGGAGGCCTCGTGACGCGCGAGGAAAAATACCGCATCCGCTATCTTCTCGTGACCCGTACTCCGTACGAGGAACTGGGCGGTCAGAAGCGCGAGGGCAGCGAGGCGCAGACCGCGAAAAGATCGGGCAACGGAAAGCTGCTCGCGAGATTCGATATTAAGCTCGACGAAAACGGCTGTCTTTCCTCATACCGTATGCTCGGAGACGGCGAAAGGGCGGAGGGGAAGGAATGGTTCGCCTACGTCGAATCCCCGCAGTGCAGCCCGAGATACAACGGATACACCTACGCCGACCTGATGAACAGGGCGGCTATCGACAGATTTATCGAAGTCACACACGAAAAATATTATGAAAAGGTCGGCGCGGAATTCGGAAAGACCGTGCCCGCCATCTTCACCGACGAACCGCAGTTCACGCACAAGCAGACACTTCCCTTCCCGGAATCGGAAAACGACGTCGCCCTTCCCTGGACCGACGATCTGCCCGAAACCTTCCGCGCGGCGTACGGCGAGGATATAGTCCCGCACATTCCCGAGCTTCTTTGGGAACTGCCGGACGGAGTTTCGACCTTCCGTTATCACTACCACGATCACGCCTGCCAGAGATTCGTCGACGGCTTCGCCTCGAATCTCGGCGGATGGTGCGACCGGCACGGCATAGCCCTGACCGGACACATGATGCGCGAGCCCAGTCTCTCGTCCCAGACAGCCGCCGTCGGCGAGGTCATGAGGTCGCTCAGCGCCTTCCAGCTTCCCGGCATCGACATGCTCGCCGACCGTCACGAATACACGACGGCCAAGCAGGCGGCGTCGGTCGCCCACCAGTACGGACGCGAGGGAGTCATGAGCGAGCTGTACGGAGTCACCGACTGGTCGTACGACTTCCGCGGGCACAAGCTCCAGGGAGACTGGCAGGCGGCGCTCGGCGTCACCGTGCGCGTCCCTCACCTGTCATGGGTATCGATGGAGGGAGAGTCGAAGCGCGACTATCCCGCCAGCATAAACTATCAGTCAAGCTGGTGGTCGAAGTATTCTCTCGTAGAGGATCACTTCGCCCGTCTCAACACCGCGCTGACGAGAGGAAGACCGGCGATAAGAGTAGGAGTCGTTCATCCCGTCGAGTCCCTTTGGCTCAGATGGGGCCCCTCCTCTCAGACGGAAGCCGACCGCTCCCGCCTCGACGGATGCTTCGAAAGCGTGACGAACTGGCTGCTGTTCGGTTCGGTCGATTTCGATTATATCAGCGAATCGCTCCTTCCCTCTCAGTGCGAAAAGGGCGGCAACCCCCTCTGCGTCGGACGGATGAAATACGACGCCGTCGTCGTTCCCGGCTGCGACACGCTCAGGAGCACGACCCTCGAAAGACTGAAGAAATTCGCCGAAGAGGGCGGAAAGCTGATCTTCCTCGGCGCCGCCCCGAAATATATGGACGCGAAGCCCTCCGACGTCCCTGAAAAGCTCTGGTCGTCGCCCCTTTCGGTCCGAACCGAATTCACCCGCGCCTCCCTTCTTGCCGAACTGGAAGACGTACGGGACGTGGATATCCGGAATACCAACGGTTCCCGCACCGGTGAGCTCTTCTCCGCTCTTCGCGAGGACGGAAAGTGCCGCTGGCTGTTCGTATGCCGCGGGACCAATCCCTACAATCCGGATATCTCGCAAAGGCAGTCGGTCCGCATAACCGTCCGCGGAGAGTTGAAACCGACCCTTTACGACACCCTGACCGGAAAAACGCGCCCCGTTTCCTTCACCGCCGAAAACGGAAAGACGTCCGTTCCGTACGTCCTTTACCCGCACGACAGTCTTCTTCTGAAACTCGAACCGCTGCGCCGGGGCGAGGCGCGCGCGGCAAAAATCAGAAGCGAAAAGCCTGCCGTATCCGTCGATCATCACGGGCTCACCCTGCGCGAAGCCGCGATCATACCCGACGAACCCAACGCCCTGCTTCTCGATATCTTCGAATACTCTTTCGACGGAGCCCCCTTCGAGGGCCCGGAGGAAATACTCAGGATCGACACTCTCCTGCGCAGACGTCTCGGCTGGGAGCCGTGGGGCGGAAGCGCAAATCAGCCCTGGTGCATCACTCCCGAACCGAACGCTCACGTCCTCTCCCTGCGCGCCTGCTTCGACAGCGACGTCAGTGTGAAAAAGCCACTGCTTGCACTCGAGGCGGCGGAGGATACGTCGATCAGATTCGACGGAAAGCCGGTCCCGTCCGCGGTGAACGGATATTACGTCGACAAATCGGTTAAAACCGTTTCGCTGCCGGAGTTCGGCCCGGGGAAACACACCGTCGAACTTTCCTTCCCGTTCGGGAAGCGGACGGCAGCCGAACGCGTCTATCTGCTCGGCGGATTCGGAGTGAAGCTGTCCGGAAACAGACAAACGGTCGTGCGCATGCCCGCCTCGGTCGGTTTCGGAGATCTCTGCACGGAAGGATTCCCCTTCTACGGAGGCGCCGTCACCTACCGGATGCACTTCGACACCTCTCTTCCTGACGTCGAAATACGCATCCCTCACTGGAGAGCTGCCGTTTACGAAATATCGGTCGACGGAAGGAAACCGGTATGCGGCGCCTTCGCACCCTATTCGACCGTTTTTGAAGGACTTAAGCCGGGGCGTCACCGCCTTGACGTGAAGCTGTATTTCAGCAGGGCAAACGCTTTCGGACGCATCCACTGCGCCGACGAGCTTCTCGCCTATCCGAGTCCGTCCGCCTGGAGGACGTCGGGAGACTCATGGACCTACGGCTACCGGCTCGTCCGCCAGGGACTGCTCTCGGAGCCCGTCATACGCGAATTTTCATCGGATAAATCCGAAAACCAATAATTCCGGAGGAACAGAAAAATGCCGCCTTATGCAATCATCATCCCGTCGGTCATCGTCATCATCCTGTTTTTCGCGGGTCTGCGGATCGTTCCGCAGGCGCACACCTTCGTGGTCGAGCGCCTCGGAAAATTCCACGCCGTCTGGGAAGCCGGACTTCACTACAAATTTCCTTTTATCGACGCGATAACCAACCGTGCGACCCTTATGGAGCAGGTGCTTGACACCCCGCCCCAGCCGGTCATTACTTCGGACAACGTCACTATGCAGATAGACGCCGTCGTCTACTACCGCATTTTCGACGCGAAACTCTACGCCTACGGAGTCGTAAACCCGATGAACGCCCTCGCGAATCTCACGGCGACCACGCTCCGTAACATCGTCGGCGAGCTTTCTCTCGACGAATCGCTCACCTCCCGCGACACAATCAACGCGAAGATGCAGGAGATAATCGACCGCGAGACCGACCCCTGGGGCATCAAGGTCATCCGCGTCGAGATCAGGAACATCATGCCTCCCGCCGACATACGCGAGGCGATGGAAAAGCAGATGAGAGCCGAAAGAGAACGCCGCGAGACGCTTCTTCAGGCGGAAGGCCACAAGCAGGCGGCCATCACCCGCGCCGAAGGTGACAAGCAGGCGATGATCCTCAAAGCGGAAGGCGAACGCGACGCGCGCATCGCCCGCGCCGAAGGCGAAGCGAAGGCGCTGCTGCTTGCAAGACAGGCCGAAGCTGACGGCCTCAGGGCGCTCAAGGCAGCCGATCCCAACGACGCCGTTCTCGAACTCAAGCGCTATGAATCCCTCGTCCGTCTCGCCGACGGAAAGGCGTCGAAGATCATCGTTCCGACCGACGCTGTAAACTCTGTCCGCCGCAACGTGTACTTTTCCGAAACGGCAGGGATAGGCGACGTAACTCCGCCGGCTCCCGAACAGCCGGCGCAAAAGCAGCCGGACGAATGCTGCGAAAAGATCGCCGACGACCCGGAGTACAAAGATCTGGTTCAGTAAACAAAAAATAAAAATCCGAAAAGGAGAAAAACGATGAAAAAAGTTTTTTCGGTCATGATCGCCGCAATTCTTTTCGCGGCACTCCTGATCCCGACGGCATCCGCCGCCGACCTGTATACCTCCGCCAACGACGGAGACATCCTCTATACCGCCAACTTCAACGGCGACGATTTCTGGAAGCCCGAGAAGACTAAGGGTGAGATGAAGGTCACCGTAGATCCCGCCGACAGCGGAAAGTGCACCTTCGAAAACCTCCAGGACAAAATCCAGGCATGGTGGGGCGGCCCGGTCGAGGGACTTCCGCTCAACGAGACCAGCCTCTACACCGTCTACTGGACCGTTACCCGTGAAGCCAAAGCCGCCATCGGTTTTTATCCCGACGCGAAATACGGCGTATACGGATATGCCGACAAGATCAAGCTTATGAACGTCGCGTCCTCTCTTTCCGGGCACGACTATCACAACTTCTCCGATCTCGGCATCAACGTTGACGCCGTCATTCAGGACTACGCGCTCGAAATTAACGGAGTCGACAACGTCCTCACCCTTTACGTAAAGGACGTCACGACCGACAAGTACGTCGAGTTCGATACCTGCGAGCCCTTCCTCGAGATCCCCTTCTTTGATACCGATACCCTCGGACTTTACTTCTACATCTACTACGCAAACCAGATCTCGACGATCACCAACTGCTACGTCACCAAGGGACTTGCCTGGGGCAAGGTAGCCGAGACCGAGCCCGAGACCTCTCCGGCCGCCACGACTCCCGAAGCGACCGTTCCGGCCACGACTCCCGAAGCGACCGAGCCCGAATCCACCCCCGAGGCAACCGATGCCGGGACCGACGACGCGATCCCGACGGAGACCGCCCCGACGACCACCGGAAAGAAGGGCTGCGGATCATCTTTTGCCGTTCTTCCCGCTCTGGTCGCGGTTCTTTCCTCCGCTGTGATTATCAGGAGAAAGAAAGACTGATATGACCCTTTTCATCTTCTTTGTCCTCGCGACAGTCATCCTGACCGCGATCTTCAGAAAGAAGTCGGAGTCGGGTCCCACCGAAAAGGCGAAACGCTTCCGCCTTCTGTCCCGGATTATTCCGGTGGCCGCGGTTGCGATCGTCATCCTCTCGGTAGTTCTCGGAAGTTTTTACTCGGTTTCCGAGGATCAGCAGGCGGTCGTAACGATGTTCGGAGAAGTCAGACGCGTCGACGGAGCCGGAGTGCACTGGAAGATTCCGTATATCCAGAAAGCCGAAACGGTCGATATAACCACGCACGGCGCCAGCATCGGGTACACCATCGCGGGATCCACCCAGGATTTCGGCGACCGGGAAAACCCCCAGATGATCACCGCCGATATGAACCTTATCGACGTCGACTTCTACCTGGAGTACAAGGTCAGCGATCCCGTCGCTTTCCTTTACAACTCGGAAGACCCTCAGCTTGTCCTTAAAAACTCCGCAATGTCCTGCATCCGCGCCACCATATCCGACTACAACGTGGACGACGTGATGACGACGGCAAAAGGCGAGATACAGCTCAAGATACGCGAAAAACTCGCCGAGGAGCTGTCGAGCCGCAACGTCGGGCTTCAGCTCGTCAACATTATGATACAGGACGTAGAGCCGCCGACGCAGGAGGTGTTCAACGCCTTCCGTTCGGTGGAAAGCGCCAAGCAGCAGGCGGACACTGCGATAAACAACGCTAACCGCTACAAAAACGAAAAACTCCCGGCGGCCGAAGCCGAGGCGGACAAGATAATCCAGAACGCCGAAGCGCAAAAGGCCGCGAGGATCGCGGAGGCGGAGGGACAAGTCGCCCGCTTCAACAAGATGTTCGGTGAATACAAGGATTTCCCGCTCATAACGAAAAAGCGGCTGTTTTACGAAACAATGGAAAGTCTGCTGCCCGACCTGAACGTCGTAATCAGCGACGGATCGACCCAGACCTTCCTTCCCCTTGACCCGATTAACGTCAGCGGAGGTGCGGCACAGTGAAAAAGAATAAATCGCTCACCCTGCTGATCGTAATCGCGGTGCTTGTTCTCCTTGCCTCGTCGGTCGTCAGTTCGGTGTTCTATACGGTAAAACCGAACGAATACGCCGTCGTGCGCCAGTTCGGAAAGATAGTCTCAATCAACGATACGCCCGGGCTGAAGATCAAAATCCCTGTCATACAGACGGTCGAAAAGATCTCGAAGGAAATAATCCTTTACGACATTCCCGAATCCGACGTCATCACCAAGGATAAGAAATCGATGGTCGTCGACAGCTACGTTCTCTGGCACGTGACCGATTCGAGCGCCTACATACGCTCGCTCAACGCGGTCCGCGGCAGAGCCGAGGAGCGCATCGACGCCGCCGTCTACAACGCGATAAAGAACACCATCTCGTCGATGAACCAGGAGGAGGTAATCGCCGCCAGAGGCGACTTGCTGACTTCAAAGATCACCGCCGAGGCCGGCTCCGAAATCACGGCGTACGGCATCGAGATAGTGACGGCTCAGATCAAGACGCTGAGCCTCCCGTCCGACAACCAGAACGCGGTATACGAGAGAATGATATCCGAGCGTCAGAACATCGCCGCCGGGTATATTGCGTCGGGCAACGCCGAAGCCCAGAAGATAAAGAACGAGACCGACAAGCAGGTCGAACTCATGCTCGCCGAAGCCAACAAGGAGGCGGCGATAAAAATCGCCGAGGGCGAAGAGGAGTATATGAAAATACTCAAGGACGCCTACAACTCCGAGGAAAAAGCAGCTTTCTACGAGTATATCAGAGGACTTGACGCCCTCCGCGTCTCGCTGACGGGAAGCGGTAAAAAGACGATCATTCTCGACAAGGACAATGAACTTGTAAAGATACTCACCGGCCAGGAATAACATCCTGCCGCGCCCCCCGCAAAGTCCCGCCCTGCGGGCGACTGCGGGGGGCGCGTTTTTCTTTTCTTTTTCTTGACATTCTTCTTTATTTGGAATATAATAATTTAAGGCAATACCGCACAATTCGACGCACGCGTCTTGACGGCTCTTTTTGCGCCTGTTATGACGTCGAAATCTTGAAAAACCGCCTGTTTTCCTGCGATTTCTCAGTCATAACAGACACAAAAATCTCTCGCCAATACACGCACGCGAATTGTGCGGTATTGCCTTAATATTATTTCACTCGGCGGTGAAGCATGACCGGAACGGCGGATTTGAAGAAAAAGATAGAGAAACTGCGCGGGGAGATCGAATATCACTCCAGAAAATACTACGTTGAAGACGCTCCCGAAATCTCGGATTACGAATACGATATGATGTTCCGCGAGCTGCAGGAGCTTGAAGCCGCGCACCCGGAGTTTTCCGATCCGGCTTCTCCGACCCTGCGGGTAGGCGGAGCCCCTCTCGACAAATTCGAAAAGGTCACGCACGAGGTACGGATGGACTCGCTTTCCGACGTCTTTTCCGTCGGGGAGCTGGACGACTTCATCGACAGGATACACTCGCAGATGCCGGAAGCCGCATTTTCGGTGGAGCCCAAGATAGACGGCCTTTCCTGCTCGCTGCGGTATGAAAAAGGAGTTCTGGTACAGGCGGCGACGCGCGGCGACGGAGTCACCGGAGAAGACGTGACGGCAAACGTAAAAACGATCCAGTCACTGCCTCTGCGGCTTTCGGAGGCCCTGGATATCACCGTCCGCGGCGAAGTTTATATGCCGAGAAAGGTTTTTGAGTCGATAAACGAGAAGCGGGAGGCGGAGGGAAAACCGCTTATGGCGAATCCCCGCAACGCGGCAGCCGGATCGCTGCGCCAGCTGGATCCGAAGATCGCCGCCGAGCGGCGCCTTTCGATATTTATATTCAATCTGCAGGCGGGATCGCTTTATACCGGGGAGCCGGCTCCGGTATCGCATACGAAAGCCCTCGACCGCCTCGCCGAACTCGGTCTGCCCGTCATCCGCGAACGGCGGCTGCTCTCCGGCAGACAGGAGATAAACGACAGAATAGCCGAACTGGGCGAAATGCGCGACTCCCTTCCCTACGACATCGACGGCGCCGTCGTCAAGCTGGATTCGATACCCGGAAGGCGGATCATCGGAGAAGGGACCTCGACGCCGAAATGGGCCGTCGCGTATAAATACCCTCCGGAAGTGAAGGAAACGAAGCTTGTCGATATTACCGTCGCCGTCGGGCGCACAGGCGTCCTCACTCCGGCGGCGGTCCTCGAACCGGTGCGACTCGCCGGGACCACCGTTTCCCGCGCGACCCTTCACAATCTTGATTTCATAAACGAACGCGGGATAATGATCGGCGACGTCGTAAAGGTCAGAAAAGCCGGCGAGATCATCCCCGAAATACTCTGCGCCGTCCCCGAAAAACGCGACGGCAGCGAGCGTCCCTTCCAAATGCCCGAAAAATGCCCCGTCTGCGGCAGCCCGGTTTTCCGTGACGTCGACGCCGGAGGCGCCGAAGGAGCCGCCCTGCGCTGTCTCAACGCCGCCTGCCCCGCCCAGCTATCCCGGAGTCTCGAGCATTTCGCCTCGAAGGACGCCATGAACATCGAAGGCCTCGGCCCGCAGATAATAGAACTTCTTCTGTCCCGGGGACTTGTTCGGGACGCCGCGGATCTGTATTCTCTCAGGGCGGAACAGATCGCCTCTCTCGAACGCATGGGCGAGACGTCGGCGAAAAATCTTGTCTCCGCGATAGCAAGATCGAAATCAGCGGGACTCGAGCGTCTGCTTTACGCCCTCGGAATACGAAATATCGGAGAGGTTGCGGCGGCGGAGCTTGCCTCCTTCTGCCGTACTCTCGACAAATGCATAACCGTTACCAGGGAAGAACTTGTTTCGCTTCCCGATTTCGGCGAAGTGACCGCCGGATGCGTCCTTGAATTCTTTTCGGACGAAAACAACGTGTCTCTCTGCCGCAGGCTCGCCGAAGCAGGACTTACGACCGAAGCCGTCGCGGCTCCGGCCGGGGACCTGTTTGCCGGTCTTACCTTCGTTCTGACCGGTACTCTTCCCACCATGACCCGTTCGGAAGCCGAGCAGAAGATCAAATCACTCGGCGGAAAATGCTCGGGTTCGGTGTCGAAAAAGACTTCTTTCGTAGTAGCCGGATCCGACGCCGGTTCCAAGCTTGCGAAGGCGCAGGAACTCGGCGTAAAAATCATAGACGAATCCGAACTGCTGCGGATGTGCGGTGACGGCAATGAGTGAGACCGAGCGCGAAAAGAACGCCGTCACGGGCGGAACGCTGTACCTTGTAGCGACCCCAATCGGCAATCTCGCGGACGTCAGCGAGCGGGCGGTAAAGGTACTGTCGGAGGTCGGATTCGTAGCGGCTGAGGACACCCGCAACTCGGGACTGCTTCTCTCCCGCCTCGGGATCAGACGCCCTCTCGTCGCCTATCACGAGCACAACCGCGCGACCGCCGGAAAAGCGATAGTCGAGCGGCTGAAAAACGGGGAAAACTGCGCGCTTGTCACCGACGCCGGCACTCCCGCCATCTCGGATCCGGGAGAAGATCTCGTCGGACTTTGCGCAGCCGAAGGCATACCGGTTACGACCGTCCCGGGCTGCTGCGCGGCTGTCAGCGCTCTTGCCGTGTCCGGCCTTCCGACAAGGCGGTTCTTTTTCGAGGGCTTCCTTCCGACCCGGTCGGGCGAGCGGCGCGAGCGGCTCTCCGCAGTCGCGGAACAGCGGGAGACCGTTATTCTATACGAGGCACCGCACCGGCTCCTGCGGACCCTGTCCGACCTTTGCGCCGTGTGCGGAGAGGAAAGACGCGCGGTTATCTGCCGGGAACTGACGAAGCTCAACGAGGAGACAAAGCGCGGCACTCTGCGCGAACTGTCGGATCATTTCACCGAAAATCCTCCGCGCGGGGAGTTCGTCATAGTGCTGGACGGCTGCCGCGAAACCCCGACCCCGTTTGATTCGATGACGCCGCGGGAGCACGTCGATCACTACGTCTCGCTCGGGATGAGCGAAAACGACGCGATCAAGGCGGCGGCGCGGGACCGCGGCGTTCCCAAAAACGAGATTTATTCCGCCGTGAAAATAAAGTAAACAACCGAAAGGACCGAAATAAAGATGAAAAAACTCAGATGCTGTGTTATCGGAGCGACCGGAATGGTCGGTCAGCGACTTCTCACACTGCTCGACGGGCACCCCTATTTCGAGGTGACCGCTCTGGCGGCTTCGGCGAGATCCGCCGGAAAGACCTACGGAGAGGCGATCGGCTCCCGCTGGAAGCTGAAAACTCCGATGCCGGCTCAGTACGCCGGAATGAAGGTGCTCGACGCCGCCTGTCCCGAAAAAATCGCCCCTCTCTGCGATTTTACCTTCTGCGCCGTCAATATGTCGAAGGCCGAAGTGCTTGAGATGGAGGAGGCGTACGCAAAGTGCGAGATACCGGTGGTATCAAACAATTCCGCGAACCGCTGGACGCCCGACGTTCCGATGATCATGCCGGAAATAAACGCGGATCATCTTGAAGTGATAAAAGCCCAGAGAGCCCGTCTCGGGACGAAGCGCGGCTTTATCGCCGTCAAACCGAACTGCTCGATCCAGTCCTACGTTCCGATGCTCACTCCTCTTCTCGGATTCGGAATGAAGAGCGTCGTCGCGACGACCTATCAGGCGATCTCGGGCGCCGGCAAGACTTTCAACGAATGGCCGGAAATGGTCGACAACGTAATCCCGTTCATCGGCGGCGAAGAGGAAAAAAGCGAGCAGGAACCGCTGAAGATCTGGGGTCGCGTGGAGGACGGAAAGATCATACCCGCCGCGTCTCCCCTCATCACCACCCAGTGCATCCGCGTTCCTGTCACCGACGGACACACGGCGGCCGTATTTATGAGCTTCGAGCGCAAGCCGGAAAAAGAGGAAATACTCCGTCTCTGGAAAGAGTACAAAGGTCTTCCCCAGGAGCTGGAACTTCCCCACGCCCCGCGGCAGTTCATCACCTATTTCGAAGAAGACAACCGTCCCCAGTGCTTTACCGACCGCGAGATATACGGCGGCATGGGCATTACGGCCGGAAGACTGCGCCCCGACACCCTCTTTGACTACAAATTCGTGGGACTCTCCCACAACACTCTTCGCGGAGCGGCGGGCGGATCTGTCCTGAACGCCGAACTGCTCTTCCGTCTCGGATATCTCGACTGAGGTGAAAAAAGATGAACAAATTCCTTGAATTCATCAGATCCGGAAAGATAATGATGGCGGCGCACCGCGGCGACAAGGACTGCCGCCCGGAAAACACTCTTCCCGCCTTCCGTCACGCCATCGAACTGGGCGCCGACGGCATCGAGACCGACATCCACCAGACGAAAGACGGTATCCTCGTCATGATGCACGACCACGACGTCGACCGCACCACCGACGGACACGGACGGGTCTGCGACATGACTCTTGAAGAAATTAAAAAGCTCGACGCCGGCATCAAAAAGGGAGAGGAATACCGGGGCACGCGCGTTCCGACCTTTGAAGAATTTCTCGATCTCGTCGAACCGTATCCCGATCTGCTCCTCAATCTCGAGCTCAAGGACTACCCGAACGTCGAAGGAGATATCTGCTACTCCACCGCGGACAAGCTGATCGAGGCGGTCGAGCGGAGGGGAATGGGAGAGCGGATCATGATCAACTGCTTCTCCTGGAAGGTTCTCGACTACGTCGCCGGGAAGTACGGAGACAAATATCCGCTTCACGGCTTCTGGCCTGATTTCCTCATGCAGAGGCCTGAAAAGGATATGTATCCGTATCTCACCTACGTTTGCCTTTTCAACTGCAAGATCACCGACGGAAAGGTCGACTGGAGTCCGCGCAAAACAAGCGAGTTCTGCCCCGCTGAGGATTTTGCAAAACTGAAGGATATGGGCTGCGAGCCCTGCGTCTGCTTTGCCCACGACACTCCCGAGCTGATGCGTAAAGCGATCGACCTCGGCGTCACCATGTTTACCTGCAACGATCCCGAAAAGGCGATAAAGATACTTCGCGGGATCGGGGCGCGCTGACCGGTTGTACGTAACCGTTTGCCTTTCACATTACTGTTTACATCCCGGAAACATCATTGAAAAGAGCTGAAGATCATGCACAAATCCGAAGAACCGAAAACGAGGGGCAGACTATATATGAAGGCGGCGACCGCCTACTTCGGGCTTCGCAGACGCGTCGCCTGGAGGAAGTCGGCGCGTGAACTGACGCGCGAAAAGCTGCAGTCCGATCTGCCTTTCGTATACGCCTCCCACCACACTCCCATGCTGCGGCGCCTGTCGGGACTCGATATGCGCCTCCAGGAAAACAAGGTGACCAATCTGAAGATTGCGGCCGGCTGTCTCGACGGTCTCATCCTGCGCCCCGGAATGACCTTCAGTTTCTGGTACAACGTCGGAAAGCCGAGCCGCAGAAGAGGTTTTCTCGAAGGGATGTACCTTCAAAACGGAAAGATCGTACCCGGCGTCGGCGGA
>JAEEGL010282291.1_pt1 | contig 13540 bp, 14 predicted proteins | sample 9134231 | NCBI WGS metagenome assembly JAEEGL01 (sample SAMN16246548, study PRJNA631951) | gut metagenome | biome: gut microbiome; feature: rumen; material: fiber-attached | host: Bos | place: Iran: Karaj | collected 2018-10
TAAAGAGTTTTATGTTGATTCAGCAGAACTCGCGGAAAATGCTCTTAAGACAGAAGAATCAGCACTTGCAGAATGTTCAATGATGAACCCTCCGAAAATTCCGCAGGTAGCATTATTTAAGGATGATGAAAGGGCGGCTAATTTACGGACAGTTGATATCCGATGGGAAGATTGTTCTAATCCTGTAAAAGTTCAGCTTTGGAAATACTCTCCTGAAATATTTGCAAAGGGCGGGCGGGTTGATACCGTTTCAATGCTATGCACTCTTAAACATATCACTGATGAGAGAATTGAAGGCGAAATTGAAGAAATACTGGAAGGTGAAAAATGGTAGACGGAATTGAAAGTTTTAGAGAAACATTTAAAGAATTTTCTGACTGCTACACAGTAATTGGTGGCGCTGCCTGTGATATTCTTATGTCTGAACAGGATGTTGAATTTCGTGCAACCCATGATATTGATATGATTCTGATTCTAGAAGATAAGAAGAAAGAGTTTTCTTCTGTTTTTTGGAAATACATAAAAGATGGCGGCTATAGATGTGGATGGAAAACCAGTGATGAAGTTCATTTTTACAGATTCACAGAACCACAGCCAGGCTTTCCTTCTCAGATTGAATTGTTTTCACGACGTCAAGATTATCATTTAGAAGTTGAACAGGGAGTTGTTCCAATTCATATAGATGATGATACTTCAAGTCTTTCTGCTATTCTTTTAAATGATGATTATTACAATTTTATGATGGAAGGTCGTAAAGTTGTGAATGACATTCCAGTACTGGGTGCAGAATATCTTATTCCATTTAAGATGTATGCATGGTTGGATTTAACAGCTAGAAAATCAAGAGGGGAGTTTGTTAAAGAAAAAGATCTGAAGAAACACAAGTATGATGTTTTCAGACTTATGAGCATTATCGATGAATCTTCCAAAATCAGACTTTCAGGACTCGTAAAAGAAATGACATCTGAATTCTTAGAAAAGATTAAAGATGAGCCGCTTTCGCTTGAATCAATTCATGCTATTCACACAAAAGAAGATTCAATTGAGATTTTGAAAGCAATCTATTTATCTGAATAGTCTTCCCCATAAAGCTCTTTCACAACCTCGCTCAATTCATTATACATCTTCATCCCTTTCAGAGGTAAGAGGGCTTTTACGATGCTCTTGTAATACCAGCCCTGGAGTTCTGGGGTAGACTGTTTATTGAACCGATCGAAAAGAGCATCGCCAATCTGCTTGTAATCATAAAGCTGGGCACGGCAGTTTGAGAGTTTATCTGCGCAGCATACCTGCATGGTTTCAATTGAATCATGAGCCAGTGCATCAATAGTATGCTGTTTTCTTTCTTTCCAAGTTTTTGATTTATCTTCAGATTCTGTAAGGACTATCGAAAGGATCTGTTCTCCGAATAGAGCTTTAATTTCTTCTGGAGTCGTATCAGTATCTTCTAGTGTGTCATGAAGTAAGCCTGCGATCTGTACATTGGTAGAACAGTCATTGTTTCTGAGAATCTGCCAGACTTCCATTGGATGAACAATATAGGGCAATCCAGAGCCTTTTCTTTTCTGGCCGACTGAGCCGTCTTTGTTTATTACTTTTGAATGCTTTTCAGTGGCAAAGTCAATTGCTTTTGCTATCAGCTCATTTTCTTGCTTGTACAGTTCCATTGAAATCATTTTTGTCTCCTGCATTTAGAATAGCATAAAAGATAGAATTGGTCTTTCAACTACGAGTTGAATGAAATCTGAGAATCCCCGTGATATATTGAAAATGCGAGCAGAAAAGAATTAGCTTGCTGGTTGAAAAAATATCACTGTGTCTTTCGTTGGCACATTGCAATGGTAAGATAATATTGTAAGGCTGAGAAAAGGAGGTTTTGTGATGGAAAAAGAAACTGTATATCTTAAGAAAGAACCTGCTGCAATTGCTATGCGTTTTTTTAGAGAAGACGAAGATTATGAAACTCAAATAATGAAGGAATGCGAGTCATTTTTCGCAAAGCATGGCGTATATCCGAATGCAATTGTCATGAATCCTCAGACCGCCGATCGCTGGGAGAACGTGGTAGAAGATTCTGCCTTGGAAACAGAAGTTGACGGTTTTCTTGAAAATATGACTTTTGCTGATATTAAAAAAGCAGCTGAGAATGCAGATGTAATCTGTGAATTCAAGCCCGCAGAAGACGGTAAAGCTACAATCTTCGCAACTCCAAAATATGAAATCTATATCCTGGAAAATGAGGAATATCAGGATGGAGTCTATCAGCTTTTCAACGGTTATTCTCCGATTCTGGATAACGGAAGCTTTTCGTTTCCTGTAATCAACATGATCGAAACTGGAAAAAAGATTCGTGAACTTGCTGATGAAAAAGGAATAAAACCTACAGATATTCAAAAAGTTTGTGGGCTTGGTTCTTTGCAGGCAGTGTATAAATGGTTCAGCGGAAAATCAGTTCCAACAATTGATAATCTTGGAATCATATCAAATTTGTTAAATACACCGATTGATGATATTGTCGTTTTTGAAAACAGGAAGGAAAAGAAGCTGGAGGGAGTATATGCACTATAAATTAGAAGCTTCAGAAGTTAAGGAATGGAAAATATTAAATCCTCATGGAGCTGTTTTTATTGTTCCGGAAGTAACTATTTCAATAGATAACTGGGCTTTTGCTGATTCTCCGCAACTGAAGAAGATTGTCCTTCCATCAAAGTTGGTCGAATTGGGATACAAAGCCTTTGAGAACAGTAATAATATCGAGGAAATATGTTTCTCGAATGGTGAAGAAAAATCTCAGGGGGGCAGATTTGTAATAACTAACGGATATCTTTATGATGCTTTTACTAAAAAAATTATAAAAGTATTTTCTAATTCTGAAGTAATCGAAATTCCAGAAGGAGTAAAATATCTATCCAGATTATGTTTTGCTGGAAGGAAGAATCTGAAAAAAGTGATTATTCCAGCATCTGTAAAATCAATGGAAGTTCCTTTTGAGAATTGTAATTCGCTACGGGAAATAATTGTTTCTAAAGATAATGAAGTCTACGAGGTAAAAGAAAATTGTTTATATGAAAAAAGACAGGGTATTTTGGAAAGAGTTATTACTACAAATAAGGATTTTGTAGTCCCGGACTTTATAAAAGAAATAAGAGCCTCTGCTATACCGTACTGTGTTACAGGGTTATCAATTACAAATAAGGTAAAAACAATTAATGCAAGTGCAGCCGAAAATCCATCTCTAACAACTTGGATAAAAGAATGGCGTAAAGCGCAGCAGAAATTGAAGAATGAGATAAAAGAGATTGTCGAATTCAATTTCACACTATCTAACTTAATTTCCAGAACAGGTTTTCTTGAAGTGTCCCGTAATGGCAATGATATATATCGGGGGAGGGTCTTTTTTGAGAAGAGCTTTGCAAATGAGCTTATGCCTGAGCTCGAAAAAATAATAGGGACTAGGAAGAATTATTCTCTTATTCATTTTAAGCAGCCAGAAAAGAAAGATCTGGTATTTGTAATAGAAAATTTTGGTGAGAAATTTTCCAAGATTCATTCTGCAATGAAAGATGCCTCAGATAGACATTTGCTTCTTGTAACCATTTTATATCCTGATGAAAATGGAGAGTATAAAGAGTTTGTAAGAATGACTGATAAAAGCAATTTTGTTAGAGGTTTACATAATCTTATAGCAAAACAAATGCCAGAACTTAAATCAAACTTAATTGAGTCTATTTTAGAAATGGATGATCTTGAATCCTATTATGAAAGAATAGAGTAACGGAGGAAAGCTTATGAAAGCGACACCTGTATTCAATGAGAATGAAAAAATTGAAAAATCGTATCATTACGATGGCGAGAATTATGCTGTACAGAATGGGAAGATTTTCAAACTGATTGAAGATGAAGGTTATTTGTATACAGATGAGATTACAATTTCCCAACTCGAGATTTATGGCGAAGAACTTATTGAGAAACCTGTCATCCTTGAATTAAAAGTCCTTTCGGTAAGAGAAAAAACAGATGGTACAGCCCTTATAACTGGAGAAGATGGAAGCGGGTTGGAACTAGTTTTTGAAGATGAGGATTATAAGAATCGTAAGGACAAATATGTGATTGGAAAGACAGGTCGTTATTACCTTATGGCCGATGTACTTACCTGCGAACTCCCTGAAGATTATAAGAAAGGAATCCGTCTTGAGGGGGAGAATGCTGCAAACTGGTATAAATGGGCTGAACAGGAAGAGTTAATTGATTTGATTGATGAAACTTATACGGATTTAGATTTTGCAGCAGTGTATTCGAAAACAGATAATTTTGAAGAGACTGGTATTTATAATTTTACTTCTATTGTAAAGGAACCGGGTTTTGTTAGTTTTGATGAAAAACCGGCTTATGATGATGAAGGTGAATTGATTTATGATGGCTTCAAATTGTGTTTGCCAAATCAGTTTAATAAAGAAAATCCAATCTTTGTATTGGCCTCAATAATGACTGGAAAATTCCCCGCACGGATATTCCAGAATTTACCTGAAGACGATGGAATAGATTTTGGATATGGTGGCTGGCCTATCAAAGGAACTGTAAAATTCACTACATATTATGGAAATGACTGGTGGTCAGAAAAATTCGAAGAGGAAGAAATAGTCAGATTTTATGGACAGAATCCCGTTATTTCTTATGAAGAGAGAATGGCTCGTGATTTCGAAAACGAAGATGATGACTGGAATGACGATGATGATGACTATGCTTGCGGGTGACGAATAAAATGTGAAATCCGACCTAGTCGTGGTAAAATATATATTTAAGGGAGTTAGAGAATGGATAAAGAAGTCTTTGAAGAGGTCTATAAGTTTAATGGTTTTAAAGACTGGCAGCATCAGATTATAGAAGCTGGTAATAAGTTCTTCGAAAAATATAAAGTTCAACCTCAGTTCATCAGAGTAAAAGATCCTACAATAGATGTTTTATTGGATGAAGCAGAAAAGAATTATATGAATCCTTTAGACGCTGAGCATTCCATTCTTGATTCAGAAGGCGAAGAAATTGTACCTGTAAGACGAGATGTTTATGACCCAGACAGTAAGTTTGCTCCTGCCGAGGGATTTACAGTTGGACGGGATGCAGTTGAAGACGAATTCGAAGAAGATGACGATGATTTCCCAATCCATGTATATCCTTTAGATGGTGAAGATGTGGATGAAGAAGAAATTGAAGAAATGGAGTTTGATACGGATCCAGATACTCCAGTTTCATTAAGATCTTTTGGTTTTACAGGTGATGGAAGAATATCATTTACAACTTCAAAATACATGCTTTATTTCCTGGATGGTGAAGACCTGGCTGATAACGAATTTGCATTGAATTATGGTGATGACCCGGATTCAGAAGAATAGGCTGATGATAGGGCAGACCATGAAGATGAGATAATAAGATTGTAGGAGGACAGATATGCTTGATAATTTGAGTACTATTATTAAAAAAGGTGACAAAGGCGATATTGCTTCAATGATTGAATTTGTAAAGGATTACGAACTATTGAAAGCAAGTAAAGAAGAACCAGATATTAAAGAGAGGCGAATTCAATATTTAGCAAAACTTGTTGAATCAGAAATTCCTTTTGCTTACCAAGAACTTGCATTTTCTTATGAAGAGGATAGTGATTATAAGAAGGCTCTTCCTTTATTAGAAAAGGCTAGTGAATTAGGAAATACCTTTGCTATGGAACATCTTGGAAAATACTATTTCTTTGGCGAACATGTTGAACAGAATTATGAAAAGGCATATGAGTATTTTTCAAAAGCTACAGAACAAGATATGGAACCTCAAGAAAATGTATCTATTTGTTATCCATTTGTAGCACATCTATTTCTTGGAGAAATGTATAGAAGAGGATTATATGTTGAAGCTGATATAAAAAAATCATCGAAACACTATGGAGATGCTTGTTGGATAAGTATTGAAGGATATGAGCCAGAAAGTGATGAGATGGTTATTGCAACTTATTGGCATGCCTTGGAACGCATGGGAAAGATAAGTGGAGGAGAATATCAAAAGAATATTGTTGAAGCATTAGCGCTTCTTGAATTAACAACAGATTGGGAATTTTCTGAAGAAAACTTATTGAAGAAATTAGAACTTTCAAAACAGATATTTATAGATGCGTATGAAGAGTGTAAATCTGAAATTAAGAAATTATATCCTTCAGCAAAATATATTGTAGTAAATACTGGAAAGTATGTTATTGCAAAGAGTGAAAAAGATAATCAAATAATGAACTTTGAAGATGATTTAGAGGCCCGAAAATTTGTTTCTAAACATCATGATCCAAATGGAACTGCAGAAAAATCTGTAAAGTTTGTGTTGAATACAGAGACTTGGGAAACTTTATACGAATAGGACTTCGAAAGGAGAATAAAAAGAATGAACTTATTCAAAATTGCATTCAAGGTAGTAAGAAACAATTCTAAGATTATCTACAAGGGCTTTGGTTTTAAGCATCTTAGTGATGGTACGCAGTATTATGTGCATCCTGATAATCAGTCATATAAAGGTACAACTACTTTGTGTCAGCCGATTGGTGAGGCAATCATACTTTTTAGCAGTATGCTTTCTGCGATTATCAATGCAGATAAGGAAAAACCTTTTGGTGATTATTGGGTAAGTCCAAATAAGGATGAGTATCTTCTTGAAATCAATATTCCAGATGAGTATAGAGAGAACAAGGTTCTTGAGCCGGAGATCTATTCATACAAGGCTTACCTCAAAGGCGAAAAGATTGTTGTTGCTGCTTACGATAAAAAAGGAAAGTTGCTTAAAGGAGATATGGAGCATCTTCATCTTCTTTATAAACTGCTTCCAACCTTCTGTATTCTTACAGCCCGCGAAATGGAACGGGTAAATCAGTATCGCGACATAATGGAAAAGTTTATTGATTCTCCAGAGCCTGATACTTTTGTAAATCTGAATGAAGACTTGTATCGGATGCACAAAATGGATGATTACAATCTTACATATGATGAAGTTCCTTCCATTAATAAGAATGAATTTACAAGCTTCTCTTCTACCTATGAAACTATCCGCGAAAATAAACTTGCTCTTAAAAAGAATGATGCAGTAGATGTTACTAAATTTGACGTATCGGAATTTACAGATGAACAGAAATCTTTGATTCCTGCTTTGACAGAAGAGTTTGTGATTCCAAATAAACTGCTCCCTGTCTGCAATGCTATTCAGAGTGGAGATGTTCGTGCAACACTTTTCCATGGACCTGCAGGAACTGGAAAGACAATCAGCTGTAAACTTGTGTGCCAGACAATTGGTCTTCCGATCATGGAAACCATTAACTGTACAGAAAACCTTGATGAGTTTGTACTAGGAAAATTTATTCCACAGGATGACAAAATCATCTTTAAGGAAAGTTATGTAACAAAGGCAATCCGAGAGGGTGGTGCTGTAGTATTTGAGGAAATCAACTTTGCAAAACCACAGTACCTTGCGTTCTTGAATTCGCTTCTTGATGATAATGGATTTGTCCGTCTTGATAATGGTGAAGTAGTTCGCCGTCATAAGAACTTCCGCTTCTTTGCGACAATGAACTTAGGCTATTTTGGTACAAAGGAATTGAACCAGGCTTTGTATAACCGCTTCAATGCAATAATTGAAATTGCGGCTTTGAGCGATGAATCAATTGAGCGAATGCTTGTTGCCCGTGTCCCTGAATGTAAGCCTGTAGTAAAGAAAATCATCGGTGTTTATCACAAGCTTCAGAAAAAGATTGAAGCTGAAGAACTGGATGTAGTTATCTCACCTCGTAACCTAGAAAACTGGGCTCGTCTTGCAAAGTATGAAGGTTATATGACAGCAGCAGAGAAAGCGATCATTCCGATTGCTAAGTGTGATCGGGTTCTTGAAGAAGCCATTCGTGGAATCCTTATGCTTTATAAGTGGAGTTAGAAAATGCGAGAAGCAACGAGTTTTGAATTTAGGGATATTCAGCGCCCTATAGATGATGATCAGTTCTCGGATATTGAACTTGCACTGAATTCGTTGCGAGATATGAAATATGAACATTGCATTGTCGAATTTAGTAATTCAATAGATAACCTGGATTTTATACAAACTGCAAGTATGGAATCATATAAAACATTACATATTGAATTGGGCTATAAAAGAGAAGGAAAATCATTTCCTCGTCTCATAGCAAAAGACAATGTACCTGTTGCAGAAGGAATTAGAATATTTAAATCAATTTGTTGTTCAACAGAAAATATTGATATTTCTGATTGGGAAGATATTACACAGAAAGTCTTAGAGAACGAGGAGATTGAGGATAAATGAAATTATATATATTGAGATGGAACCCGGATATTTCCAGCTGGACTTATGATCGCCACGAATACTTACTTCAGAATATCTTGGACAACGATTTTGATGGAATGAACTGGAGTATTTATGATTTCGAAAATCTTGAAGAAGGTGATTACTGGATTTTGCAGCAGGTAGGAACTGATAAGGACGGTATTGCTGGTTTTGGAACTTTTGTCAGTGAACCGTATACAAGTGCAAGCTGGAGAAAAAAGGACGGAACAAATCTTTTTTACGCGGATTTATATTTTGACTGTATTATCGATCGTCGAAAAACAGATTTTCTCTCTGCTACTGAACTTGAAAAAATAGTTCCTGAAATTGAGTGGCATAAAGGACACAGTGGTGTCTTGATAGAAGATGCAGCCGTTGTTGAGAAACTGATTCTTGCTATCGTGAAGAAGGTGTGCCCTATAAGGAAACCTAATACTTTGCTTGCATATGAACAGGAAGAAGAAAATCAGATGATTGAAGACCTTGGAAATTATATTAGAGATTTGTGTCCTGTTTTAAAGAAACGTGTTATTGATTCAAAGAAACTAACATATCGAGATTTTAAGGAAGGAGAGGTCGTTGAAGAAGACTTTATCGATTTTGAATTTGACGAAAAACTTGCCGAATCTCTTTCAGAAAATGTTTCAGATGAAGATTTGATTAAGGTATTAAATCCGATTGCATAGGAAAAAGAGTGGAACCAATTACTACAGAAGACGACATTTTCAAAGCTATTCTCGATAAATTCCAGACGGAACGTAACCGATCGGTAGAAGAATCATTTGCCCGAGCTTTTGCAGAAAGTGATGATGTACGGTTGTTCTTTATAAACGAGGATAAGGCATATACTGACGGCAAAAACATTGTTGTAGATCCTGCTTTTCATGATATTTATAAAGATGCAGAATGTCTGGATAAAACAGAAAAGGCTTTAGGCTGGCCGGGACTTGTTTCCGCAACTCCATGGAATGCCTTAAAAATGGTTTGTCGTGGTCTCACGCTGCACGAGTGTCTTCACCTTTTATATACCAACTTCCCAGGCAATCAATATAAGGACCCGGATTTTTTTGAGACAGAGGGTAATACTCATAAAAACGAACTCAAGACAATCGCCAATATTTCAAACATAATTGAAGATGCTTACATCGAAGCAGTTGGTGCTTCTGTTTATGACAATATCGAGATCTATCTGATGTTTAATAGAGTAGCTCCTGCTTTTGCAAAGAAGGATGTAGAGAGTACTGCTGAAGAACGATTCAAAATTGAAAAGCCGGAAGATATCAAAGATTTTGACCCTCCCGAAGCTACAGAATCTGAAGAACAGAAACTAACAGAGGACCAGAAAAAACTTCTGGAAGAGTTTAAGCATTTTATTGAAATGCAAAAAAAGGTTCAGAATCTTATCGATTATCTTGATTATATGGCCGGATTTCTTTTGTATCCGATGTTCAAGCATGAAGAACCTTCTGCAGAAATTGCTGAATATGTAGAAAAAACTAAGCAACTCTTTCTCGACGGTTCTATTCAGGATAATCCTGATGACCGCTACAAATATTCAAAGCAGATTTTTGAAATCATAAAGCCTCTTATTCCAAAAGATGATGAAGCAGAACTTGGAGAATCTCTACTTCCTGGAACTGTAGCAGGTCAGGGAACTCATGGAGGTTTTACAAATTCGATCGGTGGTAAGGAAAGGAAGGGTAGAACTCAAGCTGTTACAACACGCCTTTTTTCAAATATCGATGGAACAGAAAAAACAGAGCCAAATACGGGTGTACCCGAATTGATTAAAGCAGTTAAAGGCTTCGAAAAGGATGAACAAACTGCTGATGATATTACCAGCTATCAGGGATATAAAGTTGAACATTCTGGAAATAGTGTAGGAGCCTCCGCTGTACATAAGAATATCAAGATTAATGAGAATCATCCAAAGATAAATCTAAACCTCAGAAAGGCTTATCAGAACATCTACAATCAGTATCATCTGAATATTAATTCATATAACTCTCGCTTTTTACAACTGCTTCGCGCTCAGGTTCCGGTAAGAGAAAACAAATATCGTTTTGGAGCAGGAATTGATTCCAAAATGATGGGTGATATGAAGAAAAGAATCTGGTTCCGCAATACCCGGGGTAATGAAGTTCCAGATATGTCTGTGCTTCTTTTGATAGATGGCTCGGGTTCTATGTCTGGTGAAAGAAGAAATTCAGCAATGATTTCAAGTGTTATTCTGCATGAGGTCCTGAAAAAACAGGGCATTCAGCATGCCATTGTTGAGCACCGCGGACATTTTGATGACCCTGAAATTGATGTAAATATCCTGGTCGATTTCAACGCGAAAGAAGAAGAAAAACTTAATATTATGCAGCTGGATGCAAACGGAGACAATCGTGACGGACTTGCACTTTACTGGGCTGAAAAATATATCAACCAGAAGACATTCTGTGATAACAAACTTATCATTGTTCTTTCCGATGGTCAGCCTGCCCACGATTATGATGATTATTATGGAGCTGTGGCAAATAAAGATACTGCAAATGCAGCCAAGAAAATCATAAACAGGGGAACTAATATTATTGCAGTCGCCCTGGATGATGAATGTGATGATGACGATGAGTATTCAACTTATAACGATTTGAAAGAGATTTATCCTCACCTTGTTCAGTGTAAGGATTTGAAACGCCTCACCGGCCAGATTCTGAATATTGTTTCTAAGCAGTTGATGTAGAGGAAAGTTATGAGTGCTTTTATCCTATATACGGGAGATCTTGAAAAATTTTTCGGACCAAATACATGGTACCAGGCTTTCTTTAACGATTTAATAAGTGGCAAAGAAAGCTACGGTTATTGTCTAGATTATGTTGAAGGTTCCTTGATAAAAGAAGATGATTTGATAATTGTTATGGAGCAAGGTAAGTTCTGGCCTTTATTGGGAGCGATTGGAAGAGCAACTTCTGATTATGAACACGTAACAGATGGAGAACATGAAGGTAATGTAATAGAAATCCATTTTGATTTCATTATTGGCGAACATAAAGACTTTACTCAGTTTTCAACGTTGTTAAAAAAATCGGGAGTTGATTTATATGAATTGAACAAGAGTGAAGTTCAGATATCGTCGGAGCTGGCAGAAAAACTTATAAAACAATTTGCAGTTGTTTATATGGCTAGTCCATATCCTCATTCAAGTTTTGCCTTTAATCCAAAGAGAGACAAAAAACAGCTTCTGTGCAATTACCTGAATGAGTTCTGTCCGGAATTCAGAAACGAAGTAATTAAGCGTTTTCCGCTGGAGTATAAGAATTACAAAGAAGGTGAAGTAATTGACCGGGAACTAATCGAACTTACATACGACAAATCAGTTAGATTCCCTGGTCTATGCTTAGACTGGAATTTATTGTTTGATATAGTAAGGCCAAGGGCGTGAGTGCTTTCTAATTGTGGAAGAAAAACATGTTTGGAAGAAAGATAAAAGAAAAAGACAATGAAATCATTCGCTTACAAACAGAACTATCAGAATCAATTAAGCGACAGGATTATTTGAAGTCCATTCTGTTTAATGGAATTGAAGGTTATATAAATGCTGTATATGTTAAACCAGAGCCTCCTGTTCTTCTTTTTCAACAAAGTTCTATTGAGAAACTTGTTCCAGAGGAAATCGAGGCATTACTAAAAACAGTGGAGGAATCTTTCTCTGATAGGCTAATGGAATTAATTCGAGAAAAGCAATTGAGTGAAGTAGACGTTTATAAGAAAGCAGATATTGATAGACGTCATTTCTCAAAAATCCGCTCGAGCTCATCATATAGACCTACAAAAGATACTGTAATTCTTCTCTGTCTTTCTATGGAATTAACTTATGAGGAATCTCAGGATTTATTAACAAGGGCAGGGTTAGCTCTATCTCGTAGCAATAAACAGGATATTATTGCCGAATACTTTTTGAGGCGAGGAATCTATGACATCTTACTTTATAAAGAAGTGCTTTATAAGCATGGCTTTATAAGTGAAGAATAAAATGTCCCCTGGCAGGCGACCTTAACTGTATTCTAATAACGTAATATATCTATAAGATGATATATAGGAGGTTGAAATTATGGATGATTTAAGAGGTAGAACACTTAAATACATTGAAAATATCTTATCTAAAGGATCGTCAGAACCTTATAGAGATTATTTAATTGCAACTCTTGTAGCAAAAAACTTTACTGTAGAAACAGCAAAAGAAATCAGCCAGAAAAATATGCTGCTTTGTACTGTAGATGACATGAATCTTGGAATTGCTTTGAAGAATCATATAAGAATTTCTGAAATAGCATCATTTAATGATGAAGATAATCTGCGTTTTGTAATTAATTCTCTTTCTTCAGAGGAGCCATTAACATTAATCAACAATGAAGTAAAAGAGGTTTTGACTGCATCAAAAGAACTGGTATCTGAAATCCAGAATCTTGTAAAAGAGAAAACAACCGAAGATACAAATGAATCAATTCTAAAACTATTTGATGAGAAAACACAGAAACATGTAGAAGATCTTATAGTTGCATCCTTCGATTGTTTCAGATTCGATTTTGCAGGAGATTTAATTTTTACAAGGAAAGATACCTCAACCTTAATGTATGAAGTTGAACTAGCACTAAGTTATGAAGAAGCAAATCTTGGATTATCAAAACGACCTTTTTTACCAGATAGGGCTGCTATGTGGTATGAATTTAAAGAAGAGGCTCAGCTTCCATTTGCTACAACAAATGTTGTAAGAGATTTATCTGTAGCATACATAAAAGCAGATGGAACAATAGCCGAGATGGTTGACAGAAAGGCAAACGATGACACTCCTTATCGAAATAAAGAACCAGCAAAGTATGTTCTTGAAGTTATGAAAGGCTGGTTTGAAGAAAACAATATTCATGTTGGTGATCATGTTAGGGTAAAAACTATCATTGCAAAATGCCAGTAAAATTCAACTACAAGTTTAATGCTTTTGTTGAAGACTTATGTTATGTTAATTAAAGGGGGATTTCCAGGTAATGCTGACTTCTCCCATGTTTTCTTGCTTTTCTCAAAAGCAAGTGGTGGGGCTAAATTAATTTTACGGAGGTGCACTATGCACAACTACCACAAAATTGTTAGTCCTTGGAAGCGGACTGACCCGAAGTCGAAAACTGTAAATACTGAAGTATTTTCA
>JAEEGL010920856.1_pt1 | contig 13540 bp, 11 predicted proteins | sample 9134231 | NCBI WGS metagenome assembly JAEEGL01 (sample SAMN16246548, study PRJNA631951) | gut metagenome | biome: gut microbiome; feature: rumen; material: fiber-attached | host: Bos | place: Iran: Karaj | collected 2018-10
TACCGCCGTACAGGTTGTTGAAACCACGTCCGATGACATAACCGCCGGCGCTGGCTACAAGATAAACGGGCTCAAACTATTTGGTGCACAACCCGGAAGCGGACGCAACAGAGTGAGCAATGACCTCAACATGAGTCTGGACTTCTCACTTCGCAACCAGAATGCCCTTTGCCGCAACCTACGTGAGACCACCACCCAGGCAACAAGCGGTAACCGCGCCATAAAGTTCTCGTTCAGCGCAGACTATACTTACAGCAGGATGCTCACCCTGAACTTCTACTATGACTTCCAGAGCAATTTCCCGCTTGTATCAACCTCGGCCTATCCTACATCGACACATGATGCAGGCATGACACTTAAATTTACCCTAACCAGATAAAGGAAAAAGCCGTAACTTTGAAGCCATGATACTTTACAGTGACGACCAACTGGCCAGGCTGCTTGACCGCAAGGAATTCAAGTTGCTTTCTCAGACCGCTGACGGACTGGGACTGGAATGCTATGTGGTGGGAGGATATGTCAGGGACCTGTTTCTGGAGCGTCCCAGCAAGGATATAGATGTGGTGGTGGTAGGCAGCGGCTTGGAGATGGCCAAGGCCTACGGCAAGGCACTGGGCCGAGGTGCCCATGTGAGCCTGTTCAAGAATTTCGGAACCGCTCAAGTCAAGAAAGGCAACCTGGAGGTTGAGTTTGTAGGTGCACGCAAGGAGTCATATCACCGCGAATCCCGCAACCCGATTGTTGAGGATGGCACTCTGGAAGATGACCAGAACCGTCGGGACTTTACCATAAACGCAATGGCCATATGCCTCAACGGTGACCGATTTGGAGAACTGGTTGATCCTTTCGGCGGTATTGATGACCTTCAGAACCGTATTATCCGCACTCCGCTTGACCCTGATATAACTTTCAGCGATGACCCCCTGCGAATGATGCGCTGCATACGGTTTGCCACACAGCTCAACTTCTATATTGACGATGAGACTTTCGCCTCACTTGAAAAGAACCGCGAGCGCATAGGCATAATAAGCAAGGAACGCATATCGGAGGAACTCAATAAGATACTTCTGGCACCCATACCGTCCAAAGGATTCATTGATCTGGACCGATGCGGCCTGCTGGAACTCATTTTCCCGGAACTGGCAGCACTTCAAGGTGTTGATACGGTTAACGGACGGGGGCATAAGGATGTTTTCTTCCACACCCTTGAGGTGCTTGACAATGTTGCCCGCAACAGCGATGACCTTTGGCTGCGCTGGGCTGCACTGCTTCATGACATAGGCAAGCCCCGCACCAAGAAATGGGAGCCTGCTCACGGCTGGACATTCTACAACCACAACTACGTGGGCATGAAGATGATTCCCGGCATATTTGAGCGAATGAAACTGCCCAAGAACGAGAAGATGAAATATGTGCAGAAAATGGTTGAACTGCACATGCGCCCGATAGCCATTGTCGACGATGAGGTGACTGACTCTGCGGTACGCCGTCTGTTGTTTGATGCAGGTGATGACATCGAAGACCTTATGACACTGTGTGAAGCCGATATAACTTCCAAGAACGAGCAGAAGAAAAAACGCCTCCTTGATAATTTCAAACTGGTTCGCCGTAAGATGGTAGACCTGGAAGAAAAGGACCGTATTCGCAATTTCCAGCCACCTATTGACGGATTGGAGATAATGCGGGTTTTCGGGCTTGAGCCTACCGCAGTGGTAGGAGAACTCAAGGCTTCCATCAAAGATGCAATCCTTGACGGTATAATACCCAATGAGCATGACGCTGCTTTTGAGTTCCTGTTAGCCGAAGCCCGCAAACGTGGGCTGGAACCTAAATAAAATAATTATAACCTGATTATGAAGAAACTAGGATTGATTCCTCTCACTGTTGCCGCTGCAATGATCCTGATCACTGTTTCATGTAACCGCAAGGTCGAGTTCGGAAAGTCACCTGTCAACAAGGTGGTGGCTGCCATGACTTTGGAAGAGAAAGTAAACCTGCTTGTTGGCATAGGAGCCTGGAACGGCGATGACATAGCCCAAGAGATAAAGGATGCCAGAAACCTTATACCAGGTTGCGCAGGACAGACCTATCCCATTCCGCGTCTGGGTATTCCTTCTGTAATGCTCCCGGATGGTCCGGGCGGACTCAGGATCAATCCTACACGTCAGGGTGATGACAAAACTTACTATTGCACATCCTTCCCTGTAGCTACCATACTTGCGCAAACCTGGAACCAGCAGCTGGTTGAAGAAGTGGGAGTGGCTATAGGCGATGAAGTAAAACGCTATGGCGCCGACTGTCTGCTTGCTCCTGCCTTGAACCTTCACCGCAATCCTCTGCTTGGCCGTAACTTTGAGTACTACTCAGAGGACCCTGTAGTGTCTGGAAAGACAGCGGCAGCAATGGTTCGTGGCGTCCAGTCCAACGGAGTGGGTGCCACAATCAAGCACTTTGCCCTGAATAATCAGGAGACAAACCGTATGGCCAACGATGCCAAGGTTGATGAGCAGACAGCCCGTGAACTCTATCTCAAGGGATTTGAGATAGCTGTCCGTGAATCACAGCCTTGGGCAGTAATGACATCGTACAACAAGATTAACGGCACTTATGCCCCCGAGAATGAGAGACTGATAGAGAACATCCTGCGTGAGGAGTGGGGATTTGAAGGTATGGTAATGACCGATTGGGGCGGTGGCCGCGATGCAGTAGCAACCGTAAAGGCCGGTAATGACCTTATAATGCCGGGTAGTGCCAACCAGATACAGGCCATAACAGATGCCGTCAGAAACGGAACTCTGAGCCAGGAGACAATAGACCGGAACGTAGCCAGAGTCCTGGCTTTCATTGAGCGCTCGCCCAAGATGCAGGGTTATGAATTCATGAATGACCCGGATCTTACAGCTCATGCCAAAGTATCACGTTCAAGTGCTACAGAGGGTATGGTCCTGCTCAAGAACAACGGCGCTCTTCCGCTAACCAAGAGCTGCAAGATGATTGCCCTTTACGGAACCAGCTCATATGACCTATATGTGGTAGGAACCGGAAGCGGCAGCGTCAACTATAACCATGCGGTTGGTCTGGACGAAGGACTCAAGGCGGCAGGATACAGACTGGAGCCATCGGTGTCATCGGCCTACAGCAAATATGTTCAGGATCATAACAGCAGAGTGAGTGCCGGTAATTTCATGCGTACCGGCCTGACCAATCATGTCATTCCGCAGTCACTAGTCCGCAAGCCATACCAGTATCGTGCCGATGCCATAGCAAGCGATGTGGCTATCATTACCATTGGCCGCAGTTGCGGCGAATCCGCAGATCGCGGTTATGAAGGAGACTACACATTGACCGATATAGAACAGGGACTAATCAGTGATGTATGTGACGCGTTCCATTCCAAAGGCAAGAAAGTGGTTGTGATACTTAACATAGGCGCACCCATTGAGACCGCCAGCTGGAAATCACAGCCCGATGCCATACTGTTGGCCGGACTGCCCGGACAGGAGGCCGGCCACGCCATTACCGATGTGCTCAAGGGTGCTGTAAATCCATCCGGCAAGCTGGTTGACACATACGTGGTTGATTTCAATAAGATGCCGTCAACAGCGAATTTCCCCGTAAATGCGCGTGAACTCCAGGCACAAGCCCGCGCCAACAGGGGTAACCCTGATGTCCAACAGGTAGCGAGCTATGACTACACCGAGTATAATGAGCGTATGGATATAGGCTACCGTTATTATGACCGCCATCCCGATCAGGTATCATATCCGTTCGGATTCGGATTGAGCTACACCACATTCTCTTACACTGATGCACAGGCCAAGGTTGAAGACGGTATCTTGTACCTTTCTGTCAAGGTTACCAATACGGGGTCAGTAGCCGGCAAGGAGGCTGTCCAGATTTATATTGAGGCTCCAAACGGCGGTCTTAATAAGCTGACTAAGGAACTTAAGGCATACGGCAAGACCAATCTGCTTGAGCCGGGAGAGAGCCAGACTCTGGAGTTTGCTCTGTCCCTGTATGAGTTGGCAGGATTTGATTTGTCCGAATCTAATTGGCAGACTTTAAAGGGTGATTACAAGGCCGACTTTGCCGCTTCATCACAAGATATACGCAACCAGGCTCAGTTTACCATAACCGAAGCAGCAACATACCCTTCATACGGTTCGTTGTAATACACTCTCTGAATTGAAATAATTGTGGTCACGCGGTATAGTGACGGCAGCGTACGGAGGGAAAAGATGCTGTTCCGGTAATCCGAGTAAAAAGAGTATCTTTGCGACCTAAAAGAACAATTGTGTAACTATATATGAAAAGAACATTATTATTATCAGTCATGATATTAGTCTTATCATGCGCTGATAACGTGGAGAAAAATGCGCAAAAGCACCTTGATACAGCCCATAAGGAATTTTCTTCAGGGAATTACAATATTGCAAAACAGGAGATTGACAGCATTCGTATTCTCTACCCCAAAGCATTTGAAACTCGCCGACAAGCTATAAAACTGATGCAGCAGATTGAAGAAACTGAACAAATTCGTGCCATTGAATTTGAGGACAGTATTATAACCGTAGCTTCAGCTGCCTTTGAAAAGATAAAGGGGAACTATGTCTTTGAAAAAGATGAGAACTATCAGGACTTAGGACTTTACACTATAAAGAGTCAGGCTCCCGGACGCAACACAGACCGGACATATATTCGTGCACAGGTAGATGAATTGGGACGTATGACACTGATATCCAGTTACCGCGGCAGTTCATACATACATCATGACTGGCTTAAACTGAGTGTTGGAGATGATTATGTGGATACTCCGGAGTCAAAAGACCGTCATGAGTTCACAGACTTGGGAGTTTATTACGAGTGGCTAAGTTTTATCAACGGTAATGACGGCGGAGCAGCTGCTTTCATTAATGCCAACAAGGATGAGAACATCACATACACTTTATACAGGAAGACTGGCCCTGAAAGCAGCCGTCCTGTTTACCGTAACCTCAAGTTAAGCAAGGATGACCGGTATGCCATAGCCAGCCTCTATGACCTGTCACAAGTACTACTCTCCCTGAACGAGCACAAGAACCTGCGTGACGAGGCTGAGCGCCACCTGAATTTCATCCGTTCCAAGATGAAGGACGGATCAGCTGAAGAAGGTATTCAGGAAGATAAGTAGTATGCCTATAGGCGCTACCAGTTTAACCAGATAATACAATGTGAGGCAGAGCCAACGGGGAATCCTGAGACTGCCGCTGTTGGTTAGTTCATCAAGGAAGTTGGCACGTCTCAGACGCCAGCCGGCAAACACAGCCAGAAGCATACCTCCTATGGGCAGCATTATGTTTGACGTGATGTAGTCAAAGAAATCAAATACACTCAGTCCAAACAACTTGAATCCTTCAAGCGGACCGAATGAGAGCGAGCAGAACGCGCCTATCACACCGCAAACCGCAAAACACAGAAGCACGGCTTTCTTACGTGACCTGTGCATCTCTTCTATTATGAACGCCACGACCACTTCCATAAGTGATATGGCCGAAGTTACAGCGGCCAGCAGAAGCGCCAGAAAGAAAAGTATAGCCACCAGATTACCCAGTGGCATCTGGCTGAACACGCCGGGCAGTGTGATGAACACCAGCCCAGGACCGGCGCTGACATCGGGCTCAACACCGTTCATGTAAGCGATTGCGTAAACGGCCGGTATTATAGCCAGACCGGCTATGATGGCAAACGTGGTATCAAAGAAAGAAATCCACGCCGATGATGCCAGGATATTCTCATCCTTCTTTACATACGATGCATAAGTAAGGATTGTGCCGCAGCCTATGCTGAGCGAGAAGAATGCCTGTCCCATGGCCGCAATACAGGTTTCGGCAGTGACTTTGGAGAAATCGGGCACGAACATATACTTGACACCATCCATAGCTCCAGGAAGGGTGAGTGAGCGTACAACCACCATCACTATTATAACAAACAGCATGGTGATCATGACCTTTGACATACGCTCTATGCCCTTACGCACTCCAAACACTATGATTGCTCCAGTCAGGCCCAGGAATATCAGGGTATACACCAATGGTTTCCACGGATTGCTTATGAATGACCCGAAACTGCCGGCATAATCACCCTGAGCATCAGAGAATGCCAGGATGCATGAGTCTGCCAGATACTTGACGGACCAGCCTCCCACAACGCAGTAGAATGACAATATACAGGCCGATGCCAACACTGCCAGAAATCCTATCCAACGCCATTTGGAACCTGGAGCAAGACGGTCAAAACTGCTGAAAGGATTGGACTCCCCGCGACGGCCAATCAGATACTCTGAGACCATAACCGGCAGACAGAGAACTATCAGCAATATAACATAAAGCAATATGAATGCCGCCCCTCCGTTCTTGCCCATCATATATGGGAACCGCCATATATTGCCCAGGCCTATGGCCGAACCGGCCATAGCCAGAAGCATACCCATACGGCTTCCGAATGTCTCGCGGGGCTTACGGACCATCAGAACAGTCTTATTATATCATTAAGGTTGGCAAAGATAAGCAGTCCGAACAGGATGATCATACCTACGGTATTGGCCACCTCCAGGAACTTGTCGCCCGGTTTCTTGCCAGTGACAACTTCAACCAGCAGGAACAGCACATAACCTCCGTCAAGAGCGGGTATAGGCAGAATGTTCATGAATGCCAGTATGATTGACAGGAAGGCTGTCATGAGCCAGAAAGCATGCCAGTTCCACTTCTCGGGGAATATGCTGCCTATTGTTCCGAATCCGCCCAGGCTCTTGGCGCCCTCCTTTGTAAAGACGTATTGGAAATCGCTGACATAACCCTTGAGTGTATTCCAGGCATAACCTATACCGGCTGGAATCGAACTGAAAAAGCCGTACTCCAACTCAACAGGCTCGTATTCATCGGTTATATGGATGATTCCTATGCGGAAATTATCATCGGCGGTAACGGAAACAGTATCTCTACCCATACCCGGACGGCCGAATACTATCTGCAGGTTACGGTCAACGAATGAGTCCTGGGCGCGGGTACGCATATCGGCCAGAATTGTCTGGAAAGATGTCCATGTGCAAGCACTTGTTCCGTTGACATAAAGGATTGTATCACCGGCTGTAAGACCTGCAGCGGCGGCGCCTGTTGTCGCTCCCTCGGTTATGACACTGTCAATGGTCATCGGACTGAGGATTGAAACGAACGGTACTGTTCGTGTAAAATCAAACAGAGACAGTTCTTCGGGCATATCCAGGTCAACCTGAGTGCCATTCCTGAGAACTGTAACCTTACTGGCCTTTGCCACCGCCCTGTAGAGATCTGCGTCAAACTCACGTGTAGGTTTGCCGTCAGTGGCAATGATGACATCCCCGTCACGGAAACCCAATGACTCGGCGTGTTCGTTGAACTCCATTCCATACTTGAGACCTTGTGCAGGAATATAGCTGTCACCCCATTTGCATAGAACCATGGAGTAGATGAAGAATGCCAGTATCAGGTTAAAAAGCACACCTCCCACCATAATAAGCAGACGCTGCCATGAGGGTTTCGTGCGGAACTCCCAGGGTTTAGGTTCCTGCTGCATTGAAGCCACGTCCATAGACTCGTCTATCATTCCGGCAATCTTGCAGTAGCCTCCGAACGGTACCCAGCCCACACCGAATTCAGTATTCTCCGGTGACCGGCGCCAATCGCCTTCGGGCAGGGAATCAATATCTATCGGCTTATAGGAGACCTCCTCCTTTCCTTCATAATTGAAATGTTTCTCCTCCTCGTAACTTTCAGGCACGTTGGGACTGAAGAACTTTACTCTGATCTTGCCATCCACCCTCTTGATTCTGAACAGTGAGAAACGGGGATTGAAAAATGCATAGAATTTCTCCACCCTCACTCCGAACAGACGGGAGAAAAGAAAATGTCCGAACTCATGGAATACGACAAGAATGGTAAGTGAAAGGACAAGTTGGATAAATTTAATCCAGAATGTTGACATATTGTTAATGGTTTATCTGTTCAATTAATCAGTGACGCCGCCACCCTGCGGGCCTCAGCATCGGTTTCTATATACTCGTCAAGTGTGGATTTGGCACGGAAAGGAACCCGTTCCATAGTCTCGGCTATCACGTCACTCATCTCAAGGAATCCTATACTGTCATGAAGGAAGGCCGCCACACACACCTCATTGGCCGCATTCAATATACAGGGCATATTGCCGCCCCGCTCTATAGCCTTATAGGCCAATGCCAGATTACGGAAACGGTCGGTATCAGGCTCCTCAAACGTAAGCGTACCCAGTTTTGTAAAATCCACCCTTGGGAAATCGGCCTGCAGACGGCGCGGATATGAGAACGCATATTGAATTGGCAGGCGCATATCGGGGGCACCCAGCTGAGCCTTGACGGCACCGTCGGCAAACTGTACCATGGAATGTATGACAGACTGCGGATGTACCACCACCTGTATCTTGCTGTATGGCACGCCAAACAGCCATTTGGCCTCAATCACCTCAAACCCCTTGTTCATCATAGAGGCCGAATCTATAGTTATCTTGGCTCCCATATCCCAGTTGGGATGCTTGAGTGCCTGAGCCTTGGTAACAGTCCTGAGCTGATCCTTACCTAAGATCCTGAAAGGACCGCCGCTGGCGGTCAAAAGTATTTTCTCCACCGGATTCATGGTCTCTCCGCTAAGGCACTGGAAAATGGCGGAATGCTCTGAGTCAACAGGCAGGATGGGTGTCTTGTACTCAAGGGCCAAAGACGTAACCAACTCGCCGGCTACAACCATTGTCTCCTTATTGGCAAGCGCAATGACCTTGCCTGCCTTGATGGCCTCAATCGTGGGACATAAACCTGCAAAACCCACCATTGACGCCAAAACTATATCAATAGGTTCGGCCTGCACGATCTGGCTGAGAGACTCGGAACCGGCAAAAACCTTTATGGGTTGCCCTGCCAGAGCGTCACGCAGTTTAGGATAATGTGACTCATTTGCTATGACCACAGCTTCCGGTTTGAACCTTAGGGCCTGTTCAATAAGCAGGTCGACACTGTTGTTGGCTGTAAGTGCATAAACTTCATACTCTTCGGGGTGAGAAGCTATGACATCAAGCGCCTGTTTTCCTATTGAGCCTGTCGATCCTAATATCGCTATCTGTTTCACTGGAACAATATGTATTTTTCGGGATCAAGGGGCTGTCCCTGATACCAAAGTTCAAAATGCAGATGTGAACCCTGCGTTACACCGTCGGTACCACGTCCGACGAGCGCAACCACATCACCCTGCTTAACCCTGTCTCCGGTTTTCTTGAGCAGTGATTCACAATGCTTGTATATGGAAATCAATTCTCCGGGATGGACTATGCAGATAGTATATCCCATTTCGGATGTGTAAGTGGACATCAGAACCGTACCGTCCATTACAGATACTACGCTCTGATTGGGACTGGCTGCAATATCAACTCCCAAATGCTGTTCCAGAGCATTGTAGCTCTGTGATACCAGACCGGCTGTAGGACGGAATATGCTTATGGAGAGCACATCGTTAACGGGTTGTGACTGGGATGTGATGTTGTAACGTTCGGCCTCTTCATACTGACGCATGAAATTCTCTTCACGTTCAGACCGTTCCATGAGCAACTCGCTGCGCACACGTGCAAGGGAGTCTATTGAATAGACCGTATCAATCGACACCGTACCGGCAATGATGTCCTGAAGATTGGTGATATACTTGTTCTGAAGCTCGAACACCTGTTCGAGAGAGTCAATTCGGAGAGCCTCATTCACAATGGCCTGTCTGACCAGATAATCCTGACGGGCGGTACCTACCTGTTTGGGCAGACGACGGAACACTGCTATGCCGCCCCATGCACCCAGACCTGCAACAGCCAGGAAGATAACGGTCAGGATAAAATGTGATATCTTCATCCTGAATACCCTGCGCTGCTCATCCTCGTTTACCACAGTCAGTCTGTACAGATAAACGAATCTGCTGAACAGGCTCTTTCGGCCCACTTCCTTACGTTTCTGACGGATACTCTTCATATTCTACAGTTCGGCAAGTCCCTCCGGGAGATTATAATACAATGTCCGTTTCTTTCTGTCCGCTTTTGTTATCCATTCGGCATTGGCCGGAATGATTCTCTCACGGTCACCGTCGCGGACCAGAAAGAGGACGTTCGGTGTACTGTCATCTACAGCATTCACCGTTCCAAGCACACCTGCTGCGGAATCAATCACCTGCCAGTCAAGGAAAGTACTCCATGACGGGATTTCATCATCACTGTCAGCCACATAACGGAGCGGCATGTAGACGGTCACTCCCATAAAACGGCCTATCGCATCCACGGAATCATAACCTTCAAACTTGACCAGTATTGACGTGCTGCTCTTGCCACGGATGGATTCCAGGAAGAAAGGCACCAATATGCCGTCAAGAGAACAAACCAGACAATCAATATCATCAGTCCAATCCAGTGATGCGGGTACAGATACGACCATCTCGCCGCCTACTCCGTGCGGTTTTACAATCTGACCTATCCTCTGTACCTCACCCTGTCCTATCATCTCAATCCACTCTTGTTATTCGGGCTCCCAATGCGTTAAGACGTCCGTCTATATCCTGATAACCACGGTCAATCTGACCGATATTGTCAATACGGCTGGTGCCGTTTGCGCTCATGGCTGCAATAAGCAGGGCTATACCGGCACGAATATCGGGCGACGACATACGTCTGGCCTGTAACGGGAAGTTCCGGTCATGTCCTATCACCACTACGCGGTGAGGATCACAGAGAATGACCTGAGCTCCCATGTCAATGAGGTTATCCACAAAGAACAGGCGGCTCTCAAACATTTTCTGATGAATAAGCACGCTGCCCTTGGCCTGAGTTGCAGTTACCAGCAGTACGCTCAGCAGGTCCGGGGTTAGTCCGGGCCATGGAGCATCGGCAAGAGTCATTATGGAACCGTCTATGAATGAGTCTATCTGGTAATGATCCTGCGCAGGGATAAAAATATCGTCACCTCTCTGTTCCATCCTGATGCCCAGACGTCCGAAACTTTCGGGTATTATACCCAGATTTCCATATGATACATCCTTGATGGTTATCTCGCTGGAGGTCATGGCTGCCATTCCGATGAAACTGCCCACCTCAATCATGTCGGGCAGCACCTTATGGAAGGTTCCGTGCAGTTCTTTCACACCTGTTATTGTAAGCAGGTTGCTTCCTATGCCGTCAATCCTGGCTCCCATGCGCACAAGCATCCTGCAGAGTTGCTGGACATAAGGCTCACATGCGGCATTATAGATTGTGGTAACACCGTCGGCCAGGACAGCCGCCATTACTATATTGGCTGTTCCGGTTACCGAAGCCTCATCCAGCAGCATATATGTCCCTTTGAGGCGTTCGGCCGTCAGCTCATAATACCCGCGTGATTCATTGAGGGAGAAAACGGCGCCCAATGCCTGGAATCCCTTAATATGAGTGTCCACACGGCGACGGCCTATCTTGTCTCCTCCGGGTTTGCTCACAGTGGCATGTCCCAGACGGGCCAACAGCGGTCCCAACAGCATGACAGAACCTCTAAGACCTGCGCTACGGGTGACAAAGTCCATGCTACCGGCATATTCGCGGTCAATGTCGCCGGCTTTGAAAGACCATTCGCCAGGTGCATTGTTTCTGACATCGACTCCAAGTTTGGAGAGCATGTCTATAAGATTCCTGATATCAAGGATATCCGGAACATTGCTGACCGTCACCTCGTCGGAGGTAAGCAGTACGGCACAAAGAATCTGCAGGGCCTCATTCTTGGCTCCCTGCGGACATATGGTCCCTTTCAGTCTGTGACCTCCCTCGATAATGAATGACGGCATATCTGTTTCAATAACGGCGTTTGTTCTTTTTCTTTCCGTGCTGTGACTGGCGCTGCTGTAACGGAGCCTGAGCGAACGTTACGTCCAGATCACCCTCCTGCAGGCTTATCCTGCCGTGTGAGAAGTAATCAATATCGGCGGCTATACGCTCATCGCTTACCAACTCCTTGTTCCAGGTCATCAGGTCCTTTTTCATCTGCACGGCAAGCAAGCGGACCAGCTGGCTGCGTTCCGGCCCCTCAGGCATATCCACAGCAACCTTAATCAATGAAGGTACTATATGACCGTAATGACGGTAACGTATGTCACCGGCCGGATAGTTGATATGATCCGGTTTCTGCTGTGTCTTTTCCAGGCGTGTTATCTCACACGGATAGTCTATATCAAGCTTGTAGTCCGACATGAATGCCAGATGGTCCCACAGCTTACCCTGAAAATCGGGTACGTCACGCAGCGTGGGGAACATACTGCCCATTATGTTTATGATGGCGTTGGCGCAACGCTGACGCTCTGCGCGGTCAGGAATCGTCACTGCGTACTCAACCATCTCCTGTACGGCGCGGCCGTACTCGGGCATCGGCATTTTCTCTCGTTGAGTATTATAGTTCATCAAACCAGTTTTTTAGGTTTAACAGCAATGAAATCTTTCAGATAGTATGGCTCAAAATAGGCCACGTCACGGAATTCCTCCTTATTGAAAGCCTGCTCGGCCAGCGGGAACATCCAGCGTGCCTCAGGGTTGATGTCATCCAGGAAATGAGCGTTGGGATGATTTATGGTCTCACGGCACTTGGCGGCGCCGTTACCCATGAACCATACGGGATGCTTATCCAGGTACTCCAGGTACGTATCCGGGGTTACTATATCGGCACGAATCTCACGGACCTCATTGAGTGCACGGTCATAGATGGCGCTGTATACCTCCATTCGGCGGGCATCAATCATTGGACAGAGCAGGGCATCATCGGGCAGCTCCAATGACAGCAGAGGTTGAACGCATAGCAATTTGAGCGTGGAGACCGAAATCAGTTTTATTCCACGGCCGTAGCATACGCCCTTAGCCATAGATACGCCTATACGCAAACCTGTATATGAACCCGGCCCCTCACTCACGGCAACAGCGTCCAGTTTAAGCCCACGGCTGTCAACAAGAGCCAATGCCTCGTCAAGAATTACGCCCAGTGAGACTGCATTGTTGTGTCCCTCGCGGTCAGCCTTGTCAAATACAAGCTGTCCCTCGTCACTCACCGCGACCGAACATCCGTCGGTTGCTGATTCTATGTGCAGAATTACACTCATATCCTTATTAACTTGCAAAGATAAGGATATTTTTCCAAAGGAAAGGGCCGTGTCGGGTCCTAAATTCGACCCCGGCACAGCCCTTTAAACTGTTTTAAGACTATACTGTGGTTTTATTTGCCAAAGTAACGTTTGTAGAGAGCCTCGAATCCCTTGCCGTGACGGGCCTCATCCTTGGCCATCTCATGAACGGTGTCATGTATGGCATCCCAGTTCTGAGCCTTGGCGGTCTTGGCTATTGCCAGCTTACCCTCGCATGCTCCGTGCTCGGCTTTCATACGCTTCTCCAGGTTGGTCTTGGTATCCCATACAACCTCACCCAGCAGCTCGGCAAACTTGGCGGCATGCTCGGCCTCCTCAAA